>Ga0105048_10017127_pt1 | contig 11178 bp, 8 predicted proteins | sample MAT05_FD_78382 | JGI IMG/M metagenome (GOLD analysis project Ga0105048, IMG submission 78382) | Freshwater microbial communities from Lake Fryxell liftoff mats and glacier meltwater in Antarctica - MAT-05 | ecosystem: Environmental > Aquatic > Freshwater > Ice > Liftoff microbial mat | place...
GCAGCAGGTTGTTGAGCACCGGACGCGAGTCGACGCGCGCGTCGTTGATGAGCGCCGCGACGCGGGTCTGCGCCTCGGAGACCTTCTGGAGCAGCGGCTGCGACGCGCTCCGCGGGTTGTCCTGGTAGGTCTGGAGCGCGTCGCGCACGAAGGCGAGCTGCTCCTGGTACTCGCGCAGCGCCGTCGGGCCCGGCGGCGGGGGCGGGGGCGGCGGGGGCGCATTCGGCGCCTGCGCCTGCGGCGGCGGCGTCGGGGGCACACCGAACTCCACCAGCCCGCGGAGCAGCGGGTCGTTGGTGACGTCCTCGCGGTGCACGAAGGTGGTGGCGCCCGTGTCGCCCCCCCGCGCGCCGGCGCCGGCGCGCGTCGCCTGGTTGATCGCCTGGCCGGTGCGCGTGCGGTTGAGCCGGTTGTTGATCTCGCGCTCGATCGAGCGCATCACCGACTGCCCGGCGGCGTTGGTCGACGCGCTGTTCGGGTCGGGGAGGTTGGTGTTCTCCCCCACCGTGCGCATCAGGAACTCGTACGCCGGCGTCGCCCCCTGCGTGAGCCACTGGAGCATCACGAGCGCCCGGCCCGCGTCCGCCGGCTCACGCACGCGGATCGACCCGACGAAGTTGCGCCACTCGGCGATGTACGCGCTGAAGTACTGCGACTGCACCTGGACGAGCGTCTCCAGCAGCTGGCGCTGGCGGTCGACGCTGGTGGGGGCCTGGCCGAGCACCCACGCGTCGCCCTGGATCCGCTCCGGCGTGCGGTTGAGCCGCTCGCGCACGAAGTTGTCCCAGCCGTAGCGCGTGAAGGCCCCGCGGACCTTGTGCGTCTCCGGCGCGCCCACCTGGTACATGTACTCCGGCGAGCGGTTGATCGCGCGCGCCAGGGTCATGTCGTAGGCCGAGTCGACCGACGTGATGATGTCGTTGAGCTCGATGTCGATGGACGAGGTGCGGTTGAGCACCCCGCGCACCGACGACACCACGGGCGCCTGGCGCGCGATGAGCAGCCGCGGGTCGCGCGCGAGGAGCGCGGTAAAGAGCGCTGCGTTCTGCCGCATGGCGGCGCGCGTGCGCTCGTCGAGCACGGCGCCCTGGCCCACGCGCGAGGCCCACTCGCCGGCGAGCTGGTCGGTGGTGAAGGTCGCGGTCTCGCCCTCGATCGCGGGCTCGTTCGACTGCTTCGGCGTCGAGAGCAGGAGGTGGAGCTTCAGCCGGTTGTAGTACTCCGAGCGCTCCTCCGAGGTGGCGACGCCGTTGCCCGTGCGCTGCACGAAGGTCTGCATGTCGCGCGCGTCGGCGTTGTAGAGCGGCTGCACCACCTGGCGCTGCATCGCGGTGGCGAAGAGCTGCGACATCTTCGGGTAGAGGGCCGCGCCCTGGTACATCCCGAAGGTCATCGCCACCGGGGGGTGGCCGTCCTCGTAGCCCTTGAGCTCGGACACCACGTCGCGCAGCGGCTGGAGCTCAGCCAGCGTCATGGGGCTCGCGCCCTGCTGCTGCACGCGCCGGGCGATGAGCGTAGCGGCGTCGTCGGCGCGCTGGGTGAGCGAGCGGTTCTCCATGTAGGCGTTGGCCGGGATGATGGAGAGGAGCGCGGCGATGCCGAAGGCGCCGGCGGCGAAGTAGTACTTCTGCTTGTCGAGGCGCTTGCGCTCCTCGACGCTGAGCGCGGCGATGTTCTGGTCGGGGAAGATCACCCGGGCGAACACGTCGCGGAGGAAGTAGCTCTTCTGCTCCTGCGGGGCGGCGGCGGGGGCGGCGGGCGCGGCGGGCAGGCCGAAGCTCGCGCGGAGCTTCTCGGCGAGCTGGTCGATGGGCCGGCCCTCCTGCGTCCCAGAGGTGAAGTACACCCCGCGGAGCAGCGGTGCGGCCTGGTAGACGTTGGACGCGAAGAGCGCGTCGAGGAAGTCGCCGAGGTTCCGCTTGAGCGAGCCGAACTGCTGGGGAAACTGGTAGATCCCCTCGCGCCGCGCCAGGCCCGGCTCCTGCGCGATGCGCTTGAGCGAGCGCTTCGCTACGGTGTCGGTCATCTCCTCGAAGCGCTCGCCGAAGAGGGCGCTCGGGGCGGCCTCGGAGGCCCGGATGAGGGGGAGGGTGAAGCCCCAGATCTGCCCGCGCTCGCTCTTGCGCAGGTCGTCGAAGAACTCTGTGAACCCCTGCACGAGGTCGCACTTGGTGAAGAGCACGTACACCGGCAGCGTGAGCTGGAGCCGCGCCTGCACCTCGTCGACGCGCTCGCGCACCTTGCGGGCCGTCGCCTCCACCTGCTGCTCGCGCGAGGCGCCGAGCTCGGCGACGTTCACCGCCACGATGATCCCGTTGAGGGGCTTGAGCGGGCGGTTCTTCTTCACGAGGTCGAGGAAGGACAGCCACTCCTCGCGGTCGTCGTCCTCGGTCATGTAGCGGCCGGCGGTGTCGAGGAGAACGCCCTCGTTGCTCAGCCACCACTCGCAGTTGCGCGTGCCGCCGACGCCGCGGACGCCGCCGCCGGTCTGCGCGCTCATGTACGGGAAGGGGATGCCTGAGTTGCGCAGCGCCGTGGTCTTGCCCGAGCCCGGCGGCCCGACGATCACGTACCAGGGAAGCGCGTAGAGGGCCTCCGCGCCGCCCTTACCCCCGAGCTTGGAGCCCTTGAGCGCAGTGATGGCGCGGTTGACCTCGGCCTGCATCGCGCGGACCTCGGCCTGCTGCTCGGGCCGCGCCGAGCGGGCCTGCTCCTCGGCCTGCGCGTTGAGGGCCTTCTCGATCTCGCGGGCGGCCTTGAGCGCCCTGTACCGGCGGTAGAGGAAGATCCCCAGGAGGACGAGGAGGACGAGCCCCGTGGCCGCGATGGCGACGATCCACGGCAGCGGGATGATGAAGCAGATCGCCCAGGCGAGGACGATCACGACGATGGCGATGATGTATTTGACCACGACCCGAATGCCTCCCCTGGAATCAGCTCTGCGGGCCCACGAGCTGGGCGATGCGGTCGAGGACCGACGACACCTCGTTGCTGAGCGAGATGCGGAGCGCGACGTAGAAGACGAGCGCGATCACGACCGCGCCGATGGCCAGGCCCACGATGGGCAGCGCCGCGCGCGAGCTCGACACCGTCTCCCCGGGGGGGCGGTCGCCGTGCTGCGAGAGCTGCTCGGGGCCGAAGAGGTTGGCCTTGCCGAGGTCGCCCGCGAGGCGATCGATGACGGCCTGCAGCGGCGCCTCGCCGCCCTGGATGCGGTACTTCCCCTGGAAGCCGAGGACCAGGCACATGTAGTAGACGCGCACCACCTCGACGCGCCGCGGGTCCTGCCGCAGCGCCTCCAGGCGGTCGTAGAACTGGTCGCCCGCCACGTTGGTCTGGAAGAGCGAGAGCTGGAGCGGGCGGGAGAGCCAGAACTGCCGGAGGTTCTGCGAGCCGTAGTACACGGCCACCTCGTCGGCGAGGGCCACGATCGCGTAGGACATCTCCAGGATGTCCTCGCGGGAGAGGTTCATGTCCAGGCCGCGCCGCTGCATGTTCTCGATGAGCGAGCGCATGCGCTGCTGGACGCTCTCGGGGGGCGGCTGCGCGCCAGGGTCGGTCCTGCGGAGCTGGATCAGGAAGTTGAAACAGTCCGCGGTGAGCTCGTCGATTCGGTCCATACCGCTGATTTCCTGGTGTACGAAGCGGCGCTACTGCGCGGCCCCCGTGGCCCGCGGGATCGCGAGGAGTTCGATCTTGATGGAAGAGGGGTCGTAAGGAGGCGGGAGGTAGATCGCGATCGTGCGCTCGCCCTCCACGTTGAGCCAGTACTGCCCCGTCTGCTGGAGCATGAAGTACAGCGTGCCGGCCTTCGCCGGGATCTCGTTCGGCGGGCGGTAGTTGATCTGGATGGGCACGCCGGGGAGCGCCGAGGCCACGATGTCGGCGATGTTGCCCCACGACGCGATCTTGGAGATGGCCGGGACGTGCTGCGCGGCCTGCTGCTCGGGCACGTTGGTGCGCAGCGCGAGGACGTACTGCGTGCCGCGCGTGAGGCGCTCGTCGTCGAGGCGCCCGAAGTGCAGCCCGTCCTCCCGCGACTCCAGGGGCACGGGGACGTAGCGCGTCGGGTTGAAATGGTTGAGCAGCCGAACGATCTCAGTGATGAGCTCGCCGAAGGTCGTCGCCAGGTCGGTGTAGTAGAACTTCGGCAGCTTCGTCGGGTCGGCGTTGACGAGGAACGACCCCAGCTGACCCGCGAACTGCGAGAGCAAGAGGTACGCGTCCTCGGGCGACGTGTCGGCGCGCTCGATCAGGTGGTTCACCACCGGGAGGGAGGCGTTCACCGTGTAGAACTTCAGGAAGTCCGTCACGTCGCCCTCGCGCACCTCGATGAGCGCGTCGCTGCGCTGCCGCTGCTTCTCGGCGAGCAGACGTCGCCCCGCGGCCATCGTCGCGAGCAGCGCGCGCAGGCGCCCCATGAGCCACGGCGACGCGCCGATGCGGCGGATCGGCGGGATGTACTCCTGCCGCACCGCGAGGGCCCCCGAGGCGTCGCGGTAGATCTCCGCCACCTTCATGCACTCGAAGTCGTCGCGCGACTCGCTGCCGAAGAGCACCGTCACATGGCGCTGCGCGAAGGCCACGGTCACGTCCGCCGCGCCGCCGTTCGAGCCGCCCGCGGCGTCGACCACCACGCGCGCCGAGGTGAAGAAGCGCAGGCCCGCCGTCGGGGTCCCCGCGCTCGCGATCGCCGGCGACCCCTCGCGCTCCGTCGGCACCGCGAGGTACACCTCAAGAAACTGCTGCGTCGGCTTGAAGTGCCCCTCCACCGGCCGGATCGCGGGGACCTCGGGGTGCGTCCCGTCGAAGGCCAGCGGGAGCCCGTCGGGGAGCACGCCCTCGAAGCGCTGGATGCGCACCTGCCCGGCGACGAGCGCGCGCTCGTCGAGCTCGAGCGCCACGACCCCCCAGTCGTAGGGGACCATCGCCGCCAGCCGCGACTCGAGGTAGCCCTCGTGGTAGCGATCGAGCTGCTGGAGGTGCTGCGGGGACATGAACATCCCCTCGGACCAGATAACGCGCTGGGGGACCTTCATGCGTGACCTTCGATGCCGCCCTTGAGCCGGGGCAACGTGGGCGCGGAGGGGGCGGACGGGGCGCTCGGGAGCGACGGCGCCTGCGGGGCCGACGGGAGCGACGGGGCCGACGGCACCGTCGGGGTCTGCGGCAGCGTCGGCACCGTCGGGGTCTGCGGGGCCGTCGGGATGCCGGGGAGCCGGCCGGGCAGCCGACCGCCGTCGGTCTCCTCGCCCGGGTCGTCGCCCATCGCCTCGATGTAGTACTCGTCGAGGTAGAAGAAATACCGCGGGTCGCCCCCCGGCCCCCCGTCCTCGCCGCGGCGCGCCGCGCAATCGGCGTCAGCGGGCGCCGGCGGGAGCTCGTAGATGGTGCGCCACGACTGCCCCGACGGGTGCCGGAAGATCGCCACCGCCACCACATGCGTCACCCCGTCCTCGCGGCGGAAGGCGCGGCGGATGCGCTGCCCGGGGTAGAGGTACAGCACATCGACCTTCACCATGTCGGGCCCGAGCGTGTCGTGGTCAGTGCGCCAGATCGCATCGAACTCCGACTCCTCCATCTTCGCCGACGCCTTGAGCTGGTAGACCCGCACCTCCACGGGCAGCGCCTGGCCCTGGTCGTTGGGGTTGAGACGCTCACCGCCCCGCAGCACCATCTGGATGTTCTGCGGGAGCGAGCAGGTGTTGTCCTGCGGCGTCGTGGGCTGCGCCTGCGAGCCGCTGCACTGCGCGACCACCGGCGCGATCAGCGCCAGGCACAGGAGCACTCGACGGACGCCGTGTTGTACCTTCAATGTGAACACGTGGATCGACCTCTACCCCATCGATCACCCCGCCCCCCAACGAGCCCGCTGCGTCATGCATCGCGCGTCGTCGGAGAGGGGATCGGAGGCCACGAAGCATCGTCGCACGAGCACGTTCGACGAATCAACACTTCTACGCCGCGCGCACCGCCCCGGTAGATCTCCGACGATTCCGGCGTCTCTCCCGGCGCCTCCAACGCGGCCAGCGGGGCGGGCGCGTTCTCGCCTTGACAGCGCGGCGGGCGGGCCGATAAAACATGTCGCCCGGCGCGTGTCGTCGTCGTGCGGAGTTGAGTGCCGATGGCCCCGCGAGGCATTTTGAGCCGGCTCTCGGCGGCGAGCGCGCAGGAGGCGCGCCCCGTCAATGAGCTCGAGTCGATCGTCAACCACCTGCGGGCGCTGCTCAACACCCGCGCGGGGGAGTCGCCCTCCTCGCCCGATTTCGGCGTGGTCGACTTCACCGACCTCGTGCACAACTTCCCCGAGGCGATCCAGACGCTGCAGCGCTCGATCCGCGCCACGCTGCTCCAGTACGAGCCGCGGATGAAGAACGTGGTCGTCCAGCACGTGCGCGACGACGAGGCGCTGGTGCTGAAGTTCCAGATCACCGCGCAGCTCCACGGCAAGGGCGGCCGCGGGGCGGTGCGCTTCGAAACGCAGCTCCGGGCCGGCGGCCACATGAGCGTCAAGTAGCCGACGGGGGAAATCGGCGCGGCCTCCGGGCGCCTGCCGTTTTGTTTACAAGCGCGCCGGGTCCGTGCCATGCGTTCAGTATCCCCCTATGGGCTACCCCGACCGCGACCGCCGCGACCCCCACGCCGCCCGCGACGCGCTCATGCACGCCGCGTCGCAGCTCTCCGCCACGGCGGCCGCCCACGGCCGCGTGCCCCCGCACGACCTCGAGGCCGAGCGGGCCGTCCTCGGCGGCATCCTCCTCGACAACGCCGCGATGGCGACGGTCGAGGCGCTCGTCGCCGCGGGCGATTTCTACCACCCCGCCCACGGGGTCATCTACGAAGCCGTCCAGGCCATCTCGGCGCGCCGCGAGCCCGTCGACATCGTGACCCTCGCCGCGGAGCTCCGGTCGCGCGAGCGCCTCAACACCGTCGGCGGCGCGCAGTACCTCGGCGAGCTCACCGACACCATCCCGACGATCGCCCACATCGAGTCGCACGCGCGCATCGTCGCCGACCAGGCCAGCGTTCGCCGGATGATCGAGGTGGCACACGAGATCGTCGCGCGCGGCTACGGCGACCACGGCTCGGCCGACCAGTTCCTCGACCACGCGGCGTCGCGGGTCTTCGAGGTGGCGCAGAAGCGTTCGAAGAGCTCCCTCATCCCCCTCGAGCAGGTGATCATCGAGGCCTTCGAGCGCATCGAGAACACGATGACCCGCGGCGCCCGCATCACGGGCACGGAGACGGGCTTCCGCGACCTCGACACCCTCACCTCGGGGCTCCACGGCGGCCAGCTCATCATCATCGCCGCGCGCCCCGCCATGGGCAAGACCAGCCTCGTGCTCAACCTCACGGGCGCGGCCGCGGAGTCGTCAAAGAAGCCCGTGCTCTTCTTCTCCCTCGAGATGCCGCGCATCGAGCTCGCCAACCGCCTCATGTGCGCCGAGGCCCGCATCGACCAGTCGCGCCTGCGCTCCAACATGCTCACGCAGGACGACATGACCACGCTCACCGCGGCGGCCAACAAGCTCCACACGCTCCCGATCTACATCGACGACTCGGGCGACCTCACGCTCCTCGAGCTCCGCGCCAAGGCCCGGCGCATCAAGGCCGACCGCGACATGTCGCTCATCGTCATCGACTACCTGCAGCTCATGAAGGCGAGCCGCGAGAAGCAGGAGTCGCGCGAGCGCGAGATCTCGGAGATCTCCCGCGGGCTCAAGAGCCTCGCCAAGGAGCTCGACGTCCCCATCATCGCCCTGTCGCAGCTCAACCGCGGCTGCGAGACCCGCCCTGGCAAGGACAAGCGCCCGATGCTCGCCGACCTCCGCGAGTCGGGCGCCATCGAGCAGGACGCCGACGTGGTGATGTTCATCTACCGCGACGAGGTCTACAACCGCGACACCGAGGACAAGGGCATCGCCGAGCTCATCATCGCCAAGCAGCGCAACGGTCCGACCGACACCATCCGCCTGCGCTTCATCCGCGAGCTCACCAAATTCGAGAACCTCGCCGCCGACGACCGGGGCTACGGCGACACCGCGGTGGGCGGCATCGACGAGTTCGCCGGGGGCGACGCCGGACCCTGACGGGGCGATTGCGGTTCGGCCCCCCCCGGCGCTATCTAGCGCTCCACCATGACCCCCCGCACCCTCCTCCTCTCGTCCGCCGCCCTCTGGGCCGCGTGCTCGTCGACGCAGCCCCCCCCGCCGCCCCCGCCTCCTCCCCCCGCGCCCGTCGACGCCGCCGCGTCGATGCTCACCAACGACCCCGACGCCGCCGTCGCCCCCGTCGCCGCCCCCGTCGCCGAGCCGCTGCCCCCGATGGCCGTCGTCGCGGGCGAGCGCCGTGAGGTGCCGACGCCCGCCCCCCGCGTGCAGATCACCGCCCCGGCCAACAACGCCACCGTCCGCGAAGACCGCGTCGAGGTGCGGCTCAACGTGCAGAACTGGCGCGACGTCGCCAACGCCGGCGACATGCGCCACGTGCACCTCGTCCTCGATGCCAACCCCTACATCCGCGTCGACGACCCCTCGCGCCCCGTCCCCCTCGAGCACCTCTCGCAGGGGACGCACGTGCTCCGAGCATTCCCCGGCTGGGAGACGCACGAGACGGTCAAGACCGCGGGCGCCTACGCGATGGTGGTCTTCCACGTCGGCGCCGCCTCGCGCGACCTGCGCTTCAACCCCCGCGCCCCGCTGCTCACCTACTCGCGCCCCAAGGGCCGCGTCGACGGCCCCGGCGCCGACCACATCCTCCTCGACTTCTACCTCGCCAACGTCCCCGCCAACCAGCTCGGCCCGCGCGCCTACCGCGTGCGCCCCTCCATCGACGGAGCGGCGCAGGCCGAGCTCACCGCGTGGGTCCCGTACTACATCGACCACCTCCCCGACGGCGAACACACTATCACCCTCGAGCTCCTCGGCCCCAACGGCCAGCCCGCGCCCGGCCCCTTCAACCGCGGCGAGCAGCGGATCACCGTGAGCCGCGCGCCCGCTCCCGCCGCCGCACCCGCGACGCCCGCCGACCCCCACGCGGGGCACTGACCCGACGGCCGCGACCCCGGCAGGTGCCCCCCTCAGTACACGGCGCGCACTTCGCGCACCGTCCCGTCGACGCGCTGGAGCGCCGGCAGCACCACGCCCTTGAGCGTGAAGCTCTGGCCCGGGCAGCCGCGGCACGCTCCCGCGAAGCGCACCTCCACCACGTCGCCCTGGCGGCGCACAAAAACCACCTTGCCGTTGTCGATCGCAATGAGCGGCGCGACCACCTCGTCGAGGGCGGTTCGCAGCGCGGAGTTGTTAGGGGCGTCACCGTTCATCGCAGGACGCTCGATCGTAACAGCGGTCGCGCGAACAGTTCGTGTGCAATCGTCGAGGTGGAAAAATCGGGAAGATTTGAGGGGTCACATTCCGAAGATTTTTGCTTGCAACTTTGGTCGCGACGGGCGCATATTCCTTTCAGCGGCGGCGCCGGCGTACCCCCCCCCACGCCAATGGTGCTGCCGCTTTTCTATTTCGAACTCCTGGGTCAGGTTCCGTCACCTCTTCGGTGTATGTAGAGCCTCCGGGTCGGAAAGTGGCAGGGTCGGCGCACCGTCTGGTAGACGCTCGACGGAGCCACCATGAACCCACGGCCGCTGTTTCTGATGACCCTCCTCGCGACCTCCGCGGCGGCGCCCGTTTCCGGACAGGTCCCTCCGCGGCGCTTGTACTACGGGAGCACCGGCCAGGCGGTCCCCACGGCGGGCGGTGCCGCGGCGGCGGCGGCGAGCGATCCCCAGCGCGAGGCCGACCTCCGCGACGGGACGGTGCTCCCGCGCGGCGTCCGCTCGCTCCGCGTCGAGCGTGAGGGCGAGGTCATCCGCCAGCGCCCGCACGTCGAGTCCCCGCGTCGCGGCACGGCGGCGCGCGGCGCGCGGCTCCCGGCGCTCGAGGCGACGCAGGGCCACGGGTGCCGCGGGTACTGGGTGCGCGTCGGGGACGAGGCGTGGATGTGCAGCGACGGCGGGCTCACGCTCTCCACCGAGGCGCCGCAGACCCGGCAGCTCCCGCAGGTCCCCGAGGGGCAGGTGGTGCCGTACCAGTACGCCTTCGCCACCCGCGCGGGCGTGCGCACCTACCGCCGCCTCGACGACATCCGCGAGGACAACTGGGCCGAGGAGCTCGAGCGCGGCATGTCGGTCGCCGTCACCGGCACCGAGCACATCGACGAGGGCACCTACGTTCGCACCGCCAGCGCCCGCTGGGTGGCCCTGCGCGACCTCTCCTGGGCGCGGCCCAGCGAGCGCGCGGGCATCTTCTACGAGCCCGGCGAGGCCGTCGCCTCCGTGGCCTTCCTCCGCGCCGACGCGCGCGCCTGGCCCACCGTGGAGGAGGCCGCCCGCCAGCGCGGCGCCGCCGTCGGGTCGTCGGTGCTCCTCACGCGCCGCGACGCGATCCACATCCGCGAGGCGCAGGCCTACCGCGCCAGGCAGTACGTGCGCGTCGACGCGGGCTGGCTCTCGGCCCACCTCCTCCAACGCCCCGAGGTGCCCGCGGCGCCGGCCAGCCTCCGCCCCGACGAGCGCTGGCTCGACGTCGACCGCGCGCGCCAGGTGCTCGTCGCGTTCGAAGGCGAGCGGCCCGTGTTCGCGACGCTCGTCTCGACGGGGCGGGCGGGCAACGCCACCGCGCCCGGCGAGCACCACGTGTGGGTGAAGCTCGCCACCACCGACATGTCCAACGTCGACAACGTCGACCTCTACTCGGCCACCTCGCTCTACACGGTGTCGCGCGTGCCGTGGGTGATGTTCTTCCACAATGACCAGGCGCTCCACGGCGCCTTCTGGCACGACCGCTTCGGCGCCGCCCACTCGCACGGCTGCGTCAACCTCGCGCCGCGCGACGCCGCCTGGCTCTACTCCTGGGCGCCCCCCGCCACGCCCCCCGGGTGGACGGCCGTCATGCCCACCGCGCGCGACCCCGGCCTGCGCGTTCGCGTCCGCTGAGCGCGCGCATGGCGCTCACGCTCCACCGCCACCCCCTCAGCCACGACGCCGAGAAGGTCCGCGCGGCGCTCGACTTCAAGGGCCTCGACTACCGCGTCGTCGACCACGCGCCGAGCGCCTCCGACCAGCTCGCGATCTACCGGCTCTCCGGGCAGCGCGGCCTCCCGGTGCTCGAGCACGACGGACCA
>Ga0105048_10017128_pt1 | contig 11178 bp, 7 predicted proteins | sample MAT05_FD_78382 | JGI IMG/M metagenome (GOLD analysis project Ga0105048, IMG submission 78382) | Freshwater microbial communities from Lake Fryxell liftoff mats and glacier meltwater in Antarctica - MAT-05 | ecosystem: Environmental > Aquatic > Freshwater > Ice > Liftoff microbial mat | place...
TAGGCATTTAATTGCTTTCTTGGTGCTACCTAAAAAACAATAGTGTCTCACGAATGCTACAAATTGCAAGGCCGCATTGGGCTGCGCATGCCCGAACCGCTCTAGGCCATGAGGGCAATGTTAGGGTTTCGGCCCCCCGCGTTTTTCGGTGCGTGGGTAAGCGCGCTCCTGCATCGGGCGCATAGCCATCGAGTTGGCTTTGGTGGAGCGGCCGTCGCTGGCGTAGGTGACGGAAACGGAGGGGATGGAGGCGATAGGCTTCATGCGACGGGAGTGCTGGCGGGTGGGCGGGTGATTAAATCAGCGCTTGGCCAGTTCGTCTCCGGCATCCGGAGGGGTGGACGGGACTTTGTTGAGCACAGAAAAGAACTTGTCTGCCGCCCCTCGTGCACTGCGTTCGGAGAGCTATTTTTCGGTATCAATCGCGGAGAGCTTTTCCGCCACGGCGGCACTGATGAGTTGATTGATAGAAATCCCCTCCTCTTGGGCGAGACGCTTGGCATGCCGGTGGAGTGAATTTGGAAGGCGGAGGCTGAGGCTGCTCATGGTTTTATAAGTTTAAGGAAGGCAGATGGGCTGATGGCGCATATGCCTAGAAGGGTTTTCACCTACACGTATTGAAGCCAAGGCGCGTTGAGTGGAATAAGGCGGTGGTGTATTCCACTCAACGGTGACTTCGGTGTAATAAGGGAAAGGATTGTCAGGCGGCGTCCGCCTTTTTGCGGCGGGGGGCGGGCTTGCTTGGCGGGGCGGTGGTGCCCGTGGAGGTCATCTGGGTGTAGAGGGAGAAGAGGGTTTCGAGGCGTTCGGTGTCGTTTTTGAAGCGGCGGCCGAGGTAGATGCGTTCGAGGGTTTCGTCGTTGCGCTCGTGGGCGGCGCGCAGGTTGGCGGGCATTTCGTCGGGGTCGTAGAGATCGGCGATGGTGGCGGGGAAATGCGCCTCGCGGGCGAGGAGGATGTCCTCCGCGCAACGGGTCAGATCGGCTTTGTTTTGCTCGGTCAGCGTCGGCACGGGAAAGGTGTTCCAGCTCAGATTTGAGGAATAGCTCAGGCCATTTCCAAGGCGTCCTGACAGTGTTTTCGACCAGGTAAAATGAAGACGTGAGTTGAAGACAGAAAAGTCGACCAGATCGGGTTCAAAAATTGCGTGGGCTTTGTGAGTGATGATAAGATTCCGGTCGAACAATCCGGCAGGAATGTATTCTCTGGATTCAGAGGAAACCTGCGGAACTAGCATTCCGAACTGCGGCGGGACGTTCCGGTAGCGGAATTGATGGGGTTTATCGATCAATGTTTGCGCCACATCGCCCGCAGTTTCTCTGAATTTGCGAACCATCCCGATCCGTTCTAAAATGATTGGAATACGCTGCGCGACACCGAGATTTTCTGTGTCCACCCAAAGGCACCATCGAATCGAGCTATCAAAAAACTCCGAGGTCCCTGCAATACGCCGAATCAACGCTTTCGCTTCCGGGTAACCTTTGATGATATCTTGTTTCTCTTGATCGGTAAAAAAAAGGTTTCCTCCATCTGCTGCCTGATTCCCGGTGTTGATTTTAGAGAGGCCAGAAATCGGATATGATTGTCCCTTCACGATTAAGTCAGGACCTGGGATCAAATACGGATTGATGTTAGCTACTTCTCGTTTGCCACCATCAAAATAGATTGTGCGTGAACCGCTTATGGGCGCTCGTGCGAGGCCAAGAATCGTGCAGTAAACGCCTGCATTGTTGCTTGCGCTGTTCGACCACTTGAATGGCTCATAACTGAAGCTGATCGCTACGCCTTGGTTCAAAACAAAAGGCCAAAAATTCGGAACATGAATTCCCTGATTTACCGAACTGGTTGATACAAACGCTACACGGCTGAAATTCGGCATGTAGTCGGTAGCTTTTGCTATGAACGCGCAGATGTAGTCTAGATTTTTGAAACTATAACGACGTCCCGCGACTAACTCCATTTCCTGCTTTTGAGTTTCATTTTGCTTTTTGCCGCCCAGGTAGGGCGGATTGCCGCAAATATACGTTTCCCCGCCTTCATTCTTAAAATCGATTTCCGCCTGATCGAGCGGGGTTTCAAACAAATCGTCGGCGCGAAGTTTCACGGCTTTTCCGGTGGGCGGGCAGATGCTCAGCCAGTCGAGGCGCAGGGCGTTGCCGCAGGTGATCCAGTTGGTGGCTTCGAGCGGGAGGAACTCCAACAGGGCGAGCTTTTGACCGCAGTGGTGAACGTCGCATTGATACTCGGCGATGACGAGGGCGAGGCGGGCGATCTCGGCGGAGAAGTTGCGCAGTTCGATGCCGCGAAAGTTGGTGAGCGGGAGGGCGCTGGGTTGATCGGTCTCGCTGAGGCGGCGGTTGATCTCGGCTTCGAGGGCGCGGAGCTCTTTGGAGGCGATGACGAGGAAATTGCCCGAGCCGCAGGCGGGATCGAAGACGCGGATGCGGGCGAGGCGCGAGCGGAGGTTTTGCAGTTTGCGGACGCTGCCGGGCGTCTGGCCGTCGCCGGCTTCGGCGAGGCGGGCGCGGAGTGGAGTGGGTCGAGGAAGAGCGGGTTGAGCACTTTCAGGATGTTGGGCACGCTGGTGTAGTGCAGGCCGAGGGCGCCGCGCTCGGCGTCGTCGGCCACGGCCTGGATCATGGAGCCGAAGATGTCGGGGTTGATCTTCGTCCAATCGAGGTTGCCGACGTGGAGCAGGTAGGAGCGGGCGATCTTGCTGAAGCGCGGCACATCCACGCTGCCGGAGAAGAGGCCGCCGTTCACGTAGGGGAAGCCGTTGGCCCAGGTCTTGATCTTGGCGGTCTCGCGCTCGGCGAGCTTGGTGTTCATGGCGCGGAAGATCTCGGAGAGCACCGCGTGGGTGTCCGAGGAATCGCGCGCGCTCATCTGCGAGAGGGTGGCGGTGAAGAGGCGCTCGCCGTGGAAGATGGCGGTGTCTTCGGCAAAGAAGCAGAAGATCAGGCGCGCCATGAAGTGATTGAGGTCTTCGCGGCGGGCGGCGGTGGACCACTCGGGGTTGTCCTTGAGGAGCTCTATGTAGAGGCGGTTCAGGCGGCCGGTGGCCTTGATATCGAAGGCGTTTTCGCGGATCTGCTTTACGGTGGTGATACCGGCGAGCGGGAGGAAAAAGCCGAAGTGCTCGTGAAAGTCGGGGTAGGCGCAGGCGAGCGTCTCGCCGTCGGCGAGGTTCTCGGCCTCGAAGCTGCGGCCGTCGGTGGCGAGGATGAACTTGGCCTTTTGGCGGGTGGTGGCGGGGCTCTGGGGCAGGGCGGTGAGCGGGGCGGTGACCTCGCCCTCGGGGCAGACGCGGAGGTGGAGGTTGTTGCGCTGAAGGATGCCGCCGGGGAGGTCGGACTGGTTGGAATCGCCGCTGCGGAGGCGGTGCAGGGTGGTTTTTTTTGTTGCCGAAGGCTTCGAGAAAGGCGTAGGGGAAGGTGGCCGCGTCAAAAGGCGCGGCGGCGAGGGTGGAAACGGCCTCTTCGATCTCAACGGCGTTCATGTTCGATTTAAAGGGAGTATTCGCGGCAGCCTGACCCGTTTCCAAGTAGCATTTTGCCGTTCGCTGGTGGAAGGCCGATCGCGTCGGAAGGTGACGGCGGCTTTCCGGCCGAAGTCACTCTCGGTGCCGCGCAAGGCGATGGCTTCGTTAAGGTTCATTGGTTCACGCGGAGGCGCGTGAGTCCTCTATTTTCGTCCCGGCCAAAGCTTGGCTACAAAGCCGAGGGCGGCGGTGGATTTTATCGGAGCCTGAGGCGGTACGGGAGCGGGCCATTGCGGGATTGAAGCGTGCCCGGGAGGGAAAGAAAGAGGGGCCCTAAGTCACGTCAGTGCATCGTGTATCTCCGGTCTGTTTGCGCTCAAATCAATTCTTTAAAGGCGTGCGGAAACGTGGCGGTTTCCTGGAGAAGAAAACCAGTTGAACACCACGGTCGCAAAGGTTCGCAAAGAGGGGGGCTGAACTTTGCGGTTCTTTGCGTTCTTCGTGTTCAAAATTTCTGTCTACCTTTCAGGTTATTCATTGTCCCCTGTCCAAGAAAATCGGTAGCGAGGTAGTACTATAAACGGGAGGCGGGCGAAATTGTTTATGTCGGTCAATAGCGGGCGGAGGCCGGGCTGGAGGGAAACTGAAAGCGTGACACGGAGAGCGGGTGCCGTGGCTTCTGCGAGTCGGAGCCCGAGCTGGCGGTTTACGGGTAATTGAGCGCAATTCGGGACGCCGTAACTCCGCCGAGAATTTAAGTTTAATTCTCTTCTTCTCGTTTAACGGATGAGGAGCGAGCCCCACCTTCACACCCTGATCCTCTGCGGTGTACGAGGTGCTTTCGATAACCGCGCTTGGCCTTTGTATAATTCCGGCCGGGAGCCGTAAAACGGGTCAAACCCTAATATTCATGGTCGGTGGTTAACCGTTCGTTCTTTCAATCAGACTTTGATTAGGTGAGCGGGGGCACACACACATGAAAACGGTCGCCCCTTCACGCCCATGCCAGGCGTCAATTTAGGGCCAAAGCTTTCGCTGGCCATCCCGCCGGCAAACTAACATCTTTCGCCCATGCCCCCGCGCATCCTCGTTAGCGAAGAAACGGCGACCGATTTTACCCTCCTCGAACAAGAGCTCCAACGCTCCGCGTTCCCCTGCAAACTCGTCCGCGTCCAAACCCGCGACGCCTTCACGCGCGCCCTCACCGAGTACAAGCCCGACCTCATCATCTCGGACTATTCCCTCAAAGGCTTCACCGCCCTCGACGCCCTCGAGCTCCTCCGCCTCCACGCCCCCGATACCCCGCTCATCGTCCTCACCCACGCCCTCAACGAAGAAATCGCTGTCGAGTGCATGAAACGCGGTGCCACCGACTACGTTCTTAAAAACCGCCTCCCCCGCCTCGTCCCCATCCTCACCACCACGCTCGAACGCCAGCGCCTGCTCCGCGAAAACCTCCACATCCACCGCGAGCACGAGCAACTCTTCCGTCTCACCCCCGACCTCTTCTGCCTCGCCGGACTCGACGGCCTCCTCCAAGTCGTCAACCCCGCCTGGACGCTCCGCCTCGGCTTCTCCGAAAAAGATCTGCTCAACCGCCCGCTCTTCACCCTCGTCCACCCCGACGACCGCCACGCCCTCGACGCTTGGTGGACCAGCCTCATCTCTCGCAGCCAGACCACCACACCCTTCTCACCCCCGGCCATACCGGTTAACGATTTCGAGTGCCGCCTCGTCCACAAAGAGCACGGCTTCCGCCACATCCTCTGGAGCGCCCGCTCTTTTTCCTCCGAGAATAAAATCTACGCCTACGGCCACGACATCACCGAACGCAAACAAGCCGAGGCCGCCCTCCGCGAAAGCGAAGCCCGCTTCCGCCGCATGGCTGACTGCGCCCCCGTGCTCATCTGGCTCTCAGAAACCTCCAAAGCCTTCGTCTATTTCAACCAACCTTGGCTCGATTTCACCGGCCACCGCCTCTCCGACGAAACCGGCTTCGGCTGGACCAACGGCATCCACCCCGAAGACCGCGAACGCTGCCTGCAAAGCCACGAGGAAAGTTTTTCTTCCCGCAGCCCCTTCCGCATCGAGTATCGACTCCGCCGCTACGACGGCCACTACCGCTGGGTCGTCAGCCACGGCATCCCCCGCCATGACGAAAACGGTGCCTTCGCTGGCTTCATCGGCTCCTGCTTCGATATCACCGACCAGCACGAGGTCGAAGCCCACCTCGCCTACCGCGCCATCAAACAAGCCGCCCTCGCCGGCTTCGGCCGCTTCGCCCTCGCCCAACACTCCTTCGCCGAACTCACCCAGGAAGCCGCGCGCCTCGTCTGCGACACCCTGCGCCTCGAACACGCCCACGTCCTCGCCCTCGAAGCCGACACGCTGAAACTCAGCCTCGACTGCTATCACGGACCCGAGGCCGACGCCCCCGCGCTCCCACTCGGCACCGCCACCATCACTGCCATCTCGCGCGACCAGGCGATCCATCTCACCGAGGACCCGCAAAACTTCCCCGGCGCAGCCGCCCTCCGCCCGCTCAGTCTCGCCGCCGGCGTTGCCGTACCGATCGGAAGCGGTAAACGCGCCTACGGCTTCCTCACCGCCCTCGCCAAGGAAGACCGCCCCTTCGGCCGCGAAGCCGTCGACTTCATGCACGGCCTCGCCAACATCCTCAGCACCGTGCACCAGCGCAACCGCGCCGAAGCCGCGCTCGAGGAAAGCGAACAAAAACTCTTCCAGTCGCAGAAAATGGAAGCGGTCGGCCTCCTCGCCGGCGGCGTCGCCCACGACTTCAACAACCTCCTCACCGCCATCCGCTGCTACGCCGACATCCTCCACGACGACCTCGGCGAACTCACCCCTAACCACCAGCCCAAGGTCGACGAAATCCTCAAGGCCACCTCCCGCGCCAGCGCCCTCGTGCGCCAGCTCCTCGCCTTCAGCCGCAAGCAAGTTCTCCAGCCTGAATTCCTCGACCTCAACACCGTCGTCACCGAACTCAAAGATCTCGTCCGCTCGCTCCTCAGCGAAAACATCGGCCTCGAAATCAAACTCTGTGCCGAACCCGTCACCATCGAGGCCGACCGCAGCCAGATCGAGCAGGTCATCATCAACCTCGCGATCAACGCCCGCGACGCCATGCTCCACGGCGGCCGCCTCACCGTGCAGCTCGAATCACGATCTATCGAAAAGGACCAATTAGCCGACATCCCCGCCGGCCGTTACATCGCCCTCTCCGTCACCGACACCGGCATGGGCATGAGCAAGGAAGTCCAGTCCCACGTCTTCCAACCTTTCTTCACCACCAAGCCGAAAGGTCGTGGCACCGGCCTCGGCCTCGCCACCTGCGCCGTCGTCATCAAAAATTACCAAGGTTCCATCCATTTCGTCAGCGAGCCCGACCGCGGCACCACCTTCACCGTCCTCCTGCCCCAGGTCGAAACGCCGGCCCTGAACCTCAACTTCAGCTTCGACGACGAACCCGACATCGGCACCGAAACCATTCTATTGGTAGAAGACGACGAGGCCATCCGCACCGTCACCGCCGCCATCCTGCGCTCCCTCGGCTACCAGATCTACCCGATGGCCAGCAGTGTGGAAGCGCTGGAAATGTTCGCCGCACCAAACGGCCCGCCCTTCGAGCTGTTGCTCAGCGACATCGTCATGCCCGACATGGGCGGCCGCGAGCTCGCCGACCGCCTGCGCGCCGTGAAGCCCGGCCTGCGAGTCCTGTTCATGTCCGGCTACGTCGACGACCCGGTGATCTTGCAAGCCGTGCAAGACGCCTCGGTGCCGTTCCTCGAAAAACCCTTTACCCGCGATTCGCTCGCCAAAAAAGTCCGCGACACCCTCGACCTCCCCGCGCCCTCCGCCAAAGCGGAGAGAGGCTGATTGGATTTTTCCATCCATTAACCTCCGCCAAGCAGCTCAGCCCCCCAAAGAAAGATTCGCTGGCTCTGGGTCGATTATTCTCACGCGGAAGGAGAGTGGCGCCGGGTTTCTGCACCGCGCCACTGACGCTTCCTGAATTATAATTGACTGGCGTGCGTCGCCAAGTAGCTCGCCACCCCATCGGTCGAAGCATCCATGCCTGCCTTGCCCTTGCTCCAACCTGCCGGGCAAACCTCGCCATGCGCCTCGGTAAACTGCAACGCATCGACCATGCGCAACATCTCATCAATATTACGACCAAGAGGGAGATTATTCACCACTTGGTGCTGCACCATGCCCTCGCGATCGATAAGAAAGGAACCGCGAAAAGCCACACCACTCTCCGACTCCACGCCATACGCCCGGACAATCTCATGCTTGATATCCGCCACCAACGGGAAACGCACTTGGCCAATCCCGCCACTATTGATCGGCGTATTCTTCCACGCCAGATGCGTGAAATGAGAATCAATAGAAATGCCGATCACCTCGACATTGCGCTTTTCGAACTCATCTAAACGGCGATCAAAAGCGATGATCTCCGAAGGACAAACGAACGTAAAATCGAGCGGATAGAAAAAAACGACGGCATATCTACCGCCGATAGCTTCGCTCAAAACAAAGGTTTCATCGATCTCGTTATTCCCCAAGACAGCGGCAGCGCTGAAATCGGGAGCCTGTTTACCTACAAGTACAGCCATGGTAATCTCCTAGTATTCAATTAATAAACGTTAGTGGGCGACCCTCGCACCACGGAATACAAGTCCACTCCGCAGATCGAACTGTCAATCCGACGAAGCCGGAAATTCCAACAAAAAACCCTCAACCTAGAAAACGCAGTGGGAACCGCTAGTTTACGCTCATCGGCGCTCCTTCAATATTTTCCGCAAATTGATCGATTCACATGAAGGGTAAAAACGATTTTTGTTAGGCCCTCGTATCACTTCCATCATGAGCGTCAATGAGCGTACATGAGCGGTTAAGTAATTCCGGAATTTAGGCTCAACTGAACACGCCGTGCGGACCGCCCCAAACAACCGGCAGCACAGCGCTCAGGACGTGGCGACGGCAGGCATCGGCACGCGGCCAAACGCTGACACCAGATCCTCGCGTCGCAACGGCTTGCTCAAGTAGTCGTCCATGCCGGCCTGCATGCACTTCTCTCGGTCGCCGATCATGGCGTTTGCCGTCAATCCGATGATCCACGGCTGGCGATCAGAAGGCAGCTCGCGACGGATCGCCACCGTCGCTTCCAGTCCGTTCATTTCCGGCATGTGCCAATCCATGAGAATGATGTCGTAGTTCGTCGCCTTAGCCTTTGCCACGCCTTCCACGCCATCGCCCGCCACATCGACACTGGAGTAGCCACTGCGCTTCAACATCGCCAGCGCGACCTTCTGATTGACGGCGTTGTCCTCGACCAGCAGCACGCGCACCGGGCGCAACGTACCGTCGGCCTGAACCAATGGAGAAGAGCTAATCCTTTTCAAAATCTGCGGCGCCACGGGGGCCGAGGCGGCTTCGGCCACGATGTTAAAATAGAAGGTCGAACCAGTGCCCACCACGCTCTCCATCCAAGCATCGCCACCCATGAGCTGCGCGAGACGTCGACAAATCGCCAGGCCCAAACCCGTACCGCCAAATTTGCGCGAGGTGGAAAGATCGGCCTGGCTGAACGGTTGAAAGAGCAGGCACTGTTTCTCGGCCTGGATCCCCGCGCCCGTGTCCCGCACGGCGAATCTCAGGGTCAACGGGCCAGCGATTTCTCCTCCGTCCATGCACGACACCTCGACCACGACCTCGCCATGTTCAGTGAACTTGATCGCGTTGCTCAACAGATTGGCCAGCACCTGACGAACCCGTGTGACATCACCAAGAATAAACGGCGGCACCTCGGGCCGCACGAGGGCGCTCAGGCGCAGATCCTTGGCCTGGGCGCGGCCCGAGAACAGCGCGAGGACATCGTCGATATTCCGGTGAATGCCAAACACCACCCGCTCCATCTCCAGTTTGCCGGACTCGATCTTGGAGAAATCAAGAATGTCGTTCAGGATCACGAGGAGGCTGTTGCCGGAGAGACGAATCGTCTCCAGTCCCTCGCGCTGTTGGTCAGACTGCACGTTTTCCAGCAGTAGCTCGGTCATGCCGATGACACCGTTGAGCGGCGTGCGGATCTCATGGCTCATCACGGCGAGAAAGGCGCTCTTGGCCTGGTTAGCCACCTCGGCGGATAGCGCAAGCTCGTTGGCGCGGGAAATCGAATCTTGGAGCTGGTAGTTAGTTTGCTCCAACTCGGCCTTGGCCAGCAGGAGGGTCTCCTCGGTCTTGCGGCGCTCACGGATTTCGCGGGCCATCTTGCCCTGCGTTTCGAGCAACACTTGACCACTCGACTGGAGCAGCGATTCGGAACGACGGACGCGTTCGAGTTGTTCCTCCAACGCCCGCTGCTGCTGGGTGAACTGCTGACGGCTCCGGCATTCGCTCAAGATATGACGGCGGATAAACCAAGCCCAGAAACCAACCACCACAAACTGCAAAATGATAATCAGGAGGCGGGCGGTGAATTTTTCACCATTGGTTATTGATTGCCCAAAACCACTCAGCTCCACGCCGCATATATAGAGCAGCGCCAACGCGGCATGCTGCAAAATGACAAACACCGCCGACGGCCACAAGCAGTGCCAGTCCGCATACACCACCATCATCGTCACCGCGGTGAAAAACAGGAAATGCATCTCCACCAGCCCGTGCATTTGGTAGAGGTGCAACCCGACAAAAAGCTGCAGCGCCAGACCACCCGCGCAACGGGTGAGAAATGAACCGGGCGCCAACTTGTATGGCACCCAAAACAACAAGCATGCGGTCGCAGCCCCCACAATCGTGGCGCCCCAAGTGCTATAGAACGACGCCAAAACCAGCGCCAGAAGCACATGGCCAGTCAGGAAAACACGCATCCACCGATCACCCCGCTGAAAGAAGGGAGCCAGCACCGCAGTATCTGAAAGTTTTATCCCCGTAGCCGCCACATCGAACGGCACCTGAGCAGGCATCATCCCCGCTAAAAACCTCCCTAAACCTTTCACCGTGACGCCCCCCAACGCGGCAACAATCTACCCATGAACGACTTCCAAAACCCAGAAGGCGAATCATCAGAAATGCTGCAATGGCAAGTATATGAGGACATGAAGTTCCTTCAGCCTTATCGACCCAAGAACGCGGTTTTTGAGCGAAAACCGCCCCATCGGCGACAATACCACGCCCGCAGACTGAGTCTCCGGCGGGGCCGCGGTCTCGTACGCGCTCATGCTCAGGCGTCACAAGACAAGCGCAGCACACTCGCAAGCCCTCGCAAGCCAAGCTCCTCACCGCTTATTTGACCTGTCCCTTCTGGGATTTCTGCGGACGGCATACCGCCCACCTTCTCCTCAACCATGCCCCTACTCTGCGTCTCTGCGAGAAAAGGCTTTTCTAGGTTTCAGGATCGAACCCAAACCCTTCTCTCGCGGAGCCCCAGAGCGTCGCCTGTTCAGCAACGCCACGCTTTACAGGATTCCGACTCTTTTCCGATCTCAGTCTTCCTACATTCCGCATTCATATTAGTTCGGGTCTCATCGCAACAGCAATGATCTGAAAACATGGCCTAAAGGAAGGGTCGAACCATAATGCTTGTAGTCGGCTGTTCATTCTTTTCCTCATCAATGTCCAAGTCTCGAAGACGTTTAAAAAACAGACTCGTTTAGTTCTCTCACGAACCGACACCA
>Ga0105048_10017129_pt1 | contig 11178 bp, 9 predicted proteins | sample MAT05_FD_78382 | JGI IMG/M metagenome (GOLD analysis project Ga0105048, IMG submission 78382) | Freshwater microbial communities from Lake Fryxell liftoff mats and glacier meltwater in Antarctica - MAT-05 | ecosystem: Environmental > Aquatic > Freshwater > Ice > Liftoff microbial mat | place...
ACGAAAAAACTCGGGTTGGTCTCGGTTCGCACGAGCGAGCCCTCGACTGTCCACCGAAAGAAGCGACGCGACCCCCACGACCAACCAACGAGATCGCCGGTCGGGCCACATCGAGCAACCGCACCGACGTGGTCAGCGACATTGAAGACGTGTTCCTGCGCAGCGCCGGGAACCAGCCTGATGATCGACGCGGTGGAGTCCGGACGGTATTCGGCGGATGCGATCCACAGCGCAGTCCCATCGAAGTCCATCCCGCCCGGGTGATAGCGGACGTCGTCACCGACCGCGACCCGCTCGATCTCGTCACCGTCGGCGTCGATGGCAAGGACCCAGCCGCGACGACCATCGATGTCCACCGTCGAGACCCACCATGTGTCGTCAACACGTGCCATGCCCTGCGGGTGGTGGGCATCGAACCGCAGTGGCAGCTCGTCGACGAGTGTCCAGATCGTGCGACGGTCGAGGGCGGCCAAGGTTCTGGTGGTGTGGTTCGACACCCCTGATCGAGTCGTGATGTCGAGCATGCACAGCTAGTATGACAAGCCGAGATTGCCGGTTGGTTGATGCCAAACGAACATCCGGGGTGTCCTTCGACACCGCAACGGGTCGTCACCAGATCGACGACAGATTGGATGTCTCACCGCCGGCGCCAAGGTCTATTGTCACACTCGTATGTCAGAGCCGCGCGTCCTCGTCATCGTCCTCGCTGGTGGAGAAGGAAGGCGGCTGATCCCGCTCACGGCCGACCGGGCCAAGCCGGCCGTGCCGTTCGGCGGCAACTACCGGATCATCGACTTCGTCCTCTCCAACTTCGCCAACTCCCGCTATCTCAAGATCGTCGTCCTCACCCAGTACAAGAGCCACAGTCTCGACCGTCACATCAGCCAGACCTGGCGGTTCAGCACCCTGCTCGGCAACTACGTGACGCCGGTTCCGGCCCAGATGCGCCGGGGGCCGCAGTGGTTCAGCGGATCCGCTGACGCGATCTATCAGAACCTCAACCTGATCAGTGACGAGCGGCCGGACATCGTGTGCGTCTTCGGCGCGGATCACATTTACCACATGGACACCCGCCAGATGGTCGAGCACCACCGCGCCGTCGGCGCCGGTGTCACGGTGGCAGCGATTCCGGTACCGGTCGAGGAAGCGCACGACTTCGGCATCATCCACGCCGACGCCAACGGCAAGATCATCGAGTTCCTCGAGAAGCCGAAGAATCCGCCGACGATGCCCGGCGACCCCACCCGTTGTCTGGCGTCGATGGGCAACTACGTGTTCGACACCCAGGCCTTGATCGACATCGTCAGCCCCACCGGCGACGACGACATCGCCACCGACCTCGGCGGCGACGTGATCCCGGCGCTCACTGCGCAAGGTGTGGCGCACATGTACGACTTCTCCACCAACGTGATCCCTGGCCAGGCCGAGCACGAACGTGGGTACTGGCGCGATGTCGGCAGCCTCGACGCGTACTACGAGGCGAGCATGGACCTGCTCCGGCCGGTCCCCCCGTTCAGCCTCTACAACAGCGAGTGGCCCGTGTACAGCCTGCAATTGCCGCTTCCGCCGGCCAAGCTCGACCACGGTCCGGGTGGCGAGCCGGCGATGGTGGGCAACAGCTTGTTGTCGGCCGGGTCGATCGTGTCCGGTGGCAGCGTGCACCGATCGATCCTGTTCCCACAGACCTACGTCGACGCATCGGCCGAGGTGACCGAGTCGATCCTGTTCCCTGGGGTCCGGATCGGACCGGGCGCCAAGGTCCACCGGTGCGTGATCGACAAGAACGTCGTGGTTCCCGCTGGTCGGGTCATCGGCCACGATGTCGCAGCCGACCAGGCCGAGTTCGTGATGAGCGATCGCGGCGTCATCGTCGTCCAGAAAGACCGAGTGCTGTAACCGCACGACGTGAGGACAGATGTCGACAGATGTCGGCAACCGCCGGAGCGAACGGTTGCGGCGCGAGACGAGCCTGGGTCAGGAGTGGGCAGTTGGCAGCAACGCGGCGCCGATCGCGCCGGCTCGCTCGCCGAGTTCGGCAAAGGTCAGCCGGGGATGGGGCCGATGTTCGGGCGAATAGAGCAATGACACGAACTCTCGTGAGATCGGCCCGAGGAACACGTCGGACGAAGCGGCCAGTCCGCCACCGAGCACGATGCACGCCGGATCGAGCAGGTTGGTGAGATTGACCAGACCAACGGCGACCCAGTGGGCGAAGGTGTCGATGACCGCCATGCTGTCGACATCGCCCTGACGAGCCGCCGCGACGACCTCCTCGCCCTTCGAGCCCCCAGAGAGTCGCTTGAGCGCTCCCCCGGACGCATACCGTTCCCAGCAGCCGCGCCGGCCGCAAACGCACGGCTCGCCGTCCAGTTGCACCACCATGTGGCCGATCTCGCCGGCGAAGCCGTTGGCGCCGCGCTGCAGTTGGCCACCCATGACCAATCCTCCGCCGATGCCGGTACCGAGCGTGACGAGCAACACGTCGTCGAACCCGCGTGCGGCGCCGTGACGCCATTCGGCCACGGCTGCGCACGTCGCGTCGTTGTCGACCAAGACCGGGTGACCGAGCAACTCCTGGAGCCGTGGCCCCACCATCAGCTCGTTCACCCCGACCAGGTTCGGTGCGGCGCGCAGCGTGCCGACCCGGGTGACGAGTCCTGGCACCCCGACACCGAGCGTGTCGTACGGGCCGAGCTCGGCCGCGAACTCGGCCAGTTCTCGGATGATGGTGTCACCGCCGCGAGGTGTGGCCCGGCGGCGTTCGATGACGACGACGCCGTCGTCGTCGAGCACGACTCCGAGAAACTTCGTGCCGCCGACATCGATGCCAGCGGCGCGCGTCACGATTCGGAACGAACCTTCAGCTCGCGAACCGTGTTGAGGATGCGCTGCTCGGCCCGACGCTTGACGAAACCGGGCAACGGCACGACGAGTTCGATCGCAAGGTCGTAGCGCACGTCGATGCCGCCGGCGCCGTTGTCGCCGAACGTGTACGCGCCGTCGATGCTGCGCATGATGTCGCCACGGAGCATCTTCCACCCGAGCACCTCCGGCGCCTGGGAGTAGTCGTAGGCGAGGGTGTAGTGCGTGCTGCGGCCGAGCGCCGACGCCCGGAACTCGACCTCTGTGGGCCGCCCCTCGGCGTCGCGTGATCGCACGGTCGCTTCTTTGACGTCCTTGGCCCATTCGGGATACCGCTCGAAGTCGGACGCGATCTCGTAGACCCGTTCCATCGGCGCGGTAATCGTGATGGTCTGGAATGCTGTCTCAGCCATGGGGTGAATTCTGCTCCATCTCGTCATCGGAAGTGTGGACATCGACCGAATTGTGTCGATCCGCGGTCGTGTCGTCTGTCGTGTCGGCGGTCGTGTCAGTATCGCCCGGTCGGCGGCGTGGGGCGAACTGGCCGAACTTCGAACACCACAGGCCGTTCAGCCCGAGTCCGAACATCGGTACGAGGATGCCGAAGGCGAGTGTGGATCCCGCCCGGCCGTCCGTGGTGCTGCGCGCGATGGCCGTGCCGAGACCGATGATCACCTGCACCAGCAGCGCCAGGTTCATTGTCAGCTTGACGCGGCGCGGCGTGCTGCCGCTGGAGAGGAAGTACAACTGGGCCACGGCGATGTTGTCGGTGCGACTGCGTTGGACCGCTGTCCAATAGCTCCACAGGAACGTGGCGACGCCGATCGCAAACAGGATCAAGGCAATGATTGCCCCGACGATGCGCCAGGCGTTGGTGAACACGATGGCCGAGACGACTGCCGACACGACGAAGGTTGCGGTGCCGACCAGATCGAGGCGAACGATGCCGGATCCGGGTTCGGCATCGGCACGGGCGGACATGGCGCCCATCATGGCAGCGCCCCGAGCGACTTTCCCAGCCGCTCGGCCAGCACGTCGTAGGAGAACTCGGCCACCGCTCGAGCACGGCCGGCTCGACCCATCTCGGCTCGCCGCTGCGGGTCGTCAAGCAGCAACGCCATCGCCCGTGCAACCTCGCGGTGGTCATCGGGGTCACGGATCACGATGCCGGTCTCACCGTCGGTAACGGCTTCGGCTGCACCGCCGGAGTCGCCGGCGATCTGAGCGACCCCGCAGGCCGCGGCCTCGATGAAGACGATACCGAAACCCTCCTGCTCGAGACCTGCCCAACGGGTGCGGCACACCATCGTGTAGAGATCGGCCGCGCCGTAGAGCCGCGGCAGATCGTCGTGACTGATCCGGCCGAGGAAGACAACCGGCGCCTCGAGCTCGGCCGCCAGCCGTTGCAACCGCTCGCTGTCTCGACCGCCACCGGCGATCGCGAGCAGAAGATCAGGTCGGCTCCGCCGGAGCGAGGCCACCGCCCGGATCGCCGTGTCGAATCCTTTGCGCGGCACGAGTCGGCTGATGCTGACGATCAACTCGGCGTCGGCGGGCAGACCGAAGTGTTCTCGGGCTTCGGTCCGCTCGGCGGTCGTGAGGGGATGGAACCGGTCCACGTCGACACCAGGGGGCACGATGGTGATCGGCAGCTCACGACCGGCGGCGCGCACAGCCTCGGCAGCGGGATACCCGCCACCGGCGATGATGTGGCGAGCCCGGCGGAGCACGTAGCCAAGGGTCTGCTTGCTGCCCGGCAGACGTCCGGGGACCGTGACCTCGGCACCGTGGAGGATCACGTCATACGGCAATCGCAACGACGGACCAACGAGACCGAGCGGCAGGGCAGGATCGAGCACGACCAATTCTGCGTCGATGTCGCGGGCGAGATCGTTGATCCGCTTCACCATCAGCGGATGCGGCAGCAAGACCGGCTCTGGAACACGCTCGATCCGGAACGACTGGGCTGCGTCGAATGCTGCTGCGCCGGCGTAGGGGCTGGTGAGGACGGCGAACGATTCGGGCGGAAGCCGCCGCCACCACTCCCACAACAACGATTGGATGCCGCCGATCTTGGGCGGGAAGTCGTTCGTGACCAGCAGATGCTTCATGCGTTTGCCAGGTCGAGTTCGTCGCGAACAACGGGATCGGGGTCGGAGACGGGCAGCATGTGATGAAGTCCGAGATGCGCAGCAGCCCACACGGCGTGGGCGCGCAGCATCGGCTCGGCGTGAACAAGGTAGTCGCGCAGCACACCGGCGACCCGTTCATCGTCGGCGTGCGTCGCGGCGTTGCCGAGTGCGATCAGCGCGTTCCGCCGCAACCACATTGGATTACGGTCGGCGAGGTACCACCGCCCGTACTCGGCCAGGATCGTCTCATCGTCGGCCCGGAGCAGGTCGATCAATGGCACCCACGCCTGGGCGTGAGCGTTCTCGTCACCCTCGAGCCGGCCGTCGTGGCTCCGCCGCTCGAACCGCATCGTCGGCGGGCACACCGTCTGGCATTCGTCGCAGCCGTAGATCCGGTCACCGAGCGCGGCGCGAAACTCGCGTGGGAACACTCCTGGACGCTGCAACAGCCACGCCAGGCAGCGACCTGCGTCGACGACACCCGGCGCAACGATCGCCGCGGTGGGACAGCCATCGATGCATCGCTGACACGACCCGCACCCATCGGCAACCGGCTCGCCGGCCGGCGGAAGCGGCGCAGTGGTGATCACGGAACCAAGAACGAAGAAGCTGCCGGCGCCGGGCAGCAGCACGTTGGCGTTCTTGCCGAACCAGCCGAGGCCGGCCAGCCACGCAGCCTCACGATCGACCACCGAATTGTCGTCGGCGAATGCGACGGCCTTGTATCCATCGTCGCGCAGTTTGCGGACCAGGTTCTGGAGACCGAACCGCAGCGGTTCGTAGTGATCGACCCACGCGTACCGGGCGACCGATGCGTACGGGCCCGCTGGCTGCGGCGGCGGTTCGAGCACATAGCTGCGGGCAGCGACGATCATCGATTGCGCTCCGGACACCGCTGCGTCGGGCTCGGTGGATCGTTGCGGGTTGCGGTAGGTGAACTGCATCGTGTCGTGGAGACCCACCCGTTTGCGTTCGATGAGGGCATCGCGAGCACGCTGCATCACCGTTGCGGGGGCGATGCCGAGATGGTCGAGACCGCACCGTGCGGCCAGATCGCGCAGGGACACGAGATACGCATCGTCGATCGGTTCAGGAATTCGACGCTGCACGATGGCGAAGCGTAGGCACCATTCCAGCCTCCGCAAACCACCGCACCGCTCGGTGTTCGGCCATGTCGAACACAACGGCCTCGTGATGGTTGCCATCGGCACCGATCACATCGTCGCGCTCGCACAGAAATGTCACGACGCAGTCGTTGCATGCGCGAGTGGCCCGCATCACACAGTCGTCACAGTCGATGGTGATGCTGGCGCTCGAGCCAGCCGGGATCCGGCTTCGGAAGTTGTTGCTCATGTCATCTCACTGGTTCTGGTGGCGATCGGGGACGACACCACTCACAGAACCATGACAGAGCCCTGTGACAGAGTTTCGCTAGCGTGCGGCCATGCATGCCCTTCGAACTTGCTCGGTGGTCGTCGTTGCGCTGATTGGGCTGCTCACCGCCTCCTGTTCGAGCTCGTCGCCATCGGAGTCGCAATCGGAGACCACTCCTGCAGGATCGGCGGAGACCACGTCGGAGACCACGTCGGAGACCACGTCGGAGACGACTCCCGTGGATTCGACCCCTGGCTCCACCGACGGATCGACCAGCGACGTCACGCTGGAGTGGGGAGCTTGCGACGATCCGGCCGCCACCGACGACAGCCTCGAGTGCACCACGCTCGAGGTGCCGCTCGACTATGACGATCCCGATGGCGAGCAGATCTCGCTCGCCCTGGTCCGAGTCCCGGCCGCCGACGGCGCCACCGATGGCGCCGTGCTGTTCAACCCGGGAGGGCCGGGCGGATCCGGTTTCGAGTACGTCGCGACGGGCGGGCCCACCGTCGTCGCCGCCCTCGGCTTCGAACACCTCGACCTGGTCGGGTTCGACCCTCGGGGTGTCGACCGGTCCGGCGGGCTGCGTTGTCTCTCCGACGCCGAACTCGACGCCTACGCCTACCCTGACAACACCCCCGACGACCCGGCCGAGGAGGCCCGCCTCGACGAAGCTGACGCAGCGTTCGCCGCCGCGTGTACTGCAAAGTACGGCGATTCACTGGCGTTGTACTCCACCACCAACACCGCCCGCGACATGGACGCAATCCGGGCCGCGCTGGGCCAGGATCAGATCAGCTATCTCGGTATCAGCTACGGCACGTACCTCGGGGCGGTGTATGCGACGATGTTCCCGGGTCGTGTTCGGGCAATGGTTCTCGATTCTGCGTTCGAGCCGGGCGGCGACACCATCGAGCAGCAGTACCTGACCCAGCTCGCCGGATTCGAGCATGCCTTCGACGACTGGGCATCGTGGTGCCAACAGACCACCAGCTGCCGATTCAACAGTCCGGATGTCGGCGGTGCATGGGATGCGCTGCGCCAGCAACTCGACGACGCGCCGATCACCAACGCCGACGGTCGGATCGGGAATCAGGCCCTGCTCGAGCGAGCCACCAAAGCCGCGCTGTACAGTCGGCTCGAATGGCCGGTCCTCGGATCGGCGCTCGCCGATGCGAGCGCCGGCGACCCGCAAGGCATGTTCCGCCTCGCAGACCAGTACTTCTCGCGCGACGAGGACGGCTTGTACGCCACGATCCAGCAGTCCAACGCGATCATCAACTGTGCGAGTGGGATCGAATCCGAGACGCCACCGGACCCCGTGGCGCTGGCAGCCACCCTCCGCGCCGCCGCACCGCGGTTCGGCCGGACCATCACTGCGGAGGATCTTTCCGAAGGCGACGGGTGCGCCGACCTCATGCCTCGACAGACCCTCGACGCGATCGGCTACGACGGGGACGCACCGATCGTCGTCGTCGGCGGCACGAACGACCCCGCGACTCCGTTCCGATGGGCCGAGGAGATGGCTGCCGCAATGGGATCGTCGGCGCGGCTCGTCACCTATACCGGCGAGGGCCACGGCCAACTGCTCGCTTCCACATGTGTCACCGAGATCGAGGCCGAACTGCTCACCGATCTGCAACTGCCCGATCCGGACACGGTGTGTGAGCCCGACCCGGACATCGATCGGCCGCAATGGTGGGACCTCATCCCCGACCCCGATGGGGTCGGTCCGGTCGAGGAGCTGCCCGAGATCGCCTCTGCGCTCGGCTTGACGCCGACCACGCTCTACAGCGAGATCCACACCAGCACCGTTTCCGCCGCCGTGGTGCTCGGAAACTACCGGCCGCTGCTGGAAGACGTCGGCTTCGAATACCGGGGCGAACAGAAGCCGCTCATCGGAGCGACCCAGGCGATCTACAGTGCGCCGAACGGCGACCTGTTCAGTGTGCTCACGCTCGGCCCCGCCGTATTCGACGACCCACAACTGCAGGTGTCAGCCGACCTCATTCCCGAGGGCGAAACCCTCGTCGTGCTGCTCTACATCCCACAGTGACGTACTCCCCGATCGCCGGCGAGTGGGTTTCAGCGCGGTTTCGCCCGGCCGGCAACGCAGAGCATCGTGTCAGTCGAGATCACGTTGACTCCGGCCGCGCGCACGTCGTTGACGATTGCCTGATCGTTGGTCACCACGACTGCGGGGACATGCGTCGGCATAGCCGCGATCTCGGCACGAAGCACATCGTCGGCCGTGATACCGAGCGGCGAGAACTGCACCCGGACCAACCGCCGCCGCGGCGATGACGCGCCAATCACCTCGGCGCCGTCGAACACCACGCGGATGTCCGTGCCGATCCGGCGACACAAGTCCTCGAGCATCTGGATGCAACACTCGCGCTGCTCGATCAGCGCGAGCTGCGGCCAGGCGAGCTTGGCGACGTTGTAGCCATCGACGAGCACGCACACGCCAGGCACCCGTAACAGGTGCTCTGCGGCTGCCGCCGAATCACCGTAGAGCCCGCCAGGGATCGGTATCGGCTGACGCCGTTTCGGTCGACCGTGCAGCGGGCGGACATCGCGCATTGCTTCGCGATGCGCGGACGTTTCGTGGCGGCCGTTGCCGGAAGCGGTCGGCTCAGGACGCGGATCGGTCGGGTCGGCAAGTGCCTCACCGGCTGCAGCAAGCGCCGCTGCGAGCTCACGCGTCGCGAGCGCGGCCTGGCGCAATGCAGTGGCGGCGGAAACCGTCCGTTGGGCCTGCGTCGCAACGATCGCGTCAGCCTGCGCCCGTTCAGCCTGCGCCCGTTCTGCCTGCGCTCCGCTGCGGTGGCTGAGCAGGTCGTCGCGAACGGATTCCACGTCACGCAGTCGGTCGGTGATCGCGGCGAGTGCAGTCTCGGCCTCCGTGCAGCGTTCGGCGGCTGCCGAGAGCTCGCTGCGCAGCCTTTCGGCCTCGCGTTGCAGACCGACATTGTCGTCGCGCAGGCCATCGGCTCGGGCGATCGCGACCCGAGCCGATTCTTCTGCGCGTTCACGACGAGCGGCCTCTCGGCCCAGCGCGTCGAGGTGGCCAATCAGCTCGGCCTGGGTGCGAGCGGCGACGTGCTCGGCTGCCTCGCGCCGCTTCTCCGACTTGCGCAACGCTGCAGCCGCGGACTCGTCTGCGGCCTGCTGCTGCAGATCGTCGACGAGGTGATGCACCGCCGCCTCCCATCCAGTTGGTCGACGCAGCCAAATCGCTCCGATCTCGTCGACCAGACCGATCATGTCGACCAGAGCGAGGCGGTCGCGGAACCCGTCGTCGGCGGCCACGGCGCGGCGAACAGCCCGCAACCCGGCGGCATCGAGACGATTGGCCTTCAGGTACGGCTTGAATCCGGCCGGGAACACGATCGGTGGGCGGACCTTCTGACCTTCGGCAGCGATACCGACCGCGAGCTCGAGTGCTGATCGGAGCAACACGTCGGGCACACCAGAGACGTCGGCGACGCGCGCCGTTGCCGTGCTGTCGGGTGTTGCGTTGGTCACCCGGCCCAGGCTACCGGTGCTGTTCCTGGCGATTCCGAGGACATCGAGGAAGACGGCGAACATCTGTTCTTGACAACGAACGATCGTTCTGCTGCAGTGGTCCGGATGCAACGTACGTTCGACGATCTTGGCACACCGCTCTGCGACGTCACGTTCTGCATCATCGATCTCGAGACGACGGGCGGCGATCGCAACACCGATGTCATCACCGAGATCGGTGCGATCAAGATGCGTGGCGGGGTCAACCTCGGCACGTTCCAGACCCTGGTCAATCCTGGTCGGGCCATCCCACCGACGATCACGATTCTCACAGGTATCTCCGATGCCATGGTGATTCCGGCACCTCGGATCGAGCAGGTGCTGCCCTCGCTGCTCGAGTTCTGCCGAGACAGTGTGATCGTTGGCCACAACGTCCGCTTCGACGTCGGCTTTCTCAACGCTGCGCTCACCCGCTCGAAACGGCCAACGCTCGCCAACACCGCGATCGACACCTTGGCCCTCGCCAGACGTCTGGTTCGCGACGAGGAACCCGATTGCCGGCTGGGAACCTTGTCGACTCGGTTTCGGCTCGATCATCAGCCGAGCCACCGAGCGCTCGACGACGCGCTCGCCACGGCCGACCTGCTGCACTTGCTGCTCGAACGAGCTGCCCGCTTCGGGGTGCTCGGCCTCGATGACCTGCAGCTGTTGCCCAAGATCGGCGGCCATCCCCAGGTCGCGAAACTCAAGCTCACCAATCACCTCCCCCGTGCACCCGGCGTCTACCTGTTCCACGACGCACGCGGTGAGGTGCTCTATGTCGGCAAGGCAAGCAATCTCCGCCAACGAGTCCGCAGCTATTTCGGCAGCGATGATCGTCGCAAGATCGGGCCGATGCTGCGTGAGGCTCAGCGGATCAGTCATGTCGAGACCACCGATCCGCTGACGGCCGGCGTCCTCGAACTGCGGTATCTGCACCAACTCAAGCCGCGCTACAACAAGCAGGGCACCACGTGGGACAAGTACTGCTATGTCAGGCTTTCCACCGACGAGGCGTGGCCGCGGCTGGCGATCGTCAAGGACCCGAAGACCCACGGCGTGCACATCGGGCCACTGCCGTCGCGAGCAATGGCGACGCTGGTCATCGAGGCGGTCCAGTCCGTGGTGCCCTTGCGCCGCTGCACCGCTCGGCTCGGACGCAACTACATCGCTGCGCCCGGCGCCACCGAGTGCACCGCTGCCCAACTCGGCGTCTCCCAGTGTCCGTGCGCCGGCACGGCCGATCCCCATCGCTACGAACGTG
>Ga0105048_10017130_pt1 | contig 11177 bp, 7 predicted proteins | sample MAT05_FD_78382 | JGI IMG/M metagenome (GOLD analysis project Ga0105048, IMG submission 78382) | Freshwater microbial communities from Lake Fryxell liftoff mats and glacier meltwater in Antarctica - MAT-05 | ecosystem: Environmental > Aquatic > Freshwater > Ice > Liftoff microbial mat | place...
CCTATTCGGGGACGGTCTCGGCGGCGATGGAGGGCGCGCTGGCGGGGGTGCCGTCGATCGCGCTGAGCCAGGCCTATGCCCGACAAGGGTTGGGCGCGAGCGTGCCGTTCGGGTCGGCTGAAGCCTGGGCGGGCCGAGTGCTGACCGAACTGGTCGCGGTGCCGATGGCCAAGGGCACGCTGATCAACGTCAATTTCCCAGCGATCGAACCCGACGCGGTGAAAGGCGTGCGGGTGTGCCGCCAGGGGTTTCGCGATTATGGGCGCCTCAGGATCATCGAGCGACAGGATCCGCGGGGGTTTGACTATTATTGGTTCGGGCTGGCGCCGACGGTCGAGACGCCGGGGCATGTCACCGACCTCGAGTCGATCGCCGACGGCTATGTGACGGTCACTCCGCTGCATCTCGATTTGACGCATGAGGCGTCGCTGGCGGGGCTGGTCGAGCGCTTTTCCTAGGTGCGCTGCTCGTCGAGCCACGCCTGGAACATCAGGATCGACCAGATCGCCGCGGTCGAGTCGCGGCCACCGCTGACGTGATCGGCCCAGCGCGCGGCAACGATGGCGGGGTCGAAATAGCCTTGCGCGGCGAGACGCTGCGGATCGAGCAGGCTTTCTGCCCAATCGCGTAAGGGCTCCTTGATCCATTGGCCGACCGGCACGGCGAAGCCCGCCTTGGGCCGGTCGAACAGCGCGGCGGGGGCGCGGGCGAACAGGGCTGCACGGAGGATCTGCTTGCCCTTCCCGCCGCGCACTTTCATCGACAGCGGGATTTGCGCGGCGACCGCGGCGAGGCGGTGATCGAGGAACGGCACGCGGGTTTCCAGGCTGACCGCCATCGATGCGCGGTCGACCTTGGTGAGGATGTCGTCGGGAAGGTAGCCGGTGGCGTCGCGCAGCATGGTGGCGATGGTCGGGTCGGGGATAGCCGGCGCGGCTCGTCCGACCCCTGCCCCGCCGCCCAGCACCGGCGAACGCTCACCCGCCCATTCGTCGAGGAAGTCATCGTAGATATCGTGGAAGTCCCGTGCATGGCCGGCGGTGGCGAGCGCCTTGTGGAGCTTGGCGCCAAGGTTGGGCGCGGTGCGGCCGGGCATGGCCGAGGCGGCGGCATTCCAGAAGCGCGCGGGCAGACGGCCGAGCGTGGCACTGGCAGCGGCACGGAGCGGGCGCGGCACTCGGCGAAGTGCTCGCCACATCGCCGGGGCGGAGACGTGGCGGTTGTAGCCGGCGAACAGTTCGTCGCCGCCATCGCCGGTCAGCGCGACGGTGACGTCGCGGCGGGCGAAGCGGCTGACGATAAAGGTCGGGATCTGCGACGAATCGGCGAACGGCTCGTCATAGATGGCGGGGAGCAAGGGGATGATCTCGCGCGCCTGGGCGGCGGTGACGATCTGCTCGTGGTGGATGGTGCCGAGGTGCGCCGCGACCGCGCGGGCATCGTCGGCCTCGTTATAGCCGGCCTCGTCGAAGCCGATGGTGTAGGTGCGCACCGGCGTGGCGCTGCGCTGCTGGTAGAAAGCGGTGATCGCCGAACTGTCGATCCCCCCCGACAGGAAAGCGCCGACCGGGACATCGGCGACCGACTGGCCGTCGATCGCGACGTTGAGCGCGGTTTCGAGCGCGGTGAGCGCCTCGGCATCGGTCGCAAACGGATCGGCGAGGCCGGCGCGGACCACCTCTTCGTAAGACCAGTATCGACGGATCCGGGCGGTCGGCGGATCATCGAACGGATCGCAATTGGCGAGCGTCAGGATGCACCCGGGCTCGAGCTTGAAGACCTTGCGGTAGATACTGAGCGGCGCGGGGACGTTGGTGCGCGCGGCAAAGGCGTGGAGCGCGCGGCGGTCGATGGTGGGCTCGAAGTCGGGATGCGCGCGGATCGCCTTCAATTCGGAGGCAAAGACCAAATCGCGCCCCGCCCAGCCGTAATAAAGCGGCTTCTCGCCAAAGCGGTCGCGGACGAGGTGCAGGGTGCGGTCGCGGCGGTCCCACAGCGCGAAGGCGAACATGCCGACCGAGCGGGCGAGCGCAGCATCCAGCCCCCAGGCGGCAATTGCCTCGACCAGGGTCTCGGTGTCCGAATGGCCGCGCCACCCGCCCTCGGGGGTCAGCCCGGCGCGATCGAGCGCAGCGCGGAGCTCGGCGTGATTGTATATTTCGCCATTGTAGCTGAGGACGAACCGGCCATCGGCGGAGTGCATCGGCTGGTGGCCGTGGGGCGACAGGTCGACGATCGCCAGGCGGCGGTGGGCGAGCCCGAGCCCGGCCTCGGCATCGATCCACACGCCGTGATCGTCAGGCCCGCGATGGGCGATCGCCCCCGCCATGCGCGCCAGCAGCGCGGGATCGGGCGATCCCCGGGTCCACAGGCCGGCTATTCCGCACAAAGTTGCAGATCCTTCGATTCACGCGGCATCGGTGCGACCCTTGGTTGCCTCGCCCGCGCAGCGCAAGGCGTAGTTGCCGCAGCCAAGGTTGCGAGCCGGCGCGAAATCGGCCAGCAGCCCGGCGATGCCCTTCACCAATAGCAAGTTGCCCGCGTCGGGGCCGCGCCCCGGATCGCGCGAGATCGTCGCGCTGCTCGCCGGCCTGATGGCGCTCAACGCCTTCGCCATCGACGCGATGATCCCTGCGCTGCCGGCGATCGGCGTCGACCTCGGCGTTGCCGCCGACAATGACCGGCAGTTGGTGGTGGTCGCCTACATGTTCGGGTTCGGATCGACCCAATTATTGTGGGGGCCGCTGGCCGATCGCTTCGGGCGCAAGCCGGTGCTTGCGGCGGGCGTGCTGCTGTATGTCGCCTTCGCCTTCCTGTGCGCCTTTGCGTGGAGCTTCCCGCTGCTGATCGCCGGGCGCATCGCGATGGGCGCGAGCGCGGCGGTGACCCGCGTGCTGGTGGTGACAATGGTCCGCGACCTCTTCGAAGGTGAGGAAATGGCGCGGACGATGAGCTTGGTGTTCATGGTGTTCATGCTCGTCCCCGTGCTCGCGCCGACCGTCGGCCAGGGGATATTGCTGGTCGGCCCGTGGCGCGCGATCTTCGGCGTGCTTGGGGTGTACGGGATGCTGATGGCGTTGTGGTCATGGCGGCGGCTGCCCGAAACGCTGCACCCCGAGTTTCGCCGTTCGCTTCGGTTTGGCGAGATCGGCAGCGCGATGTGGGCCACGCTTCGCGACCGCCAGTCGTTCGGCTACACGCTGGCGCTGACCGTCATCTTCGGCGCGCTGACCGCGTACATCGCCTCGGTCCAGCAGATCATTTTCGATGCGTTCCAGGCGCCAGGTGCGATCGGCATCGCGTTCGCCGCTATCGCCGCGCCGATGGCGCTGACCTCGTGGCTCAATTCGCGTGTCGTCGGCACCTACGGAATGCGCCGGGTAGGGCATGGCGGAACGATCGCCTTTGCCACGATCACTTTGGGTCATGCGCTGGTCGCGGCATTTGGGTTTGAGACGTTGACCTTGTTCATCGTGCTGCAGGGGCTGGCGATGGCGGCATTCGCCTTCACCTCATCCAATTTGAGCACACTGGCGATGGAGCATATGGGGCCGATCGCGGGCACCGCATCATCGGTGCAGGGCGTGATCGGGACGGTTGGCGGGGCGGCGATCGGCCTCGGCATCGGCCGCGCCTTCGACGGGACGGCCCTGCCCTTCCTGATCGGCACGGCAATTTGCGCCGCGCTGGCGCTGTTGGCGGTGGTCGTGACCGAGCCGCGGCGGTTGCTCGAGCGGTTGCCACGATAGATCGGACCAAACAGAAAAAGGGCCGGCACCGAAGCGCCGACCCTCAAATCTCAGTCGCTCATGGCGGCGCCTATTCGGCGTCGTCCTCGGGATCCGGCCCGGCCATCAGCGCCTCGCCGACCTCGTCGGTGCGCCCACGAATGGCATCCTCGATGCGCTTCGCCATCTCCGGATTTTCCTTGAGCCAGGTTTTCGAATTCTCGCGGCCCTGGCCGATGCGGATCGAATCGTAGCTGAACCACGCCCCCGATTTCTCGACGATCCCGGCCTTGACGCCAAGGTCGAGAATCTCGCCGACCTTGCTCACGCCTTCGCCATACATGATGTCGAATTCGACCTGCTTGAACGGCGGCGCGACCTTGTTCTTGACGACTTTGACGCGGGTCGTGTTGCCAACGATATCGTCGCGATCCTTGATCTGCCCAATGCGCCGGATGTCGAGCCGGACCGAGGCGTAGAATTTGAGCGCATTGCCGCCGGTGGTGGTCTCCGGATTGCCGTACATCACGCCGATTTTCATGCGCAATTGGTTGATGAAAATGACGGTGCAGCGCGAACGGCTGATCGAGCCGGTCAGCTTCCTGAGCGACTGGCTCATCAACCGCGCCTGAAGGCCGACGTGGCTGTCGCCCATTTCGCCCTCGATTTCCGCGCGCGGCACCAGCGCCGCGACCGAATCGATCACCAGCACGTCGACCGCGTTGGAGCGGACCAGCGTATCGACGATCTCGAGCGCCTGCTCGCCAGTGTCGGGCTGCGACACGATCAATTCGTCGATGTCGACTCCCAGTTTCTTGGCATAACCCGGGTCGAGCGCATGTTCGGCGTCGACGAAGGCGGCGGTGCCGCCGGTCTTTTGCGCCTCGGCGATGACGTGCAGCGCCAGGGTCGTCTTGCCCGAGCTTTCCGGCCCGTAAATCTCGATCACCCGGCCGCGCGGCAGGCCGCCGACGCCAAGCGCGATGTCGAGCCCGAGACTGCCGGTCGAGACGGTGTCGATCTCGATCTTCTCGCGGCTGCCCAGCTTCATCGCCGAGCCCTTGCCGAACGCGCGTTCGATCTGCGCCAGGGCGGCTTCCAATGCTTTCGCGCGATCCATCTTTCCCGATTCTCCGGTCGTTCCGACGACTTTCAACTGCGCTGCCATGACCCCTGTCTCCTCGTCAATCGATCGCCAAGATGCCGACCTGATTGATCGAGGCGTACCGCATTTGTTCGATGAGAACAAGTGCAGAACGAAGGGCGCTTTTCTAAGAGGCGGTGGTGCCCACCAGCGCCGCCTCGATCGCCGGGGTGACGCGGTCGATGGTGTAGGGCTTGTCGATCATCGGGACCGCGGCGAATTCGGGCGGGGGCGGGTCGACGTAGCCGCCGCTGGCGAGGACGAACGGGATCGACCGCTCGCGCAGCCGCGCCGCAACCGGCCACACGCTCTCGCCCTTCAAATTGACGTCGAGGATGGCGACGTCGAACGTCATGGTGTCGACCGCGGCCAGCGCCTCGCCGACGGTTTCGCAGATCGCACTGACCTGATGCCCCAGAGACAGGAGAAAATCCTCCAGCATCATGGAGATCAATGGCTCGTCTTCGACGATCAGGATGTTACGCTGTTTACCCACGGTGCGAGTGAATAGCAGTCGTTTCGCCTGTGGCCAGCGCTATTTTGCAGGGGCGGTGGCAAGCGCCGTCCGGACCGCTTCGGCAAGGTCGATCATCGAGAAGGGTTTGGGGAGGAAGGCGACATTGTCGATGTCGATCGATTTGCGGAGCTGTTCCTCGGCATAGCCCGACATGAACAGGATCGGCAGGTCGGGCCAGTCCTTGCGCGCCGCCCGAACCATCGTCGGCCCGTCCATCAGCGGCATGACCACGTCGCTGATCAAAAGATCGACATGTTCGCCGCTGGCGAGCAATTCGAGCGCATCCTCGCCATTGCTGGCGCTCATCACCTTGTAGCCGTGACGGGTCAGCCCGCGCTCGGTCACGGTGCGCACCATATGCTCGTCCTCGACCAGCAGGATGGTGCCCGAGCCCCACAATTCATTCTCCTTGGGCTTGGCCGGGAGCCGCGCCTTGGTCGCCCGAACCTCGGCCTCGTGCGCGGGGAGATAGATGGTGAAGCAGGTCCCCTCCCCGACCTTCGAATCGGCGAAGATGAACCCGCCCGACTGCTTGACGATGCCGTAAACGGTGGAAAGGCCGAGCCCGGTACCCTTGCCGACTTCCTTGGTGGTGAAGAACGGCTCGAACACCTTGCCCAGCACATTGGCCGGAATTCCAGTGCCGCTGTCGGTGATCGAAAGCGCGGCATAATCGGCAACCGGCAAGATGTCGGAGCCGAGTTCGGCGACTTGATCCGCCTTCACCGAGTAGGTCTGGATGGTGAGCGTTCCGCCGCCCTTTCCCGCCATTGCGTCGCGCGCATTGACCGCGAGGTTGACGATCACCTGCTCGAGCTGGCCCGGATCGGCGCGGACCGGGAACAGGTCGCGGCCATGTTTCAAGGCGAGCTGCACCGTTTCGCCGAGCAGGCGCTTGAGCAGGTGCGACACTTCGGACACCACGTCGGGCAGCTGGAGCACCTGCGGACGAAGCGTCTGCTGGCGCGAGAAAGCCAGCAACTGGCGGGTCAGCCCGGCGGCGCGGTTGGAGTTGGACTTGATCTGCTGGATGTCGTCGTAATCGCTGTCGCCGGGCGTATGGCGCATCAGCATCAGGTCGCAATGGCCGATGATTGCGGTCAATATGTTGTTGAAATCATGCGCCACGCCGCCGGCCAGCTGGCCGACCGCCTGCATCTTGGTCGCTTGCGCCACCTGGCGCTTCAACTTGGCTTCCTCGCTATTGTCCTTGAGCAGCAGCAACACCGCCGCATCGCCGAGCCCGCGCAGGCCCGCGACCGTCAGCGCCACCGACTCGCCAGGCTGGGCGTTGAGCTGGATCGGCAGATCGCGCGACATCGCCGGGCCGCGCGCATTGCGGCGCACCGCATCGGCCACCGCGGCCTTGTCGTCCTTGGAGACGAGATCGCCGGGATAGACGGTGGCATGGTCGTCCGTGATTCCGCCCGCGACCTTGAACGCCTTGTTCATCGTCAGGAAGCGGCCGTCGCGGTCGACCAGGGCCAGCCCGAGCGGAAGCAGTTCGAGCAAAGCCTGGACATTGGAGCTGTCGGGCTGAACCGGTTCGACCTGGTCGAATAACAGCATCAAACCGGCGCCGTCACCCTGGTCTGCATCGACCGGGACATGGACCAGCCGCATCGGCGGGGCGCGATCGCCCTCGCTGACCAGGCGCAGCGATTCGTCGCGCGCGTCGACCAGATCGGCGAAGTGAAGCGGGTGATCCGGCGCGGAACCGGCCGCCTGGCTGATCGCGCGTTCGATGAAGATGCGATTGGCGGCGACCACCAGCCCGGCCGAATCGACCGCCGCAGCGAGCACCCCGCTGCGCGCGAACAATTCGCCCTCTAGGCTGGAGATGCGCTTGGTGAGGACGGTGAGCAGATCGGGCTCGCCGCGCTCGAAGCGCCACAGGAGTAGGTCGCCGCGCGCGCCGACCCGCTCGACCCGGACTGGCGCCGCCTGGTCACGCAAGGCGACCGCATCCGCGTTCGCCTGCCCGTCGCGCCACGCCGCCGCGCGGAGGGTGCCAAGCGCGTCGCGCGCGGCGTCATCGGCCCCCACAGTGTCGGGCAAGCTGTCGCCGAAGCGGGTGCGGTAGGCGGGGTTGGCCGACAGCAGGCGGCCGCTGGCATCGCTCAGCGCGGCGCCGTCGCGCGACAGGCCGAGGATCGCCGCGGCGAGGCTGAAATCGGGCACCGGCAGCGGCGCGACCGTCACCCCGGCGCGAACCGAGCGCCGCTCGAGCACGAATGCCGCGACCAGCATCGCCACCACCCCGGCGAGGAACAGGCCGGCGAACATCGGCTCGCCGACCGCCGCGAACAGCAACGCCCCGCTCGCCGCCGCCGCCGCGACCAGCACCGGCACCAGCCAGTTCAGGCCGCTCGGCGGCTCGGCTTCGAGCAAGGCGATCTGCCGGTCGAGCATCCGCTACCAGACTCGGACGCGAGCGTCGGGCGCGAGGTACAGGGTCTGCCCCGATTGGGCGCCGAATGCGGTGTACCAGGGGTCCATGTTGCGGACCACTGCGACGCGCTGCTCGGACGGGCTGTGCGGATCGGTGATCAACCGCTGGCGAAGATTGGCCTCGCGGTAATTGCGGCGCCACACTTGCGCCCAGCCAAGATAGAAGCGCTGGTCGCCGGTGGTGCCGCCGATCACCGGCGCCTCGGCCCCGCCGAGCGAATGGCGATAGGCGTCATAGGCCACCGTCACCCCGGCAAGGTCGCCGATATTCTCGCCCAAAGTGAAGGCCCCCTTGACGTTGGCACCGGGGAAAATCTGGTACGAATCATATTGCGCCACCAACCGCTTGGTCAGCGCCTCGAACGCCTTGCGGTCGGCGTCGGTCCACCATTCGTTCAATCGCCCACGCTCGTCATATTTGGCGCCCTGATCGTCGAAATGGTGGCTGATCTCATGGCCGATGACCGCGCCGATTCCGCCGTAATTGACCGCCGGGTCGGCGTTGGGGTCGAAGAATGGCGGCTGCAGGATGGCGGCCGGGAAGACGATCTCCTGCATCCCGAAATTGGCATAGGCGTTAACCGTCATCGGGGTCATCCCCCACTCCCACCGACGGATCGGTTGGCCGAGCTTGGAAATATTGTCCTGATGCGCCCATTCGGCGGCGCGGATGGCATTGCCGAGCGCGTCGCCCGAGCGAATCTCGAGCGCCGAATAATCCTGCCAGCGGTCGGGATAGCCGATCTTGGTGGTGAAATTGGCGAGCTTGGCGCGGGCCCGCGCCTTGGTCGCCGGCGCCATCCAGGTCAGCCCGTCGATCCGCCGGCCCATCGCCGCGACGACGTTGCGCACCAGTTCGTCGGCCTTGGCCTTGGTCTCGGGCGGATAATGACGCTCGACATAAATCTTGCTGATATCGTCGGCCAGCGCGCCGGTAAGGAAGTCGACCCCGCGTTTCCAGCGCACCTCCTGCTCGGGGGTGCCCGACAAAGCGGTGCCGTAGAAAGCGAAGGCTTCCTTGTCGAACGCGGTCGGGAGAACCGCCGCATAGCTGTCGAGCGTGCGGACCAGCAATTGGTCCTTGAGCACTTGCAGCGGCGCGCGCGCGATCAGCCGGGCGATGCCGGTGACCGCAGTCGGCTGGGCGACGATCACTTCGGTGACGGTAACGCCGCTGTCGGCGAGATAGCGCGCGAAGTCGAAGCCGGGCGCCGTCGCGCCAAGCTTTGCGACCGACATCAGATTATAGGTCTTGGTCGCGTCGCGGCTGTCGGTGCGGGTCCACTGGGCGCGCGCGATCCCCGTTTCATAAGCGAGGATCGCCTTGGCGCGGGCGGCGGCGCCGGGCTGCCCGGCGAGGGTCAGCACGTTGGTCAAATGGGTCAGATATTGGGCGCGGGTGGCGACGATCTTGGCATCGGTCGACAAATAATAGTCGCGGTCGGGCATGCCGATCCCGCTCTGGCCCATCTGCGCGACATAGCGGTCGGGGTTCTTGTCGTCCTGCCCGACGTAGAAGCCGAACGGCCCGCCGATTCCGCGGCGTCCGGCCTTGGCCACCAGCGCGGGATAAGCAGCGCGGCTCGACAGGCCCTGGATCTCGTTGAGCCAGGGCTGGATCGGGGAGAGGCTCTTGGCTTCGATCGCCGCCGTGTCGAGATAGGTGGTGTACGCAATGCCGATCTTGTTCGCCGGATCCTTGGCGGCTTCGTCGACGATCGTGCGGGTTCGGACCTTCGACAGATCATCGAGCAGCCCGAACATGCCGTAATTGGCCTTGTCGGCCGGGATAGCGGTGTTCCTGGCCCAGGTGCCGTTGGCATATTGGTAAAAATTATTGCCCGGCAGGACGGTCGAATCCATCCCCGCCTGGTCGAAACCGAAGCTGCCGAGCTGGGCTGCGGGGACCGGCGGCGTTGGCGGCGCGACCTCGGGCATGGGCGCCTCGGCGACCGCGACCGGGGCCGGACTGGTAGCGCAGCCCGCCAGCGCGGTGGTTGCGGCCAGCATCACGAACAGCTTGTTCATCAAATTCCTCCCAATGGATCAAATCTCGCGCGCGCAACCATCGATAAGCAAGCGATATTCGCGCCAGCGGCAAACGACGAAGCGCAGGCACCGGGCGACCAACGGCCGGATCCCGCGAACGCCTCAGCCACGGTTGCGCATGATCCGGCCCTGCTCGCGCTTCCAGTCGCGTTCCTTAATTACCTCGCGCTTGTCGTGAACCTTTTTGCCCCGCGCCAGCGCCAGCTCGATCTTGGCCCGCCCGCGCGAATTGAAATAAATCGACAGCGGCACCAGCGTCAGTCCCTGGCGATTGATCGCGCCGTGCAATTTGTGGATTTCGCGCGCCTTGAGCAGCAAGCGGCGGCGGCGGCGCGGCTCATGGTCGGCATAGCCACGATTGCCATATTGCGGGATCGACGAGTTGATCAGATAGACCTGCTCGTCCTCGACCGTGGCATAGCTCTCCGCGATCGACCCCTCGCCGGTGCGCAGCGCCTTGACCTCGGTGCCCATCAGCTCGATCCCCGCCTCGAACCGTTCCTCGACGAAATAATCATACCGCGCGCGCCGGTTCTCGGCGACGATTTTGGCCTTGTCGAACGGGGACGGAAGGGGTTTGGCCATCGGGGCGCGGTAACCGAACGCGTTCGGTTAGGCGAGGCCTGCATGGGCAAGCGCGGCGTCGACCGCCGCTTTGGACGCGGCAGAAGGCTCGGTCATCGGCGGGCGCAATTCAGTGGGGAAGCCACGGACTTTCGATAGCGCATATTTGACTGGGCCGGGCGAGGCGTCGGTGAACAGGGCCGCGTGGAGCGGGAACAGGCGGTCCTGGAGCTCAAGCGCCTCTGCCCAGCGGCCTTCGCGCATCGCTTCCTGAAACTCGGCGCATAATTTGGGCGCGACGTTGGCGGTGACCGAGATGCAGCCGACCCCGCCCATCGCGCTAAAGCCCAAGGCCATGTCATCATTGCCGCTTAGCTGGACGAATGCCCCCCCGCACGCTGCGCGCTGGGCCGAAACTCGGGCGAGGTTGCCAGTGGCATCTTTGACTCCGATGACATTGGGCAACCGCGACAGGCGCGCCATCGTCTCGACCGAAATGTCGGTGATGGTCCGCGATGGGACATTGTACAGCAAGATCGAAATATCGAGATCGGCCACCGCGGCGAGGTGGAGATAGATGCCGTCCTGGTTGGGGCGATTGTAATAAGGCGGGACGTGGAGCGCGGCGTCGGCACCGGCCCCTTTGGCGTTGCGGGTCAGCTCGATCGCGTGGGCGGTATTGTTCGACCCGCAGCCGGCGATCACCGGGACTCGCCCCCGCGCG
>Ga0105048_10017131_pt1 | contig 11177 bp, 7 predicted proteins | sample MAT05_FD_78382 | JGI IMG/M metagenome (GOLD analysis project Ga0105048, IMG submission 78382) | Freshwater microbial communities from Lake Fryxell liftoff mats and glacier meltwater in Antarctica - MAT-05 | ecosystem: Environmental > Aquatic > Freshwater > Ice > Liftoff microbial mat | place...
GTGGGCACACGGACCGATCCGACGACCGTGACGTTATCCCTGCACAATCAATCATTTTCGGCTTCGCCGTGCCCGCAAACTGCGGAACCCCGGCGTCGACGGACGCCGGGTTCTGCGCGCGTAGTAGGTGCTCGTCGCGACGCCGAGGGTGCGGCAAAGCGGCTCGACCCCGTAGGAGTGCTTCCTCGTCTCGATGAAGCTCATCACCCACGCCCGGTCGGATCGAGCCGCGTCGCGAAATACACGCTCGCGTCCCTGAGAATCGCGTTCGCGCGCCGCAACTCAACGTTCTCCGCTCGGAGCCGCTTCAGCTCCTCGCGCTCCGTCGTCGTCAGCTGCGGACGCGTCCCGCTGTCAGCCTCGAGCTGGCGGACGTACTTGCGCAGCACCTCCCAGTTGATCCCGAGGTCACGCGCCACATGCGCGATCGGTCGCTCACTCTCGGACACCATCCGCGCCGCCCGCTCCAACAGCTCCGGCGGGTACTTCCGTGGTCTGGGCATCGATCCAGATTCTCCCTCCCCAGGCCCTCAGCAGACCTGGCTCGAGAGCCTCCACTTTTCCCGGGACGGATCATTTTCGTCGGCAGAACGAGGACGAATCGTGACCCGGCGTTCCGCAGTTGATGTGCACCAGGATGACCCGCGATCGGGCATGGCGACAGGGATTGCGGCCGGTCGGGCGGGTGGAGGCGTGGTGCCTACAGGATGATCCGCTCAGGTTCGCCTACGTTTAGGCGTCTGAGCAGGTCTTTCTGTTCGGGGTCGATCGTCGTGCGTTGGTTGAAGGCGTGATCTTTGGTCTGGAATCGTCCGACCTGGAGGCGGCCGAGGACGGGGCGGATCTGGCGCCAGGTCTGGTCGCTGCGGGTCTCGGCGACGCGGATGACCAGCAAGGCGAGGAAGCAGATCAGGACGTGGCTTCGGATCCGGTCTTCGAGACGGTGGTAGACCGGGCGCAGCAGCAGTTGGCCCTTCGTGTCTCTGAATGCGCGTTCGGCTTGGAGGAGGTTCTTGTAGCCGATGGCGACATCGGCAGCGCTGATCGCGTGGTCGGAGGTTTCGAGCAGGTACTTGCCGTCGAGACGCTCCTCGGAGCGGATCTTGGCGCGGTCGATCACCAGCCGGCCGGTCGCTGTCTGGGTGAGGTAGCGGCCCAGCGAGGGGTGTGCGACGAGCCGGCACTCCTGCTTGTGGTGCGGCTCGCCGGTCAGCGTCTTCAGGTCCGCGAGCTCGACGGTGAGCCGTTCCAGAATCTGGTCGCGGCGCGTCTTCGTGAGCGCTGCCTCGAGCGGGTTGTGGCAGATGATGTAGCGGCGGGCGGCGTCGCCGTCACCGACGAGGACGTCCTTCACGCGCAGGTTCTCAGCGACCTGTTGGTAGCGGCCGGGGCGGGCGAGTGCCGCCTCGACGTCAGCGGCGCCTGAGCGCATCCGGATCCCGCAGATGTAGTGGCCGCCGCCGCGGCGGAGCGTGCGGAGGTTCTCGCGGCTGGAGAAGCCGGCGACGGCGACGACGACGACGCGGCCCAGCTGCCAGCTCTGCAGATCACCCTTCACCTCGCCGATCACGCTCTGGTCGGAGGTGTTGGCGGGCCACACCCAGCAGCGCACCGGCACCCCCTCCCGCGTCACCGCCAGGCCGATCACCACCTGCGGCAGGTCAGGGCGGTGATCTTTGGAGTGGCCGTAGCGGCGAAACCCGCCCGCCGGCGTCGCCGACGCCTCGAGGTTAGCGGACGGCGCGGTGTCGTCGGCCGCGTCGCGTTCGTCATCGCTGTCGGGCTCGTCGAGTTCGAAGTAGGTGGAGGTGGTGTCGAAGAAGACGACGTCGACCTCCAGGTTCAACAGGTGCGCGACCGACCCGAACACCGCCTCCTGCACCGCCTCAGCGTGCTCGAGCAGGAAGTCCATCGCCCGGTACAGCTGGTCATCCGACACCGCCGCGATTCCCTCCACGTGCACGTCGTTGAGCCAGCGCGTCGCCGCAAGCTTCGAGCCGGGCGCCAGGCAGCGCTGGGCGACCATCACCAGGATCGCGCGCTCCACATCGGCATGCACGCGGCTGCGCCGCGCCAGCCGCGCCAGCGTCTTGGCGATCCCCAGCTGCGCTCACAACGCCGCCACCACGTGCGGGCCGCCAAGCTCGCGCGACGACACGAACGCGAACTCGCCATCGCCAGCCGCCGCCGCCAACGGCGCCGCAGCGCCGCCAGCGCCGAGGAACCGCTCGATCGAAGACACCAACCGCCGCAGCATCGCCAGGTCAAGCTCGTCCTCGCGCCCGAAGTGGTGGATCACCCGCGCGACGGTACTGCCACGCTCGTTGCGCTCGGACTCCGCCAGCTGCACGTACCGCGCGACCTGGCCGTCCTTCCGGCGATGCTGCGTAACGCGCAGGTACATGGTGCCCAAGCATAGAACACCAAGCTCCGTACCCACAAGCTCTCAACCACTCACACGTGGTGCACACACTATTTCGCGTCACGGTGAACACGAACCCTGCATTCAAGCCAAATCCAACCCCGGAAACGGCTCCTGGTGCCCACGAACTGCGGAACGCCGGGTGACCTGACGGTAGATAACCGCCATCCCGGGCGTCGGCCGGTTTAGGAGCGTCGTATCGTGGGCCATTGTTTTCCTCTGAGGGGATTTCGTTGCGCATCAGGTCGCCGCGGGTCGCCGCACGCGTTGCACTGGTGTTCGGCGCATTGCTGGCGTTGGGAGTTGCGCCTAGCTTCGTCAGCGCGAAAACGTACTCGTCGACGACGACGATCGCTACGTCGGAGACATGGACGCTTGCCGATTCGCCGGTGCAGATCAATGGGGTGACGGTGACGGTGGGGTCGGGGGTGACGCTGACGATCGATCCGGGGGTGCGGGTCGTGGGTTCGAATACCTCGTCCAAGTTGCGAGTTCAGGGCGTCTTGAACGTGAATGGCTCGGCTGGGAGCCTGGTGGTGTTCACGTCGGCGGCTGATTCGGCGCCGGGGCAGTGGAGTGGCATCGAGTTTGCTGGCGGGTCGGGGTCGATCGCCTACGCGCAGGTGAAGTACGCCAATTACACGGCGGCGATCGATATCACGGCCGCGTCGGGTGCGGTGACGATCGAGGATTCGACGATTGAGCAGAATGCTCGGATCGGCGTTCGTGTCTCGGCGACGACGGGTGTCGGGCCGTTGTTGACGGTGCGGCGGTCGATGGTTCGGCGCAACGGGTCGTTGGGCGGGGCGAACGAGCGATCGGGTGTCCGAGCTGTGTCTGCGCGGGTCGTGATCGAAGATTCGGCGCTGTGGCGGAATACGGACGACGGTCTTGAGGTCGTTGGTGTGAACGCTTCGTATGTGGGGTCGCCGTCGGTGGTGACCGGCACGTCGATCTGGCACAACGGGCGCTACGGCGTGAACATTGTCAATAGTGGTTCTGCGGTCGGTAAGACGCCGGACGGCGTCGCGTCGGGGTCGGCACCGAATGCGATCTATGACAACGGAACGTTCACTTTCGGGCCCACCGATGGGTGGCTGCAGGTCGCGGTGGGCGTCGCGCGTCCGGATGGGGACTGGTCGGGTACGTGGTGGGGAGCGCCGGTCGAGGAACAGCCGTGCCCCGGGGGCGCCGGGTCAGGGACCGGGTATCTGAGCTTCTCCGCACCCCCCTTGCAGCCGTCTCCGGCGGTTCAGATCGAGCGAGGGCCGGTTACGGCTAGCGGTGTCGCGGTCGGCGGAACGATTGTCTGTGCCGACGCTGCGGTGACGGTGCGACCTGCCGCCGGCGCCGAGCCCGACCTGTACTTCGACGCGCCGCCGGCGGTCTTCGGCGGGGTGTTGACTGAGCAGTTGTTCGGTTGCTTGCCGTGCGCGGTGAAGAAGGCGATGGTGGCGTTGTCGGTGAAGGCGATGGTGAAGGCGTTCGTCGGCCGTCCGGTGAACACCACGACGGGGTCGTTGTCGGAGGCATTCACCGACGTCGAGCTGCCGGGGCCGGGAATCGGTTTCTCGTGGACGCGGTCGTACTCGTCGCGAGACTCGACCGTAGGGGCGCTCGGACGCGGCTGGTCCTGGCCGTACGACGCGACTCTGACAATCGTCTCAACGTCGCCGGTCGAGGTCATCGAGTATCGATCTGGGACGGGCCAGCGAACGCTGTTTCAACGACGGTCGGGATCGTCCGGTGCAGCGACCTTTTACGCGCGCGGATTCGACGGCGTGTTGACCCGCTCATCGGGCGGCACGTACGAATTGGTGGCCCAGGGCCAGTCGAAGTGGCTCTTCAACTCGTCGCTGAAGTTGACGAGCGTGAAAGATCGGTTCGGGCCGGCGACGACCCTTGCCTATTCCAGCGGGCGGGTGTCGAGCATCACCGACAGCGCCGGTCGGGCTATGGCGGTGACCTGGAACGGCGCGAACACGCTGATCACGCGGGTCACGCTCCCGGACGCCCGCTACGTCGACTACTCCTACACGGGCAACCTCCTGACCGGCGTTCGCGACCTTCGCGGCGAGAGCTGGATCCTCGGCTACAACGCCGCCAACCTGCTCGAGAGCATCGAGGACCCTGAGGGGCGATTCACCGTCCAGAACATCACCTACGACGCTTCCGCTCGTGTGCTCAGCGAGGAAGATGGCGTGGGTGAGACAATTGGCTACGCCTACTCGACCGACGGCGAGTACGCCCTGACGACGGTGACGCAGCCGGGTCGCGGCGATTGGCTTTACCGCGCGATCGACAATGTCCTGATCAGCGTCACCGACCCGGAAGGGAACGTGACCGGATACCGCTACGACACGCGTGGGCGTACCAACCAGGTCATCGATGCCCGCGGGCTGGTCACGAAGTCGACGTACGACACCGCGGGCAATCTGCGAACGGAGACGTCGCCGGCTCCGCTGAGCTACGTCGTTTCGCGCACCTACAACGCCGCGAATGATCTGCTCACGGAGACCGACGGGCGCGGGCACACGACCACCTACAGCTACGCGACGTCCACCATCAGCGGCGACATCCTCGCCGGACAGCTCAGCCAGGTCACCGACCGGGCCGGCGGCGTCGAGAAGTACAAGTACAACACCACCACCGGTCAACTGAGAGAGATCGAGGACGCTCGCGGCAAGAAGACGGCCTACGCCTACGACGCCGCGGGGAACCTGGCCTCCGTGACGACGCCGCTGGGGAACGTCACGACGATGACCTACGACACCGCCGGCCGGCTGCTGACGCGGCGCGACCCGCGCGGCAACGCGGTGATCCCGCCGGCGGGGTATCGGACGGAGTTCGCCTACGACGACGGCGACGCCGTGACGCTTGTCCGCGACGCGCTCGGCAACGAGACGACCTCGACCTACGAGGACAACGGGCTGCTCTCGACGGTGACGCGGATGGAAGGCGTCACCGCGCGGACAACGACCTACGAGTACGACCCCGCCAACCGGCTCTGGAAGACAACCGACCCGCGCGGCCTCGTCGAAGAACGCCTTTACGACCCTGATAGCAGCCTCGCGAGCATCGAGACGCCCGACGGCACCACCACCTACAACTACGACACCGCCGGCCGGCTCGTCGAGATCGTCGAACCCAACGGCAACGCCCTGGGCGCGACGCCGTCGGACTACACCACGACCTACACCCTCGACGAGAACGGCAACCGCCTCACCGAGACCCACCCCGACGCCGGAACGGTGACGACGACCTACGACGAGGTCAACCGCCCCGTCGCCTGGCAGGACGCGAACGCGATCACCACCAGCGTCGTCTACGACGCCAACAACAACATCGTGCAGTCCACCGACGGCCTCGCCGAGGACGCAACGGCGACGTTCGACAACCTCGACCGGCAGCTGACCGCAACGGACGAGCGGGGTAAGACGACAACGACGGCGTACTGGCCGACCGGCGAAGTAAAGTCGGTGACGACGCCGCTCGGAAACAAGACCAGCTGGACGCTCGACAACGACGGGCGCGTCGCGACGATGGTCGAGGCCCGCGGCAACGCGATGGGCGCGACCCCGGCCGACTACACCTGGACATACGCCTACGACGAGGCCGGAAACCAGACCACCACAACCGACCCTCTCGGCAACGACACCCAGACCGCCTACAGCCCGGTCGACACCGTCACCGCGGTCACCGATCCGAACAACCACACCACCTCCTACACCTACGACGACCTCAACCGCCTCTGGAAGGTCACACCCGAGGCCGCTGGCGGAACCGGCACGCTCGACACCGTCTACACCTACGACGCCAGCGGCAACCTCGCTCAGCGCATCGATCCCAACGCACGCACGACGACATGGGACTGGTCGCTCACCGGTCGCCTCGACGAGCGCACCACTCCGATCGGCACCTACCGGTATGGGTACGACGCAAACGGCAACCTGACGAGCCTCGAGAAGCCGTCCGGCACCTCCACCCTAACCGCCGCCGACGGCACGATCAGCTACGCCTACGACCGCGCCGGTCGCCAGACCAGCATTTCCTACTCGGACGGCACGCCGACCGTCACCCGCACCTACGACGCCGGCGGTCGCCTTGAGACGATGAGCGACGACGGCGGCACCGTCGACTACACCTTCGACGACGCCGACCGCCTCGCCACGATCGACCGCACCTCGACGGTCACCGGCCTCGACGGCGCAATCAGCTACACCCGCGACGTCGCCGGCAACATCACCGCACGCACCTTCCCGGGCTCGGTCGCGACCGCGGCCACCTATGACGACGACGGCCGCGCGGCCACCGTCACCGCCGCCGGCGAAACCACCACCATCACTTATGACGCCGCCGGCAACCCGACCGCGATCACCTTCCCCGCGACGAACGGCTGGGTCCAGCACCGCTCTTACGACGAAGCCGGCCGGCTAACCGAGTATCGCAACGTTCTCAACAGCGTCTACTTCGGCGGTGGGCAACTCGACTACGACGACGCTGGCAACCCCATTCGCGCCGCTCTGACGCGCGGGGCCACGACCTCCTACGAGGTTCGGCAGTACGACGCCCGCGATCGGCTCACGGCGTTCTGCGCCCAGGCGAGCATCCTCTCGACGACCTGCGCCGGCGCGAGCGAAGAGCTCCACTACGCCTACGACAAGGTCTCCGCGATCACGCAGGCGATCCGCTCCGCCGGCTACCCGCAGCCCGGCACCACCGACTACGCATACAACGCCGCCGGCCAGCTCGACTACAGCACCCGCAGCCTCACCGTCAATGATTACGCCTACGACCCTGACGGCAACACGATCACCAACGGCGGCTGGACATACACCTACGACCTCGCCGACCAGCTAGTTGCAGCCACCGACGGTGCCACCACTCAGACCGCGACCTGGGACGGCGACGGCAACCGCCTCACGACCACCAGCAACGCCAGCGCCGACATCGCGTTCATCACCGACCCGTTCGCTCTCACCGGGCTAGCTGAGACGAACGTCGAACGCGACCCCACCACCGGCGCCGTGATCCGCTCCTACGGCATCGCGCCGTACGGTCGCACCACCCTCGTCGACGCAAACGGCGACCCGCACTACTACCACCTCGCCGCCGACGTCGGCCACCCCTGGGACCTCGTCGACCAGACCGGCACCGACGAGGTCGCCTACAACGTCCTGCCCTACGGCGACCTCAACCCCGCCAACATCTTCGTCGGCACCCCGCCCGACAACCCGATCCTCAACGACGGCCAGTACTACGACGCCGACACGGGCCTCTACTACATGCGCAACCGCATGTACGACCCTAACACCAGCCGCTTCCTCGAAACCGACCCGCTCGAAAACCCGCTCGCTAGCGCCTTCGAGGACGCCTACATGTACGTCGGTGGGCGCCCAACGACACAGTTCGACCCCACGGGACTTCGGGGGATCCGCCTCCCAACGGTGTGCGCTACGTTCGTATGCAACCGTGGCGGCGACGAGGCTACGATAACCGGCCTGAGTCTTACGCCATTTGGCACGGCGGCCGCCCATATCTCCGGAATCGCTGATGTTACGGCGGCGTATCAAGATGCGAGGGCCGGCGACTGGAAGGGATTTGCGTTCAACGGCGCACTAGTCGCCTGCAACTTCATTCCACCAGCTCGCGGTCTTAGATTCGTTGGCCCCGCTGCTAAGGCCTTGGACGGCGTTGCCCGTGTCGGGCTGGACGGGAAGCCTCTTTGGACGGCCGGTGGCAAGGGGTTTCTGAGGAACGCGCTCCAGCACTTCCAAGACCACGGCGCGCAGTTTGGTGCGCAGAATGCGCTCGACTACGTCCGGCAGGCGCATCAGTTCCTCCACAACCCGCCGAGCACAGTTTTGACGAGGGTTAGGGCAAACGGCGACGTCGTCAGGTACGACCCAGTAAGCAATACACTCGGAGTGATGGACAAGTCCGGTGCGCCGCGGACGATGTTCAAACCAGATCCTGCGAAGCACGGCTACCCTACGAACCGGGAATACTTCGATGCGCAATAATGCGCTTATGCTGTGTCGTGTATGTGGGCTCGAGCAGGCCCACCCGCCGTGGGGCGAGGATGGTTTAAGCCCCACGTACGACTACTGCCCGTGCTGCGGTACCGAATTCGGGTACCAAGACTCCTCGCTAGCAGGAGTCGTTAAGCAGCGTGAGAGATGGTTGGCCGCAGACGCCCGTTGGGCCGAGCCCGACGTCATGCCGGCCGAGTGGGATTTAGGCGCACAGATACGCGCGATTCCGCTCGAATGGCGCGGCCCAACCGACTCACACTGCAAGAGTTTACCAGACTGAGCCTAATGGCTCTTGTTCAGCCGGTGAGGTTCGTAGGCTGATCGCAGAGCCGCTGGCCGGTGAGCACTCTCTGAGCCTGGGTCGTTGAGCCCTCGATCTAGATCGTGCCCCGGCCGGTGGTGGGTGGTCTTGATGGCTGGTGGGATGTCGTGCCGCTTGAGCACTTGTCCATTAGGTCGCCGCTGATCGCTCCGTGCTCTGGTGAACGTCCCGCCGGTCTGAGCGGCACTCGCTGCCGATTCGAGGTAGACCCCGTTGACGCCCCACTGCCATGGAGTCGAACGGCCATCCGAGGCAACGATCGTCGGGCCGGTCACCGGCTTGCCCCGGCTGCGGCGGCGGCGGCGTCGGCGTCAGCGTCAGCGACGTTACCGTGGGCGCTGCCGCTGCGACGGTGACCTGCTTCTTCGTCCAGACGAAGGCGTGGTCGACGAAGACGCCGAACCAGATCTCGACGACGTCGCCGGGCTCGGTATCGACTTCGATCGGCTGGGACGTGAACGTCCCACCGGTCTGCGCCGAGCTCGCCGGCTCATCGAGGCTCACGCCGTTCACCTTCAACAACCCAGGCGTAGTCGAACGGGCCGTCCGACGCGACGACCGCGGTACCGGTGACCGACTGATCGGCCTGGGGGGGTAACCGTTCAGGTCGGGTCGGTAGGGACGTGGTCTTCGGCAGCGAATCGGTAGGGTCGATTGTGTTGTCCCTGCAAAATGGCTAGAGGGACCTCGGGTTCGACGGCGAATATGGCTCTATGGAGCGTGCCCAGGCGGAAGCGATGCTGGCGGGTGACCGGGCGGTCGCGGTCGAGCTGTTGTTGCGCTTGGACGCGGTCGTGACGACGTTGACGGAGCGCAACGCGAGCCTTGAGCGCCGGGTCGAGGAGCTCGAGCGCGGCGCGAAGCGCTCCAGTCGGACGAGCCATCAGCCGCCGTCGGCGGACGGGCCGGGCGCGCCGCGACGAGCGGGGAAGCCGCCGAGCGACCGCCAGCGCGGCGGCCAGGCCGGGCACGACGGCCACCACCGCGCACTCTGCAGCACGCCCGACGAGGTCGTCGAGGTGCTGCCGGTCGTCTGCGCCGGCTGCGGCGCACCGCTGGCCGCTGGGAGCGTGATCGGGGCGCGGCGCCATCAGGTCTGGGAGATCCCCGCCCCGCAAGCTCGCGTCAGCGAGCATCGTTTGCTCGTCTGCCAGTGCGGCTGCGGCACCCGGACCACCGCGACGCTGCCGGTGGGCGTGCCGGCGGGGATGTTCGGCGCCAACCTGGAAGCGGCGATCGTCGGGCTGACCCTGTCTGAGCGCGTGTCGCGCCGCCGCGTCTGCGAGGTCATCGAAGAGCTCTGCGGCGTCACCATCGGCCTCGGCACGATCGACCGCGTCCTCCACCGCTCCGCCCACCGGCTGACCGCGGCACTGACGGCGATCGACGCCGAGATCCGCACCGCCGCCGTCGTCAACGTCGACGAGACCAGCTGGGCGGAAGCCGGCAAGAAGACCTGGGCCTGGGCCGCGACAACGCCGCGCGCCGTCCGCCTGCGCCTCGAACACTCGCGCGGGCGCATCGCCTGCCACGCGCTGATCGGCGAGACACCGCCGGGGATCGTGGCAACCGACCGTTTCGGCGCCTACAACCACCTCCCCCTCAGCCAGCGGCAGATCTGCTGGGCGCACCTCGCCCGCGACTTCCGCGCCGTCGCCGAACGACCCGGCCGGATCGGGCAGATCGCCAGCCGCCTCGTCATCGACACCAGCCGCATGTTCACCGCCTACACCCACCACCGCAACAATCGCAACGCGCTCGGCGAGGCGATCACGCCGATCCGCCGCCGGATCGACGATCACCTCGACCTCCTCGCCCGCTGCGGCGAAGACACCCAAGCCGCCGAGTTCGCCCTCAACCTGCTCGTCCTCGGCCCCGCCCTCTGGACCTTCGTCGACAACCCCGCCGTCGAACCGACGAACAACGCCGCCGAACGCGTCCTCCGACCCCTCGCGATCCACCGCAAGACCAGCTACGGCACCAACACACCGCACGGCAGCCGCATCTACGAAACGCTCCAGAGCATCGTCCAGACCCTCCGCCTGCAACACGCAAACGTCTACGCCTGGCTCCGCGACGCCCTCACCGCCGCCAACCACCACCGCCCGCTACCAGCGATCATCCCGCCGTAGCACCCACGGCCTGAACGGTTACTCCTCAGGACCGACGTTGTGTCGTCTGGTATGGCATTGACACTACGTGTCGAAGGACGCGCGGCACAGCAACACTCCGAACCTGTGGCAGCGAGAGCTCAGGGCGGGAATCGAACCCGCATCACGGCTTTACAAGAACCGGGTACTGCCGTTGTACGACCCGAGCAGCTCGCGCGAAGGATACGCTGCCCGCATGCCGGACGCCGTCCAACGGCAGGCCATCCGTGCGACCGTCTCCGAGATCA
>Ga0105048_10017132_pt1 | contig 11176 bp, 12 predicted proteins | sample MAT05_FD_78382 | JGI IMG/M metagenome (GOLD analysis project Ga0105048, IMG submission 78382) | Freshwater microbial communities from Lake Fryxell liftoff mats and glacier meltwater in Antarctica - MAT-05 | ecosystem: Environmental > Aquatic > Freshwater > Ice > Liftoff microbial mat | place...
CCATGGTTCTCGGACCGGTGGCGCACCATGGCTCGATCGGGGCGCTCCCGTGACGAACCTGTCCCATGTCGCTTCCTTCCATTCCTGAGAAAGGATCGCACCGTCAAGCCGTGGGAACGAACAGGTAGGGGCCAAGCTTCTCCCTTTCACTGGTTCATTGCCGTCCCGGTGCTGTCCCGGACAAACGCCTGGTTTCGCCTTGCAAACCCATCCGGGTCCGCCCAGGTGCGATCCACCAGAACCGCACCAGCATCGAGGACGCGGCAAAAGCCAGCCCGACAACCAGGCCGAGCCAAACCCCCACTGGCCCATGGCCCAGACCAAAGGCCAGAATGTAGCTGGCTGGAATACCCACTCCCCAATAGCTTACCACCGCAAGAACCATCGGCAATTGCGTATCGCGCAGGCCACGCAAGAGGCCAAGCGCCATGACCTGCATCGCATCACCCAACTGGAACAGCGCAGCAAGGGCCAGCAAAGTCACCCCCAAAGCAAGGATCGCGGCGCCTTCGGGCTTCGAGAGGTCAACGAACAGGCCCACAATTGCCGTGGGAAGCGTCAGAAACAGGATCACGATTGCCACACCAAAGACGAAAGACATCGCGATCGCTACCCCGGCCGCCAGCCGAACACCTGCGGCATCGCCCGCGCCGTCGGCACGCCCGACCCGGATTGTGACGGCGTTCGACAGCCCGAGATGTACCATGAAAGCCATCGACGCCGCCTCCATCGCGATGCCGTGGGCGGCCAGTTCGCGGGTGCCGATCCAGCCCATCATCAGGGTTGCAGCCTGAAACAGGCAGCTTTCTGCAACCCCTGTCAGTCCGATGGGCAGGCCCAGCCGGAACACCCGGGCCAAGGCCTGGGTGTCGGGCCGCCAGAACCGCTGCCACAGCCGGAAGCGGCGCAGGGACGGCAGCCATCCGGCATAGACCCCGATCACGACCAGTGTCATCCCTTGTGTGGCAACGGTTGCGATGGCCGCACCCTTTACCCCAAGCTCGGGGGCGCCAAGATTGCCGAAGATCAGCGACCAGTTCAGCCCCGCGTTCAGGACCACGGCGACAAGCGTGACCCAAAGCACCACCTGCGTCCGGCCCAGGGCCGCAAGGTAGCTCTTCAGCGCCATCACCACCAGCGCAGGCGCCATGCCCAAGCCCGCGATGCGCATGTAGTCCCGTCCCAGGGGTACAACGTCCGGAGCCTGGCCAAGCGCGCGCAGCAACGGCTCTGACCACCAGAACACCGGATAGATTGCGACGCCATAGGCGATGGAAAGCCATATCCCCATCCGCGTATCGCGCCGGACCTGTGTCTCATCCCCGCTGCCCAAAGCCGCGGCCACCATCGGCATCACCGCCTGCGCAAAACCTGACCCGAGGATGAAAAACGAAAAGAACAGCGTGGCACCCAAGACGACGGCGGCAAGCTCGGTCACCCCGTACCAGCCGAGCATGACCGTATCGGTCACATGCAGCGCCGCCTGCGCCAGATGCGATCCGATCAAGGGCAATCCCAATACGAGCGTTGCGCGAGCGTGGCCCAGGGGGGTAAGGGCTGTGGTCATGGCCGGAGGCCTTACCGCGGGCCAGTGCCGAAGACAAGATCACGCGCGACGGGGAACGCCTCTCCGCTGTGGTCCGCTGCGCAAAGCGAGAAGGGGGCGTTGCCCCCGGTCCGTTCGGGGCCCCCCCCAAGGATTTTCTGTGCCAGAATGAAGGGGCAGGCGGTCCTGCCTCGAAAGCCACTACCCGCCCTCGTCGAGGCAGAGAGGGACGGAGGGGCTCTTTCACACGCGGCGGGTTGCGGGGTGGGCGGCGGCAGACAGGATGCCGCCCGCGCCGTGCAGCACCTGGGCCGCGCGGCCGACGATCAAGGGGTCGGGGGTGCCCACCACCTCAAGATCCTTTCCGGGATAGTCGATGGTCGACAGGAAATGCCGCATGCAGTTCAACCTCGCGCGTTTCTTGTCGTTTGACTTCACCACCACCCAGGGCGCATCGGCGGTATCGGTGTAAAAGAACATCGCTTCTTTCGCTTCGGTGTAGTCGTCCCACCTGTCGAGACTCGCCTTGTCGATCGGGCTCAGCTTCCACATCTTCAGCGGGTCTGTCTCCCGCTCGACAAAGCGGCGGCGCTGTTCATCCTGGGTGACCGAGAACCAGTACTTGTGCAACCGGATGTCAGATCGCACCAGCATCCGCTCCAGCTCGGGTACCTGGCGCATGAATTCGAGGTACTCGGCCGGGGTGCAGAATTCCATCACCCGCTCTACCCCCGCGCGGTTGTACCAGCTACGGTCGAAGAAGACGATTTCGCCCCGCGTCGGCAGATGCTGGACATAGCGCTGGAAGAACCACTGGCCTTTTTCCCCCTCCGACGGCCGGGTCAGTGCCACGACTCGGGCATAGCGGGGGTTCAGATGTTCCATGAAGCGTTTGATCGTGCCGCCCTTGCCGGCCGCATCCCGCCCCTCCATCAGCACGACGAATTTTTGCCCCGTCTCCTGCGCCCAGATCTGCACCTTGAGGAGTTCCGCCTGCAGCCGGGCCTTTTCCGCCTCGTATGCCGCGCGACCCAGCAGGCGGCCATAGGGATACGTCCCGGTCTCGAACGCCTGTACCACAGTACTTCCACCCAGGGCCGGAAACCGCTGAAGGCCGCCTGGCGCTTGCGGGACATCCTTCACCGCGGGCCTCCCGCCAGGCGGCGGCACCGGTGGATCCATCCCCCCTGCGGAAACCGAAAGATCGTCCATGCTGCGCTCCTTTTTCCCGGGTCCATGGTACATCGGACAAGTTAATCACAAATTTCGGCCAAACCATGATTCAAATAACGGGTACCGCAGGTCGCCGGTTCTGGGGATTTCTCTGGTTTCCCCCGGCGCAGAGCTGCGCTAGGGTTCTGGCCATCCTGCAAGGACCAAACCGATGATCACGATCCATGGCGTCTACCGTTCCCGCGCGTCCCGTCCGCTGTGGCTTCTGGCGGAATCCGGAACCCCCTTCCGGCATGAGCCGGTGATTCAGGCCTACAGGCTGCCTGATCCCTCTGCAGTTGATGCGCCTTTGCACACCGCCTCGCCGTCATTCCTTGCCATCAATCCGCAAGGGCAGATCCCGGTAATGGTGGACGGGGACCTGACGCTGACGGAAAGCCTTGCCATCACGCTGCACATAGCGCGCAAGCATGGCGGAATGCTGGGGCCACAGACGGTCGAGGAGCAAGCGCTGTGCGAACAATGGGCGTTGCTTGCCGCGACTTCGCTCGAAGGACCCGCACTGGAGATTCTGTATATTCAAGAGGACGGTGGCGACAAGACACCCGAGGGGCAAGCCGCCATCGCGCTGAATGCCGAACGTCTGCGCCGCCCGCTCGCACGGCTGGAGCAACACCTGCAGGGACGGCAGTGGCTGATGGCCGAGAGATTTACCGCGACCGACATCATGGTCGCCGAATGCCTGCGCTACGCCCAAGGGCACCCGACGCTCTTGTCCGAGTTCCCTGCAACCAAGGCGTGGATCGAACGATGCCAGGCACGCCCGGCGTTCAAGGCGATGTGGGCCGGACGGCTGGCCGAGTCGGCCTGACCCTCCCGACCAGACGAGCAGAGCCCACAACATCTTGCGCCCCCGGGGCCATGGATGGTCTAATGCCTGCGGCGTATAGCCCCTGACCACAAGGACCCCGCAGATATGGCTGATGACCTTCTCTCTTCCCGTGGCCAGACCTATGACGCCTCTTCGATCGAGGTGCTGGAGCCGCTGGAGGCCGTGCGCCTGCGCCCCGGCATGTATATCGGCGGGATTGATGAGCGGGCAATGCACCATCTGGTAGCCGAAATCCTCGACAATTCGATGGACGAGGCGGTGGCAGGGCACGCGACCCGCATCGAGGTGGAGCTGAACGAAGGCAACACCGTCACCATCCGCGACAATGGTCGCGGGATCCCGGTCGATCCGCACCCGAAGTTTCCCGACAAATCGGCGCTGGAGGTGATCATGTGCACGCTTCATTCCGGGGGAAAGTTTGGCGGCAAGGCCTATGAGACGTCAGGGGGTCTGCATGGCGTCGGCTCCTCGGTCGTGAATGCGCTTTCAGACCTTATGAAGGTGGAGGTCGCGCGAAACCGCGAGCTTTGGACGCAATCATTCTCTCGCGGCAAACCGCAGGGGCCGATTCGACTGGTGGGCCCTGCGCCCAACCGGCGCGGAACCAGCGTCACCTTCCGCCCGGACCCGCAGATCTTTGGCCATCAGATGCTGAAGCCCGCGCGGATGCTGAAGATGGCGCGCTCCAAGGCCTATCTTTTCTCTGGTGTCGAAATCCGCTGGAAATCTGCCGTGAGCGATGGTGAGACGCCCGCGGAGGCGGTCTTCCACTTTCCCGGCGGTCTGGCCGATTACCTGTCGGACACGCTGGACAAGACCACGACCTATGCCGAGCGGCCCTTTGCGGGCAAGGTCGGCTTTCCGGAAAAGTTCGGCGTGCCCGGATCGGTCGAATGGGCGATCAACTGGACGCCAATGCGCGACGGGTTCCTGCAATCCTACACCAACACCGTCCCCACCCCCGAAGGTGGCACCCATGAGACCGGCTTCTGGGCTGCGATCCTCAAGGGCATCCGCGCCTATGGCGAGCGGGTGAAGAACCGCAAGGCCGAAGCGATCAGCCGCGAGGATATGCTGACGGGGGGCTGCGCGCTGATCTCTGTCTTCATCCGCGAGCCGCAATTCGTGGGGCAGACCAAGGACCGTCTGGCCACCGAAGAGGCCGCGCGCTATGTCGAGCTTGGCGTGCGTGACCATTTTGACACCTGGCTCGCTGCTGACCCGAAATCGGCCGGCGCGATCCTCGATTTTCTGGTGCTGCGGGCTGAGGAGCGGCTGCGCAGACGGGCCGAGAAGGAAACGCAGCGCAAGACCGCGACGAAAAAGCTGCGCCTGCCCGGCAAGCTGACCGACTGCTCGTCAAAAACCCGCGAGGGGACGGAGCTGTTCATCGTCGAGGGCGACTCGGCAGGGGGTTCCGCCAAGGGCGCGCGATCCCGCGAGACACAGGCGCTGCTGCCGCTGAAGGGCAAGATCCTCAACGTGCTGGGCGCAGCCTCGGCCAAGCTGAACGACAATTCCGAAATCCGCGACATCTGCGAGGCTTTGGGCGTACAGATGGGCACGCGGTTCAAGGTCGACGATCTGCGCTATGACAAGATCATCATCATGACCGACGCCGATGTTGACGGCGCGCATATCGCGAGCCTCTTGATGACCTTCTTCTTTACCCAGATGCGCCCTCTGATCGACAAGGGGCACCTCTATCTGGCTTGCCCGCCGCTCTACCGGCTGACACAGGGGGCCAAGCGGCTCTACGTGGCAGACGACGCGGAAAAGGAAATCTGGCTCGCCAAGGGTCTGGGCGGCAAGGGCAAGATCGACGTGCAACGCTTCAAGGGCCTCGGAGAGATGGACGCCAAGGATCTGAAGGACACGACAATGAACCCGTTGACCCGCAAGCTGATCCGGGTGTCGATTGATGAAGACGAGCCGGGGATGACGGGGGATCTGGTGGAACGACTGATGGGCAAGAAACCGGAATTGCGGTTCCAGTATATTCAGGAGAACGCGCGGTTTGTGGAGGAACTGGATGTTTGAGGGTCTATAAGTTGATTGACACACGCCGGGGTACGGAAGCTCTTCTGCGCAGGCGTCTGAAAGCATCCATTATTGGTGAGCTAAACGACCCTTTTGAAGGTCGCGGCGTTAGATTTTGTTCCCGTAAATAAAGGACGGATTGGGATAAAGCACTTATAGACTTCTCTCGGAAACGCGGCATTCTTTGTTTTTCAGAAAATTGGTCGAATCCTGTTCTATGGTCACACTGCGCTGATCAACACAGAGGGCTAGCTATTGGATTCGATGTTTCCCCAACGGTCCCGCTTGCTGAGGTTTCACATCAAATGGAACTCATTGATTTTGGCGGTTTTTATATCACCCAAGTTCAAGAGAAATGGAATTTCGTAAAGACGATTTTTACTACAAGATTTGACCACTGGAGGTATGAAGAAGAGGTGCGGGTATTCTGCGATCTGGACGAAAAGGATCCCGTTTCGGGGCATTTCTTCGTGGATTATAGTGCGGATCTTCAGCTAAAAGAGATTATCTTTGGCGCAAATTTCAACGGTGATGCGCCTTGCATACGGGAATGCGTAGCTGACGGTGAAAGCATAGAGTTCACGACTGCTCGCCTTGCATTTGAAACGTTTTCTGTGGTCACACAGAAATCAAAGGGAAAGCAGTTCTAAATGGCGCTGCGCTGCACTGTAGCGGACCGCCTACTTGGCCCTGCCTGTCACATCCCGGAAGGTGACAGGGCTGTTTCTTGAACGGTTCCGGCTTCAGTTTGTGCCAGTCCTTCATCGCCGCGCCTCATCCCTGTATTCCCCGCAAATACTCCGCAATCTGCACCAGACGGATCGGTGTCGGCGTCGCGATCCCATCCCCGCCGTCAAACGGCACCAAGGTGCCCTCCAGCGCCTCGGAGAATTGCGGCATGATCCGACCGCCGTCGCGGCCGTCGGCATAGCCCCAGATCTTGGCCATCACCCGTGTCGCCGGAAACGTTCCGCCCGCCCGCTGCTTGAGGCCGGTCAGGTCCGCCGGTTTGAGGTCCAGCCCCGCAGCCAGCGGCCCGTTGCCGACCCCCGTCGCCCCATGGCAGGCGGCGCAGAAGGTGGTGAAGTCTGCCGCACCCGTAGGCACCTCGGGTTCGGCCACACAAGCGGCCAGCAGCGGGACGATGAGAGACAAGATGAGGGTTCGGTGAGGGAGCGGCATGGCTTTGGCACCTGTCTTTCTGATGGCAAACTCTCGCAGCGCGGGGCGGTCTGCGCCATGATCTGGATCAGGCGACCGTGTCTTATTTCAGCGGCGCAATGCGATACACCCGTGCGGCAAGCCCCCATCATGCACGTATCGGTCAGCGCGGAAAGTCCAGCGGCCCGCGCCAGGGGCCGTCCGCAGATTGCGCCGATAGGGCCTTAGAGATCGATCACCCCGCCATCGTTGCAGACAGAAGCCCGGAAGCCGTCAACCTGCAGTCATTTTCAGACTCGAGAACTCGCGTTGGACGGGCGCAGCATCAGATTGCCCGCGATTCGCCTCCTCGAACGCCGTCGCCGGGCCATCGCCACAGCGCGCCGGCTGATGGGACCCTCTGACGCCGGTGGCGGCCCAAATCAAGCCCGCGATGACGGTGGCCAGCCCCACACCCTCGATCGGGCCGGGGATCAGCCTCAGAACTGGCCAGAAGAAAAGCGAGGGTAGCCCGGGCGCAAGGGCAGGAAAGACGGCGGCGCGCGACAGGCCGGGGATCGACCCCATCCGGGAATAAAAAAGCGTGCCGGTGCCTGCGATCAGCCCCTTTACAACCACCTCGACAGCCAGCACGCGAGGGTCAAGCGCCACCAGGCCCGCGCTGCCGGTCTGCCAAAGTCAGACAGGCACAAAGTTGAGGAGGGCCAGAAGCATGTCGAGCCAGTTGCGGCGCATAAGAATGGCGACCCCCAAAAAGATCGGACAGTGAAGGAGGCCACGATCCGACATTTGCTGGCCTATGAAACAAGGATAACAGAGCACGTCAAAGCGCAGAAATCACAACGCGGCGTTCAAGTCGCTTGTGGCTTTGCAGGCGCTGAAGGGTGAGCGCAGTGATGGACGGGGATGCCGGTAATTCTGGGCGTGAGGGAAAAGTGCATGCCACCAAGATTGCCGAGGACACGGTCCGTGACCTGCATGCAAAGATCGTGAGCTGAGCCCCTGGACGCAGTGGGTTCGAAAGACCGGGCGAACCCCGTCGCCAATGATCCGTTGTCACGAAAGCTCAAACCGCGGTCTGGAAAATGAGGCAAGTGACAATCTAACGGAACCATCCCAAGCTGACGGTGAGGGTGGAGAAACCCGTTGCTGTCGATCTTGCGACCGTCGTTCCAAGCGCAACCTCAGAGCGAGATGGCGGTGAACCTCGACCTTATTTTGCTGGACGACAAGCAGTTCCGGAGCATCCCTTTTCAGGGGAGCGGCAGATGACATGGCGCTTGCAGAACGAAGGCTTCGGCCCCGCCGCGGTGCGCGCCTCAGGCGCTGCGCAGGCGGATGACCACGTCGACACGAGAAATCGCGGTACCGGCGGGTGCCTCGGGCAGACGCGCGATTTGCAGCCCTTCACCGGGCGCATCGGTCAAGGTCTGACTCTCTTCCCAATAAAAATGCGGATGATCGTCCATGCGGGTGTCGAAGTAGCTTTTCGAGCCGTCGACCACAATCTCGTTCATCAGCCCCGCTTCGCAAAAAGCGCGCAAGGTGTTGTAAACGGTCGCCAGGCTGACCGGCTCTTCGGCGCGGGCGGCGAGGGCAAACAGGCTTTCGGCGGTTACATGCCGGTTCTGACCGTCGCCCACAAGCAGCGAAGCCAGCAACAAGCGTTGCCGCGTCGGCCTCAGGCCTCCGCGGTGCAGCCAATCCGGCCCCAAAGTGCTGTATGTCACCGGCATTCGAGCAAACCTTACTACGTTCAATTTACATATAGGGCCGGGAGGGGTGGATTTTCAATTGCAAATCACCCGCAACTGCCCGCAAGATCCGTTGATCAGCCCGAAAAGCCACGCCGTATCGAACGCCAGACTGCGAGGGAGAGGACAACCGTCCCGGTTCCCGCCACCCAGAAGGGCAGCGTCAGCGCTATGCCACGCGGCAGCACCCTCTCGCCATAGGTGACCACGACGCCCGAAAGTAGTAGCCCTACCGGCATCATCCCCCAGGCCAGCAGCCGGTAGAGGCTGTTCACTCGCCCCCTCAGCCGGTCCGGGATCATCCGCAGTCGCGTGCTGACAGAGACGATGTCCGAGACAAAGCCGGTGAACTCTGACGCTGCAAAGCACAGGGCCAGGGCAATCGGCCCCTGTACCAGTGCGACGGCTGGCGGGCCCGGTCTTTGCGGGCCTGAACTGCCCGGCAAGCCCCGCCACCAGCAGCATCGCGAACCCAGAGGCCACCGCGTTAAGCCCGAAAGCCAGCGGCAGCCACAGCCCGATCAGCATCGCCCCGAGCGCCGGGCCGATCAGTGCATTGGTCAGAAGCTCAGCGCTCCACAATCGCCCGTTTGCCCGCTCCAGCTCTTCAGGTTGCACGAAAGCAGGCAATATGGTCTGCGCTGCATTGTCGCGAAAGACCTCCGCTGCGCCCACGATAAAGGCCGCGAGCGCAAGTGCCGTATAAAGCCCGGGGGCCGAGATGCCCGAAACGGGTGCCGGAGGCAGCGGCAGAGCGGTCCATATCGCCAGCGCTGCCCCGACAAAGGCAAGGCCCAGCAGCCCGTCCATCGTCACGATCAGACACCTGCGGTCCACCCTGTCGATAATCGCTCCTGCAGGCAGAACACGGCTGTGCAAACATCCCCGACCTCCCTTCATCTTGATGGCAAAACTCCCGAACTGCCACGGGGCTGCCCTTGCCACCCCTTCCCCCCGGATGCTAGGGATCGGCAAAAGACCCAAACGGACCCGCAAGCCATGGCGATGACCGCGACCAGTTTTGACAAGGCGGCCCTCCTCGCCTGTGCGCGGGGCGAGTTGTTCGGCCCCGGCAATGCGCAGTTGCCCGAGCCGCCGATGCTGATGATGGACCGCATAACCGACATCTCGGAAGACGGGGGGATGCACGGCAAAGGTCACGTGGTGGCCGAATTCGACATATCGCCGGACCTGTGGTTCTTTGGTTGCCACTTTCCCGGCAACCCGATCATGCCTGGCTGCCTTGGTCTTGACGGTTTGTGGCAGCTCACTGGTTTCAATCTCGGCTGGCGGGGTTGGCAAGGCCGTGGCTACGCGCTCGGGGTGGGTGAGGTAAAGCTGACGGGCATGGTACGCCCCGACCGCAAGCGCCTGACCTACATCGTTGATTTCACCAAGGCGATCCAGACGCGCCGCCTGACCATGGGTGTGGCAGATGGCCGGGTCGAGGCGGATGGCGAGACGATTTATCTGGTAAAGGACATGAAGGTTGCCCTGTCCGAGGTGTGAGTTTTCCTGAGCTTCAGAGCTCGAGGGCTTCTGGATCCAGATCCTTCAAGTTCCGGGACGACTTCAGGCGCGCAGGGTAAAGCCACGGGCGATGTCGTTGCGCACGAACCAGATCATCGCCACCCCCGGGACCAGCGACAGACAAGTCATAGCCATCACGAGGCCGGTGTCGGTCTGAAAGCCGAACATCGCGTTGATGGCCATCGTGACCGGCTTTCCCCCCGTCACGGTCAGGACGCGCGCAAAGACCACTTCAACCCAGGAAAAGATGAAGCAGAAAAAGGCCGCCACCCCGATCCCCGGTGCAATCGCCGGGATGAGGTGTCGAAAGAAGAAGGAGGGGCCGGAATGCCCGTCGAGAAAGGCCGTTTCGTCCAGCGCAGGCGGGACCGCCCGGATGAAGCTTTCCAGAATCCAGATCGCAACAGGAAGATTGAACAGACAATGCACCAGCGCAATCCCTACCGGCGAATTCACCAGTCCCAATTGGGAAAACAGAATGAAGATCGGCAGTGACAGCACGACCGGCGGCGTCACCCGAAAGACAAGGATCATCAGCAGGAAATGCCGGTCCCCGACAAAGCTGTATCGCGCCAGCGCATAGGCCGCAGGCAGTGCCACGGCGATGCAGAGTCCCACGTTCAAGAGCACATATGCCGCCGAGTTGCCGATTGATGCCCGCACATCCGGGTCGGCCAGAACATTGGAATAGTTCATCAGCCCGATCGTCCCGGCCGCCACGCCACCGTGGGTCAGTGTCGCGGTAACGCTCAGCACGATAGCCTGAACCAGCGGCAGGAGCAGGAAGGTGGCTAGCGCGCAAAGGGCAAGAACCCTGATCATGCCTCCCCCTCCGGCGGCCGGGTCGCTGCAACAAAGGCCCAGACCACGGCCAGCACGATCAGGAAATAGAGCGTTGCCCGCGCGGCCGCCTGCCCGTAGGAAAACCCCTTGATCTCTTCGCCCAGCTCCAGCGTCAGGAACCGCGTCGCATCACCGGGGCCGCCTGCATTGATCGCGAAAGCTTCGGTGTAGATCATGAAACTGTCGACAAAACGCAAAAGAAACACGATCGAGAGCGCCGCGGCGATGCGCGGCAGC
>Ga0105048_10017134_pt1 | contig 11176 bp, 8 predicted proteins | sample MAT05_FD_78382 | JGI IMG/M metagenome (GOLD analysis project Ga0105048, IMG submission 78382) | Freshwater microbial communities from Lake Fryxell liftoff mats and glacier meltwater in Antarctica - MAT-05 | ecosystem: Environmental > Aquatic > Freshwater > Ice > Liftoff microbial mat | place...
AAGAGTATCTTTGGTTTGAGGAGCATGAAGCGGAACTGTTGCGCCAGCAATCAATCAGAACAAAGTATGCATATCCAAAACTTGATCGACCAAACCTACGCTATGGCTATTGGGTGTCAGGCCGTAAGTAGCAATCAAGGTAATGAAAATGTGCTTTTTGGTACCGGTGCTTCGTTGGAAGATGCCCTTTTTGGAGCGGAGCGCATCCGCATCCGCCTTAGAGAGCATCAGCACATCGTTGTAAAACTTTATCTCGCACAGTGAAATACAATTGTCCTGACGGTCAATCAACAGATCAATTTGCACCCCTTCTGTTTCTGTGCTGCCTTTGGCCAGAAAACTGGATTGTCGGGTCAGCACCCCCGAAATGCCCAATGCGGCTTTGATATTATCAATGTGCTGCAAGCAGATATTTTCAAAAGCGTATCCACTCCAAACTTTGAACGTTTGGGTTTGGTTCAGCGCATTCCACATTCCGCTCGTGTTTGCGGGATGGTCCCGGATGAATTTCATATAAAAAAGGGAGTAATAGTCGGTCAATCTATACAGGGTATCTTTCTTCTTTTTGTTGAACGGAATATAGGAAGAAATAAACCCGGACAGTTCCAGGTCTTGCAGAATGGTCGAAAGCCCGCCGCCATCTTTCAGGCTCGACCGTTGGATGATTTCTATTCGGCCCAGTCCTTTCCAAGTACCAGATAATGCACCGATCACTGTTTCGTACCGGTCGGGATTGGCAAATAAAGAACTGTATAAATTGTCAAACTCCGTTCGTAACAATCCCTGCGGATGAAAGCAAACGTCGTCTATGTTTTGCACGGCACTTTTGCCGCCCTCCACCTGATCCAGATAATGGGGAATGCCACCCATGGCCATGTATAATAGTAGGATTTGATAGCGGTCAAAAGTGATGTTTCTGGATTGGAAATAAGCCTCGGTTTCAGCAAGCGTAAACGGCAACAGGTGTATCTTCCTGGTCACGCGGTTATGAAGCCCTCCTTTATCGTTGATGATTTTGTTGATCATCCAAGCCGTGGCGGAACCGCAAATAACCACCAAAATATTTTTCTTAGAAACATAGCTGTTCCAGAAATAACCGAAGCCCGTCATAAAATCCGATTTGACAGTAGCAATCCACGGGAGTTCGTCAATGAACACCACCTTTTTTCGATGGGGTTCGCCCAACGATTCCAAGTGTTCGGTCAATAGATAAAATGCCTCCAGCCAATCTTTGGGCACCACCAAATCGTCCGATTTCACAGCGGTTTTGAGGCTGTATCCAAAATTTCGCAGTTGTTGTGATGTGGAACCATCTTTCAGCCCCACGATTTCAAAATCAATTTTATCTTGAAAAAACGTCCGGACGAGGTAGGTTTTTCCCACCCGCCTTCGTCCCAAAACGGCAGCCAACTCGGGTTTTTCCGATGCGAAGGCCTTGCTTAGAATTTCGATTTCTTTTTGTCGTCCGATCATAAGTAAATAAGCAAAATTGCAAAAGGCAAGTAGGCAATGATAATCAGCCAGTTACGACAAAAACAACCTCGATTAATTTTGCCCGCCTACTTAATAGTAGCATACGTTGCGGAATGACAGCAAATATACCTATATTCCGCAAATTGAACAGCCTATAAGTTGCGGAATGTGGCGAATAAAATCACATTCCGCAACTTATAGGCTATTTTACACAAAGATTGTAGTCGCGAAGGGGTGACGCTGGTTTTGCTCTTGGGTTTCCAAAGTTAGAGCGACTAATAAAAGTGCATTGCTCGCTTTATGTACCTATATTTTGCCACTTAAAGCGAGCAATGATGCAAGAATCGTGGAGGGCAACCACCTACCGCTCCAATTCCAGCACCACCGCCGAATTTTTCCCCAACACCAATTTCGACCAATCAACCACCTTTTTACCCGTCACCACCTCGTGTGCGCCGGTAAAGCCCTGCATCCGCTCGGCGAAGCGTTGGGTAGTCACGGTTTTTTCCTGGTTGGCAGTATTCATTATCACCATCACCGTTTTGGCATCGTCGTAGCGGAAATAGGTATAGACACCGTCTTCGGGCACGAATTGCATCAATTTGCCATTTTGCAGCGCAGGAGTAGCCCGACGGTAGCGAATGAGGGCGCGGGCATAATCGTAGGCCTCGTTTTCCTGGGCGGTGCGGCCTTCGGCGGTGAATTTATTGGCCGGGTCACCCGCCCAGCCGCCGGGAAAATCCTGGCGAATATTGCCGTGCGACGGAGAGGCGTTGCCCGTGGCGAGTATTTCGGTGGCGTAATAAATTTGGGGAATACCGCGCATGGTCAGCAGGAAAGCCAGGCCACTTTTGTACTTGTCAAAATTCTCGCCAACGGTGGTATAAAACCGCGTAAAATCATGATTATCAAGCATAATCAGGTTTTTAAAAGGATCTTTGTAAAAATAATCCTGCGCCAGAGTAAGGTAAATCCGGGAGGCTCCTGCAGTCCAGCCCTGCTCGCGGGTCAGGGCTTCCTGGATGGCAAAACAAAGTTGAAAATCCACCACACCGGGCAGATTGGAATCAAAATTCGCACGGCTCATCGGCTGGTTATTGGCAAAAAATCCCTGGATCGGCACCGCATTTTCCCATACTTCGCCAAACATACCCAATTTGGGGTATTCCGCCAGCACCTCCCGGCACCAGCGACTACAAAACGCCTGATCGGAGTAGGGATAGGTATCAATCCGAAAATCATCAAAACCGGCGTATTCGATCCACCAAATAGCCTGTTGAATTAAATAATTGGCCACGTGCGGGTTGCGCTGATTCAGATCGGGCATCCGTTGGTCGAACCAGCCATCCTGAAATTGCCGGAGATCCGCCTTGGAGGCATACGGGTCCACCAGCGTCGGAGCGCGATAAGTAGTGCGGGTAAAAGTTGGCCATTGATTGATCCAATCCTGGGTGGGCAAATCTTTCATCCAGTAATGACCATCCCCAATATGGTTCAGCACCACGTCGCGGATGACCTTAATCTCGCGTTGGTGGCATTGTTTGATGAGGTTGCGGAGTTCTTCGTTGGTGCCAAACCGCCGGTCCACGCGATAATGATCGGTGATCGCATAGCCATGGTAGGAGGCTTGCAACTGGTCATTTTCGAGTTCCGGATTGAGCCAAATGGCCGATACACCCAGATTAACGAGGTAATCCAGGTGGTCGGCAATACCCTGCAAATCGCCGCCGTGCCGCCCGGTCAGGGAGTCGCGTTGCAGACCTTCCAGCATGCCCGGTATGTTGTCGTTGCCTGGATTCCCATTGGCAAAACGGTCGGGAAAAATCAAATAGACGACATCCTGGGTGCCCGTGCCCTGGGCTTTCGGCTGGTCATTGCGGGCCAGTAGCGAAAAACTATAGGTAAAAACGTTGGTGCCTTTGGTGAAGATCAGCGGCACCCGTTGCGGCGGTGCTTTGGCCCCAATATTCAGCGTCACGAACAGATAGTTCGGGCTGTCCCCTTTTTCTATTTTCAGCACTTTTACGCCTTTGGACGGCCCTAATTGGAGCGTATAAGCGGCTAAATCTGGATAATGCACCAATATTTCTATCTGATGATGTTGCATACCCACCCACCAGTTGCCGGGTTCTACGCGTAGTATGTCGGCTGGATTTAAGGCCGATACCGTGCGCGCCGTCATCACCCGGGAGTGGGGATTACCCAGATAGTTTTTGCAGGCTACCAGGTGACTGAACAGGAGCAGGAGGAAAAAAGCGCGCATTTTTGGTTAGTTGATTGGTTATTAAGTAGGCGGGCAAAATTAATCGAGGTTATTTTTGTCGTAACTGGCTGATTATAAATGCTTATCCCGATAAAAAACCGGGATGTCACTGTGCTCCATTTGCAATTTTGCTTATTTACTTAGTTCATCCTTCCCTTGAATTCGGGTAAAAAAAAACTTTCCGAAGGCAAACGCCCCCGGAAAGTTCAGACAAAAAAATCAATTCAACGAATCGGTTTAGGTTGCCCTACGCACCAGTCCGATGAGGAACAGCAGGAGCAAGGCACCGATAACGGCGGTAATGATCGTCCCGGCCAGACCACCAGCTATGCCAATATCCAGAACGCGGAACAGCCAGCCACCAATGAATGCGCCGAGAATACCGACGACAATGTTGCCGAGCAAACCAAAACCGTAGCCCTGGCGAATGACCCCAGCGAGCCAACCGCAGACAGCGCCGATGATAAGGGTGAAAATCAACGTGTTGGTATTCATTTTATAAAGATTTAGGTGAAAAAATGAAATTCGAATGCTGCCATCGGCGGTTTAGAGCAATCTGCTACTCAACCAGGGCCGACACAAAACCCGCTATCATTATCTCAAAAAAGCATGCCACCCCACCTCGCCTTCACCATATTCCGGCTCGTTGCAGCCGACAAAATTTTATTTCCCGCTTTTATAATGGCGCATTCAGATTGGCTGCCTGTGGGTTTATCACTACATCATCCTTATCCTCCACGAACCGCACCGATGCTGCGGCAAAAAGCAAAAAGACGCCAGCCATCACAATAGCGTAAATCGCATGATCACCAAATATATATTTCACAATTGGACCATTGATCACCCCACTGACAATCTGTGGAACGGTAATAAATAAATTGAAAATACCCATGTACACCCCCATTTTATGCGCTGGCAAAGACCCCGCCAGCATAGCGTAAGGCATCGCCAGAATACTGGCCCAGGCAATCCCGACACCGATCATCGAAAAGATCAGAAAGGTAGGCGAAGTGGCAAAATAGACCGAGATCAACCCCAGCCCCCCACAGATAAGGGCGATAGCATGGGTACGCTTACGGCCCAGGCGATTGGCAATGGTGGGCATCATCAGCGCAAATACCATCGAGACCACATTGTACACCCCGAAAATAATGCCCGTCCAGTTCTGGGCATCGCTGTATTGCTGCGACGAGGTATCGTCTATTGCACAGCCATACACGTGGTTGGCGATGGCGGGCGTAGTGAATACCCACATAGAAAACAGGGCAAACCAGGAGAAAAATTGTACGGCTCCCAACTGGCGCATGGTCTTCGGCATAGCCGCCAAGTCCTTGAAAATCAGGCCCAAACCGTCTTTTTCCACTGGCAACTCAGGTTCCCCCATGAAGCGCGAATGGCGTTCCGGCGGATATTCTTTGGTGGTCAGTACCGTCCATAAAATGGCGACAAAGAAGATGACTGCACCGATATAAAAGGCCAGTTTGATGTTTTCTGGCACCAAGCCTTGTGCCGCTGTATCGCCAATGCCAACCTGTTTGGCCAAAAACCACGGCAACCACGACCCAAGCACTGCGCCAAGCCCAATCAGCGCCGTTTGCACCGAAAAGCCCAGGGTACGTTGTTCCGCAGGCAATTTGTCGGCCACCAATGCGCGAAATGGCTCCATCGCCACATTGAAAGAAGCATCCATAATCATCAGCATACCCGCACCCATCAGCACAGCGGGTAGCGCCACGGCCAACAACCCGGCATTGGGCATCAGGATCATTCCGATGCAGGCAGCCAGGGCACCCGCCAGGAAAAAAGGTTTCCGACGGCCAAATCGTCCCCAGGTGCGGTCGGAATAATAACCGATAATGGGCTGCACAATCATGCCGATGACCGGGGCCACCAGCCAGAAAATAGGCAGGTCATGTACATCTGCCCCAAACCGCTGCAAAATGCCGCTGGCGTTGCTGCTCTGTAAGGCAAAACCGGCCTGAATGCCCAGAAAGCCGAAACTCATATTCCATATTTCGCGGGTTCTGAGCAGGGGTTTTTGAAAGCCGGTATCATTGGTTACAACATTTGTAGCCACACTCATGTCTGTGTTAGTTAGAATAGGTAGAAGATAAATTCGTGAATCAATTTTTGCAGGAAATAATATTTCCGATTGGCAAAGATGTTAAAAAAATGGAACTGCTGCATCGTTGCCCAAAAAAAAAGGCAATAGGCAAAGGGCAACCGGCAAAGTGGGAAAAAAGCAACAGGCAACCGGCCACGTTGTGTTTGCCGATTACCTGTTGCCATTTTGCTGGTTGCCCCTGGCTTTTTTGCCGGTTGCCCTAATATTCCGTACTGTCGGGAATGTCTTCGCCGTCTTCGTCGCGGCGGCGGGTCACGATAATGTGGTCGTCTTCGTCCGAAGAGCCATCCGCCAGTTCATCATCGTCTTCGCCGTCGCCATCGAATTCGTCGTCCACTTCTACGTCGGCAAAATCCTCGCGGAGTTGGCCATCGTCGTCGTAGTCCACGTCTTCTTTCACTAAGCGTTTCGCTTCCGTCACGGTCATGCGGATGAGATAGTGGGCCTCATCCGTCTCGAAAGGCAAAGCGGAGACCTTTTTGCCCGCTTTATCGGAATAGGAGACCAGATACTCGGCGTACCCACTATGGTATTGCATTTTTATTAATCGGACAATGTCCTCCGGGAGGGCATCATAATCTTTGACAATGCGCTTTTTAGTCAAGGTGCGGGAGATAATTTGGTTTTAATAAATCAGCACGCCAGCAGCGGATGGATAGTCAGTTGCCGGAACGCTATGCTTCAGGAGAAACTGTTTTAAACAGCCTCTTAGCGGCAAATTTAAAAGAATGAGGTTTGAAACGGCAAAATTTTTTTAATCGTTTTTTGCACGGATTTCGACAATCTCCACGCGGCGTTCCCGCGCGGCATCTGGATGATAGACAGAATTGCGCTCATCGGTGATTTTATCACTAATATCATGCCGTGCCGTGGTCTCTCCAAAGCTGATTTGCGTGACTTTTAACTGGCCGGATCGCAAGTAAGGCACTAACACGCCATCGGCATAAGCGGCGAATTGATTACGCACACTACTGATGCGGCGTTTACCCAGGTTGAGGTTATAATCAGTTTCGGCACGTGGGCTGGTAAAGCCTTTGATCATCACTTCCAAGGTACGCCCTTCCTGCAGGCGCGACCATAAAAGATCACAGAGTTGGCCCAGACGGTCGTAACCCCGGCGTACTTCATTTTCAAAAAAATCGTCCACCAGTGCTTCGGCCTGGTCTTGTTTGGAGCCCTTCAGCCCGGTCGCAAAACGCTCGTCATACTCCCGCTGACGCTCCAGATAGTCCAGCACCGTTTCCTCATAAGTTTTTTGCGTGTTGATACGGCGGGTACGTTTGTCCGGCTCATCATTATCAAAATAGAGTGGCAACCCTTTAAAATCGTCCAGTCCGGGTGGTTTGACCGTCAGAGGAGGGGCCGGGGGCGGGTTTTCCAGGGAAGTTTTGGCCGTCAGCGATTCGAGAGGGTCCACCTCGGGTTGTTTCACCGCAGGCGGCAGCACGGGTTCTGGCAAATGAAAAGAGAAAATATCGTTGCAGCAGGCTTTGTTTTCTTCGTCCAGATAAAAAGAGCCAGGCCGGTTGCTGCTTAAATAGCCGTTTTGTCCGTCATTTTTGAGGTAGAAATACAGGTCGTTGTAACTGGTGTTCAAGCCCGGTCCCGCATTTTCCGGCGGTGCTATGTCATTGCCCTTTTTTTGGGCGGAAAAAATATCGTAGCCCCCCATGCCCGGCCAGCCTTCTGAACTGAAGTACAACTGCTGGGTTTTGGAATAAAAGAAAGGCGTACCGTCATTTTCGGCAGTATTCAGCGCAACGGCATTTTTAGGCGCATCGAATTTGGGCAGGTGAATGATCTTTTTACCGGGTAAGGGCAGGTTGCAGGGACAGAAGAAATTGGTGTCCAGGGGCATATACCACAGGTCGAGTTTGCCACGTCCGCCGGGACGGTCGCTGGAAAACCAAAGCACCGGCCCCTCGAATTTTTCATCGTAGCCAATGGACGGCTGCGTGCTGGTATAACCCGGCATATTCACTGGTTCGGGCAGACGCACCGGAGGCAACCAACGGTTGCGACGATCCAGCACAGTGAGCCAGAGTTCACAGCGAATGTCGTTGGCGTTGATATTTTTACAAACCGTAAAAAAGATGTAGTGGCCGTCGGGAGAGAATGCGGTGTGCGCCACGTGCGCGGTGTCCGCCACGGGAAATCCGCGTCCGGGTTCGCGGGCACGGCCCCCTTTGGAGGAGATCATTACGCGCGTGAGTTTTTGATTTCCCCCTTTGCGGCCGCCTTTCTGATCGAAGCGGTAGGAAGAGAAAAACAGGGTGTCGCCCACCACAATCGGGGCAAAATCGCTGTACGGGCTATTTACTTCCTTGCCTAAATGCTTGATAGTCACCGCACTGGAAGCAGGAGCAACGGTTTGAGCGTAACGACAATCGTCTAGTTCTTGCTGGACTTTTTGGACCAGATTGCTGGCGGTCAGCGGCGGCTGCTGCAAGAATTTTTCAAAGTAACCGGCAGCCGATTCGTAATCGCCCAGGCTCTTTTTCACCTCGCCCAGCCGATAATCCACCATCGGAAATTCTGCATGGGCCTTGGGAGAGACAATGATTTTGCTGTAGGCTTTTTCAGCTTCCGGGTAGGCCGAGTACAGCCGGGCACTTTCCCCATATTTCCACCAGACATTAAGATTATTATCATCGCGCTCCAGCACGACGCTGTAATGCTGCACGGCTGCACCATAATCTTTTTGTTGGAAGGCATCGTCGCCCGCTCGCTCATACGTGCGGAGATTTTGTGCCGAGACCGTGGCAAGGGATAGCAGGAAGAAAAGTGTAACGTAAGGTTTGATTAGCATAGATCGTGGGTTCTGGTTTTTCACATCTGGTTTTCCAGAAAGATGAAACGCAAGCAACCCTTCTTTCAGTTTGCAATTTTGGAACCAATGTTGAAAAATTATCGCTCAACTACGCAATTATTTTAAAAATTTTGTCGAAAACCGTAAAAAACTGCCTTTTAGTCGAAAAAAAGACCGTTTCCTTTTGCAAGTCATTGTTTAGACAGAACTGGCAATAGCAAAAAAATTCGTTGGGCCAGGTGTCCAACACGCTGAAAACTTTCGGAAAGTTTATAATTTTCCGAAAGTCAGGCACGATGATCCGCTTAAAAGATCGGGCAGGATTTGAAGATTTTGACGGGCGGCACCGAGAGATGCCGATAGACCACCGCTATTTCGAGGCCACCGTGGTTTTGCGTCACTTGCTGAAAATCAGACGTATTCCAGTCGTAGCTCAGACCCACCGTCCAGCCGTTGCGTTCCAGTTGGATGGCCGGAATAAGCGCATCCCCCAGCCGAACAGCCAGGCTGAATTGCAGCGCAGTCGCATTGACCGGGCCGGTGACGAGTGCGCGGCGAAGCCCCGCCCCGGCCACTATTTCGCGGGTTTTAGTCATCTGCTGGGCGGAGGCAAAACCGACCACGTCCAGGTGTTCATTGAGCTGCCAGGCACCATTGAGCAGCACATTGAAACGCATCGGCAGGTTGGCTGTAGCATCGTCGCGGAAACTAATCACCGGGCGATTGAGATGGGCCATACCCACCCCTGCATCCAGATAACTGCGGGTATCAGCGGGGCCATAGTGCCAGAGCAGACCCGCCGAAAGGGTGGGCACAAAACCGGAAGAAGGCCCCAGATTCTCCCCGGTGGGGGAGTTAGAATCATAAACATCGCCGCTCCACTGGTTTTTGAAAGTCAATTTACCAAAGTCCAAAGCCCGTTGCACCAAGGCCACACTCGCGCCCACCACCAGTGCCTGATCTTCATTCAATGCCCGCGCAATACTTCCGGTCAGACCAAGTTGCGTCCAGCTCAGGCCCGCATCGCCCGCCTGATCGCGCGCCAGCAGCAGCCCGCCATTGATGGAGTAGTTGCCGCGCCGCACTACTTTGGTATCAAATGCCACGGCAAAAGTGCGGTAATCCACAGGCACACTGGTCCACTGGCTGCGATAAATGCCTGCCACCCGCCAGTCGCCCTGGAAAATGCCGGTCGCCGCCGGATTAGCTTGCAGCGGAAGGTGATAAAATTGCGAAAAATGCAGGTCTTGTGCCTGCATAGCAGTCAGCACTAGCAGCAAGGACAGGAAGGTCAATAGGCGGAGGAGCATCTTGATCGGTATTGGTTGAATGCCCGAAGGTAAACAAAAAGGCAAAATAGCAAAAGGCAATCAGACACAACATCTGAATAATCACAAATTCAATCGTCCAATGTTTCAATTCGAAATCTGTGTTACCAATCTGGCTTCGGTGATAGCCGCCCACCGCGCGGGGGCCGACCGCGTCGAACTTTGTGCCGCGCTGGATGTGGGCGGCGTGACACCGAGTATCGGTCTGGTGCGTGCGGCGGTGCGCGTGGGCATTCCGGTCTATGTGCTCATCCGGGTCCGGGAGGGCGATTTCTGCTATTCGGATGCAGAGGTGGGCATCATGCTCGATGACATCCGTGCCTGTCGCGAGGCGGGCGCGAAAGGCGTAGTGATCGGGGCGTTGCAGCGCGACGGGCAGCTACATTTGCTGCAACTGCGGGCGATGCGCGAGGCCGCCGGGCCAATGGAGGTGACCTGTCACCGCGCTTTCGACTCTACCCCCGATCCGTTGGCAGCCCTGGATCAACTGGCGGAACTGGGGATACGGCGGGTACTGAGTTCGGGGCAAGCGGAAACGGCTTATGCCGGTCGCTGGTTACTGCAAAAACTGGTGGAATATGCCGCCGGGCGCGTGGCGGTGATGCCGGGCGCAGGCATTTCAGCGGCCAACATTCGGGAGATTGCGGAAGTGAGCGGTGCTACAAATTTTCATTTTACGGGAAAAAAGAAGGTGGTCCAGGCGATGGAAGGTGGCCTGCCGGGGCTGGAAACGTGGTGGTGGGAAAGTGATGCGGGGATGATTGGGGGGGTGATGGCGGCTCTTACCCCAGCCCCCAGCTAATCCCCCAAGCCGCCCCCAACGCCAACACATACCCCCCATACCATCTTACATCCAGCCAATCCCTCGTCCGAACCCCACATTTTTTCTCCAAAAACCAGATCAGGCCCAGTTTTTCTACCCAAAAAGCCAGTACGACTGACCAGGCCAAACCGGGCAGCCCAAACCAGGCGATCAGCCAAAAGCCCAGCCCAATTTTTACGGCTAATTCGGCCAAGCCAACCCGAAAAATAACGCTGGGCTGGCCTCGTGCCAGCACAATGGCGTTGGGCAGCAGCACCCGGCTGGCGGTGAGCAGCAGGTAAATATTGAACAGCGCGGCACTGGCTGCAAAATCGGGATTGAACAGCAGCGGAAAAAGCGGTCTGGAAACGAACAG
>Ga0105048_10017138_pt1 | contig 11175 bp, 11 predicted proteins | sample MAT05_FD_78382 | JGI IMG/M metagenome (GOLD analysis project Ga0105048, IMG submission 78382) | Freshwater microbial communities from Lake Fryxell liftoff mats and glacier meltwater in Antarctica - MAT-05 | ecosystem: Environmental > Aquatic > Freshwater > Ice > Liftoff microbial mat | place...
CGATTCTGGGCGTCTCACTCGCCGTCGCCCGCGCGGCGGCGGAGTCATGCGGACTTCCGCTCTTCCGCTATCTGGGCGGGCCCGGCGCCAAGACGCTGCCCTGTCCGATGATGAACATCCTTAACGGCGGAAAGCACGCGGACAACAACGTTGATTTCCAGGAATTCATGATTCAGCCTTGGGGTTTCAACACCTTCAGCGAGGGCTTCCAAGCGGGCGTTGAAATCTATCACGCGCTCAAGAAGGTGCTGCACAAGCAGGGGCTGTCGACGGCGGTTGGTGATGAAGGCGGTTTCGCGCCCAATCTCAAGGACAATGAGGATGCGCTAAAGGTGATCATGGAGGCAATCAGTGCCGCGGGTTACAAGGCGGGCAAGCAGATTTTCATCGCGCTCGACCCCGCCGCCTCCGAAATGTGGGACAGCAAGAAAAAGGGGTATCGCTTCTTCAAGAGCAGCCCCGACAAAGTCGTGGACGGCAAGTTCATGTGCGACTATTGGTCGAAATGGTGCGAAAAGTACCCCATTCGCTCGATCGAAGACGGCCTTGCCGAAGGAGACTGGGCGTCATGGAAAATACTCACCGATCAGATCGGCGAGAAGGTTCAGCTCGTCGGCGATGATCTGTTTGTCACCAACGTCAAGTTCCTCGAAAAAGGAATCGCCACCAAAACCGCCAACAGCATTCTCGTAAAAGTTAATCAGATCGGCACGCTGAGCGAGACGCTGGCGACGGTGAACCTCGCGATCCGCAACGGCTATTCGGTCGTGCTGAGCCACCGTTCGGGCGAGACCGAAGACTCGACCATCGCCGATATCGCTGTCGCGACGAACTGCGGTCAGATCAAGACGGGAGCCCCCGCACGATCCGACCGCAACGCGAAATATAATCAGCTTCTACGAATCGAAGAACTGCTGGGCGAAACCGCTTCGTACGGCGGTTCGATGTGGAACAAGTAGACAATGGTTGATAGTGTAGTGTCGGTGCGGGATTCTTAGACCTTTCTGCAACTTCTCGCTTCGCGCGGATGCGAAATCACGAGTACATCCTCAAAGAAAATAAGGCCGCCGCCTCGGCGTTCAACGCAGATAGTCGCTTCGTCGCCAGTGCCGATCCCGGCGCCGATTTTCTTGTTGTTCCCAGCCGCACACGCACGGGTGGTTGGTGGAGCATCCTACCGATATTGCTGGGCCTATCGCTCGTGGGTGTCTGCGTGCTGGTGCCGGCGATTCGAGAAAACGACACGCTCAGGCACGACCTTGCCCTGCTCGAACGTGAAGTCAACACCGCCAAGGAGCAGGCGAGGGTTAACACGGCGTTCGTGGCGGCGGTTCAATCCGATCCTAAGCTTCGCCTACGACTTGAAGCTTTACATGATCAATCAGTGGTGAAGCAATCAGTCGTCAAGCAGTCGGTTGACAAAAAAACGATTGACAGATTATCTAGCGACAAGTCGGCCGACAGCAACATCGACATAGCACCCGTCGATGATCTGGGTCCGCTCGAGCCTATGGAGATCGAAAAATTGCGGTCATCGCTCTCGGCATTATCGCTTCCGCAGGTCAAACCCGACTCCTCGCCGATCGCGACAACCAACCACATTCCGATGCTGCTCTGGCCGCTTACGCATTCTACGCCACGCGTGATCGTGATGGGCATTGGCCTGCTCATAATCGCGTGGGGATTGTTGTTCGGCGGGAGATCGAACGGCAAGCAGATCGTCGGGCTGACGGATTAGCTCGTCCGGTTCCAGATCGAACTAAGAAGTTAATGAGTTTTGTTAGAACTTTGTGAGATTGGCAACCGCGCTCCCACATCGTTAGTATTTGCATATGAAATGGGATTTAAAATCTTCGGTACAGGTCGCGACAGAGTCCTCATTCATGCGATTAGTCGTCGGAGTTGTCAGCTGTGCTTATTCGATTTGCGCTTCGACGACATTTGCAATCAGCCAGTCAGAAACTGGTGGTTCGATGGCATCAGACAGCGGGAGCGGCTCAGGTGCCCTTAGTCCGGGCCCGACTATTTCAGGCAGTTTCGACACTTCGATCCCAGCTCTACCCGAAACGATCGTTTTGACAGCCGATTTGACGAGCAACGACCGCGCGGCGCTGCCCTCGCTGCTTGAATTGCTGAGTCAACAACCGGATTCAAAGGTCTTTGCCGAGCTGGTGAAAGCAAGCGGCCTCGAACACGTTTTGTCGGGCAGCTTCAAGGTCACCGCAATGGTCCCGCCTGATGATTCGTTTTCTCCGAAGCTGCTTGAGATTCTTCGCAGCCCCGATCGAACTGCGATTGTGCGAAATTTCGTCGCATTACATCTCATCTGGGGAGACATCCGAGCCAGTGAAACACAAGGCGTTCGATTGTCGGGATCCATTCAAGGGCGATCGTTGGTGATGCGATGGATCGGCAAAACGCTTCATGTATCGCTTGCCGAGGCTGAGGCCATTGTGATTCGCGCAGATCACCCCGCCAACAACGGCATGATACACTCGGTTGACCGGCCACTGGTGAGCGGACTTCTCGCCCGCGCGTTGGCCGGTGGAGATCAGACGACGGAAGAACTGGTCACACATGCCGAGGCGGATTCATCGGGCGGACTCCGGCACGCTGCGGGCTGCTCGTCCGGGTCAAGCCAGGCCGGCAGTGACCGGGAAGGCCGGGAAGGCCGGGCGAGTTCTGGTGCTGAGCCTGGTGCTGATTCTAAACAGGCAGTGACTACCACCACGGCGACTCAATCAGACGAAGCTTTACCACCGCAGACCGCAGCGGACAGTGGAAGGTCGCGTGGCCGCAGGCCCGGTGGTTGCGGATGCGGGGCGGACTAGCAACGCGTCTCAATTTGCCCTTCAGTGCTTTCGAAGAAGCCAGTTTTAAAAAACAACCGTCTGTGTATCGCGGCGAAGCTCCGGATTTTAGATAAAAACGAAGACTTTTCCTGCACGTCAAACCGGCACTTCACCCCGCGCCGAACATGACCGCACCGGCGAGTCTTGGGCCCACCGCCTGCGCGATGGCGAACATCACGATGCACTGCAGCACGGTAGCGGCCGCCACGATCAGCGGGGCTTCGTCCAGTTCGAGCCGGAGCAACCATGTGATCAAGGTGAAGTTCAATACGCCGATCAGCGTCAGCCCCACCGACGCCGCCGCCAACGAATTTCCACCCCGGCCCATTGACGCGATCGCAAGACCTGCAGCCCCCGCGAACGCGACAATCGCGACGATCTTGAAGACGGCTTTTCCTAGCGAATCTGGAAACTCGATCGACAAAATCATCGACATCAAAAATACGGCTCCCACCACCGCGACGACCGAAAGCATCAACTCCATCATCCCCACCACCGCAACGACAGGAAGCTTGAGTTCATGCTTCTGTGCCGCGAGTTGCAGCAGATAGCCGCGGCCGACCAATCCGATGATAAGCAGCACCGCGGGCACGATAAGGTCCATCGCGAGCCACCGCGCACGCGTCGCTCTAGGATCTGATGCGGGCGAAAAAACCTTCGGCGTCTCGTAGCTCGCCTGAGGCCTCGCGGCCGGGTCGAGATCGAACGCCAGCGGCACGTCCTCGGGCAACGACACACTGAACTTGCCGCCGCACCCGCACGACAAAGGCTGATTCACCAGGCTCGGCTTGAACCTGTAACGCTTGCCACATTTTGGGCAATAAAAGTGATCGCGACCCGCGGGGATGACTTTGCCTTTGGCCACGTTCAAACGATACATTAAGACGCCTCGCGACAGAACAACGGGCATCGTGCACGTTACATTGCCTAAGGTGCACGGCCCGAGGGAGCCGTCGATGGGCCAGGAGACCTGGGTGCGGCCTGCTGCGCGGATTGGCGTGCCCGTTCACTTTCGTGTGCGCCGCCAACGGTCGAGCCTCGAATGACAATCAGCACATCCGACACGGGCGGCTGCTCGTTCTGCTCCTCTTGCTTTTGGCGAGTGGTGGGACGTGTCGCCGACGAAGCCACCCCCGCCTTTTGGTCATCCAAAATATCCCGGGCGACTTTTCTTGTGGCAGAGCGCGTGAGCACCTCTACCATCACCGCCGGACGGCGAGTGAGATCGTCGTTCACATACTGCACCGCAACACTTTGCGCGGCCTGCAACGGGCTGAGCCCGACGACGCTCACGTCGCTCAACTCAGGAAGACGAATCACGCCCGAATCGGTCACGCTGACGTTGCGTGAGCTTCGAAGCCCGAAGGCTGCTCGATCAACTAGTGTGACTGTGAGTTCATCGCCTACCTGAATCTCCTGGTCCATCTCCTTGAGTTTCAACTCGCTCATAACGCGACTGATGTTCGCAATTTCGTCGCCAGTGATTTTCAAAAGCCGTATGAACTCTACGGGCTGATCTGGCACGTCTAGCTGCGATTGGATGTTGCTGATCGCATCCAAAACACCTCGCCTAGGTTCGGGCACAAACCCGACAGCGGGCGAATCGGTGTTGCCATCACTCACCTCGGCCGCAAACGCGTCTGGGCTTAGTACGAGCGTGGCGAGTCTAGTGCGAATGCCGCGAAGCGTCTCGGACACATCGCCTGTTTCAACGCCCGCTTCGATGACGATTACAGCTTCAGGTCGGGCGACAGGAAGCTCTGAATTGATGGCGTCGGCGACGGCCAAAGCCTTCTCACCAGCGGTCGTCTCCAAGGCGTCGGCGACGGACGGTGAAGAAGCTGCGGCCACGGATGCAAGCGTTTCCGGCGAACTGGCAAGTACTGTCGGGGACGGTTCCGCGGGCGCTACCTGTTCACCGGTCGCGGAAGCCGTCGCGTTAAACGCCTCGCCCGAATTCTTCGCGGCGGGCTGATCCTGCGGCTTGCGAAGCAACGCTTTTTCTGCACCTGACGTGCTGTCTGAAGCACTTGCAGGAAGTGTTGAAATTTCTGGTGTGACAGGTTGGGCCGACTCGATTGCTAGCGACGAAGGGCCGTCTGACTGCGTCGCCGAGCGCGACTTAAATAAGTCCGGGTCCAGCACGAGTCCGCCCGTTCCTGTTCGATTTGTCTGATTGAGCACAGACCATCCGACCACACCCAGGCTGACGGCAAGAATCACACCCGCAGCCATCGCGAGCGAGGGCGGGCCGAATCGCCTCGGCCGCTCTGCGGTCGTCAGCGACATCGTCGAATCGAGCAGCGATTCTCGCTCAAGCCGCGTTCGTACTTTCTCACTCAAATCAAACTCGGGCGACAGCCGAGGCAGCGCACGCACGCGCTCACTGTCGATCATCATCCGCGTGACGAGCGTCTGCAGCTCGGCGTCATCGTCCAGCATCTTCTCGATGCGCGCACGCGTGGCTGCGTGCTTCTCGCCTTCCAGCGAGCCGTCCACATACTCCGCGAGTTCGGCGGCGAGGTTGTCGTCTATCTCTTTCATCGCGTCGGTTTCTCTGATTTCATCAGCTCTTTTCTCAGCTCTTCACGCGCCCTGAACAATCGGCTCTTAAGTGTGTTCAGCGGCAATTCCAGTACGTCTGCAATCTCCTGATAGTTTATCCCGTCAATCTCCCGCATCACCAGCACGGCGCGGTGCTCGGGCGTCACTCGGGCAAGGGCTTCACGGACACGAACGACTTCTTCGCTTCGCTCTGCCGTCTCTTCGGGAGATGGTTCTCGTCCCTCCAGCCTTTGTCGAAGGGCCGAACTTTGATCAGATGCTGTCTCGGCGTCGATCGACATCGTCCGGCCGCGCGAATGGGCCTGTCGCTTTCGGCTAATCGCCAGGTTCATCGCGATCCTGCACAGCCATGTATATGCCCCGCTCTCGCCGCGGTGCGAATCCAGTGAGGCCAGGCCTTTTGCGAAGGTCTCCTGAACGACCTCGCCCGCATCGTCGGCGTTGCCGAGCATTCGCAGCGCGATGTTGTAAAGGCGAACCTGAAGCTGCTGGGCGACTTTACCGAACGACGCGCGGTCGCCTGCCTTTGCCCGCGCGAACGCATCTTCCACGGCCGCGTCCCGAAGAACGGGCGAGGCGGCATGGGTAAACTGTTCTGTTGGACGCAGCAAGGGCATGAAAGTTGCCTGAAGACTGTCGAAATTGAGACGACTATCTGGCGGCCGACCTCCTGTCGACCAGTTCCGATAACGCTCACTGAGACTTGGTTATGTCAAACCCGACGGCAACAGTCAATTGCGATGTTCGCCGTGGATGAATAGCCACGTGTTCGTTTAATCACCCTTCGCGCGCCAAAGGTACCAGCACGCAATGGTCCGCCACGGCCGAAATTGTTCGCCGAGCTGTTCGATGGCGTCCCAATCCTCTCGATCGGGCAGATGAAATTCATTCACGACGCTCTGACGAAGACCGAGGTCGCCGACGGGCCAGACGTCAGGCCGATTGAGTGTGAACATCAGAAACATTTCCGCAGTCCACTTCCCGACGCCGACGCACTCGGTCAGTACGGCCGAGACTTCGTCGTCGGTCATTCGGGCGAATTTTCGAGTCGGCACGCGGCCGTCAACGAAGCGCATTGACAGCTCCTGAACGTACCGGCGTTTCTGCCTTGAAAGGCCGCAATCACGAAGCGACTGCTCGGGTGCGGATTGCAAAAATGTCGAAACTCGCGCGGGCGTGATGCGTTTGCCGGGAACGCTCTTGCGAAGCTTTTCGTACATCGCAGACGCCGCTTTCACGCTCACCTGTTGACTCAGAATTGACTTGACCAGCGACACGTAAGCACTCTTATTTTGTCGAAGCGAGCACGGGCCGACTCTTGCGATGATGCGCTTCATGACGGGCGAAGCACGCGATAAATCTGCGGTCGCGACGCCCCACCGTTCTGTTCCGTCGTGCTCTGGAAACCACATACGCGACAATGCTAATCAAACCGCTACCATTCGTCGCCCAACATGAACCCTTCACTGTCGATCAACTTATTTGACTGCGTGCTGCTGGACCTCGACGGCACGATCTACCACAACACAGCCGCCCTGCCCGGTGCCATCGAACTGATCAAACACCTTCAGCACATTCGAAAGCCCTTCGCGTTTGTCAGCAATAGCACGATCAATCCGAGGCAAATCGCAGCGCGGCTTTCGAGCATGGGTGCGACGGTCGAGACCGATCTCATTCACACCGCCTCAAGTGCGTCGTGCAATTACGTCGTCGAGCGGTTCACCGGGCCTGCCTTGCCTCGTTATTTCAATCTCGCCAACGATGCGATTGATGAACTGATGACGGGACGGGCGATTGCGACGCAAAGCGAACACGAGCCGTGCGACGCGATTCTGGTCGCTTCGCCGACGTCCGACTTTTGCACACTGAAGCGGCAAACGATCGCATTGCGTCTGCTTACGCGGGGAGCGATGCTCGTAGGCATCTGCGCAGACCGCGTCTATCCGAGCTTCGAAGGACTGGAGATGGGAGCGGGCGCGGCGACGGCGATGCTCGCATACGCGGCCAACGTTGAGCCCGTTTACTGCGGCAAACCGCAGCGTGAATTCTTCGATCACATCCTGTCGCAATTGAACGTCGATCCGGCGCGGTGCGTCATGGTCGGCGACAACCTCGACGCAGATATCGCGCCCGCTAACGAGATGGGCATGACCAGCGTGCTGACGCTCACCGGCGTCGTCGCGCTCGACCTCGCCGAGCGACAAGAGCCGTCGCATCGGCCCGCATATATCATTAAGGACCTGTCAGAACTATTGCCGTGAGTAATTTTATGACGTTCGTAACACTGACACTCGTCTTGCCTTGACCACAATCGCTCACATCACCGATCTGCATTTCGGTCGCGAAGACCCTGCGATCGCTCGCGCGCTTGCAAGCAATCTGCTCGAACTCAAACCCGACCTGATCGTCGTCGGCGGCGACCTCACTCAACGTGCCCGCCCGTCTCAGTTTAAAAGTGCACTGCAATTTCTCTCTCAGTTTGATTGTCCGCAGCAAGTCATACCCGGCAATCACGACGTGCCGCTCTGGAACTTTCCACTACGTTTTCTCGCACCTTTTCACACGTTCAATCGTTTCTTTACATCGACAACGCCGCTGGCATTTGAGAACGCCGACGTATGCGCGATCGCACTCAATACTGCCAGGCGGTTCTCAACCAGGCTGCATGGTTTTTGGAAGGACGGGCTGGTACGCAAGAGGGAACTCGCCGCCGCGTGCACGCGATTCGCGACATCGACTTCGCGCTTCAAGATTTGTGTGACACATCACCCACTGGTCACGCCATCAGGCTTACTTGCAAACGAATCGGCGTCGGGCGGACGCGACGCGATCCCGCACCTTCGAGCGTGCGGCGTTTCGCTCCTGCTTTCAGGGCATCTCCATCACGCCTTCAAAATTGATCTGGGCAATGGACTGCAAAGCGTCGCTGCATCAACCGCGTGCAGCACGCGAACCCGCGTCGACCCGTGCGGGTTTTCGATCGTCCGAATCGCCGACACTCTGACGTCGACATCAAGCTTGTGGACTGGAACACGATTCGAAGAATTGGAAAGCCGATCCTACTTCGCAGCGGGTTTAAAACTGTCAGCCGGCACGGCTTCCTGATTGAATTCGCTGGGCAGCGCCTCGATGAACACGTCCATCTGCTGGCCGACGTACACGGCCGAGCCGTTCTTCTTCTCGAACGCATTGGCGTCGAAGGCGTAAAGCACCTGAAGCACGCGTGTATCGACGCGTTCACTGCTCTCGCCGGTCAGCGAGCGCTTAGGCACAACAAAGGGCTCAATTCGCACAAATTTCAGGTCAGTCGTCAGACGACTGTTGCCGCGCACGCTCGCGCGTGCGGGTTTGTTCTCACGCACTCGCCAGGCATCGTTCTCGTCGATGTCGACACGAATGTGCAGTGTGCTGACATCACCCAGCAGCATGAGCGGCTCTGCGAGCGGGCCGACCTGTGCGAACTCGCCGACGCGAATGTTGACCTGAAGCAGCTTTCCCGCCACCGGGGCACGCACGGTGCGTCGATCTGATTCGATCTTCATCGCCTGCAAATTTGCTTTCGCCTGTTCGATGTTCGCCTTGCTTATCTCAATCTCCGGCGTCCACGCGCCGGCTTTAACGCGTGCGAGATCGGCCTTGACGCGATCGAGTTCCGCCTGGCCGGTCTCAAGGTTCAGCTTTGCTTCATCGATCTCGTTTCCACTGGCGCTCCCGCCGGTACGCTGGACGCGTTCAAGTTCGCGCTGACGGTTTCGAAATGTCGCCTCGGCACTTTTTACTGCCGCTTCGAGCGGCGGCAAATCTTCAGCGCGGGGCTGCTGAACCAGTCTGTCGAGCGCTTTCTCTGCTGAGAAAAGCTCGGCTTGGCGAACCAGCATCTGAGACGCCTGTTCGCGGTCTTCGACTTTAAACAGAGTTTCGCCCGCTTTCACAACGTCGCCGACCTTTACGTAGACATCCGTCACGACGCCCGGCACGGTCGTTCCGATGCGTATGTTCTGCGTGCTTGCTTCGATCAGCCCCGCGCCCGCCACGTCATTTGTAAAAGTTGAAAGTGCGGGTGGCGCTAGGGGCGCTTCCGGCACGGTCACTCGCGAGCTCATGTTCACGATATAAATCGCGAAAGCGAAACCCAGAACGGCCAGAATCGGAAGTACTATTTTGCGGAACATGAAACGTCTTTCGCTTGTGAGGTGCGCAGTTGATGTGCTTAGTGAGAAACAAGTTCGCGTTCTGTGTTATCTAAACTATTCGCGGCGTTTGAAGTAACTTCAACGATCCGCCCATCGTCCATACGGGCAACGCGATCGGCGAACTCGAAGATGCGACTGTCGTGCGTCACGATAATGAGCGAACGTCCACCCTCCAGCGCAACGGCGCGCAGCATCTCCATCACCTTGTGTCCGGTTTCGTGGTCGAGCGCGCTGGTCGGTTCGTCGCAAACAACGAGGCGAGGCTCATGGACAAGCGCTCGAGCGATGGCGACGCGTTGCTGCTGTCCGCCTGAAAGCTGATTCGGAAATGAATTGAATTTCTCGCTCAATCCCACCCGCGCGAGCATCTCTTTTGCTTTGGCAACTGCTTTTCCATGCGGCATACGATTGATTAATAGCGGGATCGCGGCATTCTCCGCCGCGGTGAGAGCGGGCAGGAGGTTGAATTGTTGAAACACGAACCCGATGTTTCGGCCGCGATAGGTGGTTCGCTTGCCGAGCCCATCGCGTCGAAATCGTTGCCAAAGACTTCGCACGAGCCGCTGTCGCGATTCATGATTCCCGCGATCACGCTGATAAGGGTCGTCTTGCCGCAGCCCGACGGGCCGACGAGCATCATCAACTCCCCGCCCCGAACGTCCAGATCGATGCCGCGAAGTGCCTGAGTCACGACGCCGCCCGCGTGGAACGTTTTGACGACGCCTCTGCACATCACAGCTGAGGCCTTGGTGAGTAATTCTGTATTCGTGAGAGTCATTGCGAAAAATAGTAGGCGCGAAAATAGACGGAATGCATCGGACGACAGTTACGACCGAAACACGATCGCCGATTCCAGACGAGTCACATGAACCAGCTTGAGCAGCCCGGCGAACATGCCGCACACCACGATGCCGACCGCCTCGGCCGCGACGATCGGCCAACTCATCGCGAACGCGAGCCCCACGCCGCCGAGTGTCACACCGCTGATCGATGCGAGCCCGACGCCAATGCCGTAGCCGATCATCGCGACGATCACGACCTGCGTCGCAATCATGCCCATGATTGAGATATTGCGAAGACCCATGGCCTTGAGCGCGCCGAAGTGTCGCAGGTTGTTGAGCACGAATGTGTAGAACGTCTGTCCGGCGACGAGTGGTCCGATGGCCAGGCACAGAACGATTGTGATTGTAAAATTGATGAGAATTCCGGTCTCGCGAAGAATCCAATTGGTTGTTCGCACCTCCCATTGCTGGTTGGTCAATGCGACGACTGAATTTCCGAGACTGGCGATTTCACTCGGAACGAAAAGCGGATCCTGATTGTCCTCCACTTTCAAAATCACGTATTGAAGACCCTTACGCTGGTCTCGATAGATGAACGGGCCCCGACTTTAGTTCGTGTAAAAAACCTCTTCACAGAAAAACTCCCGCGTCGAGTGAAAACTGACCGCCACGACCGCTTCGTTGTCGTTAAAAATAAGTCGATCGCCGACACTTATCGGACGCGGACCGGCCGGATCGCGATTGAGCGTGAGAGTTCCGCCAGCGAGATCTGCGTTCATAATC
>Ga0105048_10017141_pt1 | contig 11174 bp, 10 predicted proteins | sample MAT05_FD_78382 | JGI IMG/M metagenome (GOLD analysis project Ga0105048, IMG submission 78382) | Freshwater microbial communities from Lake Fryxell liftoff mats and glacier meltwater in Antarctica - MAT-05 | ecosystem: Environmental > Aquatic > Freshwater > Ice > Liftoff microbial mat | place...
GCCCACGCCTCCGGCTGTGGTGCGGTAGCGAACAACAAACAGGCGGGCTCCAGCAGGCGTGACGCGAAGTCCGAAGCGCTTGAGCTCGCTATCCCAAACGTAGACATCGCGCCCGGTGGTGGCGAGGTCCTTCACCAGTCCGTCTGTGAGCTTGACCTTCGTCATATCACCCTCTCCGCTTCCGTCCCGCTGGTGCCTCAAAGTTGCCCAGTGCCTCACCAGTGCCTCACTAACGCAAGGAAATTGTGAGCACGGGAAAGACAGCCCGTCGCACGCTATGTCAATAACACACTGTATAAGAATGGGAAAATAGAAACCACAGGAAAGGCAGGGTAAGGCCCGAATGGGTCTGTTTCCTGTGAGGAGGTCAGCGGTTCGATTCCGCTCGGCTCCACCAGGAACCTCCCGCTTCACCGGTTGAGGCGATTGCCCCGCAATTCGGCGGTTTCCTACGGCAGAGCGTGGGATGGCACCGCCGCCAGCTCCGGCGTCGAGACCGCCAGCCATAGCGCAATCGCGGCCAGTCCGATGGCGAAGGCGCGCTGCAGAATAACCGGGCTTTTGCCAGTGTCGCCCCCTTGAAGCACCGACCGTGCATGCGATGCGGTCAATACGATCGTGGTGTGGATGAGCACGCTGATGGTGATGTGGATGGCTCCAAGGACCAGGGCCTGAACCAGCAGCTGTCCATCCTGCGGGCGAACGAACCCGGGCAGCAACGCTACGTAAAAGACCGCCGCCTTGGGGTTCAGCAGGTTGTTGAGCAGGCCCCGCAGAAAGAGGCTACGGTGGTCGGGGGCCGGGACCTTGGATGATGCGCCGCGCCAGGTATCGACGGCCAGCCATATTAGATAGGCAACGCCGGCCCAACGCAGCGTCTGATAAATCCAAGGCCACCGCAACGCGGCCTCCGACAAACCGAAGACCGATGCCAGCAGATAGATGACCAGGCCGATCGTAATCCCCGCCACGGTCGCCATACCGGCAGCGCGACCGGACTGGCTGGCGACCACGGCCAGATAGCCCATGTTCGGGCCGGGCGTCAGCTCGATCAAGGCCACCGCCAGCAGGAAAGGGATGAGCTGGCCGAGGCTCAACATCGGAACGCTCCGGGTACTGGGGACTCCATAACGACACGCAACAAATCCCGACGGAGCGCAACCTCCGTGCCGTTACCTAGGGGGCGCTCCGAAATGTCTCGGTGGTGGACGGGTGGATAGGTTCGGATCATCGGCAAAGGAGCTGGCGATGACCTTCGCATACTGTGTGGACAGCAATGACGTCGCGGTGCCTTCACAGGCGCTTGTCGAGGTTCTGGAACGGCTTGGCGCACGCCTGACCGTGGCCAAGGATACCGAGATCTATGCCCAGGAAGATGAAGTCGATTTCCTCTACCGTGTGGTCGACGGCGTGGTGCGCACCACGCGCTTGACCTGCGACGGGCGTCGGCAGGTGGGCGATTTCTACTATCCGGGCGACCTGTTCGGGCTGGAGCCTGGTCCAGATCACCAGTTCTCCGCCGAAGCGCTGAGCGATTGCACCGTGCTGGTTGTTCGCCGCTCGTTGGTCAGGGCGCTGGCGGGAGACCGCGAACTGGACCGCGCGGTCCTGGAGGCGACCCGCCGGGAACTGCAGCGCGTGCAGGATCATGTGTTGCTGCTGGGTCGCAAGAGTGCCCGCGAGAAGGTCGCCGGCTTCCTGATGAGCCTGGCCCACCAACAGAACGACAACAACGTCCTGCTCCCGATGGGACGACAGGACATGGCTGACTACCTGGGCCTGACCATCGAGACGGTGTCGCGGACACTGACCCGGCTGCAGGGCGACGCCATCGTCGAGTTTCCCGAGCTTCGGCGGTTTCGGGTAACCCGATGGGACGCGCTCGAAGACCTCGCCGCCTGATTTTTAAGTCGCCCGTGCGACCGCGGGCCTATGCCGGTCGCAATGACAGACAACGGAGCTATCGATGTCCCAGACGCAGGAACGATCCGCCGCCAAGGCGACCACTCCCGCCAAGGCCCTTGTCAGCTTTCTGGTTCATGCCGAGCCAGGTGCGGCCTCGACCCACAGGGTTGAAGTCGCCACTCGGCTGGCCCGCGATCACGGTGCAAAGCTGATCGGCCTCGGTGCAGAGACCTTCGAGCCCGTCCTGACGGTGGACCCTTTCTTTGGGTATGCCGCCGCAGAATGGGTGACGCTGGTTCAGGAGCAGATTCTCGCCAGCCTGAAGAACGCCGAAACTGCGTTCCGGCGCGACTCTGCCGGGGCCGATATCGAATGGCGGTCCGTCGAGGATAATCCCGCAAGGGCTCTGGCCCACACGGCGCGCGCCGCAGACCTGATCGTCATGAGCCCCAAAGGCAAGGGTGGGGGGTCGCGCACGGCCGACCCTGCCGACGTCGTCATGACCTCAGGCCGTCCTGTCCTGATGGTGCCGGACACCGCTACGCGGTTGCACGCCAAGGCCGTCGTGGTGGCCTGGAAAGATACCCGCGAAGCCCGCCGCGCCGTCGCCGACGCCATGCCGTTTCTGGTCGCCGCCAAGGACGTGATTGTGCTGGCCATCTGCGACGAGGCTGACGTCTCAACGGTAACGCATCAGGTCGACGACGTGGTCTCCGCGCTGAAACGTCACGGTGTAAAGGCGCGGTCGAACGTCACGACGGCCCCGTCGGGCGCGGTGACGATGGAGCTGGAGCGCGTTGCTGCCGCCAACCAGGCGGACCTGATTGTCGCCGGGGCCTATGGCCACAACCGGACGTCGGAGTGGGCCTTCGGCGGCGTAACCGATGACCTGCTGCACCGGCCAGAATGTTTCGTCCTTCTGAGCCATTGAGGCGGCACCGGGCGTCGCGAACTGCGGTGCCCGGTGACTTTCAGAAACGCCGGTCCAGGGTCCCGAAGTAGGCGATCAGATCTTCGGCGTCAGAGCTCGACAAGGCCACCGGCGGCATCTCACCCGTTCCGTGCCGGGAAATTTCCTGGAAGCGTTTTTCCAATGACAGGCTGTTGTAGCGCATCTGGAGATCGCGGAATCTTGGTCCCTCGGTGGCCGGGGTCTCATCAAGCCCCACCATGTGACAGCCTGAACACCGCTGTTGGGCGAAGACGAGACCGCGATCTGCTCCCGGACTGAACGCCAGCCTTTCTGACGTCGCAGGGACGGAAGCGCAAGCCGTCAGGCTGGCGATAGAGAAGGCCATCATCAATCTGCGCATCGGGGATTGTTCCAGATAACTGCGGGAGGGTGCCGCAAGCATGCCCGCAAGCGCCGTCGTCTTCACCTCCGGGCCACTACCTAGGCCTGCGCGTTGCCATTGTGCCGCGTTGGTCCTAACGCTTTGCTGATGCAGATCGCGCCCGGCGCTCCACCGGCTACAGCAGGCTACAACCGGATGACCCTGGGGTTCGCCGTAGCCATCCTGTCGACAGGCCTCTGCGCGGCTGCAAGTGTCGTACTGGCACCGATCTTCCGTAACGAGACGATTCTGCTGCTGTTTGTCCCGGCGCTATTGGCCAGCGCGACGGCGGGCGGGATCGCCCCTGCGTTGCTGGCCGCAACACTGTCGCTGGCTGCCGCCATCGGGTTCTCTGGGTTATCGCAGGCCATGGACACACCGATGCTGGTGCAAGCCTTGGTGTTTGTGGGCTTGAGCCTTGCTATGGGGTTGGTGGGGTCACGCTTGCTGCAACGGGCACATGAAGCGCGGCAGGTGGTCGCGGATCTCGAAGCGCGGGAAGCTCATCTGCAATCCATCCTGGCGACAGTTCCTGACGCTATGGTCGTCATCGACGAACATGGGATTATTCAGTCCTTCAGCAAGGCAGCGGTGCGCCAGTTTGGCTGGGCACCGGACGAGGTCGTTGGCCACAATGTCAGCTTGTTGATGCCGAACCCCTATCGCGACGCCCACAATGGCTATCTTGGCCGGTATATGGCCACAGGCGAACGCCGGATCATCGGCATTGGCCGGGTTGTGGTCGGCGAGCGCAAAGACGGGACGACGTTTCCCATGGAGTTGTCGATTGGCGAGATGCACTCGTCGGACCGCCGCTACTTCACGGGATTTATCCGCGACCTCACAGAACGGCAAATCACCGAACGACGCCTGCAGGATTTGCAAGGCGAGCTCATCCATGTCGGACGCATCACCGCACTGGGGGAAATGGCCTCGGCACTGGCACACGAACTCAACCAGCCGCTCACCGCCGCCGCGAACTTCATGAAGGGATGCCTGAGACTGCTGGATCGGGAGCCAGTGGACCAGGCGCGGCTGCGTGACATGATCGGCCAGGCCGGAGATCAGGCGCTGCGGGCGGGTCAGATCATCCGGCGGCTGCGCGACTTCCTTGCCAAAGGAGAAGCCGACAGGAGCGTTGAAAACCTGACGCGACTACTGGAAGAGGCCGGTGCGTTGGCTATGATAGGCGCGGGCGACAAGGGGATAAGGTTGTCCTTCCGGATTGATCCGGCGGTCGACAATGTACTGGCAGACAAGGTTCAGATTCAACAGGTTGTCCTGAACCTTATCCGTAACGCGATTGAAGCCATGGAAGACGTCACCCGCCGTGACCTGGTGGTAGGCGCGGTTCCTGCTGCCGGCCGTATGGTCGAGATTTTTGTCAGCGACACCGGGACCGGGATATCGAATGACGTGGCCGACCAGCTGTTTCAGCCGTTCATGACGACCAAGGCGCAAGGCATGGGTGTCGGGTTATCCATTTCGAGAACTATCGTCGAAGCCCACGGTGGCCGGATCTGGGTCGCGGCCCAACCTTCAGGTGGCACCGTCTTCCGTTTCACCTTGCCGAACGCCAACCCGGAAGATCTGATCGAAAATGCCTGAGGTGCTGGTCCATGTGATTGATGACGACGAGGCGGTGCGGATTTCACTTGCCTTCTTGTTGGAGATGGCCGACCTGCCGGCCCGCACTTACGACTCGGCGCAGGCGTTTCTGGACGTTGTCCCGGCACCCCAATCCGGCTGTATTGTGACCGACGTGCGGATGCCCGGTATGAGTGGCCTGGATCTGGTCAAACGGCTAAAAGTCCTCGGGGTGACCCTGCCGGTGATCGTCATAACCGGTCACGCCGACGTTCCGCTGGCGGTTGAGGCGATGCGCGCCGGTGTGGTGGATTTCCTCGAAAAGCCCTTCGATGACATGGCCTTGGTCGCCTCGATCCGCGGAGCTCTTGATCTGCAGGTCAAGGCCGCCCTCCAGACGACCGAACGGGAGGGTTTTGAGCAAATGTTGGCCACCCTGTCCGGCCGCGAGCGCGAGGTGCTGCAAGGCGTTCTGGCCGGTAAACTCAACAAGACCATCGCCTTCGAGCTTGGCATCAGCCCACGTACCGTGGAGGTCTACCGTGCGAATGTGATGAGCAAGACCGGCGCGCATAGCCTGTCCGAACTGGTCAGGATCGCGATGCTCGCCGGATTCTAGGCCGATTGCGCTCGGTCAATGCCGATGTCGCGGCTTCGCAGCAAGCTCGGCTCATGAGGTTTCCAGAGTGTTCCCAATTGCCGAGGGTGGTCATCGTCGACGACGACGCAGCCGTGCGAGCAGCCCTGGCGTTCGCCCTGGAACTGGAAGGCTTCAGCGTTGAGTGTTTTGGATCAGGAGAAGCGTTGTTGCAGCATGCGCTGCCGGCCACGGGTGCCTGCCTGCTGATCGATGAACGTTTGCCCGGGATGTCCGGGCTTGATGCATTGCTGAGGCTGCGGGAGCGTCAGGTGATGTTGCCGGCCATCCTGATGACCAGCCATCCCGATCGGGTGCTACGCTCGGCGGCCCGGGATGCGGGGGTGCCGATCCTGGAGAAGCCGCTGTTCGGCGATGTGCTGACACTTGCCATCCGCGCCGCACTAAGCGCCTGAGATCAGGCGTCTTTCGGTGTTTTGGGGTCAGCCGGTGTCATGGCGCAGTTAATCTGCCCTACGGCCAGGGCGACAACAAACACGGCATATCCGGCAAGAACCATCGCAAGGAACGGGGTCATGACTGTCTCCTGAACTTTGCAGGCATCATCCGCCAGCACATCCCGAAGAGCCTTGACCCCTGTCAAATCTGACGGCGTCGGGATCCGGTATTCTTGTTGGAGGTAGCGATCATCGAGGGATGGGCTGAATGATGGTTGGCGATGCTGTCGCGATCCCGATCCGGGCGATCTTGGCCTGGGCTCTCATTATCGCGGCGGAAAGCGTCCATGGAGCTCTGCGTCGCCTGCTGCTGGACCCGGACACCACTTTTGCCCTGCGTCAGGTCTCGGTGGGTGTCGCGGTGTTGATTGTCTTTGCTGTGACATGGACCTCAAGCCGGTGGATGGCAGTGCAGGGGACTGGTGCCTTGTTGGGCATAGGTTTGCTTTGGGTCGTTCTCACCTTGGCCTTTGAATTTGGCCTCGGCCACGCAACCGGCATGAGCACCCGCCAGATCGCCGAAGGCTACGACCTGTCCAGGGGCAACATCATGCCGCTGGGGTTGCTGGCAACGGCGTTGGCACCTTGGATTGTCGCGCGTTTGAGATCGCGGACAGCTGCCTGAGGCCGGTCAACGGAATATGCGAAGCGGGAAGACGGTCATGCGGACATGCAGGCCGTGGTCCTGGATATCCTTCTCGCCGGGAGGCTCGGTGCGTTTGAGGGCGTGGCCATAGGTGACCTGCGCCGCCAGGGCGGCAACCGGGGTCCAGGCCAGGGCCGCGCCGACGCTGTAGATGGAGTGTTGAGGCTGGGGCGCATCGTGATTGCGCATAGCCGCGCCATCTGCAAAGGCCGAGACCGCAAGGGCTCCCCAGTCAAAGCCCCGCCCGCCGCCGCGCCGACCGGACAGTTTCAGCGGTTGAATCAGTTCCAGCGAACCGATCACGCCCTGATCGGCCAGCAAGGCGTTCTCGCGATATCCCCGCACCGTCGTCGCGCCCCCTGCAGAGAACCGCTCTCCGGAATAGAGCAGACTGCCCGACCACTGGCCTGAGACGCGGGCGCGAAGCTCAAGCCCCTTGTCCGAAAGCCGACGCGCGTAGTTCGCCTGGGCCAGAACGGCCTGGAAATGCCGGTCGGGCGATTGGGCTCCGGCGATGTTAGAACGGGTTCCGTCCAGGCCCACCGTACCGGTGACCGAAACCGCAATGACCTGGTCAACATTGCGAACCAGATAGTCGCCGACCAGGCGAACGGCGGTGTACCCGGATCGGCCGTCCATGGCCCCCGGCGCGAAGGAGAAGGGTTCACCCAACAGAAAGGCGTTTGACGTCCGCCAGACGACGGTCCCGCCTAGTGAAAGCGTCCGCGCGGACAACCACCCGCCCTGTGCGCGCGGCAGCAGCGGCGCTTCGATCAGTTTGCGCATCAGGCCCGCTTCGACGTACCGATCCCGGGCCTTGATATCGAGCGGTTCCAGCAAGGTATCCACAACCGCCGCCTGGTTCAGCGCGCCACGTATCGAGAGCGTGGTGCGCGGCGACAGAAAGGGGCGTGCGTAGCTGAGCGAAACGTCCTTGACCCCGTCCGTAACGCCAACCTCGCCGCCGAACAGGTCGCCCGCGCCCAGCAGGTTACGCACTGAGCCGCCGCCGGCGAGCCGCTCGCCGCCCACGGAGGGCGAGCGATTGTTGGCCGCGCTGACATAGAGATCGAAACGGTCCTGGGGAAGGACGCTAAGTGCCAGGCTGGCCTCTCCTGGTCGGGCACCGGGGCGCAGGTCGGCGTTGATGGTGCGAATGGCGGGATCTTCGGCCAGCAGACGAAAGTCTCGTTCCAGTGCAAAGGCGTTCAGGGGATGCCCCCTGGCCGACGCCATCCTGTTGGAGAGATAGCCGGGCGTTAGCCCCTTGGCCCCGCGACCGGTCCATTCGACGTTGATCGCCGGGATGCTGTCGGAAGGCGCGACCAGTCCACCGTAGATGATGTGGAGTTCAAGCACGCCGGGACTGCCTGAAGGCCGCACGGCCACGCCGGAATTTATAAAGCCCGCACTGAGAAAAGCGCGATTGATAACCTGGATCAGCGCGAGCGCCCGGCCCACATTGCCGTCGGCACCGGGCAAGTCGTTCCGTTCAAACTGACGTTGAACCCAGGCAGCATCCAGCAGCTGAAGCGGCTGATACTCAAGCTGAAACGCAACGCCAGGATCGTTGGTCGGCTGCCAGCCCTCCGGTGGCATTGCGCGGCCGGTGGGACCGTCAACGACGACGCGAACTATGGAAAGGGCGGAACTGTCATCCGGCCGCGCGCTGTTGCTAGGTCCGCGGTTTGTGACATTGGGAAATCCGGGAGACGGCTGCGCATAGGGCGGTGCAGGCGTCGACCCTGTGCCAGGCCCCGCTCGACCCTGTGCAGCGTCGGACCCGACAGTTTGGGCGCTGGCACCGGCAGACATGCCAATGGCTACGCCGCAGATCACAAGCGCGGCAGCCCGGCGAGGTCTTCCCCGCCTCACCGGCAGGCCCCGGTATCAGGTCTGGCGGACGCGTCGCTGGACGCTGACCTCGCGAACCCGGGCGTCTGGACATAGGGGCCGACCGAGCGGGTGATCAATTGGCTGACCGCGCCCGAAGACCGGGCGGCCGGGCACTGGCCGCGCAGCACCCTGGAAGCGTCCAGAACCGACACCTCACGGGTCACGATACCGCTGCTGACATCATAAATTCCTGTCTCCAGCCGGATATCGCCATCCACGGCCACGGTGTTCAGCCGATCCGAGGAGTTGATAAAGTAGCGGCTTTGCAAGGTGACGTTGGCCCCTCGCTGCTGACCAAGAGCCAGAATCGCGCCGCCGTTTGAGATGATTGCCAGGGGATCGGAGATCGTGATCTCTCCGCCTGTTCCAGCGCCGGACGATGTCTGGATAATGCCCGGCGCGACCGCGCCCTTCAGGACCAGCAGGCCGGGGCGGTCGATGGTGATGGCGATCTGCCCGGCGGCCCCGGCGAAGGCGTTGGTGGTGATCCTCCCACCGTTGGAGACAGTCAGGCCGTCGGCGGTGATGATGATGGACCCTGCGTCGCCGACCTGACCCGCCGGATTACCGAGAACGATGTTGCCAGCCAGATTCTCGCTGGAAATCAGCGATCGCGCGCCGTCGAGGGACAGGGCCCCTGCGGAAATCCTGATCTGACCCGCAGGCCGGGGATTGCTGGAAATCGTTGTGATCACCCCGCCGTTTTGCACCGAGAGAGTCTCGGCGGCGATATTGAGTGTTCCTGAGTCACCCAGGCTTCCGCGCTCGGATGACGAGCTGACAACACTACCGTCCAGGGTCAGGGTCTTGACCCGAACATTGACCTCACCGGCGTCGCCCGCGCCCTTGCTGGCCGTGGAGATCAGCGCCCTGGCACCCACCAGCGTCAAGCTGTCACCGGATATACCGACAGATCCGGCATCGCCGCTTGATGTATCAGTTGCCTCCGACGAGATCGTGCCGCCGTTCGAGAGCGTCACGGAACCGGCCGAAATCAGGATGTCCCCAGCCGCCCCTTCGCTGAGGGTCCGCGAACGGATGTTGCCAAAATCCTTCAACGCGACGGTGTCGGCCTTGATCGAGACATCGCCGGCGTCACCCGAGGTGTAGGTCTCGGACGAAATGAAACCCGCCTGCTCGATCGATACCGACTTCGCTTCAATTTCCACTTCACCGGCATTGCCCGTGCCCAGGCTGTCGGAACTGATAAAGGTGTTGTCAAAGCCGTTCCCAAGGACCTTGAGCGCTCCGGCCTTGATGAACACGCCGCCCGCGTCGCCCGCGCCAGTACTGTCCGAGGAAATAAACCCGCCGTTCTCAACGACCAGACTGTCGGCCCGCAGGGCGACGGTACCTGCATTGCCGTCGTCAAATGTGTCGGAGGAAATTCCCGCGGCGTTACGCACAATTATCGACTTCGCGTCGATGATCACGCCGCCAGCGTTACCGGTCCCCGCGGTCTCGGACGTTACAAACGTAAAGGGCCGTCGCTCACCGTCCATCAACAAGGTGCCCACTCGAAGCGTTACGCTCCCTGCGGCACCGGATGTTCTTGTGCCGGAAGAGATCCGGCCATCTACCATGGTGATTGTCTCGGCATCGATGATCACGGCCCCGGCCTTTCCCGTGCCGGTTTGCGCGCGTGAGGTAATCGCAGAGCCCTCAAGTACCGTCAGCGAGCCAGCTTTGATCGTCACCTGACCGGCGTTTCCCGCGTCCATGGCATCCGAGCGAACGGAGGCGCTCGTATCGAGCGTGATCGTTCCCGCGCTCAGCAGTACGTCGCCTCCGCTGCCCAGACTGTTGCTGCTGGATGTCACAAAGCCGTTCCGGATCAGCAACGTCTCAGCCTTGACCGCAACACTGCCGGCGTTGCCGATGCCACGGCCCAGAGTGTCGGACTGCAATCGGCTATCCTCCAGCCGGACATCCCGGCCAAACAGCTCGATGACCCCGCCGTCAGCCCGGTCATTGGTGTTTGAGGTGATGATGCTGTTGAACAGCTGCAAGTCGCCAGTTGCCTTCAGCCGGATCAGGCCCAGCCGGTCACCGGGCGCCCCGTTCACTTCTGCCCGAATGGTTGTCTCATCCAGAACCAGGGTGTCGGCCTCCACAATGACCGCGCCCGCGCCGCCGTCGCCGGAGTTGTCGGCCTGGATACGGCTTTGCGTCAGGTAGATTTCGGGACTGCGAAGGGCGATGGCGCCTGCGCCGTTGGTGCTCGCGCTTGAGGCAGTGAACGCCGCCCCCAGGACCAGCAGACGGGTTGCCGCCGTTATGTTGACGCCACCGGAATCGCCAAATGCCCCCGGATTTGAACCATAGGAACCGCCTGAAACCTCGATCACATCCCCATCGATCTGCAGGTCTCCAGGCCGCGCGGCCCCGAAAGCGGTGGCGATCAGGTTGGCGTCGAACAACCGCAATGAGGGTGCAGATACCGAGATATCCCCGCCGCGGCCGGTGCCCAGCGCGGTGGAGATCGCAAAGACGCCCTCAAGCAACAACGTCGGGGCAGACAGGATAATGCCGCCACCTGCTCCCGACCCCGAGTTCGTGGAGGTCACAAAGGATTGGCCGCCAACGGCGAGGGCTTCTGTCCCCGTCAGGGTTATATTCCCACCTCGCGCGCTGGTCGTTGTGACGCTGGCGACCCGCACACCGTCAGCACTTATCTGGCGCCCGGAAATGGTAATGTCTCCGCCTGCACC
>Ga0105048_10017142_pt1 | contig 11173 bp, 7 predicted proteins | sample MAT05_FD_78382 | JGI IMG/M metagenome (GOLD analysis project Ga0105048, IMG submission 78382) | Freshwater microbial communities from Lake Fryxell liftoff mats and glacier meltwater in Antarctica - MAT-05 | ecosystem: Environmental > Aquatic > Freshwater > Ice > Liftoff microbial mat | place...
CGCTGCGGCGCGGAAGGTCGCCAGGTCCACCGATGGGTCCACGGGCGCGAGCCGGGACGGAGCCACCGACGCTTCGGTCGTACCCGACGCGGGAGCCGGGGATGCGATGCCGACCCGGCGGCCGCGCCGGTCGACCCCGTTCTGGCGCAGGGGCCGCTTCTGGGTCGCGGTGATCGTGCTCGAGGTCGCGCTGGCGCTCGTGATCTCGTTCTCGTTCGAACGCGGCCCCACCGACGTGGACATCAGCGGCGGTGACCTCGTGGCGTTCTGCGCCCAGGTGCGCACGCTGCAGAGCCAGCGCGCTGCTGCGGCGGCCGAGGGGGACAGCACCGCGGTCACCGACCCCAGCCGGTTCGAGGAGGAGCGTGACGCGTACCTCGGGCTGATCCCGGTGGCGCCCCCGGATCTCGTCCCGGACCTCGAGCGCCTCGCTGAGCTCGACGACCAGGTCATCGCGACGGTGAACGAGATCGCGGTTCGCAAGGCCGCGGACCCGCTCCACAACGGCCTGGCTGATCTCACCGAAGCACTCGACCGGGCCGGCGCCGAAGGTCGCGTCGCGGCCGCCCGCTTCGATGTGGTGCTGGCGGACGGATGCGGGATCGTCCCGGGTGCGGAGCCCGCACCGTCGACGGTGGCGCCGGTCGGCCCCGTCCCGGGCACCGCACCGCGCTGAGCGGTCTTGGGCGCGCCCGGTCCCGGCAGCGTCTCGGTGTAGCTTGGTGACGGGGCCGTCACCAGGCGGAGCAGTGCTCATGGGGATATCAACCGGCCATGCTCCCCGCCATGGCCTGCCAGCAAGGGGGAATACATGGTTCACGCGACTGGTCGCGTCACTCTGCGACGGACCGCGGCCATCGCCGCGGTGGTCTTCACACTCGGGCTGCTCGCCGGCGCCTGCGGCACCAGCGAGACCGATTCGGCCGAGGGGGGTGGCGACGGACCGGCAACCGGTCAGACGCCGTCGATCTCCGAACCCGATGCGGGGCCGCCGCAGGATGGGGGAAAGCTCGCCTATGCGTTGGTCGCGGAGACCAGCGGTTGGAATCCCAGTACCGGTCAGTGGGCCGCGTCGGGCCATCAGGTCGCTGTTTCGATCTTCGACCGGCTGGGCGCTTGGGACACCGAGTACAACGTGAAGCCCTTCCTTGCATCTTCGATCGAACCCAACGAGGACTTCACCCAGTGGACTCTCGGAGTCCGAGAAGGAGTGACGTTCCACAACGGTGACCCGGTGGACGCCGAGGCGATCGCGGTCAACCTTCAGACCTTCCAGACTGCTGCGCTCACCAGATCGGCGCTGGCCCCGATCGAGAGCGTGGAAGCGAGCGAGGATGGCAAGAGCGTGGTGGTCACGATGAACCGCCCGTTCTCCACCTACCCGCTGCAGCTCACCTCTCAGGTCGGAGTCATTGCCTGGCCCGGCATGTACGACACCGTCGCCAATCCCAATGCGACGCTGAATCCGGTCGGTTCGGGTCCCTTCGAGTTCGAGAACTGGGAGCAAGGGGCCAAGCTGAACGTTGTGAAGAACGACAACTACTGGCGCGAGGGCCTTCCCCACCTGGACGAGATCGAGTACTCGATCGTCACCGACAACCAGGCTCGTCAGGCATCGATCAAGACCGGAACCGTGGACATGGCCGAGTTCTTCGATCCCGAGTCCATCGCAGAACTGACCGCAACGACGACCGAAGATGAGTACCGGATCTTCTCGGACCCCGAGGGCGAGACCGAGGAGGCGCTCATCATGCTGAACACGTCGAAGGCCCCACTCGACACGGAGGATGCTCGTCGGGCCATCGCCCTGGCCACCAACACCGACGAGGTGGTGCAACTCATCAGCAACGGCGAGGTCCAGGCTGCGAACGGTCCGTTCTCGGAAGGTTCTCCCTGGTTCGCGCCGGACTCGGGCAATCCGGGCTACAACCTCGACGAAGCGAAGGCCCTGGTGGAGAAGGTGAAGGCGGACGGAGACGGCACCTTCTCGTTCACGCTCACCGGCGTCCCGGTGCTCGAGACGCAACGAGTGGCCCAACTGCTCCAGCAACAGTGGGCCACTGCGGGGATCGAGGTCCGCCTGGAGGACATCGAACAGGCGGCACTCATCGGCAAAGCCGTCTCGGGCGACTATCAGGCGCTGACCTGGCGTCAGTTCGGGTCCACGATCCCGGATGGCGAGTACGTCTGGACGACGTGCGAGAACATCAAACCCGCAGGTGAGATTTCGCTGAACTTCGCCCGCAACTGCAACGAGCGGCTCGACGCGGCGATGGATGAAGCGAGGGCGACGCTGGATCCTGAGCTGCAGAAGCAGAAGTACAAGATCTTCCAAGAGGAGTTGGCCAAGGACATCCCCTACATCTGGCTCTACCAGATCCAAGGGATCGTCATCGCCTCCACCAAGGTCAAAGACATCACCAAGGCCACCTTGCCGAGCGGCGATCCGCAGTTGGCGATGGTCGGCGTCGTCCACCCGGTGGCGCAGATCTGGATCGCCCCGTAGCGACGGAGACGGCGGCTCCCTGAGCGGGGCGTCCGGGACCTCTGGGGGGAGGTTCCGGGCCGCCCCGTTCGACAGCGCCCCACCGGGTGCGGTTGAATCGAGAACACGTTCTCGTTTGCATCGTTCTCGGTGGGGCGCTCTCGCGCCCGATCGATCGGCTGTCCCGGGGGGCACGCATGTACATCGGTTACTCGTCCGAGCACGATCAGCTCCGACAGGAGCTGCGCGCGTACTACGACACGCTCCTGACCCCCGACATCGTCGCCGACCTCGCGGTGAGCGAGGGCGTGGGCCCGGTTGCCCGCAAGGTCGTGCTGCAGATGGCGGCCGACGGCTGGCTCGGCATCGGCTGGCCCAAGGAGTACGGCGGCCAGGGTCGCGGCTTCGTCGACCAGTTCATCTTCTACGACGAGTCGATGCGCGCCGGTGCCCCGGTGCCGATGCTCACCGTCAACTCGGTGGCCCCGACGATCATGAAGTACGGGTCGCAGGAGCAGAAGGACTTCTTCCTGCCCAAGATCCTCGCCGGCGAGATCCACTTCTGCATCGGCTACACCGAGCCCGACGCGGGGACCGACCTGGCGTCGCTCACGAGCAAGGCCGTGCGGGACGGCGACGAGTGGGTCATCAACGGCCAGAAGATCTTCACCAGCCTGGCGACCGACGCCGACTACGTCTGGCTCGCGGTGCGCACCGATCCCGATGCCTCCAAGCACCGGGGGATCTCGATGATCATCGTCCCGACCTCGGCGCCCGGGTTCAAGGCCGTGCCCATCGCCAACTTCGGCAACTTCAACACCAACTACACGTTCTACGAGGACCTCCGGGTGCCGTACGACAACGTCGTGGGTGGCGAGAACATGGGCTGGAACCTGATCATGGAGCAGCTCAACCACGAGCGGGTGACCCTCTGCAGCTCCGGCATCATCGAGCGGTCGCTCGACGACGTCCGCCGCTACGCCCAAGAGACCACCCTCGCCGACGGCCGCCGTCTGGTCGACGAGCCGTGGGTCCAGCAGAACCTGGCGTGGGTGCACGCCCGCCTCGACGTGCTGCGCCTCATGAACTGGCAGGTCGCCTGGCGGGCCGAACAGGGCTTCGATCTCGATCCTGCCGCCGCCTCCGCCGTGAAGGTCTTCGGTACCGAGTTCTACATGGAGGGCCTCGGCAAGCTGCTCGAGATCCTCGGTCCGGTGGCCAGCGTCCGCGACGGTTCGCCCGCTGCGGTCCTCCACGGCCGGGTCGCCACCCTCCTGCGCGGCCTGCACGTCCTCACCTTCGGCGGCGGAACCAACGAGCTGCAGCGAGACCTCGTCGCCATCTTCGGTCTGGGCCTGCCCGGCTCGCCCCGCTGACGCCCACCCCCGCCTGAGCCTGGATCCTGGAGAACGAACATCATGAGCAACGAGCACGTCATGGACTTCGCCCTGAACGACGAGCAGACCGCCATCGTCGAGCTGGCCCGCCGCATCCTGACCGACCGGTGCACGCTGGAGCACCTCAAGGAGGTCGAGGCCGGGGTCGAGTGGTTCGACCGCGACACGTGGGCCGAGCTCGCCAAGTCGGGCCTGCTCGGCATCGCGCTTCCGGAGTCGGTCGGCGGTGGCGGTTTCGGGTACCTCGAGGCGGCGCTGCTCCTCGAGGAGGTCGGCCGGACCGTTGCGCCGATCCCGCTCTGGGCCACGCTCACCGCCGCGCTCACCATCGCCGAGTTCGGCACCGATGCCCAGCAGCAGCAGTGGCTCCCCGGGGTCGCCGACGGTGGCACCGTGCTCACCGTGGCACTCAGCGAGCTCGACGCCGACGCCCGGGTTCCGCAGGCGACCGCCACGCCCGCCGGTGACGGCTGGACCATCACCGGCGTCAAGACCACCGTCCCCGCCGCCCACGTCGCCGCCGCCGTGCTCGTCCCGGCCCGCACGCCCGACGGAACCCGGCTCTTCATCGTTCCGGCCGACGCAGCGGGCGTCACCGCCGAACGGCAGGACACGTTCAACCACGAGCCCCAGTTCCACGTCGTCCTCGACGGCGTCGCCGTCGGGGCCGACGCTGCGCTCCCGGTCCACGCCGACCAGGTCGGCTGGCTCGTCGACCGGGCGACCGTCGGTCTGTGTGCCCTCGCGTCGGGCGTCGGCGAGGTCGGCATGCGCATCACCGCCGGCTACGTCGCCGAGCGCAAGCAGTTCGGCAAGGCCCTCGGCACGTTCCAGGCCGTCTGCCACCGCATGGCCGACTGCTACGTCGACGCGGCGGCCATCCGGCTCTCGTTCCTCCAGGCCGCCACCCAGTTGGCCGACGCCTCGGCCGACGATGCCGTCGACCCCAAGATCATCGCCGTCGCCAAGTACTGGGCGTCGTACTCCGGGAGTCGCATCGGCCACGCCGACCTCCACCTGCACGGCGGCATCTCCATCGATCTCGACTATGCCATCCACCGCTACTTCCTGTGGAGCAAGCAGCTCGAGTACACCCTCGGTGCCGCGACGCCCCAGCTCGCCCGCCTCGGCCGCTTCCTCGCCGATGAACCCGTCGGCGCGGCCTGACCCGCACGGGTCCGTCACCGGGGCCGCCAGCTCATTGGACGGACTTTCCTGGTTCCGCCGTGAGCCAGGCGGACCGCGGGTCACGAGGCGGGGGGTGTAGGGCGCTGCGGCGCTCGCCGTAGCCTGAACCCGGCGCCGGCCGCCGCCCGGCCGAGGAGATCGTCCCATGCCTGCGATGACGAACGACGAGGCGTACGCCTTCATCCTCGAGCGGCCGCGCACGGCCAAGTTGGGAACCGTGCGCAGGGACGGGCGGCCGCACGTCGTGCCGGTGTGGGTCGACATCGACGACGATCGCCGCATCGTGTTCAACGCCGGCGAGGAGTCCGTCCACCTCAAGGCGATGCGACGAGACCCTCGCGTCTCGATCTGCTTCGACGACGACACCCCGCCGTTCACCTTCGTCACCATCGCCGGCACGGCCGAGCTCTCCGACGACCTCGACGAGGTCCGCACCTGGGCGGCGCGGTTGGGAGGTCGGTACATGGGCCCGGCGAACGCCGAGGCCTACGGGTTGCGCAACGGCGTGCCCGGCGAGTACCTGATCCGGGTCACGCCCGATCGCATCGTGGCGGTCCGCGACCTCGCCAGCTGACGCCGGGCGATCGCTCCCGTCCGGTCAGGCCGGGGCGATGGTCACCGGGATCCCGTTGAGCACCGCGTTGCCCGACAGGGGGTCGATGGCGGCTTCGTCGGTGAGCACGTTCGAGTTCACTCCGGGCCGGGACGCGGCCACGCCCATGCGGGTGCCGGGCTGATCGTGACCCCAGCCGTGGGGCAGGCTGACCACGCCCACCATCACCTCGTCGGTGATCTCGACGGGGGCCGTGAGCGAGCCGACTCGCGACGCCACCTTCGCCGAGCCGCCCTCGTCGAGGCCGAGGCGGGTGGCGTCGGCCGGGTGGACCTGGAGCGTGCACCGCTCCTTGCCCTTGATGAGCACGTTGACGTTGTGCATCCACGAGTTGTTGGAGCGCAGGTGGCGGCGACCGACGAGCAGGAGCGAGCCGTCGCCGAGCTCGTCGAGGGAGGCGACCATCCGGGCAAGGTCGGTGACGATCGGTTCCGGGGCCAGCTCGATGGTGCCCGACGCGGTCGTGAGCATGCCCGGGACGCGTGGCTGCAACGGGCCGAGGTCGACGCCGTGCGGCTGCTCGAGGAGCGTCGTCAGGTTGAGCCCGTCGGGCACGAGCCCGAACTGGTCGCCGTAGGAGCCGACGCGGATCATGATCTCGACCAGGCGATCCTGCGGCGCCACGCCGACGAGCTGCGCCGCCAGATCCGCGGGGTCGCGCCCGGCGAGCGGTGACCCGTCCGCGGTTGCCCGCTGGAGCAGGGAGTCCTCGAGCATGGCGTGGATGATCGACGGGTCGGCGTCGGCGCCCTGGCCGGCGGCGACCAGCGCCAGTCGGGCCAGGATCTCGGCCTCGCTCGGTTGATCGGTCTCGAGGACCGCGGGGGAGTAGTTGGCGATGTTGCGCACGGCGAGCGTGTAGAACGCGAGGTCGTAGCTGCTGCGCTCGAGCGGTGTGGGTCCGGGCAGGATCACGTTGGCGTGCCGGGTCGTCTCGTTCAGGTAGGGATCGACCGACACCATGAACTCGAGCGAGCCCAGCGCGGCGGCGAGGCGGTCGCTGTTGGGGGTCGACATCGCCGGGTTCCCGGCGACGGTGATGACGGCCCGGACCTGGCCGTCGCCCGGGGTCTCGATCTCGTCGGCGAGGGTGGCGACGGGGAACTCGCTGCGGACCTCGGGGTAGCCCTTGACGCGGCTCGAGTGTCGCCCGACCGTGAAGCCGCGGCCGGGTCCGACCTTGTCGGGCCGGCTGTGCGCGGCCAGCGGGAACATCGCCCCGCCCGGTCGGTCGAGGTTGCCGGTGAGGATGTTGATGACGTCGCCGGCCCACGACGTGAGGGTGCCGTACGCGACGGTGTTGGCGCCGATGCGGCCGTACACCGCAGCGCTCGGCGCCGCCGCGATCTCCCGCGCCAGTCGCACGATGGTGGCGGCGTCGATGCCGGTGACCGCGGAGACCGCCTCCGGGGTGAACGGCGCCACCAGTGAACGCACCTCGTCCACGCCGCTGGTGTGCTCGGCGAGGTGCCCGAGATCGACCAGGTCCTCGGCGAACAGCACGGCGATGATGGCCATGAGCAGGTGGCCGTCGGTACCGGGCCGGATGAAGAGGTGCTCGTTCGCGGCCTTGGCGGTCTTGGTGACCCGAGGGTCGACGACGACGAACCGGCCGCCGCGCTCACGGATGGCCTCGAGTCGGCCCGGGAAGTCGGGCGCGGTGCAGAGGCTGCCGTTCGACTCGTAGGGGTTGGCGCCGAGCATCAACAGGTAGTCGGTGCGGTCGAGGTCCGGGACGGGGATCGAGTCGCCCGAGCCGAACAGCAGACCGCTCGAGACGTGCTTGGGCATCTGGTCGACGGTGCTCGCCGAGAAGATGTTGCGGGTACCCAGCGCCTTGAGCAGGGGTCGGCCGTAGAGCGTGCCTGACAGGTTGTGGACGTTGGGGTTGCCCAGGTACACCGCCACCGCATCGCGCCCGTGCCGGTCGAGGACCGCGGTGAGGCCCCGCTCGATCTCGGCGAAGGCGTCGTCCCAGGAGACCTCTTCCCAGGTGGCCGTGGCGGGGTCGTCGCCACGACGGACCACCGGTCGGCGGAGCCGGTCGGGATCCTCGTGGAGCTGCTTGACCGTCGAGCCCTTGGGACAGATGAAGCCGTGGCTGAACACGTCGTCGCGGTCGCCCCGGATCCGGCCGATCACCGCCGATCCGTCTTCGTGGTGGGTCACGGCGATCTCGAGACCACAGGTCGCTTCGCACAGCGGACACGTGTGGAAGTGGACCGACTCGGTGCCGGGCGACGAATCGGCCCCTGCGCCTGCGCCTGCGGTCGAGTCGATGACGGCCATGACGTCTCCCCCTGGTGGTACCCCTGGCCGGCTCCAGGAGCCGGCGATCGGGCCAGCCTACCGGGGCCCGACTGGGGGACCGGCAAGGACTCAGCGTGATCGCACCCAACCGCAGCAGGGTGAAGGCGAGGGGCCCTGGTCGCGAAGCAGGGCGCGATCAGCGCCGCAGGTCCTTGAGGGTCCGGTAGGCCCGGATGATCTCGCGCATCTTGTGGGCGTGGAACTCCTGGATGTCGAGATCGGCCTCCACGAAGCGGTCCGGGTGGTGCACCTTGGCGAGCCGGCGGTAGGCGTCGCCGACCTCGGCGGCCGTGGCCCCCTCGCGCAGGTCGAGCACCGCCAGCAGCTCCTGGACGCGCCAGGGATTGGGACGTTGACCGTCGTGGAGCTCGTCCTGCTCGACGCGACGGCTCTCCTCGAAGAGCGCGTCGGTGGACCAGTTGGACGGCGCCGGCGAACCGTCGAGGTCACTGGTGAGGCGGCGCCGCTTGGCTCGCAGTCGCTCGGCCCACTCGTTGTAGCGCTCGGCGCGAGGGTCGGGCTCGCCGGTGTCGACCGGTGCGGTCTCGCTCAGGCGCGCGAACGCCACAGGCTCCTCCTGCCAAGGGTTCGGCCCATCGGGAACCGGCTCGCCGGGGGAGCGAGCGCCCTGCTCCCGCATGCGCTTCCAGTTGCGTCGTGCCACCGCCGACCCCGAATCGCTGCATCGGCGGGCCCGCCAGAGGTCCGCCCCGGCCGGACGAACCGACCCGGCGGACCAGGGTAGGTCAGACGTCACGGCTGATCCACTGGCGGGCCCGCCGTGCCATGCCGGGATGGCCAGGTCGGGAGCGGTTCCGGCCGGTTTCGAGTCCTCGCGCCGACCTCCCTACGCTGCACGCGTGGAGTTCAACCTGGCTGACCTGTTCGAAGCTGTCGTCGAAACCGTCCCCGATGCCGAGGCCCTGGTCCTCGGCGAGCACGGTCGGGCGGTACGGCGCCTCGCGTACACCGAGCTCGACGAGCGAGCCGACCGGCTGGCCCATGTGCTCGTCGGTCTCGGCGTCGGCGCCGGCGCGCATGTGGGCCTGCACCTGCGCAACGGCCTCGGCTACATCGAGGGCATGCTCGCCCTTTACAAGTTGCGGGCCACCCCGGTGAACGTGAACCACCGCTACGTGGCCGATGAGCTGCGGTACCTCTTCGCCGACGCCGATCTCGTCGCCGTCATCGCCGAACCCGAGTTCGCGCCGGTGATCGCGTCCATCCGCGGTGATCTGCCGCTGCTGACGAACGTCCTCGTGCACGACGACGGCTACGAGGCGGCGCTGGCGGCGGCCCCCGCCCACCGGGTGGACGTCGGCCCTCGCGCCGCGGATGACCTCTATCTCCTCTACACCGGTGGGACGACCGGTATGCCGAAAGGCGTCATGTGGCGCCACGAGGACATCTTCTTCGCCTCGCTCGGCGGGCGCGGGACCCCGAGCCAGGGCGTTCCCGCACTCGGGCAGCCCGCCGACATCGTCGAACGGGTCCGCCGGGGCGACCCGATCCGGCGACGGCTCCCGCTCTGCCCGCTCATGCACGGCGGGGCCATGTGGGTCGCCCTGCAGACGTTGCTCAACGGTGGCGCCCTCGTCCTCTCGACCGATCTGCACTTCGACGCACGAGACGCGCTCGCCCTCCTCGCGTCGGAGCGGGTCGAGCTCACCATGCTCATCGGTGACGCCACCGCCCGGCCGATCGCCGATGCCCTCGCCGATGACGCGGGAGCCGATCGCCGCTTCGATCTCGGCGCGCTGCGAGTGATCGCGTCCGGTGGAGCGATCCTCTCGCCGGCGGTCAAGCAGCAGCTCGTCGAGCTCCTCCCGCGCTCCAAGGTCGTCGACACGTTCGGGGCTTCGGAGACGGGCGGCCAGGGGCGGCTGCGAACCGGCGCCGGCGGTGGGCCGCCCCGCCTGATAACCGATGAGCACACCGCGGTGCTCGACGACGACGATCGGCGCGTCGTGCCGGGCTCCGGGCAGCGCGGTCGCCTGGCCCGCACCGGCTCCATCCCGCTCGGCTACTACAAGGACCCGGTCAAGACCGCCGCCACGTTCCCCGTGATCGATGGCGTCCGCTGGTCGGTCCCAGGTGATCTCGCCGAGGTGGATGCCGACGGCTCGATCATCTTGTTGGGGCGCGGGGCCATGAGCATCAACACCGGTGGGGAGAAGGTCTTCCCCGAAGAGGTCGAGGGCGTCCTCAAGGCCCACCCGTCGGTGTTCGACGCGATGGTCGTCGGAGTGCCCGACGAGCGCTTCGGCCAACGGGTCGTGGCGGTCCTGGCGCTGCGCACGGGCGGCCCGGCCACCGCTCCTGCCACCGACGACGGGCTGACCGCCCACGCCCGGTCGCACCTGTCGGGCTACAAGGTGCCGCAAGACTGGGTCCGGGTCGATCGGTGCGAGCGCCTGCCGACGGGCAAGCCGGACTACGCCTGGGCGACCGGGGTCGCTCGTGCCGCGCTCGGCATCGACGATGAGCGGCTGACGGTGGCACCATCGGGGCCCAGCGGGACGCCTGTGCGAGACGGGTAGCCTCCCCGCGGTGCACCCGGGGAGACCGGCCGGTGCACGAACGAACGTGGAGGTTCCCATGCGAGCAGTGGTCCTGGAGTCCTACGGCGACGTCGAGGTGCTGCAGATCAAGGCGGTCCCCGACCCCTTGCCCGGCCCCGAGGAGGTCGTGGTCGAGATCGTGGCCACGGCACTGAACCGGGCCGATCTGCTGCAGCGCCGGGGCTTCTACCCCGGTCCGCCCATGCCCCACGAGATCCCCGGCATGGAGTTCAGCGGCCGGGTGGTGGCGCACGGGCCACGGGTGTCGCCAGAGCGACTGGGCGACGAGGTCATGGGCATCGTCGGTGGTGGCGCCTACGCCGAACGCATCGCGGTGCACGAACGCCAGCTCCTCGCCGTCCCTCCGTCGGTCGCGCTGGCCGACGCAGCGGCGATCCCGGAGGTGTTCATCACCGCATACGACGCGCTGGTGGTGCAGGGCGGGTTGACGTCGGGACGCGTCGCCCTGGTCCACGCCGGTGGTTCCGGCGTGGGGACCGCAGCCATCCAGATCGCCAAGGCCATCGGCGCTCGCGTCATCGTCACGGCGTCGGCGGGCAAGGTCGACCGCTGCCTCGAGCTGGGTGCCGATCGGGCCGTCGACTACGCGAGCGAGGAC
>Ga0105048_10017143_pt1 | contig 11173 bp, 9 predicted proteins | sample MAT05_FD_78382 | JGI IMG/M metagenome (GOLD analysis project Ga0105048, IMG submission 78382) | Freshwater microbial communities from Lake Fryxell liftoff mats and glacier meltwater in Antarctica - MAT-05 | ecosystem: Environmental > Aquatic > Freshwater > Ice > Liftoff microbial mat | place...
GACGAGGCTCGCAGGATCGCCGATCACTGCATCGTGCTCGCACACGGGCGAGTCCGCGCCCAAGGCCATCCGGTTTCGGTCATCGGACGACCGACCATCCCAACGGGGCAGTTCCCTGTTTGCTCAGATGCCGTTCATTCGGGCCGACACACTCAACATCTTGATACCCTAGGGGGTATGTGTAGACAGAGAACGTGCCAGAAGTGCCAACGTCCCACTTGGAGCGGATGTGGAGCTCATGTGGAGCAGGTCCTCGCTCACGTGCCCGCGGCACAACGGTGCCAATGTGGAACCGGAGCCCCATCTACCGGCCAGCCCGAAGCCGGATCGGGTTGGCTGCAACGATTGCGGAGCGCGAGATCCAGCGGTCGAGGCCGACCAAATTCTCAAGATGCGTGACGGAGACTGAGCCGAGCTGCGAGGTCGCTCACCGCGTTGGCCGCTTGGTGGGCCTGATCGGTCCGGTCAGGTGGCGTTGCGAACGTGCCGTCCGCAAGGCAATGAACGGCGGTGACGGTGGGGAAGAGTTCAGGGCGGTTGGTGACGATGATGGTGGTGGCGCCCGATGTCGTGTGCACGATGTCTGCTGCCAAGGCGCTGGCAGTCTCCTCGTCGAGATGTTCTGTCGGCTCGTCGAAGATGTTGATCGGGCGTGCGGCGAGCAGCGTTCGGGCCAATGCCAGGCGTTGTCGCTGTCCGCCCGAGAGGTGGCGGCCGTGCTCGCCGACCATGGTGTGCAAGCCCTGGGGCAGTGTGTCGATCCAGTCGCCGAGGCGGGCGCGCCGCAACGCTGCCTCGATCTCGCCTGCGCTGGCATCGGGCCGGGCGAGACGGACGTTGGCTTCAATGGTCGAGTCGAAGATGTACGCGTCTTGCGCGCACCATCCGATGATCGTGCGGACGTCGTCGCCCGACAACTGTTCGAGTTGGACCGCATGGTCTGCTCCGACCAGTTCGATCGTTCCTGCGCTGGCGTCGAGGAGTCGGAGCAGGACGGCCGCGAGCGTGCTCTTGCCGGCCCCGCTCTGCCCGACGATGAGCGTCTGCGTGCCCGGGGCGATGTCGAGTTCCAGCCCGCGCAAGATGTCGGGAGCTGTCGGCGCCCAGCGGGCGTGGAGGTTCTCGATCCGCAGGCCATACGGTCCGGGAGGCAGCGAGGTGGGCGCCGTTGGTTCACGCACGGCCGGACGGCGTCGATCGGTGTGTCGATGGGCATCAACCAGTCGGAAGCGGGTGGTCATGGTGACGAGCGTTCGGCGCTGCTTGGTTGGCCTGTCGAGGAGGTGAGGTCCCGAACTCACCCGAGTCCTGAGATCAGGTGAAGATGATTTGGCCCCCGTTGGCGTTGGTGTAGAACTCGCCCACCGTGATGATGTCGGCGACTTGGGGGATGAAATCATTCTTCTCGAGACCAAACAGGTCGACGGATGCCTGGCAGGCATACAGGCCAGCGCCGGTGTCGGCGATCATCTCGATGAACTCGGGGATCGAGGGGATGTCGAGCTGCTCCATCTTGTGGTTCATGTAGTGAGTCATGACGGTGGAGACGCCGGGGATGCCGCCGAGCATCGTCGGCATGTGCAGTCCAGGGTTCCCGACGGTGGACAGCTTGATGTGCTCATGGCGGGCTTTGTGGATGGCGTCGAGTCCAAAGAAGGTGAAGAACAGGTTTGCTTCTATGCCTTCGGCGCGGGCGCCGTTGGCCATGATCAGCGCTGGGTAGATCCCGTCGAGGGAACCCTTGGAGATGATGATCGAAACCTTGGTGATCGGGTCGTTCATAGTCGTTCCTTTCGATGTGGTGTGATCGCGGGGTCAGATGCAGCCGCGCGGCTTGGGGATGCCGGCGATGCGTGCGGCGACCTTGGCCGGTCCCTTCGGGAAGAGCTGGTAGAGCTCCTTGACAGTGACTCCGGAGGTCTTGCCGAGCATGCGCACCGACGGTCCTGAGCCTTTGGTGAGGTACTCGGAACGCATGAAGCGAATGACCTTCCAGTGATCGTCGGTGACCGGATCGATACCCTCTCGCTTGGCGAGCTCGGCGACCATCAATTCGGTCCACTGCTCTGGTTCGGTGAAGAAGCCATCGTCGTTGAGTTCGATGGTGGTGTCGGCGATGGTGCTGGTTGGCATGGTTCACACCTTTCCTTTGGTGATGGTTGGTCCTTTGGCGATAGTTGGCTTGCCGGCGGTTGGCATGTCGGCGCCGAGACCGGGGACGTCTCGGCCGGGCAGGAGGACGTGCCAGTAGAACCATTGGAACATCAGCTTGCCGAGGTGGTTCATCCTCGATTCCTTGAGTAGCGGCAGCCCGATCGAGGCGGGGTAGTGGCCGGGCAGTGGCTCGGTGTCGTAGTTGAAGTCGATCAGCAGTGCCTTGTGGAACCCGGTCTCGATGAAACAGTTGGTGTGGCCGTCGAAACCGGCGACCGGTGCCTCGCCGGCGAGGTGGCGAAGGATGTTGTCGACGACGGTGTCGCCTTCGAAGTGGGTCACCGATCCCGCTTTCGATGCGGGCACGTTGGCGGCATCGCCGATCACGAACACGTTCGCCGCAACCTTGGACTGGAGGGTGTGCTCGAATGTCTCGACGAAGTTGAGCGCGTCGCCCAAGCCCGGCGATCGCTCGATGTAGTCGGCGCCACTGTGCACCGGGACCACGACGGCGAGATCGAACGCCACTTCTCGGCCGTCGTATGCGATCAACGAACCCCGCGCTCCGTCGACCTCGCCCGTGTTGAATTCGGTGATCAGCTCGATGTCTTTGTCGGCGAGCATCCCGGCCAGCCGCTGCGCGGCGACCGGCTTGGTGAACGCTGCGTCGAGCGGTGTGACATAGATGATCTGGACCCGATCCCTGATCCCGCGCTCGCGGAAGTACCAGTCAGCGAGGAAGCAGAACTCCAACGGCGCGACCGGACACTTGATCGGCATGTCGATCACGTTGACCACCAAGCGACCGCCGTCGAAGACATCCAACGCTCGCCGCAGCGCCGTGGCCCCTTCGAGGTCGTAGAAGGTGAACACCTTCTCCATCCATCCCGGTCCGGTCAGACCCTCTGTCTCGTCGCTCGACAGGCTTGCCCCGCTCGCGATCAACAGAACGTCGTATGCGAGCAACTCATTGTTGGAGAGATGTACCTCGTTTGCCTCGAGGTCCACGTGTTCGACGGCCGACTCCGTGAACGAGACGTCGTGATGAAGTTGACGGGCGCGCTTGCGGACGATGTCCTGCGGATCGGCAAGCCCGAACGGCACGAACAGCAACCCAGGCTGGTAGAGGTGGGAGTCGTCCTGATCGACGACCACGATCTCGACCTCTTCGACTGGAGCCGCCCGCCGCAGCCTGTTCGCGGCGAGCGTCCCGCCGGTACCACCACCGAGGATCACGACACGCTTGGCCATGACCTCAGCATCCATCAGGCGCCGATCAATGAGTAGGGCCGAAGTGCCCTTCTGCGCTGGTCGCCGATCGTTGAGCCCTCAGTCAGCAGTCCTTGGCGGGCCCGGACTTTCGCTCCCGACGATCTGTTGCCGGGGGAATGGCATCCTGTCCGCCCTTTTTCACGTCTTCGGTGATGCTTGTCGACCCCGATATGACCAGCGGCTCGGCATCAGCCACTGCGGGGTCGATGTCGGACCGAAGGTTGCCGGTGAGTTCGTCCACCGCGGCGCCGACGGTGGGATAGAACCGTTCGGGGCCGAACCGTTCGTTCAGGCCGTAGCGGCGACACTGGTCTTTGACCGGGCCCTTCATCTCAGCAATCAGCAGCCTCACTCCCTTGGCGGCCAGGAAGTCGTCGAGCTCGACGAGTTCGTCCACAGCGGTGGTGTCGACGGCAGTGATCGGCTCGGCGGCCAGGATCACCGTGTGGACCTCGGACCCCGACTCGGTGACTACCTTTCGGACGAAGTCGTCGAATATGCGGCCATTGGCGAAGAACAGGGGGGCGTCGAAGCGGACGATCACTACTCCGGGGATACGGTCGCCCTCGGGATGCCGGGTCACGTCGTGGTAGCCCCGCATCCCCGCTACGAGGATCAGCTCGGTCCGGTAGGGCCGCCACGCTCGTTTCAGGAAGGCGATGAGCGAAAGTGCGATGGCGATGATGATGCCCTGGAGGACGCCGATGAGGGCCACGCCGAGGAATGCGGCCAGCGACAGGAGCCCTTCGACGAGGTCCATCCGCAGCAACCGTCGCAAGGTGCCGACATCGATCAGCGACGACGCAGCCACGATGACCACGGCCGCCAACGTGGCCGAGGGGAGGTATTGCGTGATCCCGGGTGCCACCACGATGAACATCACGATCATCAGGGCGCCGACCACACCGACCAGCTGCGTCCTGGCGCCGGCCTGCTCCGCGACCGGGGTGCGCGAAGAGCTGGCTGACACCGGGAAGCCACCGAGCAGGCCCGCCGCCACATTGGCGACGCCGACGGCACCCATCTCCTTGCTGCCGTCGACGCTCTGGCCGTGACGCGCCGCAAAGGTCCGTGACAGCACGCCCGTATCGGCAAAAGCGATGAGGGCGATGCCGAGTGCGGGCCCGATGAGCGAGCCCACGTCCTGCCATGAAAGCCCAGACAGCGCCGGGGCCGGCAGTCCGCGGGGGAACGCACCCACCACGGGCAGTTCGTCCGCCCATCCGAAGGCCGCTACTGCGACGATGGCGCCCACGACGGCGATCAGCACCCCAGGAACCCGGCTCCCGAGAAGTTTCGGGATGATGATGACGACGATCGATGCCAGTCCGATCAGCAACGCCGTTCGATTGATCCGACCGTCTGTGATGCCCTCGATGGTCCGGTGGACCACTTCCATGATCGACTCGCCCTTGACCGAGAACCCGAGCAGTTTGGGCACCTGGCTGACGATCACGACGAGCGCGATTCCGTTGAGGTAACCAACCCGGATGGGCTTGGAGAGCAGGTCGGTCACGAACCCCAGGCGGAGAATCCCGCCAACAGCCAGCGTCGCGCCCATGAGGATCGCCAACAGGCCCGCCAAGGCGATGGCGCGTTGCGCGTCACCGGCGGCGAGGGGCAGGACCGTGGCCGCGATGATCGGCGCCAGCGACGAGTCCGGACCCAGGACCAGAATCCGCGACGGACCTACCAACGCGTAGACCAGCAATGGGATGATCGTCGCGTACAACCCGGTCTCGGGCGGCAGCCCGGAAGCCTGCGCGTAGCCCATGCCCGCCGGGATGAGTAAGGCCGTGACGACGATGCCAGCGACCAGGTCGTTTCGCAGCCACGACCGTTCGTAATTCTTGGCCACCGAGAAACCCGGCAGCCACCGTTCGAGGCCCTTGGAGTTCACGACCGGAAAGCAACGGTCCGCAAGCCGCACTGACAGCTGTCGATCCCGCCCCTACCGACCATCGCCGACACCTTCCAATCAAGAGTGCACGAATCGCTCGCACAATAGACCACTTGGATCCCGACGCAGGTCAGTTGATGGTGAACGCTCGGCAAGGCCCCGACGACCTGCTCACCTCATGGCAGGGGTTCGGCGTGATGTGTCTGCGGACCGCGGTGCTGGGGCTCGTCGCCAGCAACCTGTTGAGGCATCGCGATGCATGAGTCGACGACCGGCGTCGCGTGTGCTGGCGCGATGTGAACGGTCGCACCGGCGGTGCTGCTCTCGCCGGTGGTGAACAAACGGCGAACAGCTCGCCTGGGAGTGGTTGCGCATCTCTGCTGTCAGCCGACGGGTTCTTCGATACGGCGAGGGTCGATCAGCGGGCGTTGACATGGAACGTGTGTTGGTTCGGCCCTGATGGTCGGAGCCGGACTGGGAGGCCGACGGGCTCGCACTGCTCGACGAGCGCGATCGTGTCCGGGTCGGCGGAGCGAGCATATGCCCGTGTCCGGGTTCCGAGGTCGACGATCACGGCCGCGGAGATCGGGCTTCCGGCTCGGTCGTGGGTGACAGAGCATGCAGCGATGCGTCCAATGGTCGTCTTGTCGAGTTGCTCTTCGACGTGGAACGGCTCGTGGCGATCGATGCGGTCCTGGACGGCCTGATAGTCGGGGGGTTCGACCGGGCCCGGGTCCTGGCTGTAGACCGCCCAGCTGTGTTTGGTCATGTGCATGCCGACGCCGGACACCACGGCGTTGCCGCCGCTGTGGCGGAGCTGATCCACGATCTCTGCGACTGCGTGTGTGGTGTAATTGCTGGACGGCCCTCCATGATATGGAAGGCCACCTGTCACGGTCAGTGCCCGTGGATCGGTGGCCTGGAGACCGAGGGCATCGGTTGCGAACGTGACCGATGCGGGGAAGCAGCTGTACAGGTCGAAGTGGTTGATGTCGTCGAGGTCGAGATGGGCGTGTCCGAGAGCTGAGCGCGAAACCTCGACCATCGCCGGTGACGCGTTCAGGAATGCGCGCTCGGCGATGTGGGTCGAGTCACGACCGAAACTCCAACCTCGGAGATAGACGCGCCGATCCTGCGGGATGTGCAGTTCATCCGCTCTGCCGTGCGTGGTGAGGATCACCGCGGCGGCCATGTCGACGTTCATGATCGCAACCATGTACTTCGTGTACGGCGACGAGATCATCCGATTGTGCTCGGTTGGTGTCGCGATCTCGGCAGCGTTGCGGCGTGTTGGCAGCCAGGCATGAGGGTTGTCGGCGGCAACTGCGTTGAGCTTCGCGAACAGCTCGGCCTGCTCGGCCCGGTAGGCGGCTGAAGCGGTACCAGTTGCCGCCCTGCGAGCAGAGTCCAACAACGCGAACGTCAACGACGGCGCAAGCAATCGATGAGCGAACTCCGTCGCCGACGTCCACTCCGACAGATCGATCGCTGGTTGAGATCCGTCGGGCGCCGGATGGGACCAGCCCGGTTCCTCCCCACCGTCGAGGAGGACCTTCTTGGTGGCCAATGCCTCAGCCCCGACGATCATCGCGACCTCGGACTCACCGCGCAGCATCCGTTCGGCAGCGTGGGCGATCATCCGCTGCCCGGACGTGCCGGCCAGGATCGACATCTCCGAGTAGGCGACCTCGAGACCGAGCCGTTGCGCGATACGGCCAGGGAAGTCGTCGTATGCCCAACTTGCGCAGTGAACCGCGTGAACGGCATCGACCGATCGCAGCAACGCCGAACAACCGCTGTCCTGCTGCGCGACACGCGCGACCTCTGCACACATGTCGAGCGGCTCCGATGCCTCACCACGACTACCGCGCCACGTGCGCCGCCCGACCCCGACGATGCACGGCCTGTTTGCCTCCACCACTCTCACAACGGGTGCGCCCTCGTGCAGTCCGATCTCATCTCTCGGCTACCGATGCTTGAGTGTTGCTGGCGCCTTCGGGAGTTTGTTCACCGTAGGGGTGGGTTTCTGCGGAGGCCCCAGGGTGGGTGACCGCTCCCTTGCCGGCGGGTCCGACGTTGTTGGCGTAGCGCCAGAGGGCCCCCGATCCGCAATCGTGTGTTCTGGGTGTCCAGCGCGCTCGACGTGCCGCCAAGGTCTGTTCGTCGAGGCGGACGTTGATCGTGCCGGCGTTGGTGTCGATGTCGATGATGTCGCCGTCTTCGATGAGGGCGATCGGGCCGCCAACGGCTGCTTCCGGACCGATGTGGCCGACGCAGAGGCCTCGTGTCGCCCCGGAGAAGCGGCCATCGGTGAGGAGCGCGACCTGGTCGCCCATGCCTTGCCCGTAGATCGCGGAAGTGGTGGAGAGCATTTCTCGCATGCCGGGGCCACCGCGTGGGCCTTCGTAGCGGATGACAAGCACTTGGCCGGGTTCGTATCGTTGTTCGATGACGGCGGCGAAGGCGTCTTCCTCACGCTCGAACACACGGGCTGGTCCGCTGAAGGTCAAGGTGTTCAGCCCGGCGACTTTGACGATGGCGCCTTCGGGGGCGAGGTTGCCGGAGAGCCCGACGAGCCCTCCAGTGGGTGACAAGGGTCGCGTGGTCGGGTGGACGACGTCTTGGTTGGCTGGGATGTAGACGTGGGCCAGGTTCTGGGCGAGTGTGCGTCCGGTCACGGTGAGGCATTCTCCGTGGAGGTAGCCGCCATCGAGGAGTGCTCGTAACACGACCGGTACACCGCCGATGTCGTGGACGTCCTTGGCGAGGTAGCGCCCTCCGGGCTTGAGGTCGGCGATCAACGGGGTACGGCGAAAGACGGTGGCTACGTCGAAGATGTCGAACTCGATGCCTGCCTCGTTGGCGATCGCCGGGAGGTGCAGCGCCGCGTTGGTCGATCCACCGGTCGCGGCCACCACGGCTGCTGCGTTCTCCAGGGCGAGTCGGGTGACGATGTCACGGGGCCGGATTCCGCTGGCGATCAGTTCCATCACGGCCGCACCCGATCGTTCGGCGTAGAGGTCGCGGGAGTCGTATGGGGCGGGCGTGCTTGCCGAGCCGGGGAGGGCGAGGCCGATCGCTTCTGAGACGTAGGCCATGCTGTTCGCGGTGTACTGGCCTCCGCACGAGCCGGCCGACGGGCAGGCGACTGTTTCGAGTTCGGTCAGGTCGGCGTCGGTGATGGACCCGGCGGCGTGGGCGCCGACCGCTTCGAACACGTCGAGCACGGTGACGTCGCGACCTCGATAGCGGCCCGGGAGGATCGAGCCGCCGTACAGGAACACTGACGGGACGTTGAGACGGAGCATCGCCATCATCAGCCCGGGCAGGGTCTTGTCGCAGCCGGCAATCCCGACCAAGGCGTCGTAGCAGTGCCCACGAACGGTGAGCTCCACGGAGTCCGCGATGACCTCGCGGCTCACGAGTGACGCCTTCATCCCGGCGTGGCCCATCGCGATGCCGTCCGTGACAGAGATCGTGGTGAATTCTCGAGGTGTGCCGCCGCTAGCTGTGACACCTCGCTTCGCGGCTTGGGCTTGACGGCCGAGCGAGATGTTGCAGGGGGCAGCTTCGTTCCAGGTCGTGACGACACCGACGAAGGGTTGGGCGATCTCACGGGCCGACAACCCCATGGCATACAGGAATGCCCGGTGCGGTGCCCGCTCTGGGCCAACCGTGGTGTGTCGGCTCGGCAACGTCGACTTGTCGAACGCGCTCCCAGCACGGCCGTTCGTCGATTGCGGCGTCGATGCATCCGGCTGCCCAGTAATCGTGGCGAGCGTCGTTCCCAGCGCGGTCGACTGTGCGTTGCGCGGGCGCGGGCTGTTCGTCGCAGTGGGTTCAGCCGTCCAGTCGAGGATGGCGCGAAGGTGCGTGGCATACAGTGAGTCGCCGGTGGGGACGCCGAACGGGGGATCGGCTTCGGGGCCGTGGGTGAAGTCATCGACAAGGAGACGGCCGTCGCGGCAGTGGAGGAACTTCACGGTCGCGATGCCAGTTGTGTCGAGTCCGTCGACGATCGACTTGGCGGTCGCGATTGCGTGGTCGATGATCGATTCCGCGATCGGCAACCGTCGGTGCGGTTGGGAGTCGTGTTGGGCGGTCGCGGTCACCGGGTAGAGGATGTGGCGTCCGGATGGGCTCCGGGCGATGACCACGGTGAGTTGGGGGGCTGACGGTTCGCACGCTTCGAGCATCCAGAGTTGTGCGCTGTCGGTCCACACCTGGTCCAGGAGGCTGTAGGGGCGCAGCAGGTGGACTTCCGGACAGACGGTTCCCCAGCGGGCTGTGCTGAGGCGGACCGGCCAGCCGTGTTGACGAGCGAAACGCGTTACGGCCCCGGTGTCGCCTGAGCCGATCTCTTCGAACTCGGCGACGTCGTATCCGCAGTCCTGCAAGGCATACCGGGCTGCGAGCGGGTCATGGGCAAGACGGATGGTCGACGGGTTGGGTCGCAGCCTCGGCCCGGCATCCTGGGCAAGCCTGGCGTAGGTTCCCTGATCGCAGCCGTGGTCGATGGTGATCACGCCACATCGGTCGATGAGTTCGTCCAGACTCTCGACGGCAGCGAAGCTCGAGGCCTCAGCGGTCGCGCCCACTCGGCAAGGGGGGTCGGAGATGAGCGCGACCATCTTGATATCGAGGTCGTCAGCTGCTTGTTGGTACCGGTGCGCCGACTCGCGTGTGCCGATGTAACCGACCGGGATTGTTCGTGTGGCCGAATGGCTGCTCCCGTCCAGTCCAGAGCTCTGAGGCACATCCGTCGGGAACACACCGGAGTTCACGGGTTGCACCAGTCGCAGCGGGCCGGATCGGCGACCGCCTGTCCACGGTGCACGGTCAGGGTGGCAGGGCAGGTTGCGCACCCGAACACATCGGCTCGCGCGATCGACACCTCACGGCCGCAGTGTCCGCACGGCAGACCGTACTCGAGCCGGACGGTTCCCCAACCGGGCGTGTTGCACTCCGGGCAGCACGAGGCAAGTCTCATTCCGAGTCGCTCGGCTGCGCGGGCGATGATCGGGCGACGGGTTGGGCATTGGTGCGCGCGCAGGTCGGTCTCGACCCGAGCACGCGCATTCGACGATGCCGCTGCGCACTCGCGAATGGCTTGTCCGAGTTCGTGACGGGTGCGGATCCCTTTGTAGATCGGTTGCACAGATGCGTCGGCGGGCCGGATCGTCATTGCGTGCGTCGGGAACCGACCGTGTTCGAGCAGATCATCGATGTCGTCATCGACGGCAACGTCCGCCGAGACGGTGAAAATGTCGAAGCCTGTTTCAGCCTCGCCGATCACGATGCCGAGCTCGTCGTCGACCAGAACGACGAGCTCGACAGAAGCGTTGATGAACGGTGCGCTCGGGTGTGGCCCGATGCTCCCTTCGGACGCGATCCCGATCGTGCAGTTGGCAGCGTGCATGCCGAGGCGTGCTTTGGCGACCGCTGTATCCCACGGCGAACCGGTTCTGGAGATGTCGCCGGTAAAGGTGCCGAGCTGGTCGGTGTCGACGGCGAAGGTGTCGACGATCAGTCCGACATGAAGCGCGAGCGGCGGGGCGACAAGCGGGAGTTTGTCGTGTTTGGTGCTCAGCACGGCTCGCCGTGCGGAATACGGGTGCGGCAGGCGGACTCGCGCAGCCTCGTTTCGTTGTTCGAAGAGTGCGTGCACGGTCCGGTCGGCCGACATCGGGGTCAGTCTTCGCCTTGGGCTTTGGTGAAGCTCGGCTGACCGTCGAAGTGTTGGAGCAGCTCGACGTGGCACCAGGTGAGCTCGGCCTCGACGCGCCCGATCAGGTCGCGGACCTCGGCGAGCGCGAGCGGCTGGTCGGCGAGGCGGATGAACCGGCA
>Ga0105048_10017144_pt1 | contig 11173 bp, 6 predicted proteins | sample MAT05_FD_78382 | JGI IMG/M metagenome (GOLD analysis project Ga0105048, IMG submission 78382) | Freshwater microbial communities from Lake Fryxell liftoff mats and glacier meltwater in Antarctica - MAT-05 | ecosystem: Environmental > Aquatic > Freshwater > Ice > Liftoff microbial mat | place...
AAGAAAGATAAGGACGAAATCAAAGCCGAGGCGTCGCCTTGGTAATGGTCAGTTCGTTCTTCACCTTCAACGGATACACGCTGTTTTGCACATCGGCTTTAGGGAAGGCTAGCTCAGCGAAATGCGTTAGTCTCGCCGACCTTCCCGGCGTCGACTCGGACGAGAGAGACGGCCACGGGCTTCGCGTGGCCTTTCAAAATTGGCTTCAACGCGTCGAGCTCCTCGTCCCCGGCGTCGGTGATGAACACCAGATAGTCGGCCCCGAGCGCCAGTGCCTCACGGAGGGCCACCGCGTGCCGGCTGTCTCCTTCGGGCTTCAACTCATCGAGCGCCGTCAGCAGTTGGGCATCTTGCTCAGTCGATTTTTTCAACAGGTCGCGGTCGGGGAACAGCCGCGCGACCCGCCCGTTGTACGCCAGTACCTGATACCGGCTTTCGGCCGGGAGGGCCTGCACCGATGCGAGCAGCGCGGCGCGCGCGGCGTCGAAGGTCGCACGCGTCAGGCCCATGCTCGTGGAGCGATCGAGAATGTAGACCACCGATTTCCCCGCGGGGAGTTCCCCGTGCAGCGGTCGGCCGACGCCGAAACCGGGTTTGACGACCGTGATCGGCCCGGCGTTTCCACCGGCGGCTTTGGGCGCGACAACCGGCGTGCGGAATTCGATGGGCGCCACATCTTGCACTTCCGTGCGCGGAGCCGGGCGATACGCCAACTCGCGGACGAGGTTCGCCAGTTCGGGTGAAATCGGGTTCGGTCGGATCGGTTCGACCGGCCGCTGCCCCGTCGACAGTGCAACCGCTATCGGCTTCGGCACGCCCGGTTCGGTCGTGCGCTCCAATGCCATCGTGAAAGAAGATTCTTCCCCCGTCGCGTCGTCGCGGGTCATCGGTTCCCAAGGCGGCAGCGTCCGCACTCGACCCGAATCTTCCTGGAACAACAGCAGTGCCAGCGCGGCGTGGAAGCCGGCGGAAAGAGTCCAAGCCAAGATTTTCGCACGGCGTCGCGGCATCGGCATTCCCCGAGTGTGCCGGGGAATAGCCTCAACGGGGTTGAAGGTCAAGCGGCTTACGGTGCAAAGGATGCTCCTGTGGATTTTGGCAATAAGCCTCTACTGGACCCGCGAGCGTGAGCGCTTCACTGCCAAAATCCAAAGTTGTACCCCGCTCGCATACCCGCCTTGCCCGGTTCGCGCGGTATGATGTATCATTGTGGCGGTTGTGCCAGGTTTGCGGACGACTCCGCTTTTTTCCGGTCTGAGGTTCCTCTGTGCCCCCGACTCCCACTGGCGATTCCGACCGCACGCGGTTCAACCGGCAGATTGACGATGCCTTCACCGAGGCCTCCCGCCTCGCCGGCTCTACCTTGGCCCCGACCGATTTCTACGAACAATTCTTGACGCGGGCCTTGGGTGGCATCAACGCCCCGGCCGGGGCCGTCTGGCTGCGGACACCGCAAGGCTTCTTGCAAGTCGCCTGTCAGGTGAACCTCGAAAAAGTCGGCCTCGACGACAAACGCGGCGGTCGCCAGTGCCATAACGAAGTCCTCCGGCAAGTATTCCAAGTGACCCCATCGCGGCCGATCTTGCTGGAGCCGCAAGCCCGGCTGACTGGCGCGTCCGCCGAACCGGGCGCCGCCCCGGCGGCCAATCTCACCGATTACTACGCCCTCTTCGCGCCGATCCTCGGCACCGATAAACAATCGCTCGGGTTGTTGGAAGTTTTCCAAGACTCCAACCACGAGCCGAAGCTGTACCAAACTTATCTCCAGTACACACAGCAAATGGCCGGCTACGCTTCGCAATACCACTCGTTCACGGGCAACCGCCAGAGCGCCAGTACCGAGAAAGTATTCGCCCAAGTCGAGGCCTTCGCACGGTTGATCCACGGCACCCTCAACCCGACGGAATGCGCTTACCACGTCGCCAACGAAGGTCGGCGGTTGATCGAGTGTGACCGACTCTGCGTCGGTGTCCGCCACGGCAGCGGGGCGACCGTCGAAGCCGTGTCCGGCGCCGACGTTGTCGAAAAAGCAAGTACCCACGTCCGCCGGATGCGTCGGCTGTTCGACGCCGTGCTGAAGTTCAACGACAAACTCGTGTTCACCGGTATCCGCGACGACGCCTTGCCGCCGGAAGTGCTGAAGGCCCTCGACGAATACTTGGCTGAGAGCCAACCGAAATTGCTGGTCGTGCAGCCGATCCGCGACGAACGCGAGAAAGACGACGCCCGCCCGGCCCGCTCGATTCTGCTGGTCGAGTGCTTCAACCCGCCGGAGGAAACCGGCCCGATGATTCAACGGCTCGACGTCGTCGGCAAGCACGCGGCCCCGGCCCTGTACAACGCGGCGGAACTCAAACGCATCCCGTTCAAGTTTCTCTGGTGGCCGGTCGTCAAACTGCAAGACGGCCTCGGCGGCAAGACGAAGTTCTACACGGCGCTCGGCGCCGTCGGGGTCGTGCTGCTGGCGCTGGCCATGGTACTGATCCCCTATCCGCACAAGATGGACGCGAAGGGCCAATTCTTGCCGGAGCAGGTCAAACAGGTCTATGCCCCGCACGACGGTGAGATCATCAAGATCCTCGTGAAGCCGGGAGAAACGGTCGAACCGGGCAAGACGCCGCTGGTGGAACTCTACAGCCCGGAACTCCGCGAACAGCAAGGGAAGCTCGAAACGGACAAGGCCACGGCTCAATTCACGATCATCCAAGTCAACGACGAGTTGAAACGGCCCGACGCCAACCGGCTACAGGCTTTGGAAAAACTCGCCCAAGCCGAGGGGACGTACCGCAGTTCCAGCGAGATGCTCGGCGACATGATCCGGCGGTATAACCTCAGCGGGAACCAGCGAGGTCTCTTCACCACCATCGCACCGAAAACCGATCTCATCCGCGGCGTCGATCCCGGCCGTTGGACGGTGTTGAACGACGACAACCGCAGTCAACTCATCCGCAAAACCGTCCGGCCCAACGAGCCGTTGTTGAAGCTCGGCGCGACCAACGGCCCGTGGCGCGGGGAGATCAAAATCCCGCAGGCGAACATCGGCCACGTGATGCGCGCCTTCAAAACCCCCGGCTTGCACGAAGCCGAAGAAGTGCCGAACCCGCGCAGCCCGCAATCGACCATTGAAAAAAGGTTCCTGCCCGTCGATGTGCTCTTCGCCGGTAGCCCCGACTCGAACTACAAAGCCAAGCTGTACGAAGCGGACGTGTCGCAAGAAGCCGTGCCGAACAAGGACGACCACAACGAGTCGTCCCCCGTGGTTCTCGCGTACATCCGCATCGATCTCGACAATCTCTCCGAGCAAGAACGGGCCGTGCTCTTCGTGGCCGGCCAAGAACTGCACGTCAAGATCCGCTGCGGCAACCGCGCCCTCGGCTATTCCCTCTTCCACGGAGTGTGGGAATGGTTCTACGAGAAGGTGGTGTTTTTCTTCTAATCGCGAGGGCGGCGGCGCGTTCCGAAGTCTCCACGCGCCCGACAAGGCAGACGACGAAGGATTCGTCTGAGCAACGACCACGGATGGCCTGCAACCAACCCCGGCCGATCCCACTGGGCGGCCAACCCACTACACACCGCCCGCACGCGGGCCAACCCTCAATCCGAGGATCGTCCATGTTCCGCTTCTCTCGCCTCGCGCCGGCATTCTTGCTGGGCGCACTCGCCATCTCCTTGCCCGCCTGCGGCGGCAAACCGGCGGTTAAAACGAACCCGGCCGCGGTCGCCGCGCCGGTCGAAACCGGCGCCGACCTGTACCCGAAGCTGCCTCTGCCCAAGGCGGATACGCGCAACTCCGGCGCGGAACCGATCATCGCGACGCAGGGCGTCATGCAGTTCGATCAGAAAATCCAAGTGCCGTCCGAAGTCGATGGCCGCGTCGAAATCATCGGCACGCCGCTGCCGCTCGATGCAAAGTACGACCCGCTCGACAGCCGGATTATCCGCCATCCGCGCGATCAATCGCTGCTCTTCTACAAGCTGCAAGACACTTCCCCCATCGCGCTCGGGCAACTGCTCGTGCGCATTGACGAGAGCCAAATCTTGATCCAGCGGAACGCGAACGTCGTTTCGCTCAAGGCGTTCGACGACGCCATCCGATTTTCGGAAGAAGTGGTGAAGGCGTCCCAAGATGTCTATGATCGGCAAGAGAAACTCACGAAAGGGGCCACGGCCTCCGTTTCGCCGGTCGAGTTCGCCAATACCGTCGCGTCGTTGGCGCGGGCCAAAGAAGGCCTCGCCAACTCGTTGAAGGAGCGGGCCAAGATCGCCGGGGAAGTCGATATCGCCACCAGCCGGTTGCAGCAATACGGCGTGAAAAGCCCGGTGGACGGCCGCATCTTGAAGCTTCTGAAGAATCCCGGCGAGTTCGTGAAAGCCGGCGAACCGCTCATGGAAGTGCAAGCGACGGGGCGATTCCGCGTCGAAGCGAAGATCGATCTGCAACTCGCCAATCGCCTGCGTCCCGGCATGCCCGCCGTGGTCGAACCGATCCGCCCCTACAGCCCGGAACCGTACACCGCCCAGCACCGCCAAGAAGTCACCGGCGTCGTCTTCACCGCCCACAAGGGCCGGCCGATGATCGTCTCGAGTTCGCTCGATTCCACGGCGATCGTCTGGGACGCCACGACCCAAGACAAGAAGCAGCACGTCCTCCGGCACCCGGGCGGCGTCGGCGTCAAATGCGTCGCGGCGACCGGTCCGCAAGCCGGCTCGACGCACCTCTTGGCCACCGGCGGCAGCGATGGCAAAGTCCGCCTCTGGGATTTGTCGAAGCCGGATGCGTTGCCGGAAGCCGCGCTCGCGGAATTCGAGGAAGGCCACGGGGCCGCCGTCAACGCCGCCGCGTTCAGCCCGGACGGAAAAATCCTCGCCACCGCCGCCGGCCGCGAAATCTTCGTGTGGGACGTGGCCACCGCGAAGAAGAAGTACGCCTTGCCCGTCGAGCACCTCGACGACATCACGGCGCTGCGTTTCACCCCGCAGTGCACGCTGGTGACGGTGGCCCGCGACAAAACCGCCCGCATCTACCGCGTCGGCACCGAAGGGGCGACTCTCGCCTCGGACGGTCTGCTCGATCACCGCTCGGGTTCGGTCGATGTTCTCGGCCTGTCGTCCGACGGTAGCCGGATGTTCTTCGACCAAGACGCCGGCCGGATGGACATCGTCAGCCTCGCCGACAAGCGCACGCTCGGGACCCTGCAAAACGGCGGCGGCGGACTGCGCTTCGCCGGGCTGGCCCTCTTCTCCCCGGACGACAAATACGCCCTCACCGGCGCCGGCGACTCGGACACCAAGGGCGAATTACAACTGTGGGAATTACCGAAGGCCGGCTCCGCCGGACGCGGCTCGGAGCGCCGGCGATTGGTGACGCCGAGCCGGGCGGGCGTGACCTGCGCCGCGTTCAGCCCCGATGCCACGCGCGATTGGATCGCCGTCGGCACGCAAGCCGGCGGGGTGCATTTCTGGTCGATGGCCTCCGTGGCCCAAAGCCTGGAATGGCAGGGGATCATCGTGGCGATCACGGAAGTCGATTCGCGCTCCTCGCAAATCCGCGTCGAGGTGAACAATCCCGGCGGCGTCGCGGCCGACCAGTTTCAAGATCGCGGCATCGCGACCATTATCATCGATCCGACCGCGGCGGTGAAGCCGCTGCCGGCGGTTGCGCCGCCGAAGTTGATCGCCCCCGGCCTCGGCTTGAAGCCGATCAGCACGGGCGAAGTGATCCCGGCCGCCGCGACGACCCCGGCGCCGGAGACGACGACGTTCATCGTCCCCGCGCTGCGGACGCTGCCCGCGGCGGTGGTGCGGCCGTTGAAGTCGAAGTAGCGGAATACCACACCCCCTCTCCGAAACGGAGAGGGGAACCAATCCCAAATCCGCAATCCGAAATCGAGCGATGGACGACAAACATTCCAACAAACCGGCGGAACGCCGCAAGCTCGTCCGGCTGAAAGTCCGGCCGGACTTGCAGCACGTCGAACAGCGCTACGAAGGCAAACGCTTCCACGTCGTCAAAGACCCCGTCTGCCTTCGCTACTACCGCTTCAATCAGCAAGAGTATTTCGTCTTCAGCCTGTTCGACGGCGGACACGCGATGGAAGACGTCCGCAAGAAATTCGAAGACGAGTACAAACCGCACCGGCTGGAATTCCAAGACTTGGAAGCATTCGCCCGGCAGCTGGTCACCGCGGGCCTCGTGCAGCACGAACACGCCGGGACCGGCTCGCACCTGTTCCAGCGCCGCGCCAAGCAGCGGAACATGAAGCGGCTCGCGACCTTCACGAATATCTTGTACGTGAAGATTCCGGTCTTCGACCCGGACCGCCTGCTGACGTGGATGTTCCGCTTCCTCTGGTGGATCTTCACACCGACGTTCTTCACGCTCAGCATCTTGCTCATGCTGGCGGCGCTCATGCAGGTGGGCCTGCACTTCCAAGCCTTCTACGACAAGATGCCGCAGTACCAAGAATTCTTTGCCTACCAGACCGTGTTGTACATGTGGATCTCGCTCGGCATCGTGAAGGTCATCCACGAGTTCGGCCACGGCCTCAGCTGCAAGGCGTTCAAGGGCGAGTGCCACGAGATGGGCATCCTGCTGATGTGCCTGTCGCCGGCGCTGTACGCCAACGTCACCGACGCGTGGACGGTCGCCGACAAATGGAAGCGCATCATCATCAGCTTCGCCGGGATCTACGTCGAACTGTTGATCGCGTCGATCAGTACTTTCGTCTGGTGGTACACCCCGCACCTGCCGGTGGTGAACAACATCGCGATGTGCTTGATGGTGCTCTGCAGCGTCAGCACGGTGCTGTTCAACGCCAACCCGCTCATGCGCTTCGACGGCTATTACATGCTGGCCGACTGGCTCGAAATCCCGAACTTGCGCGACCGGGCCAACAAGTATCTCAACGGTTTGTTCCTGACCCTCGCCCTCGGTGTCGAACAGCCGCCCGAGCAGTACATGGCGCCGAGCCGCAAGCTGCTCTTCTTCACCTACGCGGTGGCGAGTTGGATCTACCGTTGGATCGTCACCTTCGGCATCATCTGGTTCTTGTCCGACTTCCTGAATCCGAAACTCAAAGTGCTCAGCCGGATGCTCGCGGTCGTGTCGCTGCTGTCGATGTTCGTGATGCCGACGTACAAGATGATCAAGAGCATCCGCCAACGGGGGAGATTGCCCGATATGAAATCGAAGCGTTACTACACGAGCCTCGCGGTTTTCGCCGCCTTGGTGCTGGCGTTCATCTTCCTGCCGCTGCCGATCAGCCGGGTGCGCGAGACCGGCCTGATCTCCGTCGATCCGGATCACGCCAAGCCCGTCGGTCTGAGCGAAAGTGCGACCCTTACGGCCGTGTTCGTCAAGGAAGGGGAGTTCGTCAAGACGGGGGCCGTGCTGGCGAAATTCGAGAGTAAGGATCTCAACGATCGTCTGGCGGGGGTGCGGGCCGACCTCGCCGGGCAGCGGGCGCAAGAATCGCTCTTCCGCGAACAAGCGTCCCGCCAGTCGGGCAAATTGAAAGAAGAGATCGACCGCGCCGCGACGGGCGCCGGCCTCAAAGTGATGGATGCCGAGCGGACCGAGAAAGAAGTCCTCGCCCGGATCGCCCGGGTCAGCGAACTCCGCGCGCCCGCGGACGGGCACGTCATGGGCGTGCCCCACAACAGCGATATCGGCCGGCTCTATTCGCCGAACTTCACCGACGCCCCGCCGCTGATGACGGTGGCCGACCCGTCGAAGCTGGTCATCAAGTTGCCGGTGACGCCGATGCAGTATCGGTTGATCAAAGATGATCTCGCCGAGAAAGGGACGCTCGATGTCGCCGTGCACATCCCCGGCCGCACCGACCGCGTCTACGACGGCAAGGTTCTGCGGCTGCCCGATCTGGACGAGAAGCGCATCCCCCCGCAACTGACGCAAAAAGGGGGCGGCCCGCTATCGGTGAAGCCGGCCGGGGAAAACGGCCAAGAAGCGGTGCCGGTGTCGCAGATATACCTGGTGCAAATACCGCTGTCCGACACCGACACGAGCGCCCGACCCGGAACGCTGGCCCAGACGAAGGTCTACTGCCAATGGCGCAGCGGTGCGTGGTGGTGCCGATGGAAGCTGGCCGAGGCTCTCGATCTGGGGTTGTATCAGTAGCCGATGCCGCGAGTGGGGCGAAGCCACCCCCGCTATAGGGGGTCCAAGGCGATGTCTGCTCTGTTCACATTTCCACTTCGCGCCCCAAGCCCTTGGCACGGGCCTGTTCCACGACCTTCACCGCCGTGGCGATGTCCTGCACGCCCAGACCGAGCGACTTGAAGACGGTAATATCCTCCGGCGTTTGCCGGCCCGGGTAGCGATTGACGAATACGTGGGCGAACTCCTGGACCTCGGGCCAACCGAAGACGTGCTCGCCCATCGCCGCGACGAAGTCGCCCGCTTCCACACGGCCTTGATCCTTGCTGTCGATGGTGATCAGACTCGCCCGGCGGAAGACCTCGACATCGGCTTCGGCACTCGTCAAAAAGTTCGAGCCCATCAGCGTCAGATGGGTGCCCGGGCTCAGCCATTCTCCCTTCAACACCGGTTCGCGCGAAGATGTCGCCGTGATGACGATGTCCCGGTTCTCCGCCGCTTCGCGGGCCGTGGCCACCGCTTCTACGCGGATCCCGCAGACGGCACTCATCTCGGCGGCGAACGCCGTGCGCTTGGCTTCGTCGCGGCCGAAAACTTTCGCGCCGGTGATCGCGCGCACTTTGCAGACGGCCTCGAGTTGGGTGCGGGCTTGGCGGCCGATGCCGATCAGGCCGACGGTGGCGGCATCGGCTCGGGCGAGCTTTTTGGCGGCGACTCCGCTGGCGGCGCCGGTGCGGACTTGGCCGAGGAAGTCGGCGTCGAGGATCGCCGTCAGGCCGCCGGTTTTCGGGTCGAACAAGTAAACCTTGAACTGCGGGTAGAATCGCCCGGTGGTGTACGCCTTGAAGCCGAGGGCGCCGAGCGTCTTTGCGGCTGCGGGGAGGACGTGCAGCGTCACGGTGTCGGTTTGGCAGCGCTGGCGGGGGACGTTCACCGCTTCGTCGAGGGCGATCTTGCGGAACGAGGCTTCCACGGCGGAGAGGGCGAGATCCATCGTGAGAACCAGCCGCACGTCGTCTTCGGTGAGGAGTAGCACGGGCATTGGTCGATCCTAGTGCGGCGCAGTGGTGGGAATAGGAATTTGACGCGCAGGCGTCTGGAAGTCAATCCGCGAGTGACGGATCGCGCAGCGACCCCGGCCAAAAGCTCCTAAAGCACGCAAACATTTCCTTTTATCCGACTCAATCTGGGCAATCGCGCCAGCCGATACCAATTACCGGAAGGTGTTCGATCAGTCCGTCCGGAGCGACGCCATGCGGGATCGTTGGATAGCACGCGGGGCGATGGCGCTGCTGCTCGCCAGTCTCGGCGAAACTGCGGCCCAGCAGTCGCCGACAGCGGCCACGGTGCCGGCGTCGCTCGCCCAACAGGGAACGGCCACCGCCGATCAACCGATCGTACTCATGCGGACCGCCGGGCAACCCGACCGCCAATTGAAAGTGATGAAGCTTTCGAAGTTTACCGATGGTGAGTCCGTGGCCGAAGTGCAGGACGTCGTCACGGGGCAGGTGTTCACCCTGCCAGGGAAAGTAGTCGCGTTGTTGCCGAAAGCGGCGATTACCATCGCGCCGCCCGTTTCCGTGAGTCCGCCTGCGCCAGCTCGTCCGGTCGCTCCGCCTACACCATTGTCGAAGCCGGCACCAAAGCCCGTTCAACAACCGAACGAACAACCGATGCCGAAGGTGATTCACATCCCGGCGCCGGAGCCACCGCCGATTCCGAAGATCGAGAAACCAGGCGAAACGAAACTGCCTCCGGCGTTGCCAGTTCCCGTGGCAGCGCCGGAGGCAGCCAGTGGCTCGGTTGTTTGGCGGCCGCGCCCGAACGACAGGCCGGCGCTGACTCCGACACCGACAGTCGAACCGGTGAAGCCCGATCGCTGGCAGCCTACGAAACGGATGAGCCTACAATCGCTCTCCCCTGTTTCGCGGACGATCGTGCGGGCCATGCACCACACCGGCCACGACGACGACGAGGCCCCGGCCGTGCGCGTGCTACGGCCGAGTATCGTCGAAGAGCGCACCGAACTGGTGCCGGTGGCCTACCGCAGCTTCGAATCGCAAATCCGCGAAGAGACCCAAGGCTACGTCTTCGATCTCGCGTCGGCCCTGCGGCCGTCCGTCCGGGAAGAGGCCGCGATTTGCCTCGCGGAAAGCCGCTTCGGTTCGCGGCGCGAAGTGAAGACGGTATTGGCGAAAGCGGCCCTCGCCGACCCGGCCCCGAGCGTCCGGGCCAAATGCATCGAGTTGCTCATGCAGTTGGGATACCACGAACCCGAGTATCTCGCTTTTCTGCAAAGCCACGCGATACCGGGCCAAGCCCCGACCATGGTTCAAGCCGCCGCCAAGGACGCCTTGGTAAAGTTGATGCCGCGGGGGCATTGAAAATCCACGTGACTCTCACGCCCGGACGGCTCCGCCGTTGATGCGGATCGTCTGGCCCGTCAGAAACTGCGCGGCGGGGCTGGCGAGCCAGACGGCGGCTTGGGCCACATCCTCGGGCAGGCCCCAAACGTGCTGCGGCGTTTCTTTGCGGACGCGCTCTTGCCAAGCCGGCGAGGCGCTGTCGCCCCAAGCCGTGCGGATCCAACCGGGCGCCAAGCAGTTCACCCGCACCGATGGCGCCAACCCCAGCGCGAGGCTGCGCGTGAAGCAGATGATCGCGCCTTTCACCGCGCCGAAAAGCTGGCCGCTGTCGCCGTCCATGCCCGTCTCGGCTTGATCCCAGCCCATCGTCAGAATCACGCCGCGGCCGCGGTGCTTCATCTTCTCGCCGATGGCCCGCGCCAGCCGCATCGTCGATTTCAAATCGACCGCCAGCAATTCGTCGAGTTTCTGCTCGAAGGTCCATTTCGCGGCGTCGCCGGTCAGCGTGTCGGCCCCGGCGTTGCACACCAGCACATCGAGGCCATCGCCCCACGCCTCGTCGATCAGGCGATCTTGCTCGGCCGGGTCGCGCAAGTCGGCGAGGATGCATTCCGTCGGCGCTTCGTACTTCTTCAATTGTTTCAGCGTCGCGTCGGCGTTGGTCGAAGTCCGCCCGTGGATCACGATACCC
>Ga0105048_10017145_pt1 | contig 11172 bp, 6 predicted proteins | sample MAT05_FD_78382 | JGI IMG/M metagenome (GOLD analysis project Ga0105048, IMG submission 78382) | Freshwater microbial communities from Lake Fryxell liftoff mats and glacier meltwater in Antarctica - MAT-05 | ecosystem: Environmental > Aquatic > Freshwater > Ice > Liftoff microbial mat | place...
CCACCTCCAACCCCGCAGCCGACCCCTCGGGCCACCCCCCGACCGACGCCTCGACCGACGCCTCGACCCACCCCCCGACCCACGGCAGAGCCGACCGCCGAACCCACGGCCGAGCCTACGGCCGAACCGACCGTGGCACCCAGCGACGAGCCCGGGGACCTGCTGTCGCGTATCCAGGCCGCCGGTCGCATCGTGGTCAATGTTCACGTCAACGATGCGCCCTGGTCGTCACAGGCGACTGACGGCACCTTCCGGGGCTACGAGGTGGATGTCGCCAAGCGGATCGCCAACGCGCTCGGTGTCGACATCGAGTTCACCAGCTATCCCCTTGAGCAGGTCGTGACCGGCAGCTGGGGCAGCCGCTTCGACATCGCTATGCAGCACCTCGCCATCACCGATGAGCGCCGCCAGGTGCTGGACTTCAGCGCCCCGTATGCGTTCGACCCCGCCCAGCTGCTGGCCACGAGCGCCTCCGGCATCACTTCCCTGGACGGCTTCGCCAACCAGTCCGTATGTGCCGCCATCGGGTCATCCGCCCAGCACTGGGTGGACGGCACGCTCGGGTTCACGGGCGTGCCCGTGGAGCCCGCGGCGGCGCCCGAAGGGCTGGTCATCACCCCGGCGTCCAATGAGGAGGCCTGCCTCCTCATCGACGGCTCGACCGCGGATGTGGGCGCACTCGCTTCGTTGCCGAGCGCCACGCAGGCGATCGCGAACGGCGCACCTCTGGTGGTGATCGGCGAACCGGTGTACTACGCGCCGGTCGGGGTCGCCACGGACCGGAGTGGACCGGACGCCGGGTCGCTGACCGCGGAGATCGATGCCATCCTGGCCACGCTCCGGGATGCGGGCACGCTCACCAACCGGAGCGAGGTCCGCTTCGATGGGCTGGACCTGTCCCAGGTGCCCGGAGGCGGACCGGTCGAGTCGGTGCCCCAGGGTGGCGATCCGGCCTTCAGCGTGGACCAGCGGCTGCTGGACCAGTTCCCGACGGAGGTGGCCGGCGTGACTCTGGTGTCCCTGGGCATGAACGGCGCTGACCTGGACCTGCTACTGGTGCCCACCGATACGGACGTCAGCGAAGCCTACCTGCCGTTCGTATCCCTGGGTGCGGACACCAGTACCGGCATCGCAGGCCTGTCGCTCATGACCACGCCCGTGGTCACCGATGGTGGCTCGGCGATGCTGACCGCGGCCCGCATGGATGGCGTCCCCAGCCTGGACCTGGCGACGGCGCTGACCCCCTTGTTCACCGGCCAGTACCGGGATCCGCGCACGCGGACGGTGACCATCGACGGGCGGACCGTGACCCGTGTCAGCGACGGTCCGTACGCGACCGGGGACCCAGCCACGTTCATCTATCGCAAGTCCGGCGTGGCATGGTTCGTGTCCGGCGCCCAGCCACTCGTGGACGAGGTGCTCGCGACCCTGCCCTGATGGCACACGGACTCTGGCTAGACTGACCCGGTGATGTCGAGCCGGATCAGCTAGCGCCGTGGCCATCCGGATCCCACGTGTGCGGCCAAAGCGGCGTCAGCCACGGCCGGCCGTCCTGCTCATCGTCGCTTTCGCGGTGCTCATCGTGGTCGGTACTGGTCTGCTGATGCTGCCCGTGTCCACTCGCGCGGGTGTCTGGACGCCGCCCCTCGACGCCCTGTTCACGGCGACCTCGGCGGTGTGCGTGACGGGGCTCGTGGTCCTCGACACGGCCAGCCATTGGAGCGCCTTTGGACAGGTCGTGATCCTGGCACTGGTGCAGGCGGGCGGCTTCGGCATCATGGCCGGCTCGACCCTGCTGCTGTTGATCATCGCGCGGCGCAAGATCGGGCTGCGCGACCGGATCGTGGTCAAGGAGACCACTGGCGAGTTGCAACTGGGTGGCGTGCTGGGGGTCGTGCGTCGGGTGGCCCTGTTCACGGTCGTCACCGAGATCGTGGGAGCGATGGTGCTGGCCATCGTGTTCATGGTCCATGGAACGGCCGGAGACCTCTTCGCTGGCGCGTGGCAGGGGCTGTTCTACTCCGTCTCGGCGTTCAACAACGCCGGCTTCGACCTGAACGGCGGATTCCAGAGCCTCGCACCATTCGCCGGCGACTGGTTCGTGCTGGTACCCATCGGACTGCTCGTTGTCATCGGCAGTGTGGGCTGGGCCGTGGCCGCGGATGTGACCATCCGGCGTCGGTGGTGGCGATTGGGGCTGGAATCCAAGGTCGTGATCCTGACCACGGCGGCGGTCATCGTCGTTGGTACCGTCGCCATCACCCTGCTCCAGTGGGGCGATCCCGCGACCCTGGGTGCGTTGCCACCGCCCGAGCGGCCCTTCGCCGCCCTGTTCGAGTCCATCACCCTGCGGACCGCCGGGTTCAGCACCATGCCCACGGGTGCGTTCGCGCAGTCGACCCTGTTCGTGATCATGGCCATGATGTTCATCGGTGGCGCGTCGGGCTCGACGGCCGGCGGCATCAAGGTCAACACCTTCGGGTTGCTGTTCATCGCCATCGTCTCGACCGCCCGTGGCCAGACCTCGCCGACCGCGTTCGGCCGACGGTTCGGCGACCCGCTCATCTACCGGGCACTCTCGGTCGCCCTGCTGGGCGTCGCGGCCCTGTTCCTGACCGCGCTGATGCTGAGCGTGGTATCGGGCGCCAGCTTCCTGGACCTGCTGTTCGAGGCCGTGTCAGCCCTCGGCACCGTAGGCGCCAGCACAGGCATCACGCCGACGCTGGAGCCAGTGGCGAAGCTCATCGTCATCGCAGCCATGTTCGTCGGCCGCCTGGGCCCCCTGACGCTGGTGCTGGCGCTGTCCGCCCGGTCCCGACCCGACCGCTTCCGGCCGGCACTCGAGACCATCCGCATCGGTTGAGCGGTAGGCTCCGTTCATCACTGACACGTTCGAAGAGGGGATCGATGCGGCACCAGGTCCTGGTCATCGGCTTGGGACGCTTTGGACAGGCGGTCGCTCGCGAACTGTCCGACCTGGGTCACGAGGTGCTCGCGGTCGATCGCGACGAGCGCACGGTCAACGACATGGCGCCCATCGTGACCCACGCCCTGGAGCTGGATGCCACCGACGAGCTGGCGCTGCGTGCTGCGGGTGCCGCTGACTTCCGGTATGCCGTGGTGGCCATCTCCAGCCACCTGGAAGCGAGCATCTTCGCCACGATGGCGCTCCGCAACCTGGGCGTGGTGCACATCATCGCCAAGGCCGCGAACCCGCTCCACGGCGAGATCCTGGAGCGCGTGGGGGCGACGCGGGTGGTGTATCCCGAACGCGAGATCGGCCAGCGCGTGGCCCACATGTTCAGCGTCCCGGAGGTCGTGGACTACCTGGACGTGGCGCCCAGCTTCGGTATCCAGAAGGTGCGGCCGCCGAGTCGCTGGGTCGGCCGCACCCTGGCGGACCTGGACCTGCCGGGCCGCCTGAAGCTGACGCCCATCGCACTCCGGCGGGGAGACGATGTGACGGTCAACCCGCCAGCGGGGCACGTGGTCCAGGCGTCCGATGAGATCATCCTCATCGGTCTCGACGAACGCCTGGAGCGGCTGGGGGAGTAGCGCTGCCGCCTAGCGTCGGGCGGTGCGCTGGGTGTCGTTGACACAGCGCAGGACCGGCTGGGTGGTGAGTGTTTCGGTGTCAGACACGGGCGGCGACGTCACCAGGAACGTGGCTCGTTCGCCGGGCAGCAGCGTGACGAGCATCCGGTCCACGGTCGCGTTGGGATGCAGCCGGTCAGGGAACAGGCACAGGTCACGCAGCAACGTGCGTGCCGTGATGGTCACCCGGTAGCCATCCTCAACGACATCGGTCGTGGCGTCGTACGCAGAGAGGGGATAGTCCACGTCCCGGTCCGGCAGCCACGTCCAGACCGAGCGCCGGTCGCTCGCGTCCACGATGAGCACCTCGTCCGTCGCCTGACGCGGCACGCCGACCGAAGCGGGCAACGCGACGGCAGCCATGCCCCTGGCGTCCGCAGTCACCGGGAGCCGCACCTCGGCCAGCAGCTGCCCATCCAGGTCGAGTCGCCGGGCGCGGACCTCGGTCACCCACGCGCTCGCGGTCTCGTTGACGAGGACCGCCCGGAGGTATGACTCGGCAGGTTGCAGGGTCAGCAGCCGATCGGCGTAGGCGTCCCGGAGCGCGTACCACATGGGCTTGCGTCGTCCGTCGCCATCGATGGCCGACCACGAGATGACCGGCCAGCAGTCGTTGAGCTGCCACACGATGCTGCCGGAGCAGACATCACGGATGGCACGCAGGTGTTCCACGCCGAGCGAGATGGCCCGAGCCTGGTTGAGCTGCGTGAGGTACAGCCAATCATCGAAGTCTGCGGGCAGCGGGAAGTGGGCGGCCAGGCCCCGATCGAGCTTGGCCATGCCGTCGGTCGCTTTCTGGTGATGGGCCAGTACCGGCGAGTCGATGGCCAGCTCCTCACTGCCGATCGAGCGGGACAGGGTCGCCCAGGTCGGTGGCCCCTGGTAGCCGAACTCGGCCGCGAACCGCGGCCGGTGCGCTCGGTATGCCTCGTAGTCGAGCTGGTTCCAGACGTCCCAGATGTGCATCGTGCCGTGGTCGGGGTCATTCGGCGGGGCGCCGGTCCCGGCGGGTGATGTGGGCGAGCCCGGCCAGTAGGGCCGGTCGGGATCGATCGCGGCGGTGATCTGGGGCAGGGTGTGCTCCCACCAGCCACGTCCCCAGGGTCGCTCGCCCATCCGCGCGGCCCAGCCATCGACGTCGGCCAGCCAGACGCACTCGTTGTTGCCGTTCCAGAGCACGAGCGAGGGATGTGTCATCAGGCGCGTGACGTTGTCCCGGGCCTCGGCCGAGACCTGCGCCGCCATGTCCGAGTCCTCGGGGTAGGTGGCACACGCGAACGGGAAGTCCTGCCACACCAGCATCCCCAGCTCGTCACACAGGTCGTAGAAGTCATCCGACTCGAACACGCCGCCGCCCCACACCCGCAGCAGGTCGACGTTGGCCGCCCGTGCCTGCATGATCCGTTCCCGGTAGCACTCGCGGCTGACGCGTGCCGGGAAGCAGTCATCCGGGATCCAGTTGGCGCCCCGGACCCAAATGGGCTCGCCGTTGATGACCAGCTGGAAGCGGGAGCCGATATCGTCCTTGGTGGTGTCGAGGCTCACGGTCCGGAACCCGAAGGGCCGCTCCCAGGTGTCCAGGAGCCCCTCGCCATCCCGGAGCTCGACACGCAGGCGCGAGCGTGGCTGGTCGCCGTATGGGTGCGGCCACCAGCGCTGCGCATCGGGCACCTGCAGGGAGAGCTGGCAGATGCCGCCGGTGGTCCGGGTTTCGGCCACCGATCCGTCGATGTGCACGATGAGCCGCAGCGGCCGTTCGCCATCACCGACTTGGTCGACGTCCACGTCCACGTTGACGGTTCCGGTCGTGCCGTCCATGCCGACGCGAGGCCGCACCGTCGCGAGGCGTGCGACCGAACTCGATCCGATCCATGCGGGCCGCCAGATGCCAGCCGCTGGGAGTTGCGGTCCCCAATCCCAGCCGAAGGTGCAGGCCATGGTGCGCAGCAGGTTGAACGGCTCCGGGTACGCGTTCGAGTGCGGGTAGGCGCCCAGCTCGTCGGCACGTTCCAGGGCGGCAGTGACGGGTGCCCGGAAGCGGACCTCGATGGTGTGTGACCCGGGTGTCAGCAGGTCCGTGATGGCCCAGCGCCAGGTGCGATGCATGCTCGCTGCGTCGCCGAGGTGGTGGCCGTCAAGCCAGACCGAGGCGAGCGTGTCGAGTCCCTCGAACACCAGGTCACGTCGGTCGGTCGCCGTGGCCGGCGCCGCAGTCCAGTCGAACCTCGCCTCGTACGTCCAATCGCACTGTCCGATCCAGCGCAGACCGAGCTCGTTGGTGGCGAGGTAGGGATCGGGGATGTGACCGCCCGCGAGGAGGTCCAGGAACACGTTGCCGGGGACGGTCGCCGGGAGCGAGGCATCGACGAGTCCGGGCGGGGCCTCCGGATGCGCTGTCGCGAGGCGCAGTCGCCAGCCGCTGTCGAGCGGGGTGCGGTGCGGGATGGGACCCTGGACGCTCGATGTCGATGCAGTGGGATGATCCACCCGTGCGACCCCTTCCGCCCGACGATCTGGACGACGCTGACGACGGCTGGATGGTCGCATGTCCGGCAGGCACGGGTGCTATCCCGAATGCGTGACGGCGCGACCAGGTTCCTGGCCTGCCCGCGCTGTCGAGGTGCCCTGGCGCTGGTTGGCAGCTCTCTTCGCTGTCCGATCGGCCACACCTTCGACGTTGCCCGGGAGGGCTATGTCTCGATGCTTGGCGGGGTCGCTCCGGGTGTCGCGGCCGACTCTGCGGCCATGGTCGCGGCGCGCCGGCGCTCACTGGATCAGGGACACTTCCGGCCGCTCAGCGAGGCACTCGTGGCCGCTGCCCTCGATGCGGTCGCGGGTCGGGCCGCCGTGGTGGTCGATGTGGGCGGCGGCATCGGGCACTACCTGGCGGCGGTGCTCGACGCGCTACCGGACGCGGATGGCCTGGTGGTGGACCTGTCGCGGGACGCGGCACGGGTGGCTGCCCGGATGCACCCGCGGATGAGCGCCGCGGTGTGCGACGTGCGCCAGGGACTGCCGCTGGGCGACGGTGCGGTCTCGTTGCTGCTGGATGTGTTCGCGCCGCGTGACGGTGGGGAGATGCGCCGGGTGCTGGCGTCAGATGGTGTGCTACTGGTGGTGACGCCGGCTGCGCGTCACCTGGCTGAGCTGCAGGGCGTGCCCGGGATGCTCCGCGTGGACGAGCACAAGCAGCGGCGCCTGGAGCGCTCGCTCGCCGGGTTTCGGCTGGCTGAGCGTGACGCCGTCGAGTGGCGGATGGCACTCGATCGGGCCGCCGCCCGGGACGTGGTGATGATGGGTCCGAGTGCCCACCACGTGGACCCGACCGCCCTGGCCGAGGCGCTCGCGGCCTTCGCCGATCCCCTGCCGGTGACCGGCGCCGTGGACATCACCCGGTGGCTGCCCGCCCCGGACTGACGCCCATCGACGCGGACCCTGCGCCTGGATCCGCCGGCGACCGTGCCGCGAGCCACAGCGCCGCACGCGCCTGCTCCCAGGCGTCGAGGGGCTGCAGCGCGGTCCTTGCGAGTTCCGCTCGCACGGCCATGTCGATGCTCGCTGCGACGCCGGTCGCCCACTGGCCGCCCAGCCGGGCGGCATGTGCCGTGAGCAGCCGACCCAGCACGAACCACGCGAGCAAGCCACCGATCACCAGGCACGCCGGCATAGGCACCGGCCCCAGGAACGGCACCTCGAACGACGTGGTCGGCACGTTGCCGGCGCTGGCGAGGAGCGCCACGATCCAGATCGCCCCTGCCAACACGGCCGCGGTGGCGGCGAGCTGGCCGAGCCCGATCATCGGCCACAAGCGGCTTGTCGGCGCCCGGAACCGTCCGCTGGGACCACCGATGGCCTGATCCGTGGCCCCTGCGAGACGGTCCGCGATGGCGGCCGTGTCCGCGATCGTCGCGACACCCGGTCGCGCACTGGCGGGCAGCAGCGCAAGCGACCCGGACACCATGTCCCGGATCGGCTGGGCGGCGGGAGCGAGCGTGCCCCGCTCCCGCCAACGCGACAGGTAGCCGGCTGGGTCCGTATGTCGCTCCTGGACGCCAGTGCCGCGGTCGACCAGGGACCGCAGTCGTCCCCAGGGTCCGCCGCCACGACCGCGTGCCGCGGCCTGGGTCGCGGCGATCGCCTGCTGGCGGAGGCCCACAAGGTCCACCACCCGGAGCACGGCCGCCGATGCTGCCGCGAGCGCCTGCGCACGCGCCGGCTCGAGGACGAGCGGCGAGGGGGGCGTCAGGACATCGAGTCCAGCGAGGTGGAGCAGGTCCACGACGGCGGCCGCGGTCGCCGCGGCGTGGCGCTGGGTGACGATCTCCTTGGCCGTGACGCCATCGCTCAGCCAGTCACGCAGGGCGCTCACATCCGTGACGGCGGACGTGAGCAGGATCGGAACGCCGGCGACGCCCTCCCGGTCGAGGCGCGCAGCCAGGTCCGCCCGCAGGCGTGCTGCGTCGACCTGGGTCAACCGGTCGATCTTGTTGAGCGCGACAGCCTGGCGGCCAAGTCGCGGCAGCCATCGCCGCAGATACCGGTCGTGCAGCACGGCGTCTGCGTACTTCTCGGGGTCAGTGACCCAGAGCACGGCATCTACCCGCGGCAGGACCGCATCCACCCGGGCGGCGTGCGCCGCCGCCATCGAGTCAAGATCGGGCAGGTCGACGATGGCGACCGATACGAGCGGGTCATCGGCGGTCGCACTGTGCACCGCGAGTCGTGCGCCACCGAGCCACTCCAGCAGGGGACCGGCCTCCGTCACGCGTGTCGCGGCCACCCATGCCAGGGCGTTGCTCGTGGTCGGTCGAAGCGCGCCCGCCGTGCTCACCTCGCTGCCCGCGAGCGCATTGAGCAGGCTCGACTTGCCGACCCCAGTGCCGCCTGCAAGGGCCAGCACGTACAGGTCGCCGGGGAACCCGGAGCGGGTGGCGATGGCCTGACGGGTGGCTGCCGCGGTGTGGGTGTCGATGCCCAGGGTGACTGCGGCATCGATGGCCGCGGCCAGGCGCGAGGTGTCGTCAGCCATCTGGCGTCCCGTACGACCAGAGCTCGGCAGCGAGGCTGCGGAGCGATGCGCCATCGTCGACGAGCCGGTCGAAGCGAGCTCGCTCCGCATCCACCAGCCCACGGAGTCGTTCGGTCAGCCCGTTCCGGGCTCGATCGATGAGGTCCTGGACCGCGGCTTCCCCGAAGAGCGCGTTCATGAGCTTCTGGTTCAGGAACGCGGTGGCTGCGGCGATGCCCACCTCGGCGCCGGTCACGCCGCCCGTGTGCGCGAACACCCCGAGCATGACGGTCACCGCACCCGCATTGACGCTCAGCGACAGGCCACGGGCCACGCCGCGCTTGGTGGCGCCGGTGGCCGCCACGTCCGTGGCGATGGTCCGGATCCAGTCCTCGAAGGCGGCCCTGGTCCGCTCCGGCAGGTCCGGCGCATTGGTCCACAGGTCCGGCGCCTGACCGATGAGACGCGCGCCCTGGCTGTCGCCCGACCAGTGGGTCGCGGTCCGGCGGGCAGCATCCGCGGCGCCCGCCACGACCAGCGCCGTGAGGTCCTCCGTCGCACCCCGCTGGACCGCCGCGGCCGGGATCGCCGGGGCGCCCCGGACCAGGGTGCTGGCCGCGGCGCGGATCCGGCCGATACCCCGGGAGAACCAGCGGGTGACCTGGTCCGCACCGACGAACGTGTGCCACTGCCGGATGACCTCCTCGCGCAGGACCGTGCCCTGTGTCAGTCGATCGAGCAGGAGCACCAGCTCTTGCGCATGATCCTCGGCGGCGATGCGGCGGAGTCCATCCGCGTCATCGGCGGCGCGTTCCAGGTCCGTGGCGACCGACCCGACCAGCGGCGTGATGCCCCGGACTGCCCCCGCAAGCGCCTGCTCCGCAACGGCTCGACGGGCACTCGCGGTCTGGGCCAACTCGTCGATCCTGCCCACCAGCCCCGCGATGTCCTCGGTCACCAGCGACTGGCCGGACGCCTCGATGCTGCCTTCGGCGACCCCCACCATGCGTTCGAATGGGAGGTGCGCGCGCTCGATGAGACCGCGCATGTCGGTGAGGACGCTGTCCGCCGCGTCTCCCGTGGGCAACCGGTTGACGATGACGATGAGTGGCAGCTCACGCTGGGCGACCCGACCCAGCACGTCCCAAGGCACTTGGTCCGCGTAGCGGGTCGCGGTCGTCACGAACAGGCACAGATCAGCCAGCTCCAGGATGGCGTCGGCCAAGGCGCGATTGTCCTGCTCCACGGAATCGATATCCGGTGCGTCGACGAGCACCACTCCCGGCCGAGCGCCGGTCTCGACGAGGCGGATGCGCGGCCGGGGCAGCGACGCAAGGGGCCCTGCCGGGCCCAGCAAGGCGTCCGCGTCGGCTGTGGTCGCGACCAGCACCGCCTGGCGCGTCGTCGGCCGCAGCACCCCCGCTTCGCTGACCACCGCGCCCGCCAGCGTGTTGACGAGGGTGGACTTGCCGGAACCGGTCGGCCCCAACACGACCACGACCAGTGGCGCATCCAGGTCCCGGGCACGTGGCACCAGGTAGTGCCGGGTGTGGTCGAGCAGCTCCCGCGCTCGATGGCGTGGGCCGATGGGCTCTGCGGCGCTGACGGCCGCATCCGGGTCGTCGCCGAGTGCCCGCTCCCGTGCGGCCACTGCGGTCCACGTCCGGATCGCCAGCTCGGCGAGTCGCTCGACGCGCTCGACGAGTCGCGCCTCGTCGGTCGTCACGTGAACAGCTGCGCTTCGGTGATCACCTGCTCGATCGCGGCAGCGATCGAGGGGAAGTCGGCGGTCAGTGCACCGGTGGACTCGTCGCAGTACAGCCCGCGGCGGACTTCGACCATCACCGCCCGGACGCGCAGATCGGTGCGGTAGCGGTCGAGGGGCACGAGCGCTCCATCGAATGGGGAGTCGCGACGGACCCGGAACCCCTGGGCGCTGAACCCGGCCTCCAGCGCCTCGGCGAGGGAGGGCGGCGTGTGATATCGGTCGGTGCCGATGCAGATGTCCGGTCGGTCGAGTGCCTGGTCCAGCTCACTCGGCAGGGGCACGCTCCCGAACGAGTGGCAGTCGAGGATGGTGCAGCGTCCCCAGGTGTCCAGTTGTTGGCCGACAAGTCCGGAAAGCGCCGCGTGGTAGGGCTCGAACAGGCTAGTGATGGTCCGTTGCCGGGCTCTCGCGTCGGGATCCCGCAGCAGCGTGCCATCGGACGTGCGGGTGTAGACCACGCCCTGGCCACGGGATCCCATGGGTTCCTGCGCCTCGTCCGCGAACCGCTCCGGGTCCATGACCAGCCGCGAGCGGCCATTGAGCAACGCGGTCGCACCCCGGTGGACAGCAAAGTCGAACAGCCGGTCGGTGTGCCAGTCGGTCATGCGCACCAGCTCCCGCTGCAGCCCGGCATCGTCGAGCAGGATGGCCGTGCGGTCCGGGTCCGGGATGACGGTCGAGGCATGGGGCACGTGGGCCACCACCGGCACGCCGGGGCCGGCGGGTCGGATGACCCGGAACGGTGGCGGCATGTCCAGCACGCTGCCGGTCCTGTGCGCGGTCAGGCGACCGCGCCGGGCCG
>Ga0105048_10017147_pt1 | contig 11172 bp, 8 predicted proteins | sample MAT05_FD_78382 | JGI IMG/M metagenome (GOLD analysis project Ga0105048, IMG submission 78382) | Freshwater microbial communities from Lake Fryxell liftoff mats and glacier meltwater in Antarctica - MAT-05 | ecosystem: Environmental > Aquatic > Freshwater > Ice > Liftoff microbial mat | place...
GGGTGTGGTGGGGTGGGGTGGTGGTGTTGGGGTGTGTGGTTGGGTGTTGGGGTTTGAGGGTTGGGGTTTGGGATTTGGGGGTTGTTGGTTGGGCTTTGGGGGTTGGGGGTTAAGGGGTAAATTTAATTTTTTTCAGCTTAACTGTTGATGGACGATGGAATCCAGCTTTGGCCTCCTTTGGCGCAAGCGTCCGCTTGTGCCATATGCACTTACCACTCAGCATTCTGCCAGTTTTATTATACCATTATTTTTTGCTTACTTTTAACACTGCTGTATATCCATTGTGCCGCTTCGTATACAAAGCCTGCCATCACTGGGTTTTAATGTATTTGCCAAATTATTGCTGCATATATTTTATCATTAATAAGCGCTATTGGCTTATTATGTTGCTGCCAAAACTGCCAATCAACATTATTCCCATTCTTCTTGCCTGCTCTTTCAAACATCCATATCATCCATTCTCGCCGACTTTCCCGTGGATGTTCTTTTAGCAGTTTTTTATTAGAGTGGAAATATGGCTTTTCATATCTCGTACTATATCATCTAATCGATTTCAATGACTGCCTGGCAGCAAGTGTATATAACCTGGCATAATACGCCAGGCATAAACATAAAGCCCTTTTTTTCCTGGCAAATTTCCAACACTTTATTATTTCGTGCTTACTCGTTTCTCGTAAATACCTCTATCCAGTTTACAATTGCAAAACTGATAAAATATACTGTTAAGGCACAAGGGAACGCTTGCTCCAAAGAGGGGATTATGGCTGCAGAATAAAAGGCCTTATAACTTTACTTAATCCTTCTATAAACTGCTGTCACAGTATGCGCTGTAGGTAATTCATTATTAAACTTAATGTTCACTTAATATATCATGCCCCATTTTATCCCGCTTGGTAGTGAGGTAGCGTTCGTTATGAATATTGGGTTTAATTTCAATGGCCACTGTTTCCACTACTTCTAATCCATATCCCAACAAACCGGCTCTTTTGCGCGGATTGTTACTCATCAAGATCATTTTGCTGATGCCGAGGTGGCGCAATATCTGGGCCCCTACCCCGTAATCGCGTTCGTCCATAGCAAATCCCAGTTCCAGGTTGGCTTCCACTGTATCCATTCCTTCTTCCTGCAGTTTATATGCCTTTAATTTGTTCAGCAACCCAATACCACGGCCTTCCTGGTTCATGTATAACACCAGGCCTTTACCGGCAGTTTCTACCATCTTTAATGCCTTATGCAACTGGTCGCCGCAATCGCAGCGAAGCGAACCCAGTATATCCCCCGTCATACAACTGCTGTGCACCCGTACCAAAACGGGTTCATCTTTTTCCCAGCTTCCTTTTTTAATGGCCAGGTGAATTTCCCCGGTATTCACCTGCTGAAAAGCTATTAATTCGAAATCCCCATATTTGGTGGGCATGTGCACCCTTTCTTCTTCCTTAATCAGGCTTTCCTTGGATAACCGGTAGGCAATCAGGTCCTTGATCGAAACCAGCTTAAGGTCAAAACGTTTGGCGATTTCCATCAATTGCGGCAACCTTGCCATGGTGCCATCCTCGTTCATAATTTCTACCAGCACGCCGGCCGGAGAAAATCCTGCCAGCCTGGCAAGGTCGATGGTAGCCTCAGTATGGCCGGTTCTTCTCAGTACGCCTCCTTTTTTCGCCCGCAAAGGGAATATATGCCCGGGACGCCCCAGGTCTTCCGGTTTTGTGTTGGGATCAACAAGGGCCCTTACGGTTTTTGCCCGGTCGTGCGCCGAGATACCGGTAGTGCACCCATGTCCCAGTAAATCAATGCTTACGGTAAAGGGGGTGGCATGTAAAGAAGTATTATCATTTACCATTGCGGGTAACTTCAGTTCATCACATCTTTCTTCTGAAATCGGGGCACAAATCAGGCCCCGGCCGTGGGTACTCATAAAATTTATGATCTCCGGGGTTACGGTTTGTGCCGCTGCAATAAAATCGCCCTCGTTTTCCCTATCTTCATCATCCACCACAATTACCAATTTGCCCTTTTTTATGTCTTCAATGGCACTTTCAATACTATCTAACATTTATTAAATTTAAGTGGCAAAGTTAATAAGGATGCCCGTTACTATTTCCAGTTGTTGATGGCTATTTAAGGAATAGATAAATTATTAATAAATTGTTAAGTGTGCAGCGTTACAATACCTGTGTTTGCCTTGTAGATGTTAATCAATTTAACTTTTATAAGCAATTATTTACTTTCTTTGCCACACAAAAACAGAACTAATATGCAATTAAGAAGATTACTTCCCCTGGTAATCGCCCTGCTGGCGATGCCTTTTTTGATGAATGCCCAGGTGACCACGAGTCGGATTACGGGTACCGTAAAAGATGATAAAAATAATGGATTGGAAGGTGCTACCATACGGGTGATCAACGTACCAACTGGTACTGTTAAAATTACGCGTAGCCGCCAGGAAGGAAGGTACGATGTGCCTAACCTTGATGCCGGAGGCCCGTATACGATTGAAGTTACCTTTGTAGGTCAAAATATCAACAAAAAAACAGATATCTATTTACAATTAGGTAATACAGAGAATGTTGACTTTACCGCTAGTAGTACTGCTACCCAACTTGAAAATGTAATAATTACCGGTGCCAGAACGAGTCGCACCATTAAGAATGGTACCTCCTCCAACTTTAACCAGCGCGTAATAGCAGATATTCCCAATATCAGCAGAAGCATTTCAAACATAACCACCCTAACTCCTCAGGCAGGTGGAGGTAACAGTTTTGGTGGCAGGGACGGCCGTTATAATAACGTGCAGATAGATGGCGCCAATCTCAATAACAACTTCGGCTTATCCTCCAGCCTTTTGCCCGGCGGCGCAATTCAACCCATCTCCCTTGATGCCATTGATGAAATTTCCATTAATGTTAGCCCCTTTGATGTGCGCCAGGGAAATTTTACCGGTGCTGGTGTAAATGCCACTACCCGCAGGGGTACCAATACCCTGCAGGGAAGTGTTTACGGTTTTTACCGGAACCAATCGTACCAGGGTACCAAAGCAGTTGGGCAGAAAATACCAGCACTGGTTAGTTCAACTTCAAAAATTATCGGTGCACGGATCGGTGGAGCGATCATTAAAAATAAATTGTTCTTCTTTGTAAGTGGCGAAAAAGAAGACAGGGATCAGCCGGGATTGGTATGGAAAGCAAATCGCGGTCAGGCCACAGATGCCAATACTTCCAGAACCACTGCAACAGACCTCGACCTGGTAAGTAATTTCTTAAGGACCAGTTATGGTTATGAAACCGGCCCTTATGAAAACCTCGGTAATTTTATTACTGCCAATAAAAAGATTTTGGGCCGTTTAGACTGGAATATCAATTCAAAACATACTGCTTCCTTTAAATACAATTATTCGATAACGGATGACGACCAGACGTTGAACGGAACCAGTGCTCCCAACCCAAGATCAGCAAGCAACAGGTGGAGCCAGCAAAGTATGAGTTATGAAAATTCCAATTATGCCAACACCAATGTATTGAGTACCTATGCTTTCGAATTAAAAAGTAATATCAACAGTAAGTTATCTAATCAGTTGATTGCTACCTATACCCAGGCCAACGACCCTAAGAGAAGCACCAATTCTTCCATCTTCCCTTTTATTGATATTAAAAAAGACGGCGATTCTTACATCAGTGCCGGTTACGAACTTTTCTCCTTTGGCAACGATGTTGTAAATAACACTTTAACTATCAACGAGAATGTTACCTACAATACCGGCAAGCACAGTATCACCGGTGGTGTCAGCTATGAAAAAATATATGTTAAGAACCAGTTCCTGCGTTATGGAACCAGTTACTACCGCTATGATTCGTTAAACCAGTTCCTAAACAACCAGGCACCTTCTGCTTTTGCTTTAACCTATCCTTACGCTGGCCAGAAGCCTTTTGTAGAACTTGATTTTGCTCAAATCAGCGTATACGCACAGGATGAAATTCAATTGAATGAGCGATTTAAATTAACCGCCGGTTTGAGAATTGACCGCCCGCTATTTACAAATGAGTTAACATCAAATGCAAGTGTAAGCGCATTAACTTTTGGTGATTTAAATGGTAACCCCTTAACGCTTGATGTAGGTAACTGGCCTAAAGAAAGAACCTATTTCAGTCCGAGATTGGGATTTAACTGGGATATAGAAGGAAATAAAGACCTTATCATCCGTGGTGGTGCAGGTATATTTACCGGAAGGTTTCCATTTGTGTGGTTTACCAACCAGCCGAGTAACAGTGGCGTAATACAGAACACCGTAGAATTAACCACTGGTTTATCCAACTACCGTTTCGATGCAGACCCCAACAAATATGTTGGTAATTTTCCATCCAAACCCGGTCAAACTGCTCCTGGTTCAATCGCAGTAGTTGACCGCAACTTTAAAATGCCACAGGTGTTCAGGGTGAGTGCAGCAGTAGATAAGAAATTAGGCAACGACTGGACCTTAACCGTTGAAGGTATTTATAATAAAGACATCAATGCCTTATTACAATACAATGCCAACCAACGCCAACCTGTTGGGGTAACTGCCGGACCTGAAAGCCGCCCGTTATTTGGTAATGCTAATGCACTAAGAAGGTTTAATGCAGGTACTTCTGAGGCAATGGTATTAACCAATACCTCAAAAGGTGGAGCAGGGATTGCTACCATCCAACTTAGCAAAAGATTTAGTTCAAACTGGGATGCGAGTGTAGCCTATACGCACACCGAATCATTTGACGTAAGTGGCAATCCGGGTTCGCAGGCAGCAAGTGCCTGGAGCAATATCCCAAGTGTTAGGGGAAACAATAACCTTGACCTGGCTTACAGTGATTTTGGTACACCCAATCGCGTTGTGGCCTATGCTACCTACAAATTAAACTGGGCAAAATACCTGGCCACCAGCTTTACTCTTGTATATACCGGTTACGAACAAGGGAGATTTGGCTACCGTTACAACAATGACTTTAACCAGGATGGTATTTCAAGCGACCTGATTTATGTACCGAAAGATGCCAGTGAAATTACTTTTGTGCAGAATGGCGCTTTCACACCACAGCAACAAAGCGATGCCTTCTTTGCTTATGTAGCGCAAGATAACTACCTGTCTAAAAAACAAGGCCAGACAACTGACAGGAACGGGGCAAAATTTCCTTGGTTTAGTAACCTTGATTTTAGGATCCTGCAGGACATTCTACCGATTACAAGTCGCCGGAATTATGGAATACAGTTAAGCCTTGATGTTGAAAACTTCACCAACCTGCTAAACAGCGATTGGGGAGTTACCCAAAGAACAATTTATGGTAATGGTGCCATACTTGCAGTAGCATCTGCACCTACCGCCACTACCCGTGCTACCTACCGGATGCAAACTGTTTCCGGTGCGCTGCCAACATCTACTTTTATAAGTAATATCACAGCCGCTAATACCTACAGGATGAACCTTGGTTTAAGGTTGAGTTTTTAGCAGGTACAGAGGATAATGTAGTTTTTTGATTTTAATACATTTTGATCACAGGCGCCATGAATGATTTCATGGCGCCTTTTTTTATGTTGTTTAGTATTTTCAAATCATTCACCGGTAAAAATTAAGCACCCCATCATTGAGTGCAGAAGTAACGATTTGATATTATTCTAAGGGGCTTTTATTCATCGCTATTCTAACAACTTTGCACAAATTAAAAAACCTGTTTATGAGCAAACACATTCACAAGATCGTGCTGGCATTTTTTATGTTACCGATCTTCCTGGTTAACGCCCAGGAAACAACTTCCGAAATCTTTCTTCCTGCTACCCGCCACTGATAAAAAAGAATACCTGGTACATTCGGTCTATCCGGAAATTATTGCTCTTCCTAAAAAATGCCATGGCATTTTTTGTGCCCCTTACTGCACCCTTTTTTCAAAAGGGTATGCTGTATAAACCAGGGACGAAATAGTCCGAAATAATTTCACCGGTATTTCATGGTATTAAATAAAGCGATGGTAATCGACAAGGTGACTACACCGGTTTTAAAGTAGGTGATGCTGACCTATTGCCCGGGCGTTGACAGCAGGTTCAAATCAGGTAAGAGGCACAAGCCAGTTAGTTTGTCTGCCTGCTTTTCATTTCTCCTCAGTGGATGTCATTCAATTCAAACCTGGGGTGATGTAAAATGTTGGGATTTCTCCGCTACCCACATTTTCCTTCCTCTTAATTAACATTTATTTCTGAACCCGAAATAAATACATTGAAAAATATATGGCAATTTTAGCAGCGCGTTTAAGGGGTATTTTGGCGTATTGCAGGGTAGTTTAAAAATGGTTCAACAATTTATTAATAAAAATTAAACGCGGTTGATAATAAAGCTACTCTTTCTCACCTGTGTTATTACAATTACCCTGGCGCTGCCTGCGTTGGCGCAGGAATACAGGGTAACAGGTAAAATTATCAATGCGGCTACCGAACCCCTGGCTTATGCGTCTGTATCGGTAAAAGAATTACAAACCGGCACTACCACCGATGTACAAGGCAATTATGTATTGCAGCTGGAAGCCGGTAAATACGACCTGGTTGTTACCATGATCGGCTACACTTCCCGCGTTATCACGCTTACTATCACCGCCGACTATACGCAGAACATCTTGCTGCAACAAAACGATAATCAATTATTGGGCGAGGTACAAATCATCGGCAACCGTAAGGATCACGCCGTGGAAATTGTAACCAATGTTATTAAAAATAAACAACGTCAGCTGGACAATGCTGGTGCCTTTAGCTGCCATATTTATATCAGGGCCAGTGATGCCAACAGCCATGTCAGCAAAAAAAAAGGAACCATCGATAGTGTTAAGCAGCGGCAAAAAGCACTATCCGATATGAGCCTGGCGGAGATTTATTTGCAACTGGACCATGATTTTCCTGACAAAATAAAGGAAGAAAGAACAGCAGTAAAAGTGAGGGGTAACAGCAGCGGTCTTTTCTATTTAACTACCACAGATGGTGATTTTAATTTTTACAAAAACCTGGTACAACTGCCCGCCCTTACGGCCATACCAATGTTGTCACCCATCAGCAACAGCGGGTTAATTGCTTACCGGTATAAAACCATCCGTACCCGAAAAGAAAACCACCGGACCATTTACACCATCAGGGTAACCCCGTCAAAACTAGGGAACGCATTGGTTAGCGGGGAAATGGAAATTATGGACAGTGCCTGGGTAATGCTGAGTGCTTATTTTGAATTGCCCAAATTTCATCTTACCGAATACGACCATTTTTCGGTTAGCCAGCAGTTTGAATGGGTAAACGAAAAAGCCTGGATGCCGGTGAAACAGGAATTTGTTTACCGTACCAAGGCAGGTAAATCCTCCCTAAGTGGCAGTACCATGGCCATTTACAGCGATTACCAGGTTGATACCATTTTTACTAAAAAACATTTTGGCAGCCAGGTAAGCAGCACGGCTGCAGCAGCTTACGAACGTGATAGCAGCTACTGGGAAAATATCCGTAAGGAGCCGCTCACCGAAAAGGAAGTGCAGTTCATCAATTTTAAAGACAGTGTAAAGCGGGCCACTACCACCACGGCATACCTTGATTCGGTGGATCGTTATAACAACAAAATCACCCTTAAAAAATTATTTATCGAGGGCATCGACAATCATAACTGGCGCAAGGAAAGGTTGATGATTTTTGCTTCCATCCCTGACTTATACCTACCCCTGCAAATGGGCGGTGGGCGGATTGGCTATAACTTCTACTTATTTAAAAAATACCCCGATAAAAAATCCATTACCCTTTCTGCCCGAACCAATTATGGTATCAGAAACAAAGACCTGCAGGGAGCCATCTCATTTTCCAAATTGTACAATCCCTTTAGCAGGGGCGAATATTTCATCAACGTGGGTAGGGAATTTGACCAGATATTTGATGGGGATGCCTGGATCAACCAGATAAAAAGAAGCAACATCTATTTAAAGGAAGGCATTGAAGTTGGTCATCGAGTGGAACTTTTAAACGGGCTGGTGTTGAGCAATTACCTGGAATATACCGTAAGGAAAAGTGTTGCTGATTATAAAACCAACGACAAATTGGATTCTTCCTCCCTTTTTGGTGGCCTAAGTAATAACCAGGCCATTCGTTTTGAGCCCTATACTGCTTTCTATAATAACATTGTTCTGCAATACACGCCTGGCCAAAAATATATCCGTGAGCCTAAGGAAAAAATAATTTTGGGCAGTAAGTGGCCTACATTTGGCGTGCAGTGGCGAAAGGGTATACCCGGGTTGCTAAACAGTACCATTGATTTTGACTACCTGGAATTTGGCCTCACTCAAAAACTAAAATTGGGCCTGGCAGGCGAATCGAGGTACACTTTTATCAGTGGCAGTTTTTTTAACCGTAAAGACCTTCGGCTGGTAGATTATAAATTCATGCGGCGGGGCGATCCATTGCTGTTTTCCAATCCAACCCTTAGTTACCAGGCCCTGGATTCCACTTTCCCGGTATTTAAACGATTTTATGAAGGGCACTACCTGCACCAGTTTCATGGTTCCATCATCAATAAAATCCCCCTGCTGAAAAAGCTACATTTGCTGGAAGTGGCCGGTGGCGGACTGTTGTATGTTCCGGAGCGAAATTTAAGGTATGCCGAATTATTTGTAGGGGTAGAAAAGATTATCCGGTTTTGGCGGGAGAGGTATAAGATTGGCGGCTACATTGTAACCAGCGCAGCCAACAAATTTAGTAACCCGTTGCAATTTAAAATCGGCATCGAAGTTTTTAACAAGCGAAAAAATAGTTGGTATTAAACAACACTATGCATTAGGTGATGTACTTTACCTTACGAATGGTGTCCACTTTTATTTCCCCATCCCCATACCAAAAAATCGGGAAAAGCCCTTGCCCAGGTAGCTACATCATGTCTTCCATCCTGTAATTCCACATAACGGATATCATCCGTGGTGTAGCCTTTTTTAACCAGTTCTTCAACCAGGCTGATGGTATCGTCAATAGCATCAATAATACCATTGTTATTCCTGTCGGCCGTTTCATCCTGGGTGCCCACTTCAAAAAAAAATCGCTGCCCCGGGTGATAGCTGCCTTCCCTCACCTGCCGGTGCATAATTCGGTGCAGGTTTTCATCAAAGTCTTCATCTGACTGGCACTTATCACGCCACCAGAAGGAACCACTAAAAATCCCTACCTTTTTAAACTGGCGCTGGTGGTTCCAAACAATGTCCATGGCGCTTAACCCACCCAGCGAAAAGCCTGCAAAAGATTTTTCTTTAAAAGAGAGGATGTTATAGGTGCTGCGTAAAAAAGGCAACAATTCCTCCAATACAAAATGGGTGTAGCGGGAAGCCTTAGCACCGCGGCCCTTATAATCGGGGATACGGGCTGTGCCATATTCATTTTTGCGATCGGCAGAACAATGCAGGCCAACGCAAAACAAGGGCTGTATCAATTGATGCCTGTACAGGTCGTCCAGGATATATTGAAACTGCATGGTAACCAGGTCCTGCCCATCGTTAATCAACAACAATTCAGGATGCGCCTTATTGTAGGTTATTGGTGGCAGGTAGCAGTCTACCTTTACCTCCCGGTTTAAGTGTACCGAAAAAATTACATGATGTTCAACCAGGTCAAGTGCGCTTTTTGCAGGATGCATATTTTCAAAATTAAGCAAACCCGCTGAAAGCAAACCAGCTAAAGCCATTCAAAACCGAAGATGGGAATTGGGTGCCTGTTGAAATAGGGAACCAGGTTACCAGGAAACCCAACATAAGGACTGGTCATAAGCCAGTAGTAAAAGCCCCGCCTATAAACAAAACAGGCCGCGGCAACTACCTATTGTTGCAGCGGAAAACTTGCTTTGCATGGATAGAAAATTGGGAAAGTAATTATTGCTCCTCCTTCAACGTATGAATGTCATGCAGCAACTAGTGCATTTCCAGGCTCAGTCTACCATTATAAATACCCCTGATCCGCCTGGTTTTGTAGACCAAAACAAAATGTTCCGTATGTAGAAATTCGGTGCTGTCTTTACTAAAACCAATCTCCTCCTCCGCAAAATAAGATTGCCTGGCCAGGGTATAATGGCAGTTTTTGTACCAGTAAGGAAATGCCTGTAGTTGTTGTTGATTTCGTGATCGCGCTTGTATTGCTTTAGCACATAGGGTTTATCCTTACAGGGAGTAACAGTATAGGATAATAAAACCAGGTCCTGTTCATTTTGCAAACTATCGCTTACTATCTTCATATTCCTGGTCATAGCCGGGCAAATGCTACCGCAAGAAGTAAATATAAAATTAGTTACATGTATTTTCCCTTCCACAGTTTTTTGAGATATCCAATTACTGTCTTGATTTAAAAACAAAAAATTACCAATGATATGCGTTATCCGGTTTGCAATAACTGTATTATCATTTAAAAACAAAGACGTAAAATCAGGTTCATTGTAATACGGCAATTTTAGGTTGGCAGTTACCTGTTGCTCAACGCAATTCATCAACAGCAGGCTACCTGGCAGAAAAAATACTATCCGATACATTTTTACAATTTTTTGTTTCCAATATTCTATAACGCCTCCCCTTTATAATTACATAATTTGCCCTTATTTTCCCATTGTCGCACCACATTTTTTGCGCCCCTTCCTCCTGCCCGTTAACAAAATGGGCTTCATGAATAAGTTTGCCATCGTAATTTCATTCCTTTAATTCTCCCTCATATATATCATTGCTGGCTATAAACTCAAATCTTTTATGGCCATTATCCCAAAACGATTGTTGTTTCCCTTCGTTATATAACCGCTCCTCCATTAATCGCCTGTTGGGATACCATTTTTTGCAAACACCCGTCAACAGGCCATTGTAATACCCTTCCATTGAAAAAATATCGTGGCTACCAGACTGCAACTGGTAGAGAAATCCTGAATATTTTTTATTGTTCCTATAAACCGTATCATTTTTAACCAGTATTTTTTCAGCCTGTTTAGATAAAAGGATAGGGTGAGGTATTTGCTCCATCCCATCAGTTGGTTCCTTTGGTAATGGCACTTTACAGGAAGCGGCCAAAAAGAGCAGTATGATCGTTGTTAACTGTTTCATTTATTGTGTTACCGTTCCTGCCGTTCCATAATAACCATTTCCGTTCATGTAAGGAGCATCAGCAGTAAAACGGTAA
>Ga0105048_10017148_pt1 | contig 11171 bp, 8 predicted proteins | sample MAT05_FD_78382 | JGI IMG/M metagenome (GOLD analysis project Ga0105048, IMG submission 78382) | Freshwater microbial communities from Lake Fryxell liftoff mats and glacier meltwater in Antarctica - MAT-05 | ecosystem: Environmental > Aquatic > Freshwater > Ice > Liftoff microbial mat | place...
GCTATTGTGGACGACATAATAAGGGTAACAGGAAAAAAATTAGATGATTTACAAGAAGTGATTGCTTTGTGCAGAAGTGGAAATTTCGGTATCCCGCTGCAATACACTAATATGAAAAGCTAAGGAAAGAAAGCTGATTAATATTTGGCTCACATAGCATTTTAACCTACTTTTGCACCCCAACAAAAAAATGTCCGGTCGCTGTCGGATTAAAATTTAATTATGAAACAAGATATTCATCCAAAAAATTACCGCCTTGTTATCTTCAAGGATATGAGTAATGGTTACTCTTTTTTAAGCCGCTCAACTGCTGCAACCAGAGAAACTGAAAAATGGGAAGACGGAAATGATTATCCGCTTATCAAAGTGGAAATCTCCCACATGAGTCATCCTTTTTATACAGGTAAAAACATACTCGTGGATACTGCTGGTCGTATTGATAAGTTTAAAAAGAAATATGCAAAAAAGGCTTAATCTTTTCACATATTATTTCAAAAACTCTCTGCTTTGCAGGGAGTTTTTTATTTTCCCTGATTATGGAATATAAAATGACATCCTGTGATTATAATACTTTTTGATACAGCAAGAAGCCGCAAAAAATTATATCCCTTTTCGCTTTCCCGGAGGATTTGTGATATCAGAAACGGCATGGTGAGCAATAGGGAATGGGTGGAAAAATTTACAGGAAGATCCTGTCTTAGTTTATCTGCTGAATATTTGCAGGAAGATATCATCCCCCAATCAGGTTCTTTTTTATGCATTGACAGCAGCGTGGTGCTTACACCAGAAATATGGAGTCAATTTGAAAATTTAAAGCCAAATCAAGCTTTAGAAGATTCACAGGGATTGTTGGGCTATGTTTCCGAAAAGCCTCCTGTTTTGGATATCCTGCCTATATTTTTCGACTCGGTTGTACATACACACAACCCCGTTTTACGAATCAATCATCCCATGGATTGGGTGCGAAGCAGCGCAACTATTATTCAACAGCAGATTGCGCTTTTTTGTAAAAATATTTCTCCTTTACTATCAGAATCTGTACCATTTTTAAAAATCTACGGAGAACACCCTGTTTATTTTGAGGAAGGGGTAACTGCCTTTGATGTAACCATTAATAGTATGGAAGGTCCGGTTTATATTGGTAAAAATGTGCTCCTTATGGAAGGAACCTGTATAAGGGGGCCTGTAGCTATAGGTGAGGGGACTCTGGTAAAAATGGGTGCGCAGATATACGGAGGTACGTGTATTGGCATTTATTGTACGGTAGGTGGCGAAATAAAAAACAGCCTGATAGGCGATTTTTCCAACAAAGCCCATCATGGATATCTTGGTGATAGCATGATTGGACAATGGTGTAATCTTGGTGCAGGTACTACCAACAGCAATGTAAAAAATAATGCAGGGATCGTAAAAATGTGGAATGAAGAGGTAAAAGACTTTTGTCCACAGGGAGCAAAAGCCGGGCTTTTGATGGGAGATTTTAGTAAAAGCAGCATAAACACTGGATTTCAGACCGGAACGGTTATTGGAGTGTGCTGCAGCGTACATGAGGCACTCGACAATTCAAAAAATATACGCTCCTTTACCTGGGGAAAAAACAAAACTTATCTGCCAGAAAAGGCTTTGGAGGATATTAAAGGCTGGTACCGGTTTAAAAATCAGACAGATAATCCAAAAAATGCCAATATATTGATGAGGATATTTCACAATGAAAAGCATCCATGACGAAAATCATCGCTTTTTTGGTTGCCATATCCCTATTTTGCATTATCTAAATTTAAAAGAAATTATAAAATGAGAAAAGAAATAGCTGCAGCAAACTGGAAAATGAACTGCACCGTTACCCAGGCGGAAGCCCTGATTGATGATTTGATGGCACAAGAACATCATTTGAATGCACATTGCATAGTGGTTCTTGGTATTCCATATCCATACTTAGTAATGGCTCAGGAACGGCTGCATGGTAAAGACAGCTATTATGTGGCCGCCCAAAATATGCACCATGAGGAAAACGGTGCTTATACAGGTGAAATCAGTGCTGGTATGCTCAATTCTATTGGGGTTGATTATGTGATACTGGGACATAGTGAAAGGCGCGAATACTTTGGGGAAACCAATGAGATGATTGCCAAAAAAATTAATCTTGCCATTCAGTACGGGTTGGCTCAAATTTTTTGTTGCGGTGAACCCTTGGCCATACGTGAGGCAGGTACCCAAAATGAGTATGTAACCAAACAAATGGAAGAAAGTATTTTCCATTTGTCTCCTTCACAAATAAGAGGGATGGCAGTTGCTTACGAACCGGTATGGGCCATAGGAACCGGCAAAACGGCTACAGAAGAGCAAGCACAGGAAATGCATTTGCACCTGCGTGGGATTATTGCTACAAAATACGGTACGGAAATAGCCAATACCATTTCTATACTTTATGGTGGAAGCGTAAAAGCAAGCAATGCCAAAAGCCTATTTGGTCAACATGATGTAGATGGAGGACTCGTTGGTGGAGCAAGCCTTGTAGCAGCCGATTTTGGAAGCATTATTGATGCCTTAAAAAAGGATCCTGCACTTTAAAAATATCTGTCGGCAAGGGTTACAAAAGAACTTACTGTTTTTTCATGAAAGCATCCATGGTTTGTCCACGAAACTTTGGCTGCTTTTCTTTTATCTTGCAGGCATGGCGAAAATTCTTATCCAGTTTGCACATCCAAATCTTGATAAATCGAGAGTGCAAAAGCATCTTATTCGTCAAGCCGCTTCCATAAGGGGAATTACTATAAATGACCTCTATGAACAGTATCCGGATTTTGACATAAATATTTCCCGAGAAAAAGCACTGCTGATTACTCATGACATCATAATTTTTCAACACCCTTTTTATTGGTACAGTACTCCCGCTATCATCAAACAGTGGTTTGACCTTGTATTGGAGCATGGATGGGCTTATGGTTCTAACGGAAATGCGTTGGAAGGTAAAAAAGTATTCAATGCTATTTCCTGCGGTGGATCGGAAGAAGCTTACGCAGCTAATGGAAAAAATACAACAACCATACGCCAACTATTAGCACCAGTTGAGCAAACAGCAAAACTTTGTAATATGGCATATTTGCCTCCGTTTGTGGTTTTTGGTACACACAAATTACAAAAAGTGGATATCGAAATAGCGGGTATGCAGTACACCCAAATATTACATGCATTATGTAATAATAATATGGCCGAACCCCAATGGGAAAATATAACAACTATGAATGAATGGAGTACCATTCCTCTATCATAAAGCATTTACTAAATGGATCAACAATCTTTTTTATTTCAGGCAATGATCTACCTGGCCGCATCTGTGGCCATGGTTCCGATAGCTAAAAAAATTGGCCTCGGTTCCGTATTGGGCTATTTGTTGGCTGGTATTATTATAGGCCCGTCGGTGCTGGCATTTATAGGCGAAGAAGGACAAGATATCATGCACTTCGCAGAATTTGGCGTGGTGATGATGTTGTTTTTAATAGGTCTTGAACTGGAACCGGAACTCTTATGGAAAATGCGTAAATCCATTGCTGGCCTTGGTGGCTTACAGGTATTACTTACTTCCATAATTATTGCAATACTGGCAATTATTTTTGGTTTACCGTGGCAACAAGGATTGGCTGTAGGAATGGCTTTATCGCTTTCTAGTACCGCTATTGTAATGCAATCGCTTAACGAAAAAGGATTGATAAAGACCAGTGCCGGACAAAGTGCATTTTCAGTTTTGCTGTTTCAGGATATAGTGGTTATACCAATGCTGGCTATGTTTCCGCTATTAGCTACCCTTACACCCGAAGCGCTGAAAGGAAATAACCATGGCGGTACCCTTGTAGAAGGACTTCCGGGGTGGGGCAAAACGTTGGCGGTAGCAGGCGCTGTTATTACCATAATAGTTGCAGGCAGATACCTTATAAAGCCGCTTTTACGCATTATTGCCCAAACACGGTTAAGGGAATTATTTACCGCCAGTGCTTTGCTTTTGGTGGTTGGGATTGCCGTTCTTATGACACAAGTAGGGTTGAGTCCGGCACTTGGTACCTTTTTGGCAGGCGTCATATTGGCCAATAGCGAATACCGGCATGAACTTGAAAGTGATATTGAACCATTTAAAGGATTACTTCTTGGATTGTTTTTTATAGCCGTAGGTGCCTCCATTGATTTCGATCTTATATTTAGCAAGCCTTTACTGATATTTGGCATGGTGCTCGGTTTGATGCTGATTAAAGCATTGGTTTTAATGGTACTTGGTAGCCTTTTTGGCTTACGAAAAGATCAGAATATACTATTTGGCCTTTCGCTCAACCAAATGGGAGAGTTTGGTTTTGTACTTTTTGCTTTTGCCCTTACAGATGGTATTTTGCCTAAAGAAGTAATTGATATTTTAATTGCAGTTATAGCGCTAAGCATGGCTTTAACTCCCTTATTTTTATTGGTAAATGAGAAATTTATTCAACCGAAATTTGGAACACTTGAGGAGGAAGATGAAAGAGAAGCCGACGTAATGAATGAAAGCAATCCGGTTATAATTGCTGGGTTTGGACATTTTGGGAATACTACCGGGCGATTTTTAAGGGCACATAATATTGGTACCACCATCCTCGAAATAAACAGCGACAGGGTGGATTTGTTACGTAAACTTGGGTTTAAAGTATTTTATGGTGATGCCACACGTTACGATCTTTTAAAAGCAGCGGGTGCGGTTCAGGCAAAAATCCTCATTATTGCCATTGACGATAATGAGAAAAGGTTAGCCCTCGTAGAAACGGTAAAAAAACATTTTCCCCACTTACGCATGCTGGTAAGAGCAACTAACCGTGTAGATACATACGACCTGATGAATGCAGGCATGCTGCATGTGTACCGTGAAACCCTTGATACCTCCATTAGGGTTGGGGTTGATGCATTGAAATTTTTGGGTTACCGATCTTATAATGCACAACGTGCATCCCGTACTTTTTTACGTAATGATGAATATAACCTAAAGACACTCGCCGCCATACGCGATAAAAATTTGTACATACACACTGCTAAAGAACTAATTGAAGAACTGGAAAGTACCATTCAGGCTGATATGAAAAGTTATGGAGTTGCGCAAGACAAAGGTTGGGATGAAGATGGACTGATTGCAGAAGCACTTCGTAATAATGGTTTATCTAATACTAAGTAACTTTTTTTTAAACAAGCAAATCTACACTTCAATAAACTGCGCTCTTTGTAAACGATCGTTGATGGCTATACCCAAGCCCGTGTTGGGTAAATAAGGGCATAAAATACAGTCAGCACCACAGGCATCTGCCTCACGCATCAGGCTAAATAATTTTCGGGCCGCTTCTTCAAGGTCGCCTGATGCTGAAAGATTTAAACGATTAGAATAATTGCCCGAAATTGGCTTACCAAATTCAAGAAGTACTACCGATTTACCGGGAAAGCGCTGGATAAGATCTTCTAATTTGCCCCTATACAACGGGGTGGTGGTGGCGTAATGACTTTTTAACATGCCGGGAGCTACCGGGTGTTCAATATCATGAGTTTTTTTAAAAATTTTCTTACCAAGAAGCGCTTCTATTTTTTCGATAGAAACTCCCCCATTACGACGAATGATAACATCTTCCCCTTCAAAATCTACAATCGTACTCTCCAGCCCTACCTTACAAGGCCCACCATCGAGTATATATGGAATCAGTCCGCTTAACCCTTCCATTACATGCCCTGCCGTTGTAGGACTTACATAACCAAAGCGGTTAGCACTTGGTGCGGCCAAAGGAAAATCAAGCTGCCGGAGGAGCTGAAGAGTGAGCGGATGTGCCGGAATGCGTATGGCTACTTTGTCATGACCCGCTGTAACCAAATCGGAAATCCTTTCATTTTTGGATAATAAAAAAGTCAATGGACCCGGGCAAAAGGTTTCTGCCAACTTTAAGGCTGCCTCGGGTATGTGTTTTGTATAGGCTGCCACCTTTGCCCAATCGTTTACATGAACAATAAGTGGATTGAAATGAGGTCTTGCTTTTACTTTGAAAATCTGTAAGACTGCATCTTCTTCTAAAGCATTACCCGCTAATCCATAAACTGTTTCAGTAGGTATCGCTACAATTTGATTGATATTCAGCCACTTAACAGCATCTTCTATACTGGAATTAATAATGGTTTTCATGGAAAAAATAAAAATTTAAACGCATTAACCCCGAATGGTTGCCTATTTTCGAATTTTAGAAACAACATGCAAAGCAAGATAAACGAAGGGACAATAACAAAAACACCGGTTGTTTTATGGATTGTATCCTGGTATCCTTCCACTCTTGACCCTTTCCCAGGGGATTTTATTCAAAGATCAGCCAAGGCTTTTTCGCTCTATTATCCGTTGCATATTTTTTATATTGCTAAGGACGAAGATGCGAGGCTTACACCTAAACACCGGGAAGAAACCACCCAAAATGGCAATTTAACAGAAACCATTTTATACTATCATCCTCACAAAATTGGTTTGGCATTACCGGATAAAATCATTTCAACCTTTCAGTACACCTGGCTAGGCAGGCAATGGTTAAAAAAGTTTAGGGAGCTACATAAAGGAAAAAATATTTTGGTGGAGGTTGGGGTAGCTATGCGTGCCGGAACTTTGGCACTTTGGATGTACAGAAAATGGGGAACTCCTTACGTGGTGCAGGAACATTGGACGGGATATTACCGGGACTTGATGCCGGCTTCGCTACAAAAGCCTAAGTGGTTCTGGAAAATGACCAAACAGATTCTTGATAATGCCAATGCTATATTTCCAGACAGTCGGCACCTTGGAGAAACAATTTCAAAATACATAAGCAAGGTTCCATTTCAAGAAATCCCCAATACAGTAAATACGGATCTTTTTTATTATACGGAAAATGTAAAAACGACATCAGCATTCAGGTTTATACATGTATCAACACTAGGGTACCAAAAAAATACCGAAGCCATCCTGCGGGTTATAATCCGGCTAAAGGAAAAAAATCCAGAACAACCGATTGAATTGCTTGTGGTAGGCCCCGACCCTGAACAGCTTCAGCAAACGTTTGGCAAAGGCAAACTGGAACGCTTTGGCATCAGGTTTACAGGTGCCAAAACTTATGCCGAGGTAGCAGATATTATGCAGCAATCTGACGTACTTGTTCTTTTCAGCCGTTTTGAAAACCTACCCTGTGTGATGCTGGAAGCTATGTGCTGTGGATTACCAGTAATAGCAACAAGGGTAGGAGGTATAGCCTATCATCTGGATGAGCATGGCGGTTTACTAATAGATTCAGAAAATGAAGAACAGTTGCTGGCGGCTATGGAAAATATGATTGATAATTATGCCATATACAATAAGAAATCAATTGCACAAAAGGCAACTGCCCTATATGCCATGCCGGTTATTGGCAAGCGGTATATGCAGGCTTACCAAACCTATTTTATTGGATTTGAAGCACCTGTTAACCCTTAATTTTAAAATCCTTCAACAATCTATTACCGGGTTATCCACAATTACCATAAAACCCCTTGAAAAACCTTGTAGCCATTCATTTTTAAGGGTTTGCTAAGTAGTAAAATATTACATTTGTAGCTTATTCTGAGCTTAATATATGGAAGAACAACAGTTACCGGAAGAAACAAACGACAGTAACCGGATTATACGGGTGAACATTGAGGAGCAAATGAAAACGGCTTATATTGATTACTCAATGTCAGTAATTGTAGGCAGAGCTCTTCCAGATGTGCGAGATGGACTAAAACCGGTACACAGGCGCGTCCTGTATGCCATGAACGAACTGGGTCTTGATTACGGAAAAACATACAAAAAGTCAGCCCGTATCGTAGGGGAAGTAATGGGTAAATATCACCCGCATGGAGATAGTGCTATTTACGATACCATGGTACGACTGGCACAAGAGTGGACCATGCGATACAAGCTTGTGGATGGACAAGGTAATTTTGGTAATCAGGATGGTGATCCACCGGCTGCCATGCGATATACAGAAGCAAGACTTGCACGTATTTCAGAATGCCTGCTCAATGATATCGAAAAAGATACAGTTGATTTTCAATCAAACTTTGATGATAGCCTTACCGAGCCATCGGTGCTGCCATCACGTATTCCTAACTTGCTCATTAATGGTTCCAGTGGTATTGCTGTGGGTATGGCCACTAATATGCTGCCCCACAATTTATCCGAAGCCATTGATGGTTGTATTGCTTATATTCAAAACCGTGATATCACTGCCGAAGAACTGATTCAATATGTAAAAGGCCCAGATTTCCCGACATCAGGTGTTATTCATGGATTTGATGGAGTAAAGCAAGGTTTGCTTACCGGCCGGGGCCGCTGTGTACTACGTGGAAAAGCCTCCGTAGAAACCGATAGTAAGGGTAAAGAAAAAATCGTTATTTCTGAAGTACCTTACCAGGTAAACCGCGATGTACTTACCGACAAAATTGGGCAGCTTGTTAACGAAAAAATTATTGAAGGCATTAGCAATGTAAACAACGAATCGAACTTGAAGGAAGGTACACGAGTAGTACTTGATTTAAAAAGGGATGCTGTACCACAATTGATTATCAATCAGTTATACAAGCTTACCGAACTTCAAACTTCATACGGAATAAACAATGTAGCACTTGTACGAGGGCGACCTCGTACACTTAATCTGCGTGACCTGATTAGTGAATTTGTAATTTTTCGTCACGAAGTAGTAGTACGCAGAACGAAGTTCGAACTACGTAAAGCCGAAGAAAGATCTCATATTCTTGAAGGGTATCTGATAGCCCTCGATAACCTGGACGAAGTAATTAAACTTATCCGCAATTCCGATTCTCCGGAAATTGCGAGGGAAGGTTTGATTACGCAATTTAGTATGAGCGAAATACAGGCAAGAGCAGTACTTGATCTGCGTTTGCAGAGGCTTACTGGTATGGAGCGGGGCAAGATTAAAGAAGAATTCGACGAAATACAAAAAACGATTGCATACCTCAATTCAATTTTAGCGGATGAAGGCTTACGGTATGAAATAATTACTAAGGAACTCCTCGATGTTAAGGAAAAGTTTGGAGATGTTCGAAAAACTGAAATTCAGTATCTTGCCAACGAAATCAGCTTAGCTGACCTGATTGAGCAAGAAGATGTTGTCATTACTATTTCACATTTAGGATATATAAAAAGAACATCTGCTTCAGAATTCAGACAACAACGAAGGGGGGGAAGAGGAGCAAGAGCAAGTAATACCCGGCAGGAAGATTTTATAGAACAAATGTTTGTAGCCAATACCCACCATACAATGCTCTTTTTTACCGAAAAAGGAAGATTGTTCTGGTTGAAGGTTTACGAAATACCGGAAGGAGATAAAACGGGGAAGGGACGAGCCATTCAAAATATGATGCAGATTCCGCAAGATGATAAAATCCGTGCCATTATTGATATTGCTGACCTGCAGGATAAGGATTTTGTTGATAACCATTTTATTGTATTGTGTACCAAACAGGGTACCATTAAAAAAACCCTGCTTGCTGATTTCAGCAGACCCCGGGCCAATGGTGTAAATGCCATTACGATTGTGGAGGGAGATCAGTTGCTTGAAGCAAGGTTAACCAATGGAGAAAGTGATATTATTGTAGCTATTCGTAGTGGCCGTGCTATCCGTTTTCCGGAAAGAAAAGTACGACCAACCGGCAGGGGTGCTATTGGAGTTACTGCCATTGAAGTGGATGATGCAACCGACGAAGTAGTAGGTATGATATGTATGACCAAAGAGGATGCTGATAAGCATACCATTTTGGTGGTAAGCGAAAAGGGCTTTGGTAAGAAAACTCCCTCTGATGAATACCGGGTAACAAATAGGGGCGGTAAAGGCATTAAAACCCTCAACATAACAGAAAAAACAGGTAAATTGGTGGGTATTCTCGATATTGCGGAAGATGACGATTTGATGATCAGTTGCAAATCTGGGGTTACCATTCGTACCTCAACGGGAAGTATCAGAGAAGCCGGTCGGAATACACAGGGTGTCAAACTAATTAGACTGGATGAAACAGATGAAATAGCAGCTATTACCAAATTGGATAAAATAGAAGTGGACGAGGAGGAAATAACAGAGGAAGGAACAATAAATCCGGTTGCTAATGAAGTGTTAACATCAGAGGAAGAAAATGTAAATGAGGAATCCGAAGCATCTAACGAATCGGAAGAAGACACTAATACGGAGGGCGAAAGTGACAAAGAGGAAGAAACTACCTAAATTTAATTTGTAGTTAATATCCTCTAATTAATTGATTTTCAATACTATAAATTTTTAATACTAATTCTGATTATTTCAAACACAAAAAGGAGAAAAATGAAAAATTTTGTCTTGACCATGGTTGCTATTACCGGAACATTTTTAATGGGCTGGGGGCAGCGGTACGAAAACATTAAAACACAGCTCATGCTGGGTCAATTTGCCAAAGCAAAAGAAGAACTTGACAAAAATTGGACCAACGCTAAGTTTTTATCTAAGCCAGAAGCTTATATTTTGAAGGCAACTATTCTTGCCCAATTGGGCAATGCAAAAGATGCTGGAGAAGCTGGGGCAGTTATGATTGATGAGGCGGAAAGTGTTTATAATGAATATCTGGAAAAAGATCCCGGAAAAAGTCTGATTAAAGATCCTGCCTATGCCAATACGCCCATTACAATATATTCAAGCCTTTTCAATCGTGGTATTGGTTTTTACAACGACAAGAATTACAAATCGTCTTTAAAAGCATTTGAAAAAGTAAGCAAATGGTCAACCTTTCTCAATAGCAATGGTATTGCAGAGATTCCACTTGATACCAACGCAATTTTACTAGCAGGAGCATCTGCCCAGGCAACCGGTGAAAATGAAGAGGAAGCTTTTATGTATTATAAAAAGCTGGCAGATAATAAAGTAGGAGGTAAGGACAACGAGTTTTTATATCGTTTTTTGGCTAGAAAGTCTTTCGATCAGGGAAAATTGGATGAATTTGAAAGATACATGGCTTTAGGCAAAGAGTTGTTTCCTGAAGAAGAGTTCTACTCTTACAAAGAAGAAGACTTTATTTTTAGCCTGGAAGATAAGGAAGAAAAAATGCGCAAGATTGAGGAAATGCTGGATAAGAAGCCAAATAATTTAAAAGTTCAGCTA
>Ga0105048_10017149_pt1 | contig 11170 bp, 12 predicted proteins | sample MAT05_FD_78382 | JGI IMG/M metagenome (GOLD analysis project Ga0105048, IMG submission 78382) | Freshwater microbial communities from Lake Fryxell liftoff mats and glacier meltwater in Antarctica - MAT-05 | ecosystem: Environmental > Aquatic > Freshwater > Ice > Liftoff microbial mat | place...
ACAAAATAGCACTGACCATTACTCCGGATGAATTTTACCAATACCTACAGATATATACCCCACCGCACCGCAACAGCATTGCTATCGAAAATTTAACTTCCGCTCCCAACGCTTTCAATAATCAGATGGGACTTATTTTACTGCCCGCAGAAGATCAGTTTCAATTGACCACAACATATCAGGTGATACCCTGGACTTAAGATTTCCATTAAAAATGAATACAACATCAGGTACCCTTTACGGAACCACCATCTACAAACTTGAATGGAATCGAGCCGAGGCAGAATATCGACATCAGGTACCCTTTACGGAACCACCATCTACAAGGTAGGTTTGCCCGGTTACAAAACGGCTCGCCGGACTAAGCAACCAACAGGCGAGCTGCGCAAAATCTCCGGGATGCCCAAGGGTTCGGGATGGCGCCTGAGCTATGGCCTCCTGTCGCACATCTTCAAAGGACTTTCCGGTCTGTTCACTTTTTTTTCGGTAAATCCGCTCAATGGCGGGGGTATCATGGGAGCCCGGTGCAATCAGGTTAAAAGTAATACCCGAAGTACTCAATTCCTGACTGAGTGTTTTTACAAAACCTGCTACAGCCATACGCAGCGAGGTACTTAAAACAAGATTTTCAATTGGTTGCCGGATAGAAGCACTTTCCAAAAAAAGCATCCGCCCATAACCGTACGGCATCATTAAAGGGACCAATGCCTGTGTAAGTGCTACTTTCCAGCGCAAAAGCCCGGCATAAGCTGCATCCCAATCGGCCAAGGTGGTTTCCATGGCTTTTTTTGCTGGAGGGCCGCCGCCATTTACCAATACCCCGCTAAGGGTTCTCGATCCAATGGCAGAAACAATCCTTTCTGGCGCATGCTCCTCGCTCAGATCGAGTTCCAGTACTTCCAATGTTGATGGAAAAGTATCCGTCATATCTACAAAACGTTCCCGGTTTCTGCCGATTCCTATCACTGCAGCCCCTTCTTCCAGTAATTGAAGCGCAATGGCTTTTCCCAAACCCGATGAGGCACCACCCACCACAAACAATTTATCCCTTATTTGTACATCCATCCTTAAAAGTATTGAATATTTTTTGATATTAAAGTCCTTCTTCCTGTTTTGAGAAATGGAAAAATACAAAGAACATTCATGAGTATCTTGTTTTTTTGAAAGAGAAAAAAGAAGATGAATTGAAACGAAAGAGTGGTTTTAGATAGTGGCCTCGCCAGGAATCGAACCTGGATCTGGAGCTTCGGAAACTCTTATACTATCCATTGTACTACGAAGCCAATTTGGGCTGCAAATGTGCGGCTTTTTTAGCAGAAATGGAAAAATTAAAAGCAAAACTTCAAATCCAAATTCCAAACCAACCAATAGGCAATGGGCAATAGGCAATAAGAAATTGGCAATTAAACCCAAACTACAAACCCAGAAAATTAAATGGCCATGGGCAAATTGCAAATTTTAAAAAGGCAAATACTAAAAATACAATAAGCAATAAGCAACGGGGGAAAGGAAAGATTCCAAAATTTTTAATTCCAAAGCGCTACGTAAACAAAAAACAAATACGCCGCAAACCGGAACCACCCCGCATAAGGCGGGAGCAACTAAACCATTAACAAAAAAAACCGTAAACAAAAAAAAATCAGAGAAAATAACGCAAAAAAAACAAAAACTATTGAATCAACCCTCTTGCATTCGTAGCAAAAATCTTTACAGCAATAGCCAACAGCACTACACCGAAAAATTTACGCACAGCCAACATACCCGCAGGACCTAGCAGCCGGCTTATTAAACCCAACGACTTTAGAGTTACATAAATGAAAGTGAGGTTCAGTAAAATTCCTACCAAAACCACCCACTCGCTATAATTGGCACGCAAAGAAATAATGGTAGTAAGCGTACCGCTCCCCGCAATAAGTGGAAAAGCAATTGGTACAAGGGTGCCACTTTTTACATCTCCATCGCTTTTAAAGAACTCTACTCCAAGTACCATTTCCAACCCAAGAATGAAAATAACAATAGAACCACCCACGGCAAAAGACTTCACATCTATCCCAAGAATAGCCAAAAAACCCTCCCCTACAAACAGGAATAGAATCATCAATGCTCCCGAAATAAGCGTAGCACGAAGTTCTCTAATTCCGCCCATTTTGTTTTTAATGCCAATAAGCAGAGGTACAGAGCCTATAATATCAATCACCGCAAATAGGGTGAAAGTAACCGTAAGTAAAGCATCAATTGTAAAAGGCATTTACAAAAATAGAACGCTTATACAATGTGAATACTATTTCCTGTAATATTCTGAAATTATAAGACAGCAAGATGATATCGCAATCTTTTCCAAGAAAAAAGGTTGCGCATGCAACCTTTTCTGTTTTAATGGTAATATCATCCTTTTAGCAGTAAACCAAAAAGAAACTGGGTAAAAAAATTAACCCTTAAGTACAAATGTTAACATAAATTTATTAGTAAACAATACCCTGAATAGGGTATTTCGTTTAATATTTTTAAAAAATAAAAATATTAATTAAACATTTCAGTAAATATGAAGTAAAAAAAAGTTCTCCTCATCTAAGTCTTCACATTTTAAATTATTTAGGCAGTTTGGCTATACTTGATGACATCTACATGTAAGCAAAATAAGACACCCATTATAGTTTCTCCTCAACAAATCAAAAATTGCCCTTTTCCATTGGGCAGAAGGCTCGTAATTTTACCCGGTGTCGTACGCTTTATCTCTTTCGCAATTGCTTACCTTGGTTCAGGAAACGCTGGATGCTCATTTTTATGGGCAAGCCTTTTGGGTAAAATGCGAAATTACCGATGTAAAAAAATATGATCAGAAGAACTGGTGCTTCTGCAAACTGTTGGAAAAAAAGGCTAATCAGGTGGTAGCCGAAACCCCCGGTGTATTTTGGCAGAACGGTTATCAGCATATTCGCCGCTTTGAGAAGGCAACCGGGCAAAAGTTTGAAAATGGAATAGAGATAAGTTGCCTCGTTTTGGTAAAATTCCATCCGGTATATGGCATGAAACTCGAAGTGCAGGAAATTGACCTGAGCTTCTCACTTGGGCAAATGGAACTTGCCCGGCAGGAAACCATCCGGCAATTGCTGCTGCAATATCCCAATCAGATCCGGCAGGTGGATGATGTTTTTATTACCCCTAACAAACAAATGCCGCTACCCCGCATCATACAACGGATAGCGCTGATTACCGCCAACCACAGCGATGGACAAAGGGATTTTATAGAAGAACTGAATAAAAACATTCATGGGTACGCATTCAAAATCACCGGATTTCTCACCACCATACAAGGCACGCAAGCCGCGGCAGGCATTGTAAAACAATTTAAAGTGATACAGGAAAAGAAGCACCTTTTCGATGTGGTGGCACTGGTACGAGGTGGCGGATCGCAAACCGATCTGAAACCCTTTGATGATTTTGAACTCGCCAAAACGGTAGCGCTTTTTCCTCTTCCGATCCTAACTGGTATTGGCCACGACCGCAATACAAGTGTGGCCGACCTGATGGCAAGGCAATACAAAGTACCCACCAAGGTAGCGGCCTCTATTGTGGATCACAACCACCAAACCGATAGAAACTTGCTGCTGCTTCGTGAAAAAATGGAAGATGCTGTGGGTGCTATCCTTTTTGAAAAACGGCAACAGATAGACAAGTGGCAGGAAAAAATTCAGCACCTATTGCCAAACCGCATCGCATTGTTTAAGCAAAAACTCGAATGGATGCGACTACAAACAATGCATTTACCAACAAGGCAAATGATCCAGGCAAAAAAGGAAGTCGAACACCTGAACATTCAGTTGCAAACAGCCACCACCCGTTACCTGAAAGCCAAAAGGGCAAAATGGGAATTAAGCAACCGCATGGTGGAACAGCTTGCCCCCGAAGCCACACTTAAGCGCGGATTCGCTATCCTTAGTCAAAACAAAAAAATTATTACAAACCTAGGTCATATTGATACGGAGAAAATGCTGACGGCTCAACTTTCCGACGGAACACTCAATTCAAAAATTATACAAATTATAAAAAATGACGGATAAACTAAATTTCGATACCGCTTACGAAGCCATTGAAAAAATTGTACAGGAAATAGAATCGGAAACTATTCCGCTGGACAAACTGGCCGAAAAGGTAAAAGAAGCCAAAAAATTATTGGCTTTTTGCGATGAAAAATTGCGAAATATAGAAGCCGAACTAAACGAAACTGCAAGCTGATCACACTTTGTAAATTCAAAATTACATTGAACTGTAAAGGTATAAAGTTGTTAAAATCATTCGTATTAGTAGCATTATTCCCGATTGGTAAACATTCGTTTCCCGATTGCGAAACCATTACTTCGGCAATGGAGTTACTTTTGCGTCAGTTTTTTTCTTAATATATATTTTGCAACAGAAGACCATACATATAGCCCTTGTGGGCAATCCAAATAGCGGAAAAACCAGTCTTTTCAACAGCCTTACCGGCCTCAATCAAAAAGTAGGGAACTTTCCTGGTGTAACCGTTGATAAAAAAACCGGCGAAACCCCAATCTCGAAAGAGTGGAAAGCCTATATTACCGACTTACCGGGTACTTACAGCCTCTATCCACGGCGAGCCGACGAATGGGTAGCTTATAAAGTATTGCTTGGTCAGGATCCGGATACTGTACCTGATATGGTGGTACTTGTGGCCGATGCCAGTAACCTCAAACGCAACCTGCTCTTTGCCAGTCAGATACTTGACCTAAAAATACCGGTAGTAATCGCCCTGACCATGATGGATCTTGCCCGTAAAAAAGGCACCCAAATAGATATTCCCGGGCTTGAACTAGAATTGGGCGTACCGGTTGTTTCCATCAATCCCCGAAAAAGCAAAGGCATTCCCGAACTGAAGAAAGCAATAGAGGGGATGATTACCCTTGGGGCAACTGCACCACATTTCGATTTTATTGACAATCAGGCACTGGCATCAGGACCTATTGCTGATCTTAAAAAATTGTATTCCAATATACATCCATATCCTGCCTTGCATTACCTGATGCACCACAAAAATTTCAACTTCACCAAATCAAGACAGGAGGAAATTGAAAATATTGAAATTTCGCACAAATTCAATCAGGCAAAAACGCAGGCCAATGAAGTAATGCAGCGTTACCATCGCATACGGCAGGTAATGAAACAAACTGTGATAGAAGATGATCCGTTGGCAAAAAAAATGATGACCGACAGGCTCGACAACATTTTACTTCATCGGGTTTGGGGCTATCTTATTTTGGTAACCGTTTTATTTCTCCTATTTCAAAGCATTTTTTGGCTGGCACAGTATCCAATGAATGGCATAGACTGGGCTTTTTCTGAAATGCAGGGTTGGCTAGGTCGCACCCTTCCCGATGTTTGGTGGGGCAATTTAATTGTAAACGGGCTCGTAGCCGGATTAGGTGGTATTGTTATTTTTATCCCGCAAATCATGATCCTTTTTGGTCTTATCACTTTGCTGGAAGATAGCGGTTATATGGCCCGCATTAGTTTTCTTACCGATAAAGTAATGCGCAAAGTAGGACTAAATGGAAAAAGTGTAATGCCCATGATCAGTGGGTTTGCCTGCGCAGTACCTGCCATTATGAGTGCCCGTAATATCGAAAACCAAAAAGAAAGACTCTTAACCATTCTCATTACGCCCCTAATGAGTTGTAGTGCCAGATTACCTGTTTTTACCATCCTCATTGCATTAATCATACCCAATACCTATTATATCGGGTTTCTGAGTTTGCAAGGCTTGGTTATGATGGGGCTATATATTTTTGGAGTGGTGGTAGCCCTTGCCGTTGCATGGATCGCCCGGTTTTTTGTAAAAATCAATGAAAAAAGCTTTTTTATCCTGGAACTGCCCATTTACAGGGCGCCACGTTGGAAAAATGCCGCCGTAACCATGGTAGAAAAAGCCCGGATTTTTGTGATGGAAGCGGGTAAGATTATCATGATCATCAGCCTCGTTTTATGGTTTCTGAGCTCCTATGGGCCGGGAAATGGAATGGAGGCGGTAGATACAAAATACGAACAATTGATTGCACAAAAACCCGAAGATGCTACTGAATTGAAAAAGCATCAGGCTACCGACCGGCTGGAACAGAGCTATGCCGGTATTATGGGCAAATTTATTGAACCCTCTATCAGACCTTTGGGCTACGATTGGAAAATAGGGATTGCCCTGATTACCTCCTTTGCAGCAAGAGAAGTATTTGTAGGTACCATGGCTACCTTATATAGTGTAGGCTCGGAAGCTGATGAAAACGACATGACCCTACGCGAAAAAATGCAGGCTGCTACCTGGCCCGATGGCCGGAAAGTTTACACACTGGCAACCGGGATGAGCCTCATGGTTTTTTACCTGCTGGCAATGCAATGTATGAGTACGCTAGCCATTGTAAAAAGAGAACTGAAAGGATGGAAATGGCCGATGATACAGTTGGCATATATGACAGCCCTAGCTTATTTCTTTAGCTTTATTGCTTACCAGATATTTAGTTAATACGAAAAAGCAGGGGCTTCAATACAGATGGAAACCCCTGCTTTTTAAAATCAAAATAGTGGTCAGAAACTAAGATTCTTTAATAGAAGGCTTGTTTTTCTCCATCCAGTTAAGTTCTGTTTTATAAGAACCGAGCAAGCCAAGACCGCCCCCAATACCCAGGAAGGCAAAATATATAAGCTCAGCTTTTGAATCCATCATTACAAATTCATCCAGCAGAAAAGCCAGAAACAGCCCGGTACCTAATCCAATTAAAAGTAACCCAAACTTAAGGCTAAGAAAGGGAGCCGGGCGGGCAACCTTATCTTTAGGGTTCATCCCCTTTTCAATCATGGCCAGGTTTTCGCGGCTACGGAAATATACGATGCCCACTATCATCAGAGCAGCAGCAATAAAAAATACAATGGGAATTAGTTCTTCCATAAAAGGTGATTTTAATTGTTGTTTTTGAATGTGTGTTTGTGTGTTCTCTCATAAGACTACCTGCTTTTCTTCCAGGTTACAGGTTGGCAATATTTTTTTGGGAAAAATTAATGCCGGGGAGAAGCAAACCTTTAAAAAATATATTGGTGAATACATGGGGTATCTCTAAAAACCACAGATAAGGGTATCCAATTTTATAACACCGGAATAGAGACGTTAGGACTTACGTCAGTTTGTAATTGAGGATGCTATAAAAATAGTACAACGCAGTATCAGGGGTTTTTTAGAGATGCTCTATAATAGGAACAACTGGTTCCCTATTTACAAGATTACTGTAACCTATGTATCTTTAGATGCGTCCTATAGCGTAGAAATGACCAATACCGACAACGAACAGGAACTGATAGCCCGCATAAGAAAGGGAGAACAGCAGCATTTTGCCGTATTGGTAGATCGTTATCAGTCGCTGGCTTTTACAATAGCACTCCGTTATACAAAAAACCGGGAAGATGCCGAAGAGATTGCCCAATCTGCTTTTGTAAAAGCCTATCGTTGTCTGGCAGATTACCGGGGAGAGGCCAAATTCAGTACCTGGCTCTTTACCATTGTCAGGTCTTTGGCATTGTCATTTCTAAGAAAAAATCAACTGGATACACTTTCTCTTTCCAATGAAAAAGTACAGTTGAGAGCGGATAGTATGGAAGGTGGGTTTTCGGCTAATCAGGTAGAAAAAAAGTCTAAAATTGAAATGGTACATAAAGCCATTCAATTACTGGGAGCCGATGATGCGCAGGTATTGTCACTTTTTTACCAGGGAGAACAAACACTCGAAGAAATAGGGCAAATTATGGGAATAGAACCCAATACAGTAAAAGTAAAACTGCACAGGGCAAGAGCTAAGCTAAAAAAGACCATGGAAAGCAGTTTTGCAGAAGAAATTAAAAATTTACAACAAGCCTGAGAGGAGGAAAAAATGAACAACGAATTACAAAGGGAAGAAGCTCTGCAAAGGTACCTAGATGGTTCTTGCAGCGATATAGAATCTAATGAAATTGCCAAAAAGATTGAAACCATCCCTGCATGGAAGCAGTCCTTCGAAAGCCTTAGCGAAATTCATGGTTTATTGCAAAATAACTGGGATACCCAACAACCTTCTATGCGTTTTACGAAAAACATTATGGAAGCCATAGAAGCTATACCCATTGCTAAACCAACCAGGGAATACATCAATCCAATGATTGCATGGCTACTCGGCGGATTACTTGGCTCCCTGCTTGTTGGGGTTACAGTTTATGCCTTTAGTTTAGCCGACTGGAGTTCTTCTAACAGCACCGATGGTATGTTTTCTCTAAAAAAGGTTAGCCTCCCGGAGTTGCCCTGGCAGAAACTTTTTAACAGCAATACGACCATGCTCCTTATGGTAATCACCCTATTTCTTGGATTAATTTTAATGGATCAATTTTTAAGAAGCAAAAAAACGACTCATTTATAAGCAATAAAGAACTATCCATACAAAAGAGGAACCGGAATAATATTTAGCATTTCAGTTCCTCTTTTTAATTATTTTTCATTTGATCTTACGTATTCTGACCTTCAAACGGACTTTTCAATAAGGACTTAAACTCTTCGTCTTTAGCATTATCGTAGTACCGGTCAAGACCATACTGGATCTGCGAAGGATCGAGTTCACGGTAAGTACCAAACATCCTGTCCCAAATGGAAAAAGCGGTACCGTAGTTGCTATCCGTGTATGGTTGTTTCCAGTGGTGATGTACTTTGTGCATATTGGGGCTAACCAAAACATAACTCATGCCCTTGTCGAGCCATTTTGGTAACTGAATATTGGCATGGGTAAACATGGTAAACATACTCATCATGGTTTGTGCAATCATAACTGCATAAATGGGGAGCCCCATCAAAAAGACGCCTGCTGTAAAAAACAACCAACGATTCAATGCTTCTAATGGATGATGCCGCAATCCGGTACTTACATCCACTTTATTATCAGCATGATGCACAATATGGATACGCCAGAAAAGAGGAGATTTATGTTCCACCCAATGCACAAGCCAGCCGCCAAAAAAATCCATACTCAATACCCCGGCAACTAAAATGCCCCAAACTGGCAGGTTCAGCCAATGTACCAGCCCAAAAGATTCAGCCTGACACCAAAAACTCACCTTTACCAACAACACCGCCAATAAGCCATGGATTACAAGGTGGAAGAGTGTGAACGTAAAATTCAATACCGCATGCGGTATCTTTTTGGTTTTGTACTTAAGCCGTACCAATGGAAATCCATTTTCAACAAACCAAAGAATCAAAATAGGAAGCACTATAAAAGCCAACCGGTGAAACGGTTTGGCTTCCAGCGAGTTGAAATAATGTAATATCTCATTCATAGCAGTAATCTTTAAGTAAAGTTACAATATGACAATAAATGATAGGGTATTGTTGAACCGATTTGCTCGGAGTAGATTTTAAATTCCGACTTAATCCCTGCCATTTCTATGCGTCTATAAAAACCACAGAGAAAAGCCCTGCCAATATTACAGCCCTGAAATAGAGGCAAAATGCATTATGGCTCTCTGCTAAACGGAGATTTTATTAAATGGGTATAACACCCTATCATGGGTTTTTAGAGATACCCTTCTACCTTTTTTTAAATTTATTATGCGATTCAGGTTCATAAATCAATCGGCAAAAAGAACTGAGTCGTTGATTTTCACGCCGTACCGGAATCCCAGCAACAATCCCAATCAACAAGTGGTCGGTTATAGCAAGCCTCATTTGAGGCCTCAATACCATGTCAAAGTCGTGCCCTCCCCACTCCATATTTGTTTCTACCCCCAGAAAGTTCCGGGTACCGGGCAACATATAATGCATGCTAATATTGGCTTGAAAGCCTGCATTCCAGTTCTTTGAGGCATTGGTGTACTCTAAAACAGGACCCGTATACAACAGCGTATGATAATTTTTACCCCACCTTTTGGCGGCAATAAAAAAAGGTTCTGCCAAATGACCGGTCAGCATTGACTCCTTTCCATAATCACGAAACGAAGGCAATAAAAACTCATGCAAATACCCAACAGCCAGTGAGGTTTTCGCGGCGGCATTTACCAAAAAAGTCCATTGAGAAGCCAGTTTCAAGCTATTCAATCTACCACCGGGGTTCAGCCGACCGGAGTCTATTCCTTTGGTGTTGTAATAAAAAGTAAAAGGCAACTCTACTTCCAGCCCAAGCCGGTCGGCCGGAGCCCATTCATATTCTACCAAAGCTTCATATTTATCAAAACCAAGATTGTCGGTAAGCCCTGTCCCAAAGTTCCATTCCCGCTCTCCCTTCCGTGCCCCAAGGTCCCTTATTAAATCAATATACAAGGTTTCTGCGTGCAAAAGTTTCAATCGTTCATTCTTTCTATTTTCAAAATTTTCAATAAAAAGACTGTCTAGTACCTGATCTAGGCTGTCATTTTTTTGGGCATACAATAGTTGACCCAGCCCCACCAACAGGCAGAGCAATCCAAATCGCTTATACATTTTTTTATTTATTGTAATGTGAAAAACTTCTGATACTATCAAAGAAAATTTCTCTACACTGCAGGAGGATACTCGAGCACATCTATAGCCCGGAAAACCAAAGGAGTACCGAAAGACCAAATATTTACAGTTTCCTTACTAACAGGATTTGGCAGCTTCGATATAAAATATAAATGAGCCAATATATTTTTATAAGGCTTATTAAAATCAGGCTTTTCATCAGGAGCATCTCCTTCAGGAATGGCATCCTCTACATAGCACCAGGTCTCAGCCAACCATTCATAAAAAGTGTCATAATCATCAAAATTTTGTTGCAAAGAACTTGCAGCAATGGAAGGCGGATAAAAAGTGTAAAAAGAATAATCTATCCAACTATTTACAAGCAGCAGAAGACACACAGGAAAAACTATTTTTCCCAATAATATCCTTTTACCAAATGTTGTATATTTTGCCATGCTTCCGGGCGAAAGTATTTATTACCATCTACAAAAGAAAATCCAGAGAGGCTGTTAAAGCATTTTTAAAGATTATTTAATCCTTTTTAAAATGGGAATCAATAAAATCCGTATAATAACGCAATATTAAGTTCTTCATTGAAAAATGAAATTCAATCCTGCTCTTCGCTAAATGACTCCATAGAAGCTACATCATCATTAGCGTCACCTTTATGTGCATTCA
>Ga0105048_10017150_pt1 | contig 11170 bp, 9 predicted proteins | sample MAT05_FD_78382 | JGI IMG/M metagenome (GOLD analysis project Ga0105048, IMG submission 78382) | Freshwater microbial communities from Lake Fryxell liftoff mats and glacier meltwater in Antarctica - MAT-05 | ecosystem: Environmental > Aquatic > Freshwater > Ice > Liftoff microbial mat | place...
GGTCTTGGTCTACAATTCTGAAAATTAAATTATTTTCACTATCTCCGCTGCAAGCTGCAATTCGGTAAGTATTACCTTCAAAAAATACAGATTGAAATTCTGCTGTGTCATCACCAGTAAGCAGCGCGCGATAAGTTTGTCCGTCAGAGATATAATTTTCTTCGATATGTTTTTGACACCTTGAGGCCAACGTATCACATTGGGCTTGAGAATTGGTCGCAAGTGTAAATCCGATCGCTGCGAATAGGGTATATAAGATGGTTTTCATAGTTGTATTATTCTGTAATTACGTTGCGAACAGCATTGATTTTTTCTGTCAAACTAGCGAGTTCTTCGTCTGTGACTTTCACGGAAGTTTGGCTTCTCAAATATGTCTTTTTTTCGCGTTGATCGTTGATTGGCTGACGATAGCTGTATGTGCTTTCAAGCGCATTAAAAGCATTACACAATTCTTCAAGTTTTGTTCTAACCCCTGCAAAAGCCGGATCGCTCATCTTTGTGGCAAGCTTGGCTATACTTGGAGCTGCATATTTCTGCTCACCAAGTCGGGTTCTAAGAGCTTCGTTGTTTTGAGCTGCTTTCGAAGCAAGATTTAAAGACTCTATCCAACCTCCAATTAGGATGTATGATGACAAATCATAACGATCATTGCTTTTGAGATAACTGTCGATAGATCTAAAAAAATCAGCATTTAAACGCAACAGTGAATCTCTATTGTCGAGGTTATTCGTAAGTTTTGTCATTAATTTTTTATCAACATTATCAAGCACATTTAGTTCTGACCCAAGTTTAGCAATGACATCGAAGTAATCATTGTTCATTTGTCCTAGATTATAATTAGCGATGTAAGCTAGATCTCCACCATAAACTCCCAAGTTTAGAGCTTTTTTAGTTTCGTTTATGTATCGGCTGCTGCTCTGCAGATTATGAAGCCATTCTTGATTAAATGCAATGTTGTTCCGCTGAATCAAATTTGTAATTTGAACTGGAGATGGAACCGAAATAATTTCACCGTCAAATTTGATAGTTCCAGACGAGCTGACATTTGAATTGTCAACCGGAGTAAGCGGCTCGGGCTTAGCCGTAGGCTCAGCGCATGAGGTAATCATGAGCATAAACGTATATGCCAAAACTGAGATGGGGAGGGTTGTAAATACTTTGAGTTTCATGCTGGGATGGATATATACTTAGTCCGATAGCCTTCAACGGAACTGCAGTTAAAAAGGTTTCTATTTATTAACTCACACAACAAGCTGCCAAAATAAAATTATTTTCCTCAAATAATTCGCTTTCTGATTTGTAGTGGTCAGCCTACCAAGAGATGTATAATAAATTTTCATTCAAAAGTGTCTTTCGGTGGATGCGACAAAGAAAGAAAAGAAAAGGCTTGAAAGTCAGAATTTTTCTCTAATACCGTTTGAATTTATGTATTAGACCATTTCCGTTTCTCTTTATTTTGCTAAACATCAATCACAAAGGCATTTACCACTGTAATTCATAAATGGTTTGGCCCATTTTATAAGTAACATTGGTAGAGTATACAATTAGGTCCAATCGATATCTTCTACACTCCCGCGACAGTTGCATTAACAAGCGATCTTTCCAAAATGCTTGGAATTTTTATAGACTTGCAAGATAATTCGATTCATTTAAGCCGATCTGTTTTGAATGGCAACCGCAAATTGACAGATAAGAGGAAGAAACGGTCGCTGTTAAAACTCGATTTTTTAATAGTTGCGCTTGTTAGGAAGAGTTGTTTCTATGTTCTTTCTATCCTGTGGAAGTGCATCTTTGTTATGAGATTTACAAAGTTTGTTTGTTGTCCCTAAGATCTTCTTACCATGAATTTTTCACCCCTTCACAAAGTGCATTTGTACCAATCCTTTGTCAAATGATTTCGAACTTACAAGTTTTAGGTTAATTGGTGGTCGTCCATCTCGGAACAAGGAAATGCCCGATCCAAGCATTGTCGGTATTATGGATATGTAGAATTCATCAATCAAATTCTCTCTGAGCAATTCATGTACAACGTGCGCTCCACCATCGCAGAAAATGTTTTTGCCGGGCTCAGATTTGAGTTTCGTTACCAATGCCCTCAATCCACTACTATAAAATTGTAAATTTCCTGTACCTGATTTTGGCGTCCTCGAAAGTACATAAGTGATTTTATCAGCATGAGTAAACTCAGCTCCCATCGACATTACTTTGTCATAAGTTCTGCGTCCTAAAAGAACGGTATCTACTGTTTTTATAAATTCATTGTAGCCATAGTCTTCACCCTCTTGTTCTACTTGTGCCAAAAATGCCAAATCATCGTCATGAGTGGCTATGTATCCATCTACGCTCATTGCAATGTAGAGAATAACTTTTCTGCCCTGACTTTTTTTTAATTCGTTAGACTCACTCATTTGTACTTGGGTTACTTATTCTAGATAAACAGAACAAAATATTGTCGTAATCAGTGGTTTTCATAGTTGTTGTGGTCAAAGATATACGATAAATTTTGAGAAATTAGTAGATTGTTGTTCTTTTAGGCCTAGAGCCGAGAGGTCTTGAAAATTATTCAATTTGAAAATCGGCTAATGAGCAAATCTGCTTCTTACAGATGCTTGTTTTTAATGAATTTGTAAATCCAAAATATTTAATCTTCAGCTATTGCTTTGATCATGTTTTTGATCAAATTTTGGAACAGACATTTTATTTGACGCATCATTTAAGCGTTCGCAAATTTTTCATTCTCTACTTTATCCCTTCCGGCAATTCATGCCTCGAAACTCGAAATTTGCTTCTCTTTATCTCAAGTAGTTAAATCGTAAAAGAGTTGGTTTTTTATCCTGTCCTTCATTGGTGATCAGCATATCACCATTGTCGAAAAATGTGATGCCTTCGGCTTTATTAAATCGACCAGAATCCAAAACTTCTATGTGTTCAATTTTGCCATTCATATCGAAGATAAAAAGTAAATACTCGCTTGCTGATAAGAGAAAGAGTTTGCCCGTGATAGGATGTATGCAGATGTCTGAAATTTTAAATTTGATGTTGGTTTCTTCTGTTGAACTTTTCTTTTTTCCTCTTCTTGGGAGATTGATTTTGTTGTTGATCGCAAACTGTTTGATAGACTCAAGGTCGAAGTCAAAAATCGGTTCATTTGATAGTTTTTTGGTTTTTGGATCCAAACCATAAATTACACGTTTGTCTTTGAACTCAGGTCCCTTACTTATTTTCCCTTTGGCTGCAATTAGCAATCGATTATTTAAACGGTCATAACACAAACCTTCATTTTTGTTAGCAGGAATTCCTGTTATAATTGAGTCCAACTTATAATCTGGCAAATCATAATTTTTGATCTCGAATAAGTTGCCATCACTTCGCAAAACATATATTGTACTTTCTATTCTTGCAATTCCTTCATAATCCCCGTTGATGTGAAATTCTAATTGTTTTATCGGTTCATTTTTTAAAGCATCATGTATAAATAATACACCATTTTCATCTTGAATAAACCCAACGGACATATTATCTATGTTTGTTATTCCTGATACCTCGTGAAGGATGTTGGGTAATGTGTAGGTTGCGTCAGTTTTATTGAGATCATAGCCTGTTTTTTTATGATTTTCGGTAAATTTTGATCCACAGCCAAGAAGACTTAACAAAACAATTGTTGGAGTTTGGAGAATTAATTTTAATTTCATAAGAATACGCTCAACATCAAAAGCGAATTTACTGAAGGTTATGATAATACCGTTCACACATTCATGTAGTCCATTTTAGTTCTCTGCATTGTACTAAACATCAATCACAACCGCATTTACCGTTGCAGCTCACAATACCGTAAACACATCCGATAGTGTTTAATATCGGCTTTGCCAAATTGAACCATTTGAATGTTGTTACGTCATTTATAAAGCAATTTGCGCCAATTGTAATTATTGACTGATCCAAAGATTTTGACATATTCTACAATAGTCAATGCCGATACAACAAAATACTAGTGCAATGAGACTACTGGCGAAATTGGAATATCTATTTTGTATAATCGGTATTATTAATGAGTCCTTTGGGCCAATTAATAAAACCTTTTGGTACAACCGACTCTATAACTTCATTAGGAAAATGGCATTTCGGCATTGAGGTTTTTGTAATTGTAGTGGTGATTAAACCAAAATGAAATATACTTTAGTCCAAAAATAAGTGTGATTATTTTGGCTCAATGCTAAGGAATACAAGTGTTCCTGGCAATCGAGAGAAACGAAGATAGGTCTGTTACGCCTGTCCAATGGGTATTATTGTTGAATTGAAAACTGCTTGTGGCAAGGGAAATGTTTGATACGAAGGTAAATTGAAGGATGTAAATCCGATTTTGGAAGCTGCCTTAGCTCACTAAGATTTTTTTCACGAATCTATGGTTGTATTTATCCCGAAAAACAATGAGATATGTTCCGGCCGACAAAGGCTCAACAAAATACATTGTCTGTTGTCCCATTATATCTTTTGTAATTAATTTTCCTTCTGAAGTATATAAACTCACATTATAATTTTGGGCGTTTTGAATAGAAATTCTATTATTTAGATCGACAAATGCGGTGGGTGAATTTTTGTCGTCAAAAATATCGATTCCTACATATTCGTCGACAGGAATTAGTAACGCCTTCATCAGAACAGGTGATTTGTCTGCACTTTCCATCATGTCTGAGAATGCATTTATCTCGGGAGTGTCAATCAGAAATATGTCTTCAGTAAAGGTAGGAGGGATACTTTGATAATAGACTTCCACTGTTACTTCCGCTCCTCCGGCATAATTATTTAAAGGTATTTTGTAATGTATAATATCAGTCCCGCTGCCTTCAATCGGATCATTATTAAAATCAACATCGGTGCTGCCGAGCACAATTTCTGTGGAATCTGCTCCTACAATACTGCTGCTAAAGCCAATTGGAACAAGTCTATTGTCTTTTAAGTGTGTGTATCCTTTGTTGAGAACATTGGTTCGCTCCAAATTGATGTCACCCATTACCATTTCATAAATTTGGACTTTCTGTTCGTTGTCGATCACATTATAATGTGGCTCGAAAGGTGTGTTTTCTCCAATGATGTAGTAAGTCTCATCAAATCCGCCGCTCTTAAAGATGGTCGTATTCTCTTCGTTTTCGACTGTAAGATGGACGCTCATTTTTCTAGCCGGATAGCCGCTTGGTAGTTTATGTCCTGTCTTGTTACTGAGCTTTAAATCTAGATATAATGTATCTTCAGTTCTTTGGTTATTTATGATTTCAATTTCAAGACTTTTATTTTGGAGCTCATTTAATGTTGCAGCGATGGTTTCATTGAATTGTTGTTCGCTTGCAAAAATTTGGAGTGCAGTTCGGTTGTCTCGAAGCATTTTTAGCATTAGAGTATTGCCACCTGCAAGTGTATGCAGGTCGTAAGGACTTCGAGGGGGTGTGTCGTACCCTGCTGCAAGTATTACTCCTTGTTCTTCGGCAGAAGTGAGGTGACACTTCTGACAAGTAATATTTTGTGCCGGATAAGAACTATTAAGCCATTCATGCCAAGTTGCTTGTTCCACAAACTTATTATCAGTAATATTTCCTTCGTAGTCAATAGTTTCAGTAACCAATGAATGACAGCCAGCGCACAGCTTGCTGTCTGAGATATGATTTCCGAGTTCTGGTATGTATCCTGAGTATAACGCCATCGGTGTGATAAGTACATCGGAGTAGGGCCCGTATGCGATCTGATTTGGATCAAATACGAGATGACCGCTGTGTTGTGCTACTTCGGGTTGCGGCATCTGACGGTGGCATGCCAAGCAGCTCACTCCATCAAGCGCTACGGGGTCAGCAAGCATTTGTTCCATACTGTAATTGCCCATAGTGGTCATGCTATGGGCGTAGTTCCCAAGAGGTGCATGGCATTTAGTACATTCGTTTTCAATCTTAGATTGATGTTGAGGATGTAGAAATATTTCCTCACTCACTTTTGCTCTCCAATAAGGATCAATAGCCGAATTAGCCATTATTGTGCTACTCCAATCATCAACTAAATTGATGTCTCCGCCTTCGCCATCAACGCTTGCCAAAGCTTGTGGATCGCGACCGTGACAGTGGTCACAAGTTCCTGCGCTTGAAAATACTTCGTTGCTTCCTTCAAATAACGAATCGAGCGATCCGCCTCTTTCAGCAGAACGAAGACAATGTTTCATAGTCTCGTCTGCATACGTCATTTGAATATATAACCCTAAAAAAATAATACACCCAATGACAAAAGCTATTTTTTTCATATCTCAAATATCTGATTACAGAGGTTCTTGCTAAAGGTCTTTCTCTGTACAAAGTAAATGAACAGTCGACAAACTCCTTATCCTAAACCTATAATTTGGTCGAGAATATGTTAATTCTAACTTATTTGGAAACCGAACATGTCCTTTTATCGTAAAAGAAACGTCTTATTATTGCTCGCTTTGTAAGATGTACAAATTAAAAAATATTTTAAAAGGCAGACCATATCTCTATGCGTTAATTGGATTTCCAATTGCTATTATTGCCTTTAGTATGATTTGGATTGTTTGGCAAAGACAAAAGGCCGGCATACAGAATAATTATTACAAAATCCCTCATGGTCTTATCACATTTTACGAAGATTCAAAGCATGAGCTTAGCATTGATCAAATAGCTTCATTATCTGAAGAATCTTTTAGCCAATTGCAATCGGGAGTTCCAAATTTTGGATTTAATCGGTCCAACATTTGGCTTAGGTTCGAACTTAATAGAAATGTTTTTCAAGATCATCAGAAAATTCTCGAAATTAAAAATCCACTTTTGAATGTGGTTGAGCTGTATGAGCGGTCGGGCTCTGAAGTTTATTTACTTAATAGAACTGGCGATAATTTCAGCTTTTCTTCTCGTGGTAATGTACATCGTTATTACCGTTTTCCGCTTAATTTGGAATCGGGAACTGCAAAAGTGTACTATATAAAAATTAATAGTGGCGGCGAACAATTGCTTGCGCCACTTGCGGTGGGCAGTGCACAAGCTCTCGCTCAACGAGATGGCGAAGATCAGTTAGTGAGAGGAAGTTACTTTGGAATTATTCTATTTGTTTTGCTTTTCAACCTCTTTGTGTATTTTATTGTCAAAGAGAAGTCTACACTCTATTACATCTATTATAATTTCTTTTTATTGATGCTTCAGTTGTCACTGGGTGGCTATGCTTTTCAGTATTTGTGGCCCGGAAGTCCCTTCATGGCAAATGCAGCCACCCCATTATTTGCTAGCCTAGGTGTTTTTGCCCTTGTGCGATTTTCCCAATTTTTTTTAGATCTTCAAAGATTTTATCCCCGATTTAATAAGATTTTTAAATACGCGGGAATTGCTTTATTATTTAATTCAGTTTTAGGTCTTTCGGGCCAAGAATCACTAATTTATTTTTCTGTAGTTTTCGTTAACATCACGGCATTACTTATAAATGTGGCCATTATTCCTATTGCAGTCGGAGTTTATCGCGCCAACTTTAAGCCGGCCAGATATTTTCTGTTGGCATTTTTACTACTGATAATCACGGTGTTCGGATTTATATCTACTAATCTTGGAATCTTACAAAATGATTTTTTTGCAGAGTACGGCTTGCTGATAGGAAGTATTGCAGAAGTAGTGTTGCTCTCTCTAGCTATAGTCGATCGTTTTAAGCAGTTCAAAGATCAGGCGTTGGTTACTCTTAAGCAAATGAACATTCTTCAAAAAGAACAGAATCAGAGACTCGAACAAATGGTACTCGAGCGGACAGCCGAAATTCAGAAACAGAAATCTGAGATAGAGCAAAAGAACGAGGAAATCCTAAGTAGCATTCGTTATGCAGAGCGTATTCAAAAAAATGTGTTGCCTTCGGAAGAGGATATGAGCAAGTTATTTAAGGATCATTTCGTAATTTATCAACCAAAGGATATTGTTAGTGGCGATTTTTATTGGATTGGAAAAACAAAACTTAATGGTGTTGTAAGTCCGGCTCACGAAGTATTATTAATGGCTGTTGGTGATTGCACTGGGCACGGCGTTCCTGGCGCAATGGTGAGTATTTTAAGTTCAAATTTATTGCGTGAAACTGTATTACAAAACCCAGAAGTGCCGCCACATTTGATGCTCGAAAAACTTGACGAACGAATGCAATTAGCCATTAATGGTACTAGTCATGAATATGCAAGCGATGGAATGGATCTTGGTTTTTGGGCTTTACAAACAGATACAATGGAGTTGCGTTTTGCCGGTGCAAATTTAAATGTTTCCGTGAGAAGAAATAATAGTTGGATTGATCTATTGGGAACGAGAAGACCACTTGGAATGCGCGATCATTATACTCAAAAGCCTTTTGAAATGAGCACTGCACAAGTTCAACCTAATGATGTAATTTATTGTTGGACCGATGGTGTTACAGATCAGTTTGGTGGAACTCAAGGAAAAAAACTTAAAACAAAAGGTATTAAATCAACGCTAGAAGAAATAGCACATTTGCCTCTTTCTAATCAGAAAGAATACCTGCTGAAATTTTTAAAAGACTGGCGAGGTGGACTTGAACAAACTGATGATATCTGTTTTTCGGCAGTGAAAGTTTAAACTGGAGTTTGGAGACTTAAGACCGATTAAGCAAAGCAAATAGTCCATTACCGCATCCACATTCAATATAGTACAATTCGGTTTCACCATAGTGTACTAAACATCCATCACAAAGACATTTACTGCGTAATACCTTATACAATTTCAATATTGTCCAATAACGGCTTTGACACATTGAACTGTAATAATGTGAGTATGGCATTGCCTAATCAATTTATTGATGAGTCCTTTAAGTCAATTAATGCCATCACTTAATTCAAATTAATCCAATCACAAATTTGAATTTTAGTATGGTAAATGCCTTAAGAGTAAGCGTTGTAGCTCAAAGGAGTGCAGCGGAATTGGGCTATTAAAGATATCGATGCGATATAATAAATACTTTTTGTTAGTTTACAAAAAAGTCTATTGCACAAATTTGTAAATGCAATTGGTGTAATTTTGCTGAGAGATTTATTGTTCTGTTATTTTGTTTTATTACTGCGACACTAACTATGTAAAATTATCAAATAGCTTTGTGCTATTTACTAATATAATTGGTATATATTGTCAACGTGGTACCTTATCGCTAAGATTTTCAGATTTAAATATCAGAAAGTAGAGTTTGCTCTCCAACCTCGCAAAAAATCTTCAACAGTCATTCGTTTTTTCCCTTCCAGTTGCAAATCAACTACATGATACCACCCATCAATGCAGCTAAATTTTAGATATGTTTTTCCATCTGTTTTCCAATCCTGATCTGGAACATCTAAGCTTTCTTCCTTGATGCCTTTGTAAACCCGAATTGTTTTTTCGTCTAATACAGTCCATGCAGCTGGATAAGGACTCAGTCCACGGACAAAGCAATCGACGTGATAACGATCTCTTGAGCGATCAATCTTACAGTCTTCCTTGAAAATTTTTGGAGCTAGTGGTATTTCAATGTTGCCGGTAAGAAGCATTTCCTGTGGTTTGCCCTCAACATTACCTTGAGCAATGATGTTAACTGTTCGCACAAGTGTTTCGGCCCCAACTACCATCATTTTATCATGCAGTTCACCTGCTGTTTCCTCTGCACCTATTGGAATCTCTGTTTGAAGGATAACATTACCTGTATCAATTTCCTGTTGAAGAAAGAATGTTGTAACTCCTGTTTTTTTCTCTCCATTAATCACTGCCCAATTTATTGGAGCTGCTCCTCTGTAGGCGGGTAGGAGAGAGCCGTGTAAATTAATAGTTCCGAAAGGTGGCATATCCCAAACAACTTCAGGTAACATCCTAAATGCTACGACAACGAATAGATCCGCATTGATAGTTTTTAATTCATCGAGAAATGCGTTATCTTTTAATTTCGCTGGCTGTAATACAGGAATATTATTTTCGTCGGCGAATTTTTTTATTGCACTGCACTGAATTACTTGTCCTCTTCCTGCAGGTTTGTCTGCAACTGTGACTACAGCCACCACTTTGTGTTCACTCTGAGTTAGTTGTTTTAGCGATTCAACGGCAAATTCTGGTGTTCCCATAAACACAATGCGCAATGATTTCATAGTGATGGAATTTCAATTTAGCTCAATTCAAAATATTGGGATAACACTTCTTGCTGCGTAGATAGTTTATAGTAATAGCGTCCTTTTTCGAATGCTCGCATATCAAGATTTACTTGATTAGATCCTTTATTCGTTGTGTGTTCAAACTCATTTATTCGAGGATTTCCATCAACATCGAGCAATTCGATTTTCACAACTGTAGGCAATTTCATTTCCAGAATTAATGTGCCGTTTCCTTCTCGATCAATCATAAGATTGTGGTCTAAAGCAGGGTAACGATTGTCCACTTCTGCTTTACCCATAATGTTCAAGAGTCGCTTGTACAATACATAGATGAGCCACAGAACTACCATTATCAAAAGTGCATTTCGCAAGGTTTCTAAAGTATCTTTCATTTTGTTGGTTTGGGTATCAATTTTTTTTATAAAGAAATAATTCCTTCTATTTCTGATGCTTTTGTGTATCGATCAAAAATTGAATCCGCGTCCAACATCATTTCGAGTACGGTAACGCTCGTGTATTTTCCCTTTGCTGACACTCGTTCCCTGAACTCAACACTTTCGTTGAAAATTAGTTTGAGCTTGGTTATCCTATCTTCATCTGTTGGAAGAATAAACTTAAACATAAAAATGCTAGGCCATTTGTGAACTTCATTTAGCCTTTCTCTAAGTCTACTGACTGATTCTTCATCCATAGCTTGTTACTATAAAATACGTGAGCAAATTTACTGATTGTCTAGCTCTTCAACCATCTACATACCACAATAGTTTAGACGAAATAAATCGAATTTGTTTTTATACCAATGCCGCGTATAAAATTGCCCCAACTATTTTATACCGTATACACATTCAATATAGTCCATTACCGTATGGATATAGGTAATAGTCCAATTCCGTTTCTTTGAATTACACTAAAAATAAATCACGCGATATTTTCCTCTGCAATACCATATCTACTTTCTATATTGTCCAACACCGTTTGGATTTATGTATTAATCCAATTCTGTTTCTCTGCATTGTACTACACATCAAACACAAC
>Ga0105048_10017151_pt1 | contig 11169 bp, 10 predicted proteins | sample MAT05_FD_78382 | JGI IMG/M metagenome (GOLD analysis project Ga0105048, IMG submission 78382) | Freshwater microbial communities from Lake Fryxell liftoff mats and glacier meltwater in Antarctica - MAT-05 | ecosystem: Environmental > Aquatic > Freshwater > Ice > Liftoff microbial mat | place...
AGTTGAGTGTAATAAGGGAGGGGGCGATCGCTGCTTTGGGTGGGAGGTTTGTTGAATGGGGAGGGGCGATCGGCTGGTAGAGAGGAGAGTAAGCGCGATTGTCTCTAACTAAAGGGGGCGATCGCCTATTGGTATTGCCTCAGAGAGACGAGGGGCTGAGGAGTAAATCTTCAATCGAAGTTCTAAATTCATAGCTACCCCCAACCTTCGGCAACTTAACGACAGGAGCATTCGCTAGAACAGTTGAGTATACCTTGCAAAATTAAGATTGCGAACCAATTTACATCTATCACGAGTAGGTCATACGTTCAATGATTATCAACGAAGAAAGTTCAATTTTAGTCACAGGTGGGACAGGTTCGTTTGGCAAGAAATTTGTCGAAACCATCCTAGGACGATTTCCAAACATCAAGCGCCTTGTTATCTACTCACGAGATGAACTGAAGCAGTTTGAAATGGCGCAGCAGTTCTCTCCAGTCCAATATCCTGGACTACGCTATTTCATTGGCGATGTGAGAGACTGCCAACGCTTGATTCGAGCCTGTGAAAGAATTGATGTAATTGTTCATGCCGCTGCACTCAAGCAGGTTCCTACGGCGGAGTACAATCCAATGGAATGTATTAGAACCAATGTTTTAGGTGCTGAAAACGTAATTCAGGCGGCACTGGAAACCCGCGTGAAAAAAGTTGTTGCTCTCTCGACTGATAAAGCAGCTGCTCCTATTAATCTCTATGGTGCGACGAAGCTTTGTTCTGACAAGCTGTTTGTAGCCGCAAATAACATTCGAGGAGAGCGAGATCTGAGCTTTAGCGTCGTTCGCTATGGCAATGTAATGGGTTCACGAGGTTCTGTGATTCCCTTCTTTTTAGAGAAGCGCAATCAAGGGATCTTGCCGATTACAGATGCGAAAATGACGCGGTTTAATATTTTGCTTAAAGAAGGCGTGGATATGGTGCTGTGGACAATTCAGAATGCTCGCGGTGGGGAGATTTTAGTACCTCGAATTCCTTCTTATCGAATCACGGATTTAGCGAAAGCGATCGCACCTGACTGTGAACACCCGATTGTTGGAATTCGCCCTGGTGAAAAGATTCATGAGGAGATGATTACCACGTCCGACTCTCCTACTACTGTTGATCTGGGAAATTACTATGCCATCTTACCCACGCAGGCAGATTATACCTTTCAGCAGTACTGCGAAACGATGCATGCCGTTCCTGTGGAGTCTGGCTTTAGCTATAACTCTGGCTCAAATGACAGTTTTTTAACGATCGAGGAAATTCGGGACTTGATCAAAGGACATGTTGATCCCAACTTTACTATCTAGCTCAATGCAAAGTTATATTCCTTACGGTAGGCAAGATATCAATCAACAGGACATTGATGCGGTGATTGAGATCTTGCAGTCTGATTTTTTAACGCAAGGTCCCTCGATCGAGCGCTTTGAGAAAAGTGTCGCAGAGTATTGCGGTGCGAAGTATGCTGTGGCGGTTTCGAGCGCGACAGCAGGGCTGCATATTGCTTGTTTGGCGCTGGAGTTAGGGAAAGGCGATCGTCTGTGGACAGTGCCCAATACGTTTGTTGCTTCTGCCAACTGCGGACTGTATTGCGGGGCTGAGATTGACTTTGTCGATATCGATCCCAAAACTTACAATCTCAGCGTCAGTGCACTAGCGGCTAAGTTGGCGATTGCTGAAAAGCAAGGCAATCTTCCGACTGTGCTAATTCCTGTCCATTTCGCAGGACAATCTTGTGAGATGGCTGCGATCGCTGAACTTTCTCGACAGTATGGATTTCAAGTAATCGAGGATGCGGCACATGCAGTGGGTGGGCGTTATGGCGATCGTCCGATTGGCTGCTGTGAATTCTCAGATTTGACCGTCTTTAGTTTCCATCCTGTTAAGATCGTTACGACGGCAGAAGGTGGAATCGTTTTAACCAATCGTGAGGATTTTTATGAAAAGCTGATCCGCTTGCGGAGTCATGGGATTACGCGTAATCCTCTATGGATGCAAGGAGAATCTGATGGCGCTTGGTATTATCAACAGGTGGAGTTGGGATATCACTATCGCATGACTGATTTGCAAGCGGCTTTGGGTACAAGCCAGATGACGCGCTTAGATTCATTCGTCATGCGTCGGCATGAACGAGTGGAAAGATACAATGCTGAGCTAGTTGACTTGCCTGTCGTGACTCCCTATCAAGATCCAAAAACTTATCCAAGCTGGCATCTCTATGTCATTCGACTTCAGTTAGATCGGATTTCTCGATCTCACCGAGAAGTATTTGAAACCCTCAGACAGGCGGGAATTGGTGTCAATCTGCACTATATCCCTGTTCATACGCAACCCTATTATCAGAGTTTAGGGTTCAAATGGGGACAATTTCTTGAAGCTGAGCAGTATTATCGCGAAGCAATCAGTCTGCCCTTGTATCCTGGCTTGACCGATGAGCAACAAGATCGGGTCATTGCCTGTTTGGGGGAGGTTCTCCTATGAAATTGGGCTTGGGGACAGTCCAGTTTGGAATAGATTATGGAATCTCCAACCCTTCGGGACAGACTACTCCAGAAGAAGTGAAGAGGATTCTAGAATTTGCCGCAGATCAAGGCATTTGCTATCTAGATACGGCTCCTGCTTATGGAAATAGTGAGGAGGTTCTGGGAGCGAGTTTAGTCTCGGCTGATCGATTTCAAGTTATAACAAAAACCCATAGAATTGCTCAACCTCAGATTAGCACTGAAGCAGTTGAGCGAACTGTTGATGTCTTTAGGCAATCGCTTAAACACCTGCAACAATCTTCAGTTTACGGATTGCTCGTCCATCATCCAGATGACCTACTGGCTGAAGGGGGAGATCGACTGATGGCAAGCCTGAAATTGCTTCAATCTCAAGGCTTCGTTCAAAAAATTGGGGTTTCTGTTTACAGTCGGGAGCAAATCGATCGATTACTTGAACAATACCCCATCGATTTGCTCCAGGTTCCGCTAAATGTGTTTGATCAAAGACTGTTAAAAGATGGGTATTTACGATCGCTCAACCATCAAGGCATCAAAATTCATGTCCGCTCAGCCTTCTTACAAGGTCTGCTGTTAATGTCTGAAGCAGAACTGCCTGACTATCTTTTGGAGTTGTCTCCTCACTTGCAACAATATCGTCAAGTAAATCAGCGTTTGGGCATCTCTCCTTTACAAGCAGCAATTGGTTTTGTTGATCGCTTGTCAGAAGTTGATGCTGTTTTAGTTGGGGTGAATAATTTATCTCAGTTGATTGAAATTACGACTGCGCTTAACCCAGAATTCGACTCTAGTTATTTAGAAGAGTTCGCGGTAGAAGATGTGACGTTAATTGACCCGTCTTTATGGAGTGCGAGATCGTGAGACAAGATACTACCTTTTTAGATCATGAAGGCAATCAATGGTTCAATCGCAATCGCATCGCAATCGATCAAAAAGTTGATCAATTCGATCTCCCTACGTACCTGATTGATTTAATTCAAAGTCAAACTGAAATTGACAGTATCGCTGAGCTGGGATGCAGCAATGGTTGGAGGCTGAAAAAACTCCAAGAACGATTTCCAAATGCGCTGCTCAGCGGCGTTGATGCTAGCTTAGCTGCGATCGAAGATGGACAGAAGAAATACCCGAACCTTGATCTCTATCAAGGGCTGCTTGCGGATATTCCCCTTCAGAAGACGTATGACATCGTAATTGTTCATTTTGTGCTGTGTTGGGTGGATCGTGCTGCTTTAGCAATATCGATCGCTGAAATCGATCGTCTCGTCAAACAAGGCGGGATGCTAATCATCGGTGATTTTTACCCTGATTTTCCTCAGCGTAGGCACTATCATCACTTGCCAGAGCAAGACATTTTCACCTACAAACAGAATTACCCTGCCATTTTTGAATCATTTGGAACCTATCAGGAAATTGCAAAATTCACGGGCAATCATGATGTCGAAAAAGATTGGACGATCCAGGTGTGTGATTCTTCAAATCGCTTTGCCTGTAGTATTTTGCACAAATCCTTGGTTAGCTATTATCAGGAACTTTAATATGGGAGTATGACACAATGATTGTGGCAGTTCTTCAAGCCCGGTTCTCTTCTTCTCGGCTTCCAGGAAAAGTGCTTAAGCCGATTTTAGGCAAGCCGATGCTCGCCTTACAAATTGAGCGCATCCAGAGATCTCAGTGCATTGATCATCTGATTGTTGCAACCAGCGATCGCGGTCAAGACGAGCCGATTGCAACTCTGTGTGATCAGCTAGGAGTTGAATGTTTTCGAGGGAGCTTGGAAGATGTTCTATCTCGCTTCTATCAAGCGACCCAAGCCATTTCTGCTCAACAGGTCGTGAGGCTTACAGGAGATTGCCCGCTGTGTGATCCTGCTTTAATTGATCGCTTGATCGAATTCCATCTAGATGGTAGCTATGACTACTCTAGCAACACCATTGTTCCAACCTATCCAGATGGTCTAGATGTAGAAGTGATAAGGTTTTGCTGTCTAAAACAAGCTCATCAAGAAGCAGTTTTACCTTCCCATCGGGAGCATGTGACTCAATTTATTCACCAGCAGCCACAACGCTTTAAACTTGGGGACTATCGAGATCTTGTGGATCGATCGAGTCTACGTTGGACTGTAGATGAGCCTTTAGACCTTGAATTGATCTCCAAAATCTACGAATCGCTCTATTTACAGAACCCAAATTTTACAACTCAAGATGTTTTAGATTGGTTGTACGCGCATCCAAAATGGCTCACTCACAACCATTGCTATGAGCGCAATCAAGGATTGACAAAAACGTTGGCTGCGGATCGACTATTCGAGCAAGCTCTCAGCAGTCATGAAAGCAGCTATTGATACAAAAGGAATGAAATGACTAAGCTAATGATATTCACTCGCCGCAACACCACAAATCGCTGGCGATATATTGCTGAACGATTAGAATTTTCAGGCGAGACCAAAATTGTTGGACTGTTAGATGACGGGTGCGATATCAATGCCATGCCGACTTTCTATGCTCACTATCGCAGTCAGAATCATCATAACTGGCTGCTAGATTCAATCGGTGAAGCAGCTTGCCAAGAGATCATTCAACGATGTCGCCTGCTGCGGAATCTCGATCGAGAAGTTGCACTTAGATTCATTAGTTCAATGTGGCGAACGTTAGAGCAGACCATTGAGCAGTTAAAACCAGAGATTGTTCTATCTTTCATGGTCGATTTTTACCCAGTCGATATTCTCCAACGCTTGCTCGAACGCCGTCAAATCCCGTTCTTTGGACTGAGCGGTGGAATTCTCAAAGATCAAACGATTGTCTCGGTTTTAGGAGAGTACAATTTCCTCCATAAGCCAACCTCAGAAGAATTAGAGCAAGCATTCATAGAAATTACAGCCCCTACGTTTGCGCCTTCAGTTGTTGTTAGTAAGAAATATAACCTGTCCCGATTTGTAACTACAAAATTGACCTGGCACGCTCGCCATCTTCTCCTCAACGCCCTGCGAATCTTTCAACGAGACCCTCTCAACCCAGAGTATCTGACAACTCCAAAATCAGGAGACGATTATTATATCCGTTGGAGAGACTGGCAAGTTATTCAATACATGGATCATCAATGGGAGGAAAAGCTTACCTCAGTTCCATTTGACAAGCGAGTCTTTGTGGGGTTGCAATACTATCCAGAAGCAACGACCGACTATTGGGTGAAAGATGTTCGTTTGGCAAACTGTATCCAGGCGATGACCGAGATTGCCAGAGTTTTAACAAACCATGGATTCACGATTTTCTTAAAAGATCATCCGGTGATGTTTGGATTGCGACGCAAAGAGATGTATCAAAGCCTCAGCCATCTGAGCCACGTTGTCTTTGTCCCGTATGAAGTCAAGTCTCAAGAGTTAATCGATCGATGTAAAACGACATTTACCTGGACAGGCACGATTGGAATTCAGGTAGCACTAGCAGGCAGATGCCCTGTGGTAACCACCACTTACTATCGAACCAATGAGGACTTTATCTGTCTCAACACTTGGGAAGATATCGTGTCTTTGCCAGAACGCATTGACCAATTTCAACTGCCACGAGATCTCGATCCTGTCAAACAAAGAGTGCTTTATCAAGTCTGTTCGGCCCATATTCCAGGCAGTATGGACTGGACAGGTTTTGATCCGAATAAGTCGAATTTGGCTGGAACTCATGCCATCATTGGTTCCCTCAATCACTATGTGCCTCAGTTTTTGACCCTGCACAGCAAAGAAAAAGTCTCTTAAATTAGTCTTACCTTATGCCTAATCATTACGAAAAGTCAGAGTATTTGCTAGAACGCGCGCTCAAGACGATTCCTCTAGGAACGCAGACTTTTAGCAAGAGTAAAACCCAATTCCCATTTGGTGTTTCTCCTTACTTCATTGATCGTGCCCAAGGCTGTCACGTTTGGGATGTAGATGGCAATCAATACATTGATCTGATTAATAGCCTAGCAGCGATCACGTTGGGGTATAACGACCCGGATGTTACCGCAGCAGTTCAATCTCAACTTCAGCAAGGCACAATTTTTTCACTGCCGCATCCCCTGGAAATTTTTGTCGCTGAGAAGCTCGTGGAGGTTGTGCCCTGTGCAGAGATGGTTCGCTTTGGCAAAAATGGCTCTGATGCCACATCGGGTGCGATTCGAGTCGCACGAGCTTATACGAGGCGCGATCACATTGCAGTCTGTGGCTATCATGGCTGGCATGATTGGTACATTGGTTCAACAACAAGGGATATGGGTGTGCCAGCGGCAACGAAGGCGCTCACCCACAAATTTACCTATAACGATATTGAGTCGCTGCACCAACTTTTTCGAGAGTATCCTGACCAGATTGCGGCAGTGATCTTGGAACCGATGAATGTTGTGCTTCCTGAAGATGACTTTCTTGCTCAAGTAAAAGAACTTGCTCATCAGCAGGGTTCGCTCTTAGTCTTTGATGAGACAATCACTGGCTTTCGATACGCCATTGGTGGAGCGCAGGAATATTTTGGAGTCACGCCAGATTTAGCCACATTTGGCAAAGGGTTAGCGAATGGCTATCCTGTTTCAGCACTCACAGGCAGGTCTGAGGTCATGCGGATGGTTGAGGAGATATTCTTCTCGTTTACGTTTGGGGGTGAAACGTTGTCTTTGGCGGCGGCACTCGCCACGATTAACAAACTCCAGCGTGAGCCTGTGATTCAAACTATGACCGCAAGTGGTGAGGCAATTCTCTCTAGAGTTCAAGCGTTGATCGATCAACATGACCTGGGGCATATTTTTAGCCTAAGTGGGCATCCGACTTGGTCTTTCCTGTTGATGCAAGACGCTGCTTCTTACAGTCAGTGGGAGATTAAGACGCTTTTCTTACAAGAAATGTTTGCTCGTGGCATTCTTACGTTTGGAACGCATAATCTGAGCTATGCTCATCGTCCAGCAGATCTCGATCGATTGTTCGCTGTTTATGATGAAGTGCTGCCTCTGATTGGGGAAGTCGTAGACAACCAGCAGCTAGAGGCTTATCTTCGCTGTGAATCTTTGCAGCCTCTCTTCAAAGTCCGATGAGAGACAACAACGTGCTCCTGTTTAGAGTAGATGCTTCTATTCAGATGGGTACAGGTCATGTCATGCGGTGTCTGGCGCTTGCTCAGGCTTGGCTGTATGAAGGAGGTGAAGCTTATTTTTGCACTGGTGAGGGCTTCCCGATCGCGCTTGATCGTAGATTATCTGTTGAAGGCGTGAAGCGAATTGAACTCCAGAGGGTTGCCAATATGGAGGAAGACGCTGAGACCACGATCTCATATTGCCGAAGGTATCACAGTTCATGGCTTGTGGTAGACGGCTATCACTTTGATGCAAACTATCAGCAGCGAATCAAAGCAGCCGGATTACAGCTACTGGTGATCGATGATTATGGACATGCAGACCGATATGAAGCGGACTTTGTTTTGAATCAAAATATTTCCGCTAATGCTAATCTTTATCCGAGAATTGCGTCGTATACCCAGCTTTTAATGGGCTGTAAGTATGCCCTTTTGCGGCGGGAGTTTTGGGCGTGGCGGGATGAGGTAAGATATCAACTGCGAAGCCAACCTCCAAGCAGTAAGCTGAGAATCCTAGTGACGTTAGGAGGAAGCGACCCGAACAATACCACGATGACGGTACTCGAAGCGCTGAAAGAGCTAGATCTTAATCGCCTGAATGTAAAGGTGATTGTTGGAGGAAGCAATCCTCATCTCGATCCAATCAAAGCAATCGTCGATCGATTCGGTGACTCAGTCAGCTTATACTTTGATGTCACACAGATGCCTGAATTGATGGCTCAGTCAGATTTGGCGATCGCGGCAGGTGGAAGTACCTGCTGGGAATTAGCATTGTTGGGTGTTCCGGCTTTGCTGATTGTGCTGGCAGAGAATCAAAGCGCGATCGCAAAGAAATTAGACGAACTAAAAGTGGGAATTAACTTAGGTGAATATCAGCACGTGACCCCGCATCTTATTGCTCAGAAGATTGCAGAACTTCTTCAAGATCTTGATCGACTTACTGCAATGTCCCAAAAAGCCCTAGAGCTGGTTGATGGCTATGGAAGTAATCGAACGATCAAATGGATGAGATTGAGGGTGAATCATGCTGAGGCGCGCTGATTATGATCTGAGAAAAATCCAAGAAAAAGACTTAGTCCAAGTTCTTGCTTGGCGAAATAGCGATCGTATTCGCGACTGCATGTACATCGACACTCTGATCACTTGGGAGGATCATTACAACTGGTATCACAAAACCTTGGATCGGGCTGATCAACTGCATCTCATCTGTGAATTTCAAACGCAACCAATTGGTGTGATCAACGCTAGTCAACTTGATCAATATCATCGGCGATGTGCTTGGGGTTTTTATCTGGGGGACACTTATGCTCCTAAGGGCAGTAGTTATGTGATGGCATTGCTCTTTTTAGATCTAATGTTTAACGACTTCTGTTTGAGGAAGATCTGTGGCGAAGTTCTCTCTTTTAATGCAGATAGCATCAGATTTCATCAAAATCTAGGATTTCAGCAAGAAGGACTGCTCAAAGAACATACCTTCAAAAAAGATGTCTACGTGCATGTCCTCGTGTTTGGATTATTGTCTGAACAATGGCAACAAGTCAGATTAAACGTTGAGAGCCGATTGTTCGCTGATGCTTAAGTTGTACCTATTGCTTATCCCTTTCCCATGCAAGACATTCAGATTCAAGACTTTAAAATTGGCACTACTCATCCTCCCTTCATCATTGCCGAGATGTCTGGGAACCATAACCAGTCTTTGGAAAGAGCCTTAGAAATTGTTGAAGCCGCCGCCAAATCTGGTGCCCACGCCCTCAAAATTCAGACCTATACCGCAGATACGATGACGCTCGACTTGGATCGAGATGAATTTTTTATCAGCGATCCTAAGAGCCTTTGGAAAGGAAACACACTCTATAGTCTCTACCAGCAAGCCCATACGCCTTGGGAATGGCATAAACCTATCTTCGATCGATGTAGAGAACTGGGCGTAATCGGATTTAGTACTCCCTTTGACTTTACTTCCGTCGATTTTCTTGAATCTCTAGAGGTTCCCTTCTACAAGATTGCTTCCTTTGAGAATACCGATTTACCGTTGATCCGTAAGGTTGCTCGTACTGGAAAGCCCATGATTATCTCTACTGGGATGGCGACGCTTGCTGAGTTAGACGAGACAGTGACGGCGGCGAGAGACGCAGGTTGCCAAGATCTGGTCTTGCTAAAATGTACCAGCAGCTATCCAGCCACTCCAGAAGAGTCTAACTTGCGTACAATTCCTCACATGAGAGAGCTATTTAACACGCAAGTTGGGCTGTCTGACCATACGCTTGGTCTTGGGGTTGCGGTTGCCAGCGTCGCGTTAGGTGCTACTGTGATTGAAAAACATTTTACGCTCGATCGCGCTGATGGCGGTGTCGATTCCGCTTTTTCAATGGAGCCTGAAGAAGTAAGGCAACTCATTATCGAAACAGAAAGAGCGTGGCAAGGCTTAGGCAACATTCATTATGGGCGAACAGCGGCGGAGCAAAAATCTTTGGTCTTTCGACGCTCTTTGTACATCACTAAAGATTTGAAAGCAGGCGATGTTTTGACTCCTGAGAATCTTCGAGCGATCAGGCCAGGACGTGGGCTACCTCCCAAGTATTATGAAATACTGCTCGGAAAAACAGTCACAACTGACATTGTGAAGGGTACATCTGTAACCTGGGAAGGGTTGTAAGCTCATCAGTTTTCACGTTTATTTGTTCTAGTTCATCTTCAAGAGAAAGATTATGCTGAAAATTTTCTGGAAATTGATTCGATTTTTACCTCCCGATCTTTTAACCTTGATCAAACACAAGACCTCTTCGCAACTGAGGTACTTTATTCGGCAAAAGTTTGGTGCAGACTACCGAGATATTCCAGATTCAATCATCACGGTCTCGGATGGTCGGAAGTTTCACATTGAGCCTGATGCCGTTTATTGGGGGCTATATTATGGGCTCGGCTATGAGCCTGAAGTTACAAGTTTACTTACGAGACTGGTGCAGCCTGGAGACACGGTGTTTGATATTGGCGCAAACTTTGGGTGGTATTCAACCTTATTTGCGAAAAAGCTAGGGAATGCAGGTAAAGTCTATGCGTTTGAACCTGTCCCTCCGACCTTTGAGCGACTAAATGAGCATATTCAACTGAATCATTTAGAGGAAGTCATTGTTCCAAATCGGGTTGCATTGAGTGATAAAGTGGGTCAGGCAAAAATGCATCTCTTTAAGGGGCGCTCTCATGCTTTAGCTTCTCTCGATCCGCTCGGTGAGAGTGACTATGAAGTTTTTGAGACCCCCCTGCTGACTTTAGACGACTTTTTAGAACAGCATGATTTACCTCAGATTGATTTTGCCAAGATCGATGTGGAGGGGAATGAATTGATGGTTCTCAAAGGTGCTTCTAAAATGCTCTCAGCCGACAATTCTCCGATGCTGATGGTTGAGATTAATAATGATACGTTTTCTTCGTTCAGCTACAGTGCAGAACATATCTGGAATTGTCTAAGAAGTTTTGGCTATGATGCGTTCTACGGGATGTTGGATGCGAATACCTTAGCTCCGATCACAGATGTCAGAGATTTTATGGATATTGCTAAC
>Ga0105048_10017153_pt1 | contig 11169 bp, 7 predicted proteins | sample MAT05_FD_78382 | JGI IMG/M metagenome (GOLD analysis project Ga0105048, IMG submission 78382) | Freshwater microbial communities from Lake Fryxell liftoff mats and glacier meltwater in Antarctica - MAT-05 | ecosystem: Environmental > Aquatic > Freshwater > Ice > Liftoff microbial mat | place...
CGATCACGTCGAAAGCAGTGTGCAACACCGGCCACACCGACGAACGTTCTGCCAGCGCCTCTGGCACCCCGGCTGCGAGTCGGCTGGCCCAGGTGGAGTGCGTCACCGCGCCGAGTTGGCCCCGGAGTGCATCGGAATACCGGGTGGCCAGCCGTTCGAGCTCGCCACTGAACTCAGAGACGGTGTCGCCGAGCGAGATCGGAGACCGGCGATGGCGCAGCAACCAGAGCACACTTCGCTCGGTCATCCGTCGTGCCTCGAGCAGCAGATCGAGTTGCACGTCGAGCTTCACCTCGGCGCCGAGCGCCTCGATCTGAGCCCACAGATCGGGCAGTCGGGTGATGTCGCGTGAAGCGATCCAGGCACGGGTGATGTCGGTGATGCCGGTGCCGGTTTGTTCCGTCGTGCGGTGATCGAAGGAGATGCCGGAGAGGTTCACCAACTGGTTGACGAGCTGGGTGGTGACGATCTCGCGTCGCAGCTGGTGGGCACGGATCTCCGGCCCGTAGGCGACCTGCATCGGCTGGGGGAAGTAGCGGACGAGCTCTGCTTCGAGGTATGGATCGTCGGGCAGATCGCTGAGCATGATCTCGGCCGCGTTCGCATTCTTGGTGTATGCCATCAGCACCGAGAACTCAGGCGTCGTCAGTCCCTGCCCTGCGGCCTGGCGCTCGGCGAGCTGACGGTCGGTCGGCAGGAATTCGAGTGAGCGATTGAGCCAGCCCTCGGCCTCCAGCGCCTGCAGATAGCGGGCGTGCACGTTCACCATCGGGTAGGCCTGCTTGCGGGCCATCGTCAGCGCGAGCGTCTGGGCCTGATTGTCGTCGAGCACCAGCGAGCCGACCTCGTTGGTCATCGACGCGAGGAAAGTGTTGCGGTCCTCGACAGACAGCTGTCCACTCTGCACGCACGCGTTGAGGAGGATCTTGATGTTGACCTCGTGGTCGCTGCAGTCGACGCCCGCCGAGTTGTCGATCGCATCGGTGTTGATCAGGCCGCCGGCGAGCGCGAACTCGACCCGGCCACGCTGGGTGAACCCGAGGTTGCCGCCTTCGCCGACGATGCGACAGCGCAGCTCGCCGCCGTTGATCCGGATCGCATCGTTGGCCCGGTCACCAACCTCGGCATGGCTCTCCGTGATCGCCTTGACATAGGTGCCGATGCCGCCGTTCCAGAGCAGATCGACCGGTGCACGCAGCACCGCCGACATCAACTCGTTGGGCGTCATCTCCGATGCGTCGACCCCCAGCCGTTTACGGACCTCGGTCGAGATCGGGATCGACTTCTCGGTGCGGGCGAAGACCCCGCCACCGATGCTGATCAGCCGCTCGTCGTACTCGGCCCAACTGCTTCGGGGTAGCTCGAACAGGCGCAGCCGCTCGTCGAACGACGCCTGCGGATCTGGGTCCGGGTCGAGGAAGATGTGCCGGTGGTCGAACGCAGCGACCAGTTTGACGAATGGCGAACGCAACAGCCCGTTGCCGAACACGTCGCCGCTCATGTCGCCGACACCGACGATCGTCAGCGGGTCACGATCGGCATTGCGGGCGAGCACCTGAGCGTGGCGACGCACACTCTCCCAAGCGCCACGAGCGGTGATGCCCATTGCCTTGTGGTCATAGCCCACACTGCCGCCCGACGCGAACGCGTCGCCGAGCCAGAAGCCGTACGCCTCGGAGATGCCGTTGGCGATATCACTGAACGTCGCCGTGCCCTTGTCCGCTGCAACCACGAGATACGGGTCGTCGCTGTCGTAGCGAATGACATCGGCTGGAGCAACGACCGAGCCGGCCACGATGTTGTCGGTGAGATCGAGCATCCCGGAGATGAACTCGCTGTAACAGTCGACGACCTCCTGGCGCAGCGCAACAGCATCGGCGGGCGGTCGCTTCACGACGAATCCGCCCTTCGACCCGACCGGCACGATCACGGCGTTCTTGACCATCTGGGCCTTCATCAGCCCGAGCACTTCCGTGCGAAAGTCTTCCCGCCGGTCGCTCCACCGCAGACCGCCACGGGCGATGCGACCACCGCGCAGGTGCACACCCTCGACCCTCGGCGAACACACCCAGATCTCGAACATCGGTCGCGGCAACGGCAGGTCGGTGACCTTGGCCGGATCGAGCTTCAGCGAGATGACCGGCCGCTTGCCGCCCTCGTCGGCCGGCCGGAAGGCGTTGGTTCGGACGGTGGCCATCATCAGTTCGCCGATCGTGCGGCAGATGCGATCCTCGTCGAGGCTCGGGATCGCCTCCAGCAATGCGTTGAGTTCGCCCTGCAACGTGAGTACTGCCACCTCGCGACCATCGACCGACGCGAAGGATGCGGGATCGAAGCGGGTGCCGAACAGCCGGCTGAGCACGGCAACAACGGCCGGGTGCTTGGCAACGGTGGTCTCGACGTAGGTGAGGCTGAACGGGAAAGTCGTCTGGCGCAGGTACTTCGCGTAGCAGCGGATGATCTCGACCTCTCGCGCCGTCAGCCCGGCCGCGAGCACGAGGCGGTTGAAGCCGTCGCTCTCGACCTCGCCGCGCAACAACTTGCGGAACGTGGATTGCACCTCGGCGATCGTGGCGGCGGTGGTAGCAAGGCCATCGGCCAGGCGAACGCCGACATCGTAGATCGAGAACGTGTCGCCACCGGCATCCAGCGTGAACGGGCGCTCGTCGATCGCCTGCAGCCCGAGTTGATCGAGCAGCGGCAACAGATCTGACAACGTGACTGGGCTGTTGCGGCGGTAGAGCCGGAACCGCCGCTCGTTCGGCGCGCCATCGACGTCGATCATGTCGGTGGCGGTGATGTCCTCGCGATTGAGCATCCGGTCGATCGTGCGCAAGTCGCGCACCGCCAGTGCAGCCGGCGTCGACCAGGTGTAGTCGGCCGGCAGTTGCGAACCGAGGCGCCCGAGCAACCGCTCAGCCTCGGCGTCGCCCACCGTGTCACCCAGCGCAACCGCGAGCTTGTCGGTCCAGCTCTGGGTGAACTCGTCGACCTCGGCGGCCAGCCGCACCAGATCCGCCTCGCTGAGCGACGTCGCCCGGCGGATCTCGACGGTGATCCGGGCCAGATTGCTGGTGCTGAGGAACGGCTCGAACTCCATCGCCGTCGCGTGGGTCGATGCTGCGATGAGCGACGAGATCCGCTCCGGCATGTCGGGGGTGACCCGAGACCGCGGGAGATACACCGCGAGCGTCTGCCAGTTGTTCTCGGGAGAATGCACCTGCAGCACACGCACCAGCGAGCGTTCCTGCAAGCCGACGATCGCAAGAGCGGTCTCGGACAATTCGTCGCGGTCGATCTCGAAGATGACATCGCGAGGAAAGGTCTCGAGGACGGTTCGCAGTGCTCGACCGGTGTGGCTGGTGGGGTCGAACCGGCTGCGTGCGAGCACCCATGCAACGCGCTCCCTGATCAACGGGATCGTGGTGACCGAGGATCGATACGCCGCCGACGAGAACAACCCGAAGAAGCGGTGCTCGCCGACGAGGTGACCGGAGCTGTCGACCCGTCGCACCGCAACGCAGACCGGACGAGCATGGCGGTGGATCGACACCTCGACGTCGGTGCGGGCAATCGATACGAGCTGATCGCCACCGGCGAACGGCGGGTCGATTCGGTCGCGGAACCCCGCTCGCTGGTTGCGCAGCAACCCGAGCTGCGATCCCTCGATGACGCGCAGCGTCTGTTGCTCGGAGCCGCCGATCAGGCTGCCGGTGCGCGGTTCGTGCAGATCGACGATGTCGTACGACGCGGCCGCGAGGAACACAAAATGCTGTCTGGTGAGCCAACCAAGCAACTTCGCGACCTGATCTCCCTCGGTTGCGGTGTGGCCCTCGGCCGGATGCTCCGCGAGTTGGTCACCGATCTCGATGGCGAGGGTCCGCATCGCCTCGGCGTCGCCGACGACGCTCTGGACGTCGTCGACAGCGGCAAGGACCTCGACCTCGACGGCTGCCGCGAGTTCGGGTGAGCACCGCGAGATCTCCATCTCGGTCCATGCCTCGCGGATTCGCGACCACGACGCTGGATGCCCGTTCACGGGTGGCGGGCCGACCGCGATGTCGGTGAGGACGCCGTCGGCGTCGCGCTGCACATCGAGCCATGGGTGCACCATCAAGAACACATCGACGCCGAGGCGGGTCAACGCGAGGCGGATGGTGTCGATCAGGAAGGGGGCGTCCTCGTTGACCACGAGCAGCATCGAGTGCTTCGGATCGAGAGCAGGGCGGACAGCGACGAGCGTCGCCCCGCTGGCCCGCACCCGGCCGAAGCGCAGGTGGTCGATCGCCGCAGCGGCGAGATCATTCGCCCGTTCGGCGAGTTCGCTGTCGTCGATCTCGCTGAAGAACTCCGTGGCGAACGCGGCGGCCATCTCGAGATCGGGACCATCGTGCGACGGATCCGCAATCGCGATCACGCGATCGACGACGGCTGCGAGGCCGGGGGCAAGGAGATCCCGTTGAGACATGGTGTCCACTTTCTGTTCCGGCAACGCTGGCGAAACGTCAGGGTCGCAGGAGCCACCCCACTGGACACAGTAGCGGGGTGCCGCGGCCCGCGAGGGCGGGTCAGATGCCGTGCGAGCGCTGCCGATCCGGGGTGATCTGGAGCACGACGCGCTCGGTCGCGATCGTTCCCTGGTAGTCGACACCCGTGTAGCGCTGCGAGAGAACGTCGATGTTGGTTCGTGCGGCGTCGCCACGGATCTCTCCGGTGACGGTGCCACGCACCTCTGCATACGAGTACGGGTTGGCGTTGTCCCACACGACGACGGTGACCTTCGGGTTGGCGCTGATCGCGGTGTACTTGAACCGCCCGACCTCGGTGTTGATCAGGATGTGATCGTCGTCGGCATCGACCCACATCACGTGCGTCGCGATCGAACCGTCGGCGAGGTGGAAGCTGATGCTGCCGAAGTTGCCGGAAAGGACGAAGTCACGAATCTTGGTGTCGAGCATCTCCGAAGTGTACCGAGCGCGTTTTGGTGGTTCGATGGGAGGATGGCTCAACGAAACGTGCTCGGCGGCGAACTGGAATCATGCTCGATGGATCCCGTGACGGGGTACTACCGCACCGGCTGCTGCGAGAACCATGGCGACGATCCAGGGGTGCACGTCATTTGCGCCGTGATGACGGACGAGTTCCTCGCCTTCAGCAAGGCCGCCGGCAACGACCTGAGCACGCCGATGCCGCAATACGGGTTCGCCGGGCTCACAGCGGGCGACCAGTGGTGCCTCTGCGCTCCTCGCTGGCAGGAGGCGTTCGAAGCCGGGGCCGCACCGAAGGTTCGTCTGGAGAGCACCCATCTGTCGGCTCTGGAGTACAGCAACCTCGCCGACCTCAGATCACACTCCGTCGCATGACCGGTCGTCGCATGACCGATCGTCCCGACCGCCTCGCGATCGATTCCGCTCGGGCGTGGCTGGCCGAACAGATCCGCTCGCGCGTCATCGGCGACGATCCCGCAGCCAAGGGGGCTGCGATCTTCGACGCACCGGGCCCGCGACTGTTCGCCGACGACGCGCCGATCCGCCGGGTCCACGCCGACGCCTCGATGTTCGTTGGTGGGCTGCGGGCGCTGCTGTTGCAGTCGATGCATCCGCTGGCAATGGCCGGCGTTGCTCAGCACTCCGACTTCCGCGCCGACCCGTGGGGACGGCTGCAGCGCACGGCGGACTTCCTCGCGACCACGACCTTCGGACCGATCGATCAGGTCGACCGCGCCGTTGCGATCGTCCGGCGCGTCCACGAGCGGGTCGTCGGCACCGCCGACGACGGGCGCCCCTATGCCGCCAACGATCCGCATCTGCTGCACTGGGTCCATCTCGCCGAGACCGACAGTTTCCTGACGACCTATCAACGGTACGGCTCGGATCCCTTGACGGCGGCCGAAGCCGATCAGTACGTCGCCGATGCCTCGCTGGTCGCGACCCGGCTCGGCGTCGTCACTCCCCCGCTCGATGTCGCGATGCTGCGCGATCAACTGCGTGCGTTCCGCCCGGAACTGCGGGGCACACGCGCCGCTCGCGACGCTGCTCGGTTCTTGCTGATCGAGCCGCCGTTGCCGATCGCCGCCAGACCGGCCTACCTCGCCCTCGCCGCCGCGGCCGTGGCGTCGCTTCCTGCCTGGACCCGCTGGCCGTTGCGGCTGCCGTACCTGCCCGTCAGCGAGCGCCTCGTCGTGGGGCCGGCCGGCGCAGCGATCACCACGGTCATCCGATGGTCGATGCAACGCCCTCCTGCCGCCTGACGACCGCTTTCCGCCAGGCTTGCAACATTGCGACGATCCGGTGACCCAAGGCATCGGTGCAGGTCATGTTATTTTTGAGCCGGTCGATGCCAGACGTCATCCGTCACCGCTACGGTCACCGCCGGATCGGCTCGACAGACGTCGAATCCTCGAACGCACGATGAACACACGATCGGACCCGCTGCATGACGAACCTGCCTCCACCGCCACCGTTCGGACCACCTGGTGGTTCCAACGGTCCCGGAGGCAGCAACTCCACCGAGCCGTCCAGCGGATCCACGGCCGCGACGCCGTTCGGCGACAGGTTGCCACCACCCTCGGCGCCGAGCGGCTGGACCGGGTTTCAACCAGGCACACCTGGAGGTGCGGGTAGTCAGCCCAAGCCGTACATCTCGCCGCCACCGCCGACATCGCCAGGTCGGTCGAAGTTGATCGTCGTGGGCGCGGTGCTCGCCGTTGCTGCCATCGTCGGTACAGCGCTCTACATCGTCACCAAGGACGACGATGTCGACCAGGTCACCACAGACACCCAGCCAACCGCCGAGACCGCCACCGAGACCACTTTGGTGCCGCCGGCGGCCTCGATCGCAGCCGAGCCGACAACCACCGTGGCGCCGGTCACGACCGTGCCCCCCACCACCGTCGCGCCCACCGCCACGATCGACGACGGTGTCACCACGACCACCGGTGCGCCGGTGCCGTCGATTCCTGCCATCCCGGAGGGCTCGGCCGACCTCGGCAACGGGGTCGGCCTCCCGATCCCTACCGGGTTCACCCAGACCAGCCAGCCGGGCTCGATGATCGCGCTCTCCGACAACACATCGGTGATCGTCGCCCACTCGGCGGTCCGCACGCCCGGCATCGACCCTGCGCTCGTCACCCAGGAATACGTCAACGCGTTCGACAACAGCTTCCAGACCATCAGCTACGGTCCCACCGCCAAGAACGGCAGTCTCACCGGCGAACCGCAGGCCGATGTCTACACCACGTTTTTCCTCACCTTCGACGACACGACGGGAGCCGTCCAGTCCGGCTTCATCAACGTGTATGTCCGTGGCGACGGACTCGTGCTGATCCTCAGCGCCTACGGTCCGAACGGCTACGCGGGTGTCATCCCGCAGGCCAACGTCGATGCGATGAACCTGAGCTTTCAGCGGACGCCCCCGATCGGGCCGTCGACGCCTCTCGCCACCATCGCTCCGTTCCGCGTCGCAACCATCCACAGTTCCATACCGGTCGACGGGCTCGTCGCGTTCACCGCAACGCCGGGATTCGTGCCGTACGGCCCGACGGGCGAGGGCCGGGCACTCGTGTCCAACGGCGTCGAGGACGTGCAGGTCGACCGGATGAGCGGGCAGGCCGACACCAACGTCGTCACCGCTTCCGCACAGGCCGTCATCGCCCAGAACTACACCGGCGTCGAGTACTCAGAGTTGTCGCTCGGCGATCCCGATCCGTGGGGCGTCGTCCACGGCGCCTTCAGCTGGACCGGCGTGTTCGTCGGCGGGCAGCGATCGGTCGGCAGGGTCGACTTCTACTTCGATCCGGCCACTGCCAACGCGTATGTCGCGTTCCGCACCTGGTTCACCGGCGCCGACGACAGCGATCCGTATCCGGCGGCGTCGCAGTTCATGCTGCGCAGCCTGTTCAACTCCTTCACCGGCATCCCCTGATCGGGGTTCCGGTGCGAGCTCAATGGGTTCAGCCGCCGGTCAGGGTTCGCCAGTTGCCCGCCGTGTAGCTGCTGGTGGCTGCGACCGGGGTCATCCGCAGCGTGGCCTCGGGGATGAGGTCGGCGATCAGTCGACCCTCGGTGTAGTGATGGTTGGTGTTCGCGACACCTTCGAAGAGCGCGCTGCGGCGAGCGACGAGTTCGGCAGCGGGCGCGGCATCGAGCCACCCCCACACGGTGAGTGCGATCGTCAGATCGTGAATCACCGGCGCCCGGCCGAACAGCGAAGCCCGGCGCAGAGCGATGTTGATCGAGCCGCCCACGGCATCGTCGACCGAGCCCCCCGGAGCAACGACGATCTGGTCGCGGACGATCACGGCGAGGGTGAGGATGTAGCCCTGGTCGGGCCCCTGGTAGCCCAGCCGTTCGCCTTCCGGCTGAGGGCCTTCGATCTCGGCAGCACGGTCCGGCATCCACGGAGCCGGGACGTGTTCGGGCGATTCGTAGGTACGAACCTCGTCCATCGGCGAGACAGGGGCGAACTTGGGAACAGCCATGATCTCTTTCTACTCGCCAGGGTGCAACAGGCCAAACACCAGCGACTCTTCGAGAGCTCGCCAGGAGGCTTCGATGATGTTCGCGCTGACACCGATCGTGGTCCACGAGCGGTCGCCGTTGGTGGCATCGAGCAGCACTCGGGTGATCGCGCCGGTGGCCGTCGCCCCGTCGAGGATGCGCACCTTGAAGTCCACCAGATGTATCCGGTCGAGAGCTGGGAAGGCGCTGGCCAACGCCGCCCGTAGTGCGGTGTCGATCGCATTGACGGGGCCGTTGCCTTCTCCGGTCTGGACGAATCGCTGATCTCCCACCCACACCTTGACGGTGGCCTCGGTGGTGAACTGACCGCTGGGCAGCTCGTCGGTGATCACCCGCATGCTCTCCATCCGGAAGAAGTCCTGCTGCCAGCCGGTGGCTCGTCGCATCAGCAGTTCGAGCGACGCGTCTGCGGCCTCGAAGTGGTAGCCCTCGTGCTCGAGCCGCTTGAGGTCGTCGATCACCTGGTTGATGGCCGGGCCATCCATCGCAAGCCCGAGCTCTTCTGCCTTGATCGTCAACGTCGCTCGACCGGCCATCTCGCTGACGACGAACCGGGTGCCGTTGCCGACCAGTTCCGGATCGATGTGTTCGTACGCGTCCTTGGCTCGCACGATCGCCGAGACGTGGAGGCCTGCCTTGTGGGCGAACGCCGACGAGCCGACGTACGGGGCCTGCGGGTTGAGCGGTCGGTTGAGGACCTCGGCGATGTGGTTGCTGACCGACGTCAACCGCTCGAGCCGCCCTGCTGGAAGGCATTCGATTCCGAGCTTCATCTGCAGGTTGGGGATGACCGTCGTGAGATTGCAGTTGCCGGTGCGCTCTCCGAGGCCGTTCACCGTGCCCTGCACATGGCGACCGCCAGCGCGTACCGCAGCCATGCTGTTGGCGACAGCGCACCCGGTGTCGTCGTGGCAGTGGATACCGATGATCGCGTCGTCGCCGATGTGGCGGTACACGTCACCGACGATCTGTTCGACCTCGTGGGGCAGCGAGCCGCCGTTGGTGTCGCACAGCACGACGTGGCTGGCGCCTGTGATGATCGCTGCCTCCAGCGCCCGCAGCGCGAACTCGGGGTTGCGCTTGTAGCCGTCGAAGAAGTGCTCCATGTCGACCAGCACCTGCTTGTCGTGGGCCCGCAGGTATTCGACCGAGTCGCTGATCATCAGCGCCCCCTCGTCGAGGGTGGTCTGCAACGCATTGAGGACGTGGTAGTCCCAGCTCTTGGCGACGATGCAGACGGCACTGGTGCCGGCCTCGATCAAGTTGCGCAGCGTGGCATCGTCGTCCACTTTGCCCTTCGGCTTCCGGGTCGACCCGAACGCCACCATCGCGCTGGTGGTCAGCCTCAGTTCGGTCAGGGCACGCTGGAAGAACTCGATGTCTTTCGGGTTGGCGCCCGGCCAGCCACCCTCGATGAAGTGCACACCCAGGAAGTCGAGCTGCTCGGCAATGCGCAGCTTGTCCTCCACCGTTGCCGAGACACCCTCGACCTGCAGGCCGTCGCGCAGGGTGGTGTCGAAGACTTCGACACTGGAGGGGACATGTGAAGCCAGGGTGGGATCGGTTGTCATCGTGGATCTCCTGAGGAAGCAAACGGGGGCAATAAAAAAGCCGCCCCATTGGGCGGCAGACAGCGCACGTCGTTGGAGACGTGCGCTACGAAATCATGATGATCTGGAAGACGCGGCCGACGATCACTCGGCCAGTGTGCCCGCCGCCGGCGCAAACGTCAACCGGCGGAGCCTCACCACTACCCTCGTCGCCCGTGGACATCGATCATCGACTACTTCCGGCCGCCGTGTTGTGGGACATGGACGGCACTCTGCTCGACACCGAGCCGTACTGGATCTCGGGCGAGTGGAAGTTGATCGACGAGTTCGGCGACAGCTGGAGCGACGAACACGCGCACGCCAACGTCGGAGCGGATCTGCTCGACGCAGCGGAGTACATGCGCGTGCATGGTGGCGTGCGGCTGCCCGCAGCGGAAATCGTCGAGCGGCTGCTCGACCATGTGATTGCGCAACTCGACGTCGACGTGCCATGGCGCCCCGGCGCTGTCGAGTTGTTGGCAGCCCTGCGTCGCGCCAGTGTGCCGTGCGGATTGGTGACGATGTCGTACCGGCGGTTCGTGACGCCGGTGCTCGCCGCCCTGCCGGCCGACTCGTTCGCGGCGATCATCACCGGCGACGAGGTACCCCCGGGCCAGGGCAAGCCGCACCCGACGCCGTACCTGCTGGGTGCCGCGGCGTTCGACGCCGAGCCTTCGAGGTGTGTGGCCATCGAGGACTCACCGACAGGCGCCCGCTCAGCGCTCGCCGCTGGATGCGCCGTGCTCGGCGTCCCCAATGTTCGCGACATCGCCCCGGCCGTGGGGCTCACCCTGTTCACCACACTCGCCGGCCTCACGGTCGCCGATGTCGCCGCGCTCCTGCCCACCTCTGCCTGACGCACCGGCGTGTTCGCGTTGCGTGAACGGGGCATGTCCTGTGTGGAACCTGTGCGTTACAGGTGGACGAACGACAAACTCCTGGGGATTTGTGGGTTTCTCGGTGGATAACCCTGTGAGTTGGAAAATACAGCTTGACCTGCAGTTTTGTGGGGCGCATGATCTCTTTCACACCGGTTCGCACGACGAACTGGCCCACCGGAC
>Ga0105048_10017154_pt1 | contig 11169 bp, 7 predicted proteins | sample MAT05_FD_78382 | JGI IMG/M metagenome (GOLD analysis project Ga0105048, IMG submission 78382) | Freshwater microbial communities from Lake Fryxell liftoff mats and glacier meltwater in Antarctica - MAT-05 | ecosystem: Environmental > Aquatic > Freshwater > Ice > Liftoff microbial mat | place...
GCCTTTTTCTTCGCGTCTTCGTCGTCGGCGGTTTTTTTCTTGGCCTCTTCGTCGTCGGCAACCTTCGCTGCGCCGTCGTCGGACTTTGCGGGCTCTTTGTCGCCGCCGGTGATCTTGTCGCAGCCGGGCAAGCAGAGCGCCGCGGCAACGAGCGCGCGGGCGACGAGGGAGGAGCGCGGAGCGGAATCGGTGACCGACATGGGCCCTGAACTTCGCAGAGTTGACGTCCCTGGGGGAAGTGGGTTGCGCCGGCTTGCCGGGATCACGAAAACCGCGGCGGTCGTGCGGCGTTTCTCGCCGTTCGGACCGGCTGCGTTCGCGTCACTGCGGGGTCGGGTGGCCGAAGTCGGGGCCCAGCATGACGACGATCTGCGTCCAGCCGGCGCGGTCCAGCGTCGCGCTCGGGAGCTCGGCGCCGAGCTCCTCCGCGATCTTTGCCGCAAGATCGGCGGCCGCGGGATCTCGCGCGCGGACGTACGCGCGCGAGCTCTCGACGTCCTCGTGATCGAGATCGGCGGCCGCGATCGGCAGGCCGGCCTCCTGCAACGTCCACGCGGCGTGTCGGAGCTTGCGTTGGCCGGCGCCGCCGTCGACGAGGCGGATCTGCGGACCGCTCGCGCGCAGGAACCACCGCGCGTCGTGGGTCGGCTCGACGATCACGCCGTCGGGCGTCTTGGACTCGGCACGGATCAGCACGACGACGCGCTCGGCCTGCGGCGACCAGTGCAATGCGATCGTGCCCGCGTACACCGGCGTCGGCGTGTCGGGGCGCAGCGTCGCGAGCTCCTCGGGTGAGATCGACAGCGTTACGTCGAGAAGCTCCCAGCGCTGCGCACCGGACGTCCAGTGCAGCACGAGGTGCGGCGTCGAGGTCGACACGCCGACCGGCGGCGCGCCGTACGTCCAGCGAAACCCGAAGCCTTCGGCCGTCGCCTCGGTCGTGATCGTGCTGCCCGCGGGCACCGGCTTCACCGTGAGCTCCACGCGCGCGAGGCCTGCGGGTGGCAGTCCACTCGCGTCCTTCGACACGAGCGCGAGCTCGTCGCGCACGACCGGCCAGTCGTCCTTCGGCTCCGCCTCCGCGGACAGGCGCGCGTATCGATCGCGCTCCGAGATCGAGGGATCGGCGTCGCGCTCGAGCAGGAACGAGCTGACCATCGCGCCCGACAGCACGTCGTGCACCTCGGCGAGTCGCACGCGATTCTTCAGGCCGTCGCTCGCGGGATGCGTCGGGTAGTCGGTCTCGATCACGAAGCGCGAGCGATCGGTGCTCCAGCCGGTGAGATCGATCGCCGCGGCGCCGAACGGCGGCTGCGTCGTCATCGGGCGGATGATGGCGATCGCGGCGCGCTCGCGGGCGTCCGACTCGGGCGGAGGATCGGGCACCGGCGGCGAGATGATCTCGGGGATGTCCTTCACCGGCGGCGGGTCCGGCTCCGGGAGCTTCGCCTGCCGCTCGGGGTCCGGCTGCAGGGGGACGACCGGCTCGTGCACGTGCTCGATGCGATCGGGAGCGATCACGAAGTGCCACGCGAGCGCGGCGATACCCGCGAGGGTCATCGACACGCCGACCGCGACCGCAGCAGAAAGCAGCCACGGCCGCCGCCGCGCCGTCATCGATGCGGCCCCGAGGTCCGCGCTCGCTGCGATCGCATCGCTCGCGGGTGGCGTGGGCAGCTCGCCATGCGTGCTCGCGATCGTCAGCACGCCGCCGAACGTCGTGCCGAGCCCGCTGCCGTAGCCGCCCGAGGATCGATCCGAACCGCTCGGTGCTTCCGCGAGCGTCGACTCGACGATACCGAGCTGTGCCGACGTCGACTCCCACACTTCACCGCGCGGCGGCAACAGCTGGATGTCGCTGCGCAGGCCCGCGTCGATCGCCTGCTCGAACGCCGCCCATGCCGGTGCGGCATCCGAGAATCGATCCGCGGGTCGTCGAGCGACGCAGTGCATGAACCAATCGTCGAAGCCGGGCCCGATCGCGTCGGCCATGCCGAACTCCGCCGCGCGCACGCTCGCGGGCTCGAGCTCGCGAAACAGCTGCTCGGCGAACAGCGCCTGGATCGTCAGGCGATCGGCACGCGCCGTTCGCCAGTACGACTGGCCGGTCAGCGCCCAGAACGCGAGCAACCCGAGCGCCCATATGTCGGTCTGGGGACCGAGCGCCTCGTTGTTGATCTGCTCGGGCGCCATCCACAGCGGCGAGCCGACGGTGCCGGTGAGCGTCGCGACGGTCTTCGATTCTTGCGTGACCTTCGCGATGCCGAAGTCGAGGATCTTGACCGTGAAGCTCGTGCCCGAGTGACGCGGATACGCGACGAACACGTTCTCGGGCTTGAGGTCGCGATGGATCACGCGCGCGACGTGGGCGGCCGCGAGCCCGTGGCAGAGCTGACGCAGCGTCGCGCCGAGCTCGGCGGTGGTGAAGCGCCCGCGATGGCGCACGACCGCCGCGAGGTCGCCACCCTCGAGCAGCTCCATCACGAGGTACGGCAGCTCGGTCGTGGCATCGATGCCGGCCGCGATCACCTCGACGACGTGCTCGCTCGCGATCGACGCCGCGACCGTCGCCTCGCGGACGAAGCGCATGCGGCTACGCTCGTCGTCGAGCAGCCGACCGTGCACGACCTTCACCGCGCGGGGCTTCGCGGTGCTGATCTGCTCCGCGCGATACACCGAGCCCATGCCGCCTTCGGCGAGCGGACCGACGATGCGGTAGTCCCCCGCAAAGATGGTCCCGACCTGCAGCCTTGGGGTCGACGCCATGCCACCAAGCAGTGTATCAGGGGGTCAACCGGCGAAGGACAACGATAGTGGCCCTGCACGTCCATAACACTCGCACGCGGCAGCTGGAGCCGTTCGTCCCGGCCGATCGTCACGTCGTCCGCATCTACACCTGCGGCCTGACGGTGTACTCGGCGATGCACATCGGCCACGCCCGCACCTACTGCTTTTGGGACGTGTTCCGCCGCTATCTGGAGTATCGCGGCTGGCATGTGCTCAGCATCATCAACTACACGGACATCGACGATCGGATCATGACGCGCGCGGGCGAGCGCTTCGCCGACGTTCGCGCCGCCGACAGTGCCGGCGCGGGTTGTCTCGAGGTTGCCGAGGGCGTGATCGCGACGTTCCGCCGCGACTGCCGCACGCTGCGGATAAAGGACTACGCCGCGTACACGCGCGCGACGGATTTCATCGACGCGCAGATCGACATGGTCGCGCAATTGGTCGAGGCCGGCTTCGCGTACGTCGTCGACGGCGAGGTGTTCTACGACGTGCAGAAGTTCGAGCGCTACGGGATGCTGTCGGGCAACACGCTCGAAGGGCAGCAGGCCGGCGCGAGCGGACGCGTCGGTGAGGACCTCGATCGCAAGCGGCATCCCGCCGACTTCACGCTGTGGAAGCCGAGCACGCCGGATCAGCCGAGCTGGCCGACGGGGCACGCCGCGTGGCCGCAGGGTCGACCCGGGTGGCACATCGAGTGCTCCGCGATGAGCAGCGCGTTGCTCGGCCCTCACTTCGACGTGCACGGCGGCGCGATCGACAACCTGTTCCCGCACCACGAGAACGAGGTCGCGCAGAGCGAGCCGCTGTGCGGGCACCCGTGGGTCGGCTACTGGATGCATCCCGAGCACCTCGATCTGCGCGGCGTGAAGATGAGCAAGTCGCTCGGCAACGTGATCGGCATCCCCGAGCTCACAGCCGAGCACCGGTACGATGAAATCCGGTGGTTCTTCGCGAGCACGCACTACCGCACGAAGCTCGCGTTCACCACGGATCTCGTGCACGCGAGCGCCGAGGGCTTCAAGAAGATCGGCCGCGCCGTGAAGATCATGGGCGACCGGCTCCGCGCAATGGATCCAGCGGCGCGGGCGATCCCGGTCGCGAGCCGCTACGCGAGCATGCGTGGCGACGGCGGGATCCCCCGCGAGCGCGAGGCGTTCGTGCACGGCGTGTTCGGGGCCGCGTCGGCGCGGTTCATCGATCGCTTCATCGCCGCGATGGACCACGACATGGGCTGCCCCCAGGCCACCGCGGCGATGTTCGACTACACCAACGAGCTGTTCGCGGCGGGTATCGAGACCGCGGACGATGCGCCCAGCCTGATGGCCGCGTACCGGTGCATGGTGCGACACCTGTATGTGCTAGGGGTCGAGACGGTCGACGCGGAGCTGTATCCGGAGCTTTCCGCGGATTGCATGCCAGATCCCAGGGCTAGTGCCGATACGGCCGAAGCGACAGCGCCGTATCGTGCCGTCATCGATCGCATGTTGCAGGCCAGGCTCGACGCGCGCAAAGCCAAGGACTTCGCGCGGGCCGACCTGATCCGCGACGTGCTGAAGTCGGCGGGTGTCGTCGTCGAGGACACACCGGCCGGAGCACGGTGGGAGCTCGGCGATGCGTAGGCGATCTCCCCGTCGGCGAGACGCTGCCGCGAGGGGCTTGCGCTGATCCGCGCGTCGGGTAGCATCGAAAGCATGCTGCCCCGACCGCGCGGGTACAACCACGACGTGCGCTATCGCGGCGAGGTGTTCCACATCCAGTCGGAGGTGTGTGGCAGCGACAGGCGACAGGTCCGCACGCAGCTGTTCTCGCGCGGCGCAGTGCTGGCGACCGAGCGTACGCCGGTCGACGACGACGACGACGCAAGTGTCGAGTCGACGCTGCGTCTGCAGCACAAGGCGCTGCTGCGCGAGCTGTGCAACGGCACCTTCGATGCGTGGCTCCCCGGCACGCTGACCGACGAGCCGCGGGTGCCGACGCGCGAAGCGGTGGCGCCGCGGCACGTGCCGGTGCGTCGCCGCGGCACGGCGCTCGAGATCCGCGGTCGCGATGCGAACGATCGCTACGAGCTCGCGATCGAGGTGTGCCACGGCGCTGACATCCTCGCGGTGCGCCGGGTCGCGTACGAGCCGAACGACGAGGTCGCGCGCGTCGAGGCGATGCTGCGCGACCAGGTCGAGCTGATGGTCGAAAAGGTGCGGCGCGGCGGGCTCGATGCGCGGCTGCCAGCGCCGTCGTTCGTCTTCGTGCCACCGCCGATCCCGAGCCGCTGAGCCACACCGCGGCCGATGCTGACCGCGCTCCTGGGCCCGACGAACACCGGCAAGACCCACCGCGCCGTCGAGCAGATGCTCGACCACCCGACGGGAATGCTCGGCCTGCCGCTGCGGCTGCTCGCGCGCGAGATCTACGACCGCATCACGCCGAGAGTCGGCGAGCGCGCCGTCGCGCTGGTGACCGGCGAAGAGAAGCGAATCCCGCCGCACCCGCGCTACTGGATCTGCACGGTCGAGTCGATGCCGATCTCGATCGATGTCGACTTCCTCGCGGTCGACGAGATCCAGCTCGCCGCGCATCCGCAACGCGGCCACACGTTCACGCAACGCCTGTTGCGCGCGCGCGGTGTGAAGGAGACGTGGTTCCTCGGCGCGCAGACGATGGCGCCGATCGTGGAATCACTGCTGCCGACCGCGCGGATCCTGAGACACCCGCGCTACTCGAATCTCACGCACCTCGGCACGCTGTCGCTCGGGGCTCTGCCACCGCGCACGGCCATCGTCGCGTTCTCGGTCGCCGAGGTGTACGAGCTCGCCGAGCGCATCCGCCAGCGTCACGGCGGCACCGCGGTCGTGACCGGCGCGCTGTCGCCACGCACGCGCAACGCCCAGGTCGCGATGTACCAGGCGGGCGAGGTCAACTACATGGTCGCGACCGACGCGATCGGCATGGGCCTGAACCTCGACGTCGATCGCGTCGTGTTCGCATCGCACACGAAGTTCGACGGCACCGAGATCCGCACGCTCGAGCCGGCCGAGCTCGCGCAGATCGCCGGTCGGGCCGGGCGCTACACGACCGATGGTGGCTTCGCGACGCTGCGTGGCGTGCCCGAGCTGCCGCCGCGGATCGCCCAGCAGATCGAGAACCACGACTTTCCGGCGATCGAGCAGCTCGTGTGGCGCAACGACGAGCTGGAGCTCACGGATGTCGACGCGTTGCTCGCGAGTCTGCGGGTGCGACCGCGGACGCCGCGGCTGCGCGTCGTCGAGCATGCCGACGATCACGACGCGCTCGTCCAGCTCGCACGCATGCCCGAGGTCCGCGCGCGGCTGCGGTCGCCTGCCGACGTCGAGCTGCTGTGGGAGGTGTGCCGGATCCCCGACTATCGCAAGCTGCTGCTCGAGAGCCACGTCGAGCTGCTCGCGGTGTTGTTCGATCAGCTGAGCGGTCCGACGCGGCGCATCGATCCCGAGTGGATCGCGACGCGGCTCGGACGGCTCGACTCCGCGGAGGGTGACATCGACGCGCTGACCGCTCGCATCGCGTCGATCCGGGTGTGGGCGTACGTGACGAATCACGAGGACTGGGTTCGCGATGCGACGAAGTGGCAGGAGCTCGCGCGCTCGATCGAGGATCGATGCAGCGATGCGCTGCACGAGCGGCTGACGGCGAGGTTCGTCGCGCGCGAGCATGCAGCGACTCGTGCTGCGCCGGCGCGTCGGCCGGTGCGGGCTGCGGCCGCGGCATCGGCGAGCGGGCCGACGCCGGTGGATCATCCGTTCGCGGGTCTGCGCGGCCTCGCGGTGCCCAACGCACCGGGCGACGCGGTCGAGCCGGACGACGCGATCGAGTCGATCGTCGATGCGGAGCACGAAGCGTTCGCGATCGACGAGGTAGGTCGCGTGATCCACGACGGGCGCGCGGTCGCGGTGCTCGTGCGCGGCGCGGACATCCTGCACCCGGAGCTGAGGGTGATCGGGCTCGACGATCACGGTGGTGGCGCGGTCGCACGTGTCGGCCGCAGGCTTCGCGCGTGGGCCCGCGATGCGATCACGGAACTCACCGCGCCACTCGCCGCGATCGGCACCGACGGATTACCCGGCAGCGCACGCGGCCTGCTGTACCAGCTCGAGCGTGGCCTCGGCACGCTCGATGGCCTCGACGCGCGCGCGCAGATCGACGCGCTCGCACCGGACGTCGTCGTGAGACTCGAGAATGGCGGCGTGCTCGTCGGTCGTGAAGCGGTGCACGTGGTCGCGATGGCGACGCCCGAGCATCTGCGATTGCGCGCGGCGCTGTGGATCGCGTTCGAGGCACCCGACGACCGCCCGGTGGTACCGGACGGGCGCGCGCTGTCGATCGCGGCGTCACCGGAGATCGACCCCAGCTACCTGCTGCACACCGGGTACATCGTGCGCGGACCTCGGGCGATCCGTGGTGATGCGCTCGCGCGGCTCGACGTCGCGCTGCTGCACGCGGCCGCGGACGGCGACGAGCCTGCACGTGCAGAGCTCGGGGGGAGGCTCGGCGTACGGCGGCGTGATCTGGCTGCGGTGATCCGCGCGCTGATGGACTGAATCACTCGGCGAGCTCGCATCCCAGGCACACGCATCGGGACTATCCGCGGAGCAGAAGTCCGAGCCGCCCGACGGCATCGGCCCGCACAGCGGACTTCGCAGGACCTCGAGCGCACCGTCCTCGCACGTGCCCTGCGACCGCAGCTTCGCGAAGCGTGACTGCGACCGAGCGATGTGCCGCGTCTGCGCACGCGCACTCCGATGCGAACCATCGTGAAGGTGTTGCGCTCGGCCCGAGGGCGATTCGATCTGCGGGTGATCCAGTTCGCGGTTCTCGGCGATCACCTCCACATGATCGTCGAAGCAAACGGCCGAGAGAGCCTCACACGAGGCATGCGGGGCCTCGGCACTTGCCTCGCGATTCACCTCAACCGCGCGTTCGACCGCACCGGTGCGCTCTTCGATGACCGCTACCACGCGCGCGCCCTCGCGACGCCGCTCGAGGTTCGCCGCGGTCTCTGCTACGTGCTGAAGAACTTCCGCAAGCACGCAGCGCAGCAGGGCCGTACGATCGCAGCGCGATGGATCGATTCCTGTAGCTCGGGCCGCAACTTCGACGGTTGGCGCGACACCGAACCGAGCTCGTCCGCGCACCTCGACCTGGGGAGACTCGCGCCGCGTACGTGGTTGCTCACGATCGGCTGGCGCCGCCACGGCGAGATCGGAGTCGACGAGATACCCGGCGGTGGGGCGCGACCGCGGACGGCGATGGGCCGGCGCGGACTCCCGTCGCGGGCATCTTGACCGCAGTGACTCGCCACGCGAACCTCGTTGTTGCGGATTTCAGTGCCAGGGAGAAGGACGGTCCCGCGAACGCAAACGAAAGTCGCCGTCGCGCGCGTGGCGTTGCTCCTCGCGTGCGGTCAGTCGCTGGAAGGCGCGCGACTGCAGGCCGTCACGCTCGATGGTGGCGGCGTTCGCACGCTGACCACGGACATCGACTCGCAGTGGTACCGGATCTTCGCAGCCGCCGATCTCGATCTCGACGGTGACGACGAGTTGCTCGTACTCGGCGATTCCAAGGTCGGGTCGATGCAGCCCGACGGGCGAGCCACGACGATCCTCGAGCTTGGCGCCGAGAACGCATTGTGGTCCCCGCGTCCCGGGGGCAGCACGGCGGATCTATTTGCGTGGATCCTGCCCACGTACGCCGACGAATCCACGATCACCCACGCTGCCTACGATCTCGGCGAATCGCCGGTGTGTGCGGTCTCTGGCACGATCGAAATCGACGGCCGCATCGACTCGATGACCGCTGGCGATTTCGACGAGGATAGGGCGATGATCGAGACGTCGTGGCCTTCTTGCTGCCGCAGGAGCAAGCGGTGGGGTGCGCGATCGGTGGTGCCGCCGCGCGTCGCTGAGCGGCGACCCATTCACCGCGCGACGAAGTCGAGGGACGTCAGCACCGCGAGGCACACCATCCGATACCGCCCCGCGCCATCGAGCTGCCCGACCGTCACCTCGGTGTACGCCGCGATCTCCTCCGCGTTCGCATCCCTCGCGAACGCCTCGCGGATCAGCTTGCTCGGATCCGTCGCGAGATCGGGATACTTCGCCTGGAACGCCGGGTCGTCGCAGACCGGCTTGATCCCGCGAACCCACCCCTCCATGCGCTCCGGCGACCACTTGAGGTCGGGCGCAACCAGCTGCGAGTAGTCGTGATCGCCGAGCGCATAACGACGCTCCCACAGCTCCAAGAACATCGCGTGATCGAGCTTCTGCCCGGTCACGGCCGCGAGGTTCTGCATGCGCACGTGGAACGGCAACAGCTCGACCTCGGATGCCGGCACCTCGAAGCCCGGCGGCTCATCCTCCGGGATCGGTAGTCGCGGTGGGTCCTGGCTCGAGTCGTCGCCGGCTTCGCCGACGGACTCGGCAGCATCGTCGTCGTCGTTCGCCGCCGGCCCACCGCGGTCGCCGGTAACACCTGAATAGCAACCGCCGAGCGTCGCGGCGGTGATGAGCGTGAAGAGTCGCGCGCAGTTCGTCATCGGCGTTTCTCCTCAAGCGAGCATGAAGTCCAGAGGTTGGTGGCCGACGACGTCGGGATACGCCGCGAGCGCTTCGTCGGGGATCTGCAGCGCACGCATCACCGTGCGCCACGTCTGTGCGCCGTTGAGTCGACCGCTGTTGTCACCCCCGCCCGCCGGCACGACCGGTGCCCCGCTCGCGTCCGGCGACAGGTACTCCCACGTGTGGCCGCTGCCGGTGTTGCCGGACGGACGCACGTCGCCGAAGTAGCCGCCGCGGACCATGCCGCCGCACAGCACGAACGAGCTCTTGCCGCCGTTGCCGTACGAGTTCGCCGACGGCGAGCGACCACCATCTGCGGAGTAGATCGCGATCACGGTGCGCTCCCACATGCCGGGGATCGCCTTGATGCTCTCGATGAGACGCGCGAGCGGAATCGCCGACTGCGCCGCCATCGTCTTCATCACCGACTCGTCGCGGGTGTCGTGCACGTCGAGGTAGTCGAACTCCATCGACACCGTGCGCGTGACCTCGTTCGACAGCAGCTTGTAGGCCCAGCCGGCCTGCTCCCAGATGTTCGCCTTCTTGTTGTCGCCGACCTGATCCGGCACGCCGGTCTGCCAGTACGCGGTCTCCGGCTCGTCGAACGGCAGGTTGACGATCTTCGGCTCGTGGTACCACTTGCCCTGCGCCGCAGCGAGGTGCGCCTCGTGCTTGTTGCGCGCGTCCTGGTTGTAGCCGCGCCGCGCGAAGAACCCGGCGTCGGCCTTCTTCAGCGCCGCAGCGAACACTGCCGATTCTTCGGGCGTCGGGATCGCGAGGTCCTCGATCGTCGTCGGGAACGCATCGAACAACCCCTGCACGCTCTGGATCCGCTGCAGCTCGGCGTTGAGCAGATCGCCCGCGAAGTGCGAGATCGTATGGAAGCGGCTGATGAACTTCATCGTCACGCCGTTGGCGAGATCGGGGCTCATCTGCTTCTGGTAGTAGTTGTGAATCGTCGCCGGCGTCGGCGTCGACGAGTACCAGAAGTCGTTGCCTTGCTCGGAGTAGCCGGGCTCGCCGAGCCACGTCGGCTGCTGGCCTGCACCTTGATTGCGGCTGCGCCCCGGCGAGCGCATCGGGTTGCACGACTCGTGGCCGTGGATCACACCCTCGCAGAGCTGGTTGGTCTCGACGACCGCGATGTTGTCGAGGTGGGGGATGAGCACCTGCGAGTCCGGCGTCAGATAGAAATTCGTGCCGTGCGTCGTCGCGTGGCTCGTGATCTGATCCGCAGTGAAGAACAGGCTCAGGGCGTCGCCGCCGGGCCCGCGCGTCAGGCTCGCGGCGCTCTGCGCGATGCCGGGCGGCACGAACACGTGGCCGAAGTCCCACTGGTCGCGCAGGTTCATCTCGATGAAGTACGTCGGCAGCGTCGCCTCGACGCCGAACGCGTGGGCCTCGCCGAACAGCTCGGAGTTCGTGGCGAAGCGGAACGCAGCCGGCACGGCCGGCGCGGCGAGCACGGCCGCGCACATCTGCATGAACGCGCGGCGGCGGCTCGGATTGATGCTCTCGATTCGTGGCTTGCCCATCACGCACCTTCCATGTTCTCGAGCACCGCATCGATGATGCGGCGATCGGTGAAGACCTCCATCACGTAGTGACGGATCGGGGGGTCGGCTCGATCCGCGGTCGCTCGCATCGCGAGCTCGGCGACGAGGTCGAACTCGATTGCCGGCGACACGCCCGACGGCAGGTCGAAGACGCGGGCGACGAGATTCTTGACCGTGCAGCCGTGGAACAGCGGACTCTCGGACATGACCTCGGCCGCTTCGCGCAGGTTCGCGAC
>Ga0105048_10017156_pt1 | contig 11169 bp, 11 predicted proteins | sample MAT05_FD_78382 | JGI IMG/M metagenome (GOLD analysis project Ga0105048, IMG submission 78382) | Freshwater microbial communities from Lake Fryxell liftoff mats and glacier meltwater in Antarctica - MAT-05 | ecosystem: Environmental > Aquatic > Freshwater > Ice > Liftoff microbial mat | place...
CCCAATGCGGAATACCTGCTGTGGGTGGGCTGCGCTGGGGCTTACGACGATCGCATCAAAAAGCAAACGGTGGCGTTGGTCGACATCTTGAAAGAAGGTGGCGTTGATTTCGCGGTGATCGGCCGTGAAGAAGGCTGTACCGGCGACACGGCAAGGCGTTCAGGCAACGAAATGCTGTACCAAATGCAGGCGCAGCAAAACATCGAAACGATGAACGGCAAGAGCGTGAAAAAGGTGATCACGGCTTGCCCACACTGCTTCCACACGATCAAAAACGAATACCCTCAACTGGGCGGCAACTTCGAGGTCACACACCACACACAGATGATCCGCCAGCTGGTGGATTCAGGCAAAGTGGCGGTGAACAAAGACGCCGACGGCATCAAGAAAGTGACCTACCACGATCCTTGTTACTTGGGCCGCTGGAATGGCGAGTACGATGCGCCACGAGACACGTTGGACAAGTTGGGCAGCAGCCGATTGGAGCTTGAGCGCTCGAAGGAACAGGGCTTCTGCTGCGGCGCTGGTGGCGGCCGCATGTGGATGGAAGAAAACATAGGCACCCGCGTGAACCACAACCGCGTGGATGAGATCTTAGCCAGCGGTGCCGACACCGTGGCCACCGCCTGCCCTTTCTGCACGATCATGGTGCAAGACGGCGTGAACGACCGTGGCGCACAGGAAAAAGTGCAGGTGCTCAACGTTTCAGAGCTGGTGGCAAAGTCAATGGTGCGCAGGCGCCAAATCGAAGGGGAACAGAAGGTTTAAGCGGTTCCCCTTCGGCTAAACGGAGAGGACACGCAGGTGTCCCGCTTTAGCGTAATCAATGATGAGCGCGTCACCTGTCACCAGGGTAAGACCGTGACTGCGTGCAGTGGCAACGATGAAACGGTCTGCGGGATCTTTGTGGAAGTGCCCGGGCAACTGCGTTGACTCCACAACGATATCAATGGGTAAATCGAGCAGATTGACACCACTGACATTCTCTTTGAGCCATTGGTCGATAGGGCGGTTGAGACGAATTTTCCCAATCGATACTTTTAAGGCTATCTCCCACAAAGAGATCTGACTCAGGAAGACACGACCATCACCCACCGCGACTTCAATGGTCGACACCACGTCGGTCTCTAGTCGTTCGTCCCCAATTGCGAGCCAAAACCATGCATTGGTATCGAGGAGATACCTATTCATCTAGCGCGCCCCATAGGTCATCTTCAGGGGCGAAGGCGTCGCCAGACAACTGCAGCACCGTGCCTTTCGCCCGACCAAACAGTGGAAGCGACTTTATCCCGGATATCGGTACAAGCTTCGCCACGGGCCTACCGTGCTTGGTGACAATGATTTCCTCCTTGGTCCTCTCGACCTGGTCCATAAGGTCGAGGCACTTCGCTTTGAAGACTCCGGCAGCGATGGTGGGCATAGAGATAACATTACCATGGTCACACTATGGTCACAATGCCGCAGGCAATTGCAGCTCGGGTTTGTTTGTCTGCGACCGTAGAACGATAGTACGAACTACCTACGAATAGCGGCTGCCAAGTGATCCGACGCAACGAAAGGCTGCGTGAACTAAGGGCATTTCGTTTTCCCAAACGACTTTTGGCCAAAACGGCTTCACTGTATTGGGTATGCACTTTACTGCCGCAATGTTGCGGTTTCTTCAAGTCACTCCTGTGCTGATGGCCGTAACCGGTGCCTTCTTGACGCCCGCGTTTGCCGCCGCGCCCGCTTCGCGCATTCGTGGGTTCATTGAAGAGCATTGTTTGGATTGTCACGAAGGAGACACCGCCAAGGCCAAGTTGGATCTTGCGACACTGGGGTTGAATCTGGGTGACGCGAAAGCCTTCGACACTTGGGTGAAAGTTTACGATCGCGTGCGCGCGGGCGAGATGCCACCTGGCAAAGGAAGGCGACCGCCGCAGCAACAACGGGATGCGTTTTTGGCCGCTGTGGCCGATCCAATGATCGCAACCGATCTAGCGCGGCAAGCCGACCAGGGCCGAGCCACACGAAGGCGGTTGAATCGCTATGAATACGAAAATGCTCTGCGCGACATCTTCAGTGCGCCGTGGTTACCGATAAAAGATCTCTTGCCTGAAGACGGAGAATCGCATCGCTTCAACAAGGTAGGCGACGCGCTTGACGTTTCGCACGTGCAGATGTCGCAGTATCTCTCTGCGGCAGAGTTTGCGATGAAGGAGATCATCGCAGCAGAGATTGATACAGTTGATGCTTCGAAGCCCGCCGTTACCCGCTATTACGCACGCGACCAACGATCGATGGCGCATTTTTCGCGCCCTGGTGGCAAATGGCATTCAGGATCCATTCGAGACGCGTTTCCGGTTTTGGGATTCTCGGGACAACCTGATGTACGAGCGCGAACTTCGCCCGTAACAGTTGGTGCCGCCGATCCCGTAACGCGCGATATGGAGGGCGTGGGATTTGTGCACGGAACCTACGAACCTGTAGAGCCTAAGTTTGATAAGTTTAAAGCGCCACGCTCGGGCCGGTACAAATTACGGATGATGGCCCATTCTATTTGGATGGCACCACGGCAAGGTGTTGATTGGTGGCATCCTGATTTCGACAAGATTTCCAAAGGCCGCAGAGCCGAACCCATTACCTTGTACGGCGAACGTCCGCCCACGTTGCTGCGTAGACTTGGGGCGTTCGATGCAGGCGTGGATCCGAAGGTCGCTGAACTAGATGTCTACTTGTTGGAAGGCGAAACCATTCGCCCCGACGCAAGCCGTTTCTTTCGCACCCGCCCTCCCCGTTCAAACCGCAAGCGTCCACACGGAAGTGAATTTCACAACCCACTAGGCCAGCCCGATGGGCAACCCGGCGTTTCCTTTCGATGGCTAGAAGTGCAAGGCCCCATTCTTGAACAAGGCGAAACGGCCGGAAGGAAGCTGCTGTTTGGTGATTTACCGCTTAAACGAATTGGCCGCGACCGCGTTGCATTGACCTCCGCAGATCCCAATGGGGATGCTGCCAAACTGGTGGCCGCTTTTGTGCAACAGGTTTACCGGCGCCCACCTACAGAAAAGGATCTCGCATTCTTTGTGGGCTTCGCGAAACGGACCTTGGCGTCTGGCGTACCCCTGGCAGAAACCTTAATGGCCACATACTCAGCAGTTCTATGCTCTCTGCCGTTCATCTACTTCGACGAGCAACCTGGAACGCTGGATGATTGGGCGCTGGCGTCGCGCATGTCGCACTTCTTGTGGAACTCTCCACCTGACGCCACCCTGCGAGAAAAAGCAGCGCGCGGCGAGCTTTCACGTGGCAATGCTATTCGCTTGCAAAGCCAACGCTTGCTTGACGATCCGCGCTCACGACGTTTTGTAGATGCCTTTCTCGATTACTGGCTCGATCTGCGCAAAGTCAGCGGCACCTCGCCAGACGCCGTGCTTTACCCCGACTATAACTTGGACGATCACTTGGTTGAATCGGCCGTGCAGGAGCCTCAACTTTTCCTGGCCGAAATGTTACGCAAGGATCTGCCTGCGGCACAGGTGATCGATTCAAACTTCACGTTTGCCAACGAACGCCTGGCACGTCACTACGGCATCACGGCTCCGAAGGGCATTACGCTAGGCGCACAACTTGTTAAGCTGCCACTTCCCGCCAAGAGCATGCGCGGTGGATTGCTTACGCAAGCGGCGGTTCTCAAGGTCACCGCCAATGGCACCACCACGTCGCCCGTCATTCGCGGGGCTTGGATCTCTGAACGCATCCTTGGCATGCCGGTACCACCACCACCGCCCGGAGTGCCGGCGATTGAACCAGACATTCGCGGCGCCCACACCATTCGCGAACAATTGGCGAAACACCGCGCAGATCCGTTGTGCGCCAGTTGCCACATCAAGATCGATCCAGCCGGGTTTGCACTTGAAAGTTTTGACATTTTCGGTGGCATCCGAAACAGCTATCGTGCGATGGGTGATCCTGAAGTTCCAAGCCAGCAGTTTGGCGTGGATGGGTTGCGCTATGAATTCCATCCAGCGTTGCCCGTAGATTCCACGGGCCAGCTGCCCGATGGCCGCCCTTTCAAAGACATCACGATGTTTCGCAAGTTGCTGTTGCGTGACGAACGTCAGATCGCGCGCAACCTAGTGAACCAGCTGGTCATTTTTGCCACGGGAGCACCGGTAACTTTCGGTGATCGCCCGCGCGTTGAGGCCATTTTGGATCACGCGCAAAAGAGCCACTTCGGCGTGCGTTCTTTGGTTTTGGCTTTGGTTGACAGTGATTTGTTCCGGTCGAAGTAGGAGACCACAGATGAAAGAATTTCATTCGCCTTCACAGACCTTTCGCCCTTCCCGGCGGAACCTACTTCGTGCTGCTGGTGTGTTTTTGCCACTGCCTGCTTTGGCCTCGCTTATGCCGGCGCAGGCCCGCGCCGGCGCGGCCCAAACACCACGTCGTTTCCTGGCGATCTGCAACAACTTGAGCATAGTGCCTGCAGGATTCTTTCCCACAGAAGCAGGCCGCGGATACGCGCTGACTCCCACTTTGAAACCTCTTGAAGCACACCGAGAAGATTTTACTGTGTTTTCAGGCGTGTCTCATCCCGACGTGGATGGTGGCCACCCTGCCGACAACTGTTTTCTTACGGCGGCGCCCCACCCTGCCAGCGGTGGTTTTCGCAACATGGTTTCACTTGATCAATTTGCGGCCCAACACATTGGCCACCTCACGCGCTTTCCTTCGATCACCTTGGGAGTGAACCAAGAAGGTGGCCAACGCAGCCTTTCGTGGACGCCGGGTGGCGTTTTGATTCCATGTGAACAACGGCCTTCTGCGCTGTACGCGCGCATGTTCCTGCGGGGCGATGCCGAGGCCATACGGCAGCAGCTGCAAAGGCTAGATCTTGGTCGCAGCGTGATGGACGCTGTGGCGGAACAAGCCAAGGGGTTGGATCTCAAGTTGGGCGCGCGCGACAAAGAGAAGTTGGATCAGTATTTTACAGCCGTGCGTGATCTAGAACAGCGCTTGGTCAAAGCGCGCAGTTGGGAAGACGTGCCTCGCCCGGCTGCCATTGGCAAATCCCCAACGGATCTTTCTAACAACAAGCAGTTCATGGCAAAAACCAAGTTGATGTACGAAATGTCCCGCTTGGCATTTGAAACAGATTCAACCCGTTTGATCACCATCATGCTTGATGGCGTCAGCACGCCTCCCATGGATTTCGAGGGCGCAGAGATCAAAGACGGCTACCACAACCTTTCGCACCACGGCCATTCGGAAGACAAGCTTGCGCAGCTTGCACAAATCGATGCAGAACACATGAAACTGCTAAGCGGATTGTTCTCGTCGCTTAAGGCTTCAAAAGAAGACGGGGAAACTTTGTTCGATCGCACCATGGTGTTGTTTGGCAGCAACATGGGTGATGCCAACAGCCACGTGACCACAAACTTGCCATTGCTGTTTGCAGGTGGAGGCTTTCAACACGGGCAACACCTGGTGTTCGACAAGGAACACAACTACCCACTGCCCAATCTGTTCGTGAGCGTTCTGCACCGGTTGGGCGTGAACGTTGAAAAGTTCGCCAGCAGCACGGGGACGATGCGCGGGTTGAGTTTGGGGTAGGTCATTCCCGAACCAGTTGCATTTCCACGACAGCGGCGCGGAAGCCGTTCTTTTCGAACAACTTTTGCGCGCCTTCGTCGCTTGGCAATGCCTGCACGCGGATGTCATTGGCGCCTTGGTAGGTAAACCATCCGATTGCCGCGGCAACCAAGCGACTGCCTAGGTCTTCGCCGTCAGCATGATCAGCAAGCGCCAAATCGCGAATGAATCCTGTGGGCTTGCCCGGCACATTCCTTTCAAATCCGGCACAGATGTAACCTACCACCGCAGCGTTTGCAGACTTGGCCAACAGCACCAGCGTTCGGGTTGACCTTATCTGCTTGCCAAAGAACGAAGCCACCTCATCGTCGGTCTTCGACAGCGCGCCAGATTTAATGGTGTATCTGCGTTGCGAGCTTCGCACCGCCAGCTGAACGAGCGCCGGAACATCCACATCTAGAGCGGCGCGAATTTGAAGTCCGTTCGGCTCCGCGCTCGCAATTGGGGTCTTGCCGGCCGGCCACTTGTCACCCGCATAGTAACGGCTCTTGGTGCCCGCCCCTTCGCGTCTTAAGATCCCCGCTTCACAAAATTGCCGTAAACGCTGGCTGGCGCTGGCCATTGTCAGCCCAACCACAATGCGAATGTCCGCGTTCACAATAAAGCCCCGCCGCTCAAGGCTTGTCGCAAGCGCGGCGTACTCAGCTTCAGAAAGTGCGCGCCCTCTTGGCGCGTCGAATTGGGTCGAGGTTGGGTGTTGCGGTCGGGTGGACGGTGGTGCCACTTCCACATAAGCGGGGGTGATGTTGGCCGGTCTGGTCATCGCCGCGCGGTTTCGAGCGATGCGCTGAAGTACAGCCTCGGCTTCGTTCAGAAGGGCCTTCGTTTGGCTGATGGAACTTTTCATTTTGGTGTGACCTTGATTCACGGAGTGACCGTAGCTCGTCCGCGGGAAGTTTAGCGGCGCTCTTTGCGCAAAACGACCCTTCAGGAGCCATTTTCTCGCGGGAGCAAGCGGTATTGCACGGTGCCACTCGTCATCGCCGTGGTCAAGTCGATCGCCGACATGTGCGCTTAGGCTGGGTAAACAGACGATGAGACAGCTCTTCCCGGGGGCCTTCAAGGTCGATACTTTGCCTTCGTGCCGCCTTGCGGATCATCTGCCATCATGGGACTGCTCGAAGCCCCCGACGGCGCGTTGTTTTTTGGCGTCAATGGCGTCACCGGTTCGTTCAGTCGGGTGAACGATCGGATCAACCATTACACGCACGACACGCACGGACTTGAAACCTCTCCCGGCAAACCGGAAGTCACCAACATCGGCACCTTTGGCGCGCCTGGCGAGTACAACGAGATCAAGGCCACCGCGTAAGGTCGCAGTCTACTAAGCATCAGCCCTACTCTCTCAAACGCGCATTGCCAATGCAGGGGCCGATCTGCTCGTTTCAGCTGTCGATGGCGCCTCTTCGGGATTCAACGTGCGAAGATCTGCCCCCACCGCCCCTGGTGGAAGCCGATGCCAATCCTCGTAAAGTTGCCGAGCATATTGGCATTGTGGCCGGACGAGTTCTTCCACGACATCATCACCTCTTCGGGCGAGCGTTGGCCTGAGGCAATGTTCTCGCCTCCTGCCGACGTGCCGCAGAGCCGCGCGCGTGCGCTGAAGGCAGCGACTGCTGGCTCTGGCGCCGTATGCGAGAAGAATCCTCTGCTGACCATATGCCGCACGTGGCCTTGCATAGCGGCCTCCAACTTATCGTCACGCATCAACGGCGATTTACCATTCGACATGCGATGAGCGTTGAGCAGTTCGAGTGCGCGGCTGACCATGTCCTTCTCGGTGCCCTGAGGATCGCAGCACACGGGAATGACGCCCTGGGAACCTGCGATCGTCTTCCAGCAGGGGCTGTCGGACGGGGCCGAGCCGCCTAGCGAGCCTGCCGAGCCGCCCGACCCTTGTTGAGCACCCGGGGGCGATTCCGAAGAGTCGTCATCCTGAAAGTTCAGGCCGCTGTCGTCGTCCGAGCACCCTGCGGCCAAGGCCGAAACGACGACGAACACGTACATCTTTGTCGACATGTGAAGCATGAGGCGCCTTCGCGGCCGGGCGGGTCACAGTCAGGCGTCGAATTGCAAAAATAGTTTTTTTTTGACCCAGACGCGAGCAGCTGGTCCATGTGGCACCCCCATTCGCAGTGGCACGCGAACAAATGGAAGATCCTGGCGTTACGCGTTTTCGGCTGCAGCGTAGACGTCGTCCAACTTGATTTCCGCACCAACCGACGGAAGCGCAATTGTGGCGCCAGACGTATACACTTGCCGTGCCCACTGGTTATCGATTCGTGAGCAAACAGCAATCTCGGGCTTCTTGTGGTTCACGAGAACCACCGTTTTTGCCGACGGAATCTGCTTATAGTGATCGAGCTTTTCGCCCTGATCATAACTTTCAGTTGCGTTGCTTAGAACTTCAACCAGAAGCGTTGGGTTGGTAACGTGCGAATGGCTTGCGGGATCTCGTTCCGGAACTTGCCAAGTAGAATGAGACAACGGTTGTTTGAATTTACTTGGCAAGTTCCGAGGAGATGCGGCCTCAACAACAATTCCTACCGCCCTATCTCTTGGCTCTGTAGTGTTCACATTTCAGCAGACGACTCAAAGCGGCGGTAACATCAATCCGTCTGTTGTGTGGACGGGGCCAACGAGTAATATAACCAGGATCAAGGGACGGTGATTTGGCTTTACCATCTTACAATTGTGCCTTCGTGAAAACGGCTGCCTGCTTGGCAACTCTGGCAGCCGTAGCTTGCCGCTCAGGTTCGTCGGCGCCGGTCGTAGATTCACTTCTAGATTCGTCAGTTGATAGTAGTCCCGACTCGACAATTGCCGACAGCCAACGAACCATTTGCGAGAGTGACCAATGGTCGTCAATCGGACCGGCCGGATCGATGAATCTAGTCGATGCCGTCAGCCTCTACCCATCGATTTGGGCTGACTCGCTCTCAAAATTAAAATTCTTTGCCGCAGTTCTGCTCGCCCTAGACCCGGTTGAACTGGGGACTTTAGAGTACGCTTCGGGATTGATGCGACCGTTCACGGAGCCGAAAGCGGTTGGTACTTTTGACTGTGTTGAAGTTGGTGATCTCAGTTCTTTCGCCTCGGCAACAATGTCGACCTTGATAGTAGTCCGGAAATGTAAGGCAAACTTGGAGGCGGCAGAAGAAGCAAGGGCCTCTTCGCCAATAAACTCCTTTTGGTTCAACAAGGAGTTGCGTTTTCATTGCTCCGCACTAAATGTTCCGTCCGTTTCGCCCGCCTATCCTCTACTAGTGGCCTTACTCAAGGGTGCCGAACGTGAGCTAGAAGGGTTGACGTTTCAGTTACGACTCACTCAGGTCGAGCGGCCAGTCGGAGGTCGAGATTTTCAAGACGTAGAATTCGCACGCTCGCATATCGATGAAATCGCTCAATCTTTAGAGAACATTCGGGTCTCTTATCCCTCGGCGCACGCAACGTTGTTCAGCGATCCGTGTTGGGCTGGAGTTGTCCTGGCAACGTTGACGCACGCACAGTGGGTTTTCAAAGCCGTGTCGGATGCTGCAGAGGCGATGCAGATAACGCCCCTGGCTCTTAAACAATTGCGATTGAGTTCGGCTGTAGATGACCTCATTATTCAGTTAAAGGAGGCCAAGAGATGCGCGAAAGATCTGGATGCTCGTAGTGCCCATTGATTCGTCTCGACGTTAGGGCCGACGGTAAGAAATGATGGTGCCTGCGGATCAGGAATGCGTGTTTGACGTTCCAGTTGGATTTGCTCTCACCAATCGACCAGACCGCGCGGGTGGATTGGCGTTCTGCGGGCCTTTGTGTATTACCGGCCGTGAATCTGGGCTTTGATTTCAACTCGTCGATCGTGAAAACCAAGCACAGGGCCACTTCCGAATTCCATGCAAAGGAGGTCGTGCGGTGTTCGCTCGGCGGGATGGCCGTAAGTTCAACCAGCCGCTTGGTGCCAGTCTCGTCACTCTCGAAGCGGAGGCCAGAATTCCTTTGCTGCAATCGCCCCGGGGCTTGCGAGGTCCACACACGCAGCTCACTCCCAGGAGTTCAGATCGTCGTCGGTTCCCAAACGCCGATCCGGTCCAGCCGAGGAGACATCCACGCCCTCGCCTACATGCGTTCCCGGGCAGGCAAACGTCATAGGCGTTCCCCAAGGATCTTTGGGCGATTTTCGAAGCCAGCCTTCTTCTGCCAAAGCGTCGAGCGACGCCGGACATCGCCCCTCGGTGGCAAGCATGCTCTTGGCCGCCGCCCCTTCAATTTCGTGAAGCTGGACCCGCGCGATCTTCTTGTCCCCGACGCTCTTTGATTTGAAAACCCCAACTGACACAGCGCCCACCAACAATCCGATCAAAGCGAGAACGATCAGAATTTCGATCAGAGAAAAGCCGCCGTTGGTACGTCGGGTGTGGCGTCGAATGCGTTTTCCTTGAGTTGCTCTCGCGCCTTGAGTGCGGCGCACGATCCAATGAATGAACACCGATGACTTGTTTGGCAGAACGGGTTTGCAGCGCATGTGAAGATCTCCTTGCGCTGGTCTTCATCAAGGTCCGTGCCGAGGGCAAAGGTAGCCATGAATTGACGATTCTATGTGCCGGGGCCGCCGCTCACCGCCACCCCGGCACGCCCGAACATCCGCCGCCGCCAATTTGGCAGGCTGACTGAGGGCGCAGCAACTTGAAGGCGAGGTCGTCGAGAACAAACGACTGAGGGCTGTGCTTGCCGTGATTCAACAGCGCCAGAAGACCCGTGACGAAGTGAGGCTGCAATCAATGAAGCTCACACTTCGGCAGAAGGCTCGCATTCGAGAACAACAGGAGCAGGCCGCGAAAGCCGCACCCCTTGCCAGCTCCACCTCACCGCATGCCTACGCTGACTTTGCCGACTACTTCAAGGACTTCGAGCAACAACAGAAAGACAGAGCCCGCCGCAACAACGAGGCAGCCAAGCAGCGCAGGTCCGCCGCAAAAGCCGCCGCAAACACCCCATCACCACCGACCTACCCTCCCCTTTCGCCCCCACCACCCCAGCCCAAAATAGGACATTTCTACTTTGCACGAAACCGGACATTGGGGTTGTAACGTGCGGATGGGAACTCGGCTCGCTTGCGCAGCGGCTTTAACACCGCCCAGCACCTGGGCCCAAAAGCTTGCCAGCAACAACACGGCGCCCATATAAACGCGCGGCCCTAAGAACCTCATCGAAGGCGGCAACGAACGCTTACGGCACCCGTCCTGCCCACAGCAAAGCGAGTAGCGCAACGCTTGCGACTCGGCCGATGCCCCGAAGCACCCACCTCGCGGCTTGCGCAGGTAGTTGCTGAAATGTAGGGGGCCACCACAGTGCGTGCAGCCGCCAGCCCTCACCGCCAGGGCCAACGCCCTATCAATTTCGTCAAGCCGATGAAAAAACTTCAGTTCCAGAACCAATCCAGGCACCATAGAAGACCTCCAAGTGTTGCAACATGGAGACCGCCCCCCTTAGGAACTTCTCGCAAGTTTCTTGGGGGGATCATCCCTCAAACATCGTGCTCAGAAC
>Ga0105048_10017157_pt1 | contig 11168 bp, 3 predicted proteins | sample MAT05_FD_78382 | JGI IMG/M metagenome (GOLD analysis project Ga0105048, IMG submission 78382) | Freshwater microbial communities from Lake Fryxell liftoff mats and glacier meltwater in Antarctica - MAT-05 | ecosystem: Environmental > Aquatic > Freshwater > Ice > Liftoff microbial mat | place...
GAAAAAAGTCCCCTGGTACTTTCTCTTACTACTTATTTTGGCTGGAGAGTCTGTATTTATTCTTCCATTTGTTCTTTCACGGGTCTTTAGGCCTACTGTGCTTGAAGCTTTTGGCCTGGACAACCTTCAGTTAGGACTTTGTTTCTCCATATATGGCATTGTAGCCTTGATTTCTTATCTTTTTGGAGGTCCCATAGCCGATAAGTTTCCTCCAGGAAAATTGATTTCAATGTCACTATGGATGACTGCTTTAGGAGGACTGGCCTATGCTACCTTTCCTGGTTATGCAGTATTAAAAATAATTTATGGTTATTGGGGTTTTACAACCATTTTTTTATTCTGGGCTCCGATGATTAAGGCTACCCGGATTTGGGGTGGATATAAATCGCAGGGCAAGGCATTTAGCTTTCTGGACGGTGGACGCGGCCTGGTGGGAGCTCTTTTCGGAGCTATGGGCGTACTTATTTTTTCATTATTTATGACTTCAGAATTTTCCGGGGTGAAAATCTCTGGAAGCAGAGCAGCCTTTAAGCAGGTTATCCTGGCGTCATCTGGTATAGTTATTTTCGTTGGTATATTGGTGTGGTTCTTTATGAAATTGGATCGTGAAACAGAAAAGAAAATCGTCCAGGAAAAAATAACGATACTACAAATTCAGGAAGTGTTACGTTTGCCTTCTGTATGGTTGCTGATGGTCATTATTCTATGTGCATATGTCGGCTATAAAATCACAGATGTGTTTTCGCTTTTTGCCCAGGACGTAATGCTATATGACCAGGTACAATCAGCCCAGGTAGGAACTTTTTTGCTATTTATTCGCCCTGTCGTTGGAATCTCAATCGGGATATTGGCCGACCGCTCACAAACCACTTACTTGTTGGTTGTTGGTTTTATTGTTTCATTCTTAGGAGCATTGTTGTTCGCTCTTGGTCTGATTTCTGAATCGGCGACAGCTTTATTTTTTATATCGATATTTATCGTGGCGTCTGGAGTGTACGCCACACGTTCTCTCTACTTTGCAGTTATGGAGAAAGGAGAAATACCCTTGATTCTTACAGGAACTACAGTTGGCCTTATATCTCTGGTAGGCTTTACTCCAGATATATTCGCAGGGCCAGCGATAGGGTATCTCTTAGAAAATTCGCCAGGTGCAAAGGGGCATCAATATGTTTTTTGGATGTTGGCTTTATTTTCTTTTATAGGTGGTATCGCAGCATTGTACTACCACCGATTGTATGGAAAGAACTAATTAATAATTTAGCCATTTCGCCGACCTTTGATTTATAAAAACCCAGCTGAATGTTTTTTGTCAAAGTCCTCCATTTCCTATCAGGAGCGAAACCAATGCAGGATTCATCTGCCAGAATGAATACCTACATTTCTTTCAAGCAGGTACTGCAATATGGACTTCAACCTCATGGATTGCCCCATCATCCAGCAAAAGCACGGCATTTCCATCGTAATTCTCAACTGCCGTTTTCCAAAATGAACTGGTCAAGCCTTGATCCTGATAAACAGTAATACGGTAGGTTGCTGTTCTGAATTGATAGGTTACGGTTACTGAAGGCCAATCCAGTGGAAAGCACGGCTTAAAAACCAACTTGTCCACATTCCTGTTCATTCCCACCAAACTGCCGATGATTAACTGGTACATCCAGCCCGCAGAACCTGTGTACCATGTCCAGCCACCCCGACCTTTATGTGATTCATTGGCATAAACATCAGCAGCCATTACATAAGGTTCCACTTTATAGACCTGAACAGATTCAGCGTCAGTTCCATGGTTGATCGGCTGAACTAAATTGAACAATTCCCATACCTTTTCCCGGTTGCCCATAGCTGCAAATGCCATCAATGCCCAGATTGCCGCATGTGAATACTGACCCCCATTTTCCCTAACTCCTGGCACATACCCTTTTATATATCCAGGATTTGGCCCGAGTATATCGTTAAAAGGCGGATCGAGCAGTTGGATCAGTTTTAAATCATTCTTCACCAGATACTTATCGAGTGAAGCCATTGCCATCTCCTGTCTTTTGGGAGATCCAGCTCCGGATATAACCGACCAGCTTTGGGCGATGGCATCAATCCTGCATTCCTCATTTACATGAGAGCCGATGGGTGTACCGTCATCAAACCAGGCACGTTTGTACCATTCTCCGTCCCAGGCAGCAGATTCCAGGTTGGTTTGAAGTTTGGCAGCTTCCATTTTACATGTATTGGAAAATGGAATGTCTCCGAATCGAATCGCCGTTTCGGCAAATCGGTTCAGTACATCGAACAGAAAAAACCCAAGCCAGACGCTTTCTCCCTTGCCTTTGTTTCCAACCTGATCCATTCCATCGTTCCAGTCGCCGGAACCAATCAAAGGCAAACCATGTTCGCCAAAACGGAGGCTATGATTGATGGCTCTGACGCAGTGGTTATACAACGAGCCACTCTGGAGACCACTCACTGGAAGATCATACAAAGAATCTTCATCCAGATGCAAAAGCCTTCCTTCCAGAAACCCGATTGGCTTGTTCAAAATTCCTGAATCGCCGGTTGTTTCCAGATAACGGGAAGTTGCATACGGCAACCAAAGCAAATCGTCGCTGCACCGGGTGCGTACGCCACGGCCTTCTGGCGGATGCCACCAGTGCTGCACATCACCCTCTTCAAATTGCCTGGAGGCACTGAGTAAAATATGAGACCGGGTCAATTCTGGTGTGGTATGAATAAGTCCAAGTACATCCTGTAATTGATCTCTGAACCCGAAAGCACCGCCAGACTGGTAGAAACCGCTGCGTGCATAAATCCTGCATGCCAGGGTTTGGTAAGTGAGCCATCCATTGGCAAGAAAGTTCAAACCAACATCCGGAGTTTGAATGTGTACAGCACCCATTACCTCCTGCCAGTATTTTTTTACTTGATGTAAAGAAAGCAAAACACGATCATAGTCAAGAAAATCCTGGATCAGCCCAAAGGCTTTTAGGGCATTTTCTTCGTTACCGATCTGGAAAATGATTTCTTTTTCAGCACCATCGAGCAATTCGAATTTGGTTTGAAGGGCGGCACATGGGTCGATACCAGCGCCAACTTTTCCTGACAATCGTTTTCGGCTCAAGGCGGCTGGATCTGTCAGATTCCGGTTTCTGCCAATAAATTCAGACCGATCAGTGGTAAACCCTGGTTTGTCTGCATTGATTTTAAAAAAAGTAACTCTTTCGGTAAAAGTGGAATTGTAGCGGTTTCGAAATAACAATGCACCGGTGCCAGGTTCTTGTTCGGAAATGATATGCATATTGGTTTTCGACCGAACATCGCCCATAATAATTTCCAGAAAACCCGTTGCCGATAACTTTCTGGCCCTTCCCGATTGATTTTTTATCTTCAACAAAATGAATTTTACAGGCAATTCTGTGTCAACAAAAACACACATTTCGGAAGAAATGCCTTGCTCATGGTGCTCAAAACTGGTAAAACCGAAAGCATGGGTTGTGAGGTAAGGAGTCTCTCCCTTAGACGGATAGGGGCATGGAGACCAGAATTGCCCAGTTTCCTCATCCCGGATATAGAATGCTTCACCTCCTGCGTCGCTCACCGGATCGTTACTCCAGGGAGTGATGCGGTATTCATGTGCATTGATCGCCCATGTATAAGCAGAGCCGGTTTCAGAAACCACAGTTCCGAAAGTGGGATTTGCGATCACATTAACCCATGGAGCCGGTGTAGTCTTGTTTTTTGGAGACCATATTTTATACGATTTTCCTGTTTGTGAAAACCCACCTGTTCCATTAAAAAATTCAAGATCATCAGGAAATTCCAATTGCGGATAATGTTGATTATTATATACTTCCTGTGGAGTCCGTTCCAAAATTGGTGGCAACACCCTTTCCTGAGACAATTTATTGACTTGTTCAGCAAGTGTTCCTCTGTTGTCATAGATGATAACCCGGGCGACACTTTCAAACAAAATCCGGTCTTCGGATGAAAGCTGTTCGGCCGATTTCACGAATATTTGTCCTGATTTGCTGTGGCCTTGATTGGTTCCGGCTTCCAAAGTGATTAAGCCCAGAATCTGGTCCTGTAAAACCTGACGATAAGTGCCATGGTCTTCGTTCCAGATGACAAGGTCAACTGTAAGACCTTTCAATCGCCAATAGGCATGGGCCTGAATCATTTGCCTGACCAGTTCTATGCTTTCCTGTTCAAAAATATGAAGCAAAACAATAGGCAGATCTCCCGAAACAGAATGACTCCAGAGGCCAGATTGACCACGAAAATTGTTTTGAATAACGGCTGGATCGGCCCGCAATGCCGAATTGAGATAAATAACACTTGCAGCCATCCGATCGTATAACTGGGTATCTGCTTCAGTTGCATTTATTTGACGTAAAAGCACCTGACTGTGGGTCCAGGAAAGCTCGAACGCCCTTTTTTTCAGGTGTTGATCCCTGTATTTGTGCATCAGCATTCTGCAAACATCCCGGGTTTCTGCAATTCCGTAAATCAGGTCGATGGTCGCAGTTTGGTTGGGTTTGAGTTTAATCCGATGTCGGATCGACATGATCGGATCGAGCACTGAGCCCACTTTGCCAGACAACAATTCAACGTCCATTGCTTGTGGATGGGTTAGGTTTTTACCCCTTCCAATAAACTCCATCCGGTCTGTTTCATAAGAAACAGACTCAATGTCAGCCCCATAAACATCCATCATGTGAAACATCCAGGGTGGTACTTCTTGAGCAGATCTGGGTCGTCTGGTACTGAAAATTGTTTTGTGTTCCTGGATAATTTCGGTTTGAACAAACAGATTGCTGAACGCAGGATGAGCTTCATCTGAAGCCTGACTTGCCATTACAACCTCAGAATAACTTGTGATTTCGAGGGTTTTTAAAACCCCGGATTTATTCGTGATTTTGATCCGCCTCATTTCCGTATCATCCTCGGGCGAGATGACGATTTCTGTTTTGGTATGAATGCCAAAATCCTCCCGACGGAATTCTACATGGCCTTGCGAGAAGATCGCTTCAAAAGCAGCAGCAGTTTGCAAGGTGGGTTGATATGTGTTTGACCACAATTTGCCCGTATCTATGTCCTTAATATAGCAAAATGTTCCCCGGTCGTCTTTGGTAGTATCTTCCCGCCAACGGGTAAGCGCCAAATCTTTCCATCGGGTAAAACCAGCTCCCGAATTGGTAATCATTACCTGGTAACGTCCGTTGCTCAGGAGTTGGATTTCTGGGATAGGCGAATTTGCTGAGGTTATTCTTCTAACAAGAGCTTGTGTAACAGTGGCATGGGTTTCTATGATATCGGCCGTGTGGGCAAAAAATACAGTTGCCCTTGGTATCCGCTCCTGTAAAAGTAAAAGTGTAGCCTGGAAGCGAAGTTCTGCACTAAACCGCTCCTGCATAGGCTTACCTAACAAAAAATGGCTGAGGGATAATAGCCCCATACCCTGGTGATGGGCCATATAAGAATATATAATGCTGTTGGATTTGCCTCTTGGCAAACGGCTAGTCGTAAAATCTATGGCTTCATAAAAACCAAAGTCGCCTTCATATCCCTCTGCGGCAAGCAATTGAAGATTTGATGTTGCTTTGGCAGGCGACACCATCAAAGCCAGCATTGTTGCATAAGGTGCAACAACCAGATCTTCTTCTAAGCCTCGTTTTAACCCTAGTCCGGGTACTCCAAATGCCCGGTATTGGTAATTCATACTGGCATCTACTGCATTGTAGCCCGATTCTGAAATTCCCCAGGGGATGCCCCTTTGATCGCCGTATTCTATTTGGCGTTTCACCGTTGCCTTGACAGTCTGGTGGAGAAGAGTATTTTCAAACGAGGGCATAACCAGATTCGGCATCAGGTATTCGAACATTGATCCGCTCCAGGAAAGCAAAATAGGTTCGCCAGCCGAGTTGGTGAGCAAACGACTTAGTGCAAACCAGCTTTCCTGAGGCAGTTTTCCCTGTGCAACGCCAACAAAAACACCCAACCGGGCCTCAGAAGCAAGCAAGTCGTAGAAGCTGTTGTCTTTCCGTTGGTCTTCTACATTGTAGCCAATCCGCAGCAGGTTGGTTGATTTTTCATATAGAAAATCATATTCTACGGTACTGAAATCTTCGCAAAGAACGCCCATTTGCTCCAGCGCCAAAATCCGTTCTGTGGCCCTGTTCCTGCCATCTGCCAGCATCGACCGCATTTTACAGAGCCAATCTGTTTCATCGGCCATGTTTTTCTGTTGTTCATATCGGTCAATATGAGGCAAAAGGAGGTCGGGCAGATCCTGAAGGGTTTGAAGTGTTGGAATATGATCGGCTACAGCAAAGTGCCCAAAATCTTCGGGAAAAGGTAAAATGTCGAGCCAGGGAACCAGATAGTTCAAATCTTCCAATAGCCTTTGTGCCTGACGAAGCAGCCGGCTGGTCCAGAAATGTTCTAACTGTTCACGACCGATCTGGTGTTTACTCAATTCTCCTGATTGAAAGATCAGTTCGCTCAAATGCTCTTTTATCTGCAACAAGGATCTACATTCTTCGTTTTGGGCAAATTCCAATAGAGTCAGGATTTTATCTACTACTACTGCATGATGCGGCTTGGCAGAATCTTTGACCAGTCTTGTGGTCGTCTGCAGGCCTTCATACATTTTTTTGGTAAAAACCGGCTGTTGCGAAAGCGACAAAAGTCCTTGCCTGAGGGTGAGCAAATGGCCACACAGGTTGCCACTATCAACTGTAGAAACATATTTGGGTTGAAGAATCTGGAGCGAAATGGTGTCGTACCAATTGAAAAAATGGCCTTGAAATCGCTCCAGCCGATTCATGGTGCTGAGTGTGTCGGAGGTCCTTTGTGTCAATTCTCCTATGGAGATGTACCCGAAATCGTAGGCTGTCAGGTTGGCCAGTAAAGCCAGGCCCATGTTGGTAGGTGAAGTCCGGTGGGCGACAACGGGCGAAGGTTGTTCCTGAAAGTTATCGGGTGGAAGCCAGTTTTCTTCGGCTCTTCCAAAATGCTCAAAAAACGACCAGGTTTTACGGGCGGTTTTGTGTAGAAATTCCATTTGATCTTCATGAAGATGGGTAATTTCATCCTTTTCAGGTTTCCCTAACTGACGGGCGAAAACCGGAGCAGCAATCCAAAGAATGAGAATGGGCGAGGCCACCAAAAGTGAGATCAAATCTGCCCGAAAATACAAAAATCCACCTATTCCAATTGCCAAAACAGGTGCCATCCACAAGGACTGGTACATGCCCGGAATACTTTTGCTTGGAGTGGTAGATGAATCCGAAAATGGGGTCCATTCTAACAATTTCCGTCTTGTAATGGCCATTCGCCAGTTGGTCAGAATCACGGCATCCGTGTAGCGCCAGGCTTCATAAGGCAAAACAGAAATTCCAAAAACGAATTGAACAATCACATCCCAAATCATTGCCCCAATTTCTGCAAAGTGGGCCGTTAGGGAAAGGTCTTTGGGCTTATGAAACAATTGCCAGCAAGCAGCCGCTACCACCGGCAACAATATAATTATGGTGACAGCCAAGGTCCAAAACCATGGAAATGGCAAAACTGTCCAACCCATTACAAATAAAAGAAGTAAAGAAAGGGGGAGCAGACTTCTACGAAGGTTATCTGCAATTTTCCACTTTGAAAGTGCTGAAAGCTTATTCCTTTTCAGACGGCCATCTGCCCCTGTTACAAAAGGCAACATCCAGGCCCCAATTTGCCAGTCTCCCCGAATCCATCGGTGGTGGCGTTTGATATCGTCCACATATTGCGCAGGACTGTCCTCATACAAAAGTACATCGCTAAGCAAGCCCGATCGGGCATAACAGCCTTCTATCAAATCGTGACTCAGAATCCGGTTTTTTTGAAATGCCTGACCAACAGCCTGTTCAAAAACATCAACATCATATATTCCCTTTCCAATAAACGAGCCTTCACCAAATAAATCCTGATATACATCCGAAGACATCCGGGTATAGGGGTCAATTCCGGAAACATTTCCCTGCAACCTTTGGTAGTAAGTAGTGGCCGACTTTGGAATGCTGGTCGCTACCCGTGGCTGAATGATGCCATACCCATCGGTTACCCGGTTTTTTTGGTAACTATATACGGCCTGATTGAGCGGGTGAGCCATGGTCTGAATAAATTTCCTTGCGGCCTCTCTTGGTAATTGGGTATCGGAGTCGAGTGTGATGACATATTTAACATTGGATAGGATGGCATAATTGCCTGTAACCAATGAAAATTCACCCTTGCTTCGTCCTCGGATAAAGGCATTCAGGGCCGCAAGTTTTCCTCTTTTTCTTTCGAAACCCATCCATTTTTTTTCTCTTTCATTCCAGGTTCTTGGTCTGTGAAAAAGAAAAAAAAGATCTGCCTCAGGTTGTTTGTATTTTCTGTTCAGTTCCTCGATAAGATGGTTGGCCAGATCAAGCAACTCGTCATCATCCGGCATGATTTCAGCATTGGCATCTTTAAAGTCGGTCAACAAACCAAAATGCAGGTTTTCTTCTCTGTTTGCAAGAAATCGGATTTCGAGGCCTTCAACCAAATCCTCGATATAGGCTTTGCTTGAAAGCAGGGTAGGGATGACAACCAATGTGCGATATTCACTCGGAATCCCTTTCGAAAAATCCATTCTGGGAAGCATTTGTGGCCTCACCAGGATGGTAGACAGCCAGTTGATCAGTGAAATGGCCAGTTGGGCGCTACCCGAAACCGATAAAAAACCGACTAAAATCAGGACTTTCCAGTCATGAGAACCGTATTGGTAAGCAATAATAAACAATAACCCTGCATTCAGTAAAGTAAGAGAAAAGATCGAAAACAGGTATAGAAAAACAGGCATTCGTTGGCTCATCCGAACCAGCAATTGATTCACAGAGTTGCGCATTTCCACTGCCTTTTCAACTTCCGATCTTCCCTTGTCAATTAAAAAATAACCAACGTGTTCCTTCCTTTTCGAATTGTGGATTGGTTCCCGGTAGCTGGAAGCAAGTTCCAGTGCTTTACCGGCAACTTCCGCTTCTGAATACGAACTTGATTTGGAAACGAGTTCCACCACATGCCGGTATTGGTCTCTGGTGGCAAAATCCATTAAGGGATATATTCCAGTGGGGTCCTGCCTCAATATTCCCTCCACCACGCTGAGGGTTTCAACAAATTCCCGCCAATCTGTGGTGCCAAGAAAACGCAATGTGCCAATGCTGTTGCGGACAGAGACCTGGTCAATCGCTTGTTTCTGATTTTCTTGTTGAACAAGATCAGTCCCACTTGTGCCTAAGGTTGTCAATTGCTGCTCCATCCACCCGAGTGGAAGGGCGAGTGAAGGACCTTTTCCCTGAAGGTTCCTGATAAATCCTGCCACAAAAGGACCAGTGAGTTCGGGTTTAGATCGGACCATATCGGCAATGGTGAGGACCAGATTCCCGGGTGCTTCCTGTACCGTGGTAATCATTCTTTCTGCCCAGTATTCCGCCAGATTATGGTCGATCATATCCAGGGCAATCCCGACGGAAACACGACGGAGGTTTTCAATTACCGCTACCCTGAGCATGATCGGAATAGCCCACAACTCACCTAGCGTAAGCGTAGTAACGATCTGATATGAAGCAATAAAACTACTCAAACTCCGGATGTCTACCCTGCCATCGCTATGCGAAATAATGGCAAGCACGATGTCATAAACCCTGGGCATTCCGGCAGAGTTTCCTTCTGAAAGATAGGGTAATCCTTCGCTGTATCCTTTCGGAAGATGTTTCCTTGCTATCGTAATTTGCTCTTCAATCAGATAATAATTATCCAGCAACCACTCTGCGGCAGGCGTAATGGTTGTTCCAGACCTGATGCTTTCAACCAACAAATTTCGGACTTCAAGAAGGGTTTTTTCATTGTCGTCCAATCGTTTCAGCATTTTGTCGGAACCTTTCCGACTAAGCAATTTGTGCGAACGGGCCACAACCTTGCCGTGCTTATCCATTTGGTTTGAACTGAAAAGCTCAGACCGGAATGGCTCCTCTACCTTGGAATTGCGAATAGAAACATTGCCTTGAAAGGTTACCCGGAGGCGAGATAATATATCGAAAACGTGACTGGTTGAAACCTTCATGAATAGCGGTTAATGAGTAAAAAACTGGAACTGAAATCAATATCCTTAGGAGTAAGGAGAATAATATTCAAGACCAAAGTTTGAAAAGAAATGGTTAGTTCATATCTCATGTCTGAAAGGAATAATTCAGATGATCTGAGGATCTTTCTTAAAGATTCATGAAAGCTATTGAATTTTGAGATTGTTCCCCGAAAAGAATCCTGAAAAAAGCATTTATTGATGAGAGGCGAAAATTCAATGGATAAATTTAGGGACTTCATCATACGTGAATCGGATCGTAACTCAGATTTTGATGGGGCAATTCAAAGGCATTTGTTCAATTTGCAAAACTGGAATAAGTTTGATCCGGCATAGTTATGTTTTTTGCGGAATCGGTTACAGAATTCACACAATTGCCATCGCCATCAGGTTAAATTTTTTTCGGGATGACCACTGGCCAGGGAAGTGCAAATCCAAAAGCAATCAGCCCCTAACAGTTTGATTATCTGGTTTAAATTCAATATATTACGCCTAAATAAGTTTGCATTACTGAATTTAATCATCCTGAATTTACACTTCTATGCGGCGGTTATTTCCTCTTTTGCTCCTGCCTCTTGACTTCTTTCGCAAATTCAAGCTCCGTTTTCAGGTAAAATCCACTGTAGCTGCTCTTTACTTTGGCTACTTCTTCAGGTGTTCCTTCCGCTACAATTTTGCCACCGCCCATTCCGCCGTCCGGTCCCATATCGATCACATGGTCTGCGACTTTAATCACATACAGGTTGTGTTCGAAGATCAAAACGCCATTGCCTTTGTTGGCCAGTTTGTCCAGAACTGCCAGCAAATGTTGGATATCCGAAAAGTGTAATCCGGTTGTGCGTTCATCCAGAATGTATAAGGTTTTGCATCTGTATTTTTTGGAATTTCGGTAGCCAGTTTTACCCGTTGCGCCTCACCTCCGGAAAGTGCACATCGGCAATCGACTTTCCTTTGAACCTGACTTCCAGCGTTTCCCGATTGTATCGTTTGCCTTTGCAGGTTTCGCAAAGCACAGAAACATCGGGCAAAAATTCCATTTCGATGACCTTCA
>Ga0105048_10017160_pt1 | contig 11167 bp, 7 predicted proteins | sample MAT05_FD_78382 | JGI IMG/M metagenome (GOLD analysis project Ga0105048, IMG submission 78382) | Freshwater microbial communities from Lake Fryxell liftoff mats and glacier meltwater in Antarctica - MAT-05 | ecosystem: Environmental > Aquatic > Freshwater > Ice > Liftoff microbial mat | place...
AGGACCGGGCTCGCCGCGCCTTTATTACTCCCATTAACCATAACTCGGTGGACCCCGATTTCACCAGCGGTTATATGCAGCAGTGGAATTTGAACGTCCAGCGCGAGTTGCTCTGGAAGACCGTATTCACCGTGGCTTACATCGGCTCGAAAGGCTCGAAATTCATGGTCGGCCAGAATATCAATCCCGCGGTCTTCGTGGCGGGACAATCCACCACCGGCAACGTCGACGCGCGCCGCTTACACCCGGGCTTCTCCGAAATTCGCAGCACGCAAGCCACGGCCAATTCCACTTACCATTCCTTGCAACTCAGTTGGAACCGGCGCCTCAGCGGCGGCTTCTCGATTCTGGGAAGCTACGTTTGGTCGAAGAGCCTGGACCTCGCTTCGAACGACGGCAACTCCGGTACCGGTAACCAGGCGACGAATCCCTTCCGGCAGAATCTCGATAAAGGCCCCAGTGACTTTGACGTCCGGCACCGCGTGGTGAACAGCGTCCTCTGGGACTTGCCCTTTGGCCGCGGCGCCAAGGGCCTCAAGAAGTACGTACTCGGCGGTTGGCAGTTGAACGGCATCTCCACCCTGCAAACCGGATTGCCTTTCAGCGTTTCGGCGGGCGTCGACCGTAGCCTGGCCGGCATCGGCCGCGACCGGGCCGACATCCAGCGCGCCCCCCAAATCTACGGCGGCGTCTCCCGCAACGACATGATTCCCCGTTATTTCGAAACGGGCGCCTTCGCGCTGCCGGCCTTGGGCACCTTCGGCACTTCCAGCCGCAACTACCTCTACGGACCCGGCATCATCAACTTCGATCTGGGTGCCTTCAAGGCCTTCCAATTCACCGAGCGCCGCCGTTTGGAGTTCCGTTGGGAAGTCTTCAACGCGCTAAACAAGCCAAACTTCTTCAACCCCATCGCCGCCTTCCAGAACGCCAACTTCGGCCGCATCACCAGCGCCCGCGATCCGCGAATTATGCAGGCCGCTTTAAAGTTATACTTCTAGGCTAGGTTCGCGGTTTTGCTGGTCACTCCTCCCGAGCGGGGCGGCGCCGCTGGCGCGGGCAATAACACTTTGCCCAATCACGCGTTAGCGACTGAAAAAGCACTACCGATCGGCCGGCTGGCGGCGCTGGGCTTGCAGCACGTGCTGGTGATGTACGCCGGCGCGATCGCCGTGCCGCTAGTCATCGGCCGGGCGCTCCACTTACCGCCCGCCCAGGTGGCCGCGCTGATTTCGGCCGACCTGTTTTGCTGCGGCATCGCGACGGTGATCCAATCGCTGGGTGTGACGCGCTGGTTTGGCGTGCGCTTGCCGGTGATGATGGGCGTCACCTTCGCGGCGGTGGGGCCCATGGTGGCCATTGCCGAGGCGCACCCCGGCCTCGAGGGCGCGCGGACCATCTTCGGTGCCACCATCGCGGCCGGCTTGCTCACCACTCTGCTGGCGCCCCTGGTGGGCCGGTGCCGACAGTACTTTCCGCCGGTCGTCACCGGGACCATCATTACCGTGATCGGCATCAGCCTGATGCGCGTGGGCATTGGTTGGGCGATGGGCGGGCCGCCCGGCATGGCGCAGTTGGATGGCGTGAACAATCCGCGCTATGCGGCGCCGGACAACCTGGCGCTGGCGGCGTTCGTGCTGCTGGCCATCCTGGCGATCGCCCACTACGGGCGCGGCTTGGTGGCCAATGTCGCCGTGCTGCTGGGCATCGTGCTGGGTTGTGGCACGGCCGCAGTGCTGGGCAAAATGAGCTTCGCGAAGGCGGGCGAGGCGGCCTGGTTCGGCCTGGTGCTGCCGTTGGCCTTTGGCGTGCCGCGCTTCGAAGCCTTATCCATCTTGATGATGACGGTGGTGATGGTCGTGGTGCTGATTGAATCCACGGGTATGTTTCTGGCGCTCGCGGAAATTACAGAGCAGCCCCTTTCGCCCGGGCGTCTCGCCGCGGGCCTGCGCACCGACGGGCTCGGCACGCTGATTGGCGGCCTGTTCAACACCTTTCCCTACACGAGTTTTTCGCAGAACGTGGGCCTGGTCAGCCTGACGGGCGTCCGCAGCCGCTATGTCTGCGTGGCCGCCGGCGTCATCCTGATGCTGCTGGGCTTGCTGCCGAAGATGGCGGCGTTGGTGGAGAGCATTCCCCAGCCGGTGTTGGGCGGCGCGGGGATCGTGATGTTCGGCATGGTGGCCGCCACCGGCATCCGCATCCTCGCCGGCGTAAACTTTGCCCTCCACCGCCAGCACCTCCACGTCGTCGCCGTGTCGATTGGCGTCGGCATAATCCCGCTGGTAGCGCCCCGCTGGAGCCAGCACCTGCCCCCGGGCCTTCACCCCCTGCTGGACTCAAGCATTCTCCTCGCCACCCTCACCGCCGTGACGCTCAATCTCTTCGTCGGCCGCCGCGGAACGTGACTGCCTTGCCTACTTGCGCGCCAGTGAGTTCCGGCCGTCGGGGTGCTCGGTGAACGGAGCAGGGAAGGCACGCTACACTCAATCCCATGCGGAAATTACGTCTCGCCGGACATGCCCTCGTCGAAGCCCTGATTGCCCAAGGCATTCACACCGCCTTTGGCGTGCCCGGTGAGAGCTATTTGGCCGTCCTCGATGGCTTCCATGAGCATGCCGAAAGCATCCGCTTCATCGCCTGCCGTCACGAAGGCGGGGCGGCGTTTATGGCCGATGCGCAAGGCCGGCTGAGCGGGCGTCCCGGGATCTGTTTCGTCACCCGCGGACCGGGCGCCACCAACGCCTCGATTGGCTTGCACACGGCGTTTCAGGATTCCACTCCCATGGTCCTCTTCGTGGGTCAGGTCTCGAGCGCGCAGCGCGACCGCGAGGCGTTCCAGGAACTCGACTACCGGCAGGTGTTTGGCCCGGGTACGCTCGGCATGGCCAAGTGGGTCGGCGAGGTGCAGCAGGCGGATCGGTTGCCGGAATACATCGGCCGGGCCTTCCATACGGCGATGCAGGGCCGTCCGGGGCCGGTGGTGCTGGTGCTGCCGGAGGACATGCTCACTACTCCAACTGCTGCCCCTGTCTTGCCCCAGATCAAAGCCGCCCAAGCCTGGCCGGCACCGCGGGCGCTCGAACGAATGCGCGCGATGCTGATCGAAGCCGAACGGCCCTTCGTGATCGCGGGCGGCTCCGGCTGGACGGCGGAGAGTGTCCAGGCCTTGCAAGGGTTCGCCGAAGCCTGGCAACTGCCGGTGGGCTGCGCCTTTCGCTTTCAGGACACCTTCGACAACCACCATCCGCTCTACGCGGGCGACGTCGGCATCGGGCTCAATCCCAAGCTCGCGGCCCGGGTGCGCGACGCCGACTTGGTGCTCGCTATCGGCGCCCGGCTGGGCGAGATGACCACCAGCGGCTACACGCTTCTTGAGGCTCCGCGCCCCAAGCAAAAGCTGGTGCACTTGCACCCCGGTGCCGAGGAGTTGGGGCGGGTGTATGCGGCCGATCTGTTGCTCCAGTGCTCGCTGAGCCTGGCGGGCGAGGCCCTGGCGACTCTGGCACCGCCGGCGGAAGTACCCTGGGCGTCTTGGACCCAAAAAGCGCATCAGGACTACGAGGCCAACCATTCGGCGCCCGAAGTCACCCCGCTCGACATGGCGCAGGTGATCAAGACCATCCAACGTCTCGCGCCGGAGGATACCGTCTACACCAACGGCGCGGGCAACTTCAGCGCCTGGCTGCATCGCTACACGCGTTACTACGGCCTGCAGCACCACGGCCGAACGCAACTCGCGCCCACCGCCGGGGCGATGGGCTTTGGCGTGCCCGCCGCAGTCGCTGCGGCCCTCCTGTATCCCGATCGCACGGTAGTCAACCTGGCCGGCGACGGCGACTTCCAGATGACCGGCCAGGAACTGGCGACCTACCAGGCCTATCGCCGGCAGGGCAGCAAGCTGATCGGTATCGTCGTCGATAACGGCACCTGGGGCACCATCCGCATGCACCAGGAGCGCGAGTACCCGGCCCGCGTCAGCGGCAGCGACTTGATGGCCAACCCGGACTTTGCCGCTCTGGCCCGGGCCTATGGCTGGAATGCCTCAAAGGTGGAATCGACGGCGGAGTTCGAGCCGGCCTTCGCCGCGGCCTTGGCGGCGGATGGCCCGACGCTGATCCACCTGCGGCTCGATACCGATGTCAGCACCCCGCGCACCACCTTGTCGGCACTGCGAGCCGCGGCACTGAAGGCGCCGTAAAATGGCGGACCGTTGCTTGGCGCGATCCCCTCCCTTCTACGGTCGCTACACCAGGGTAAGACTGGCAGATCGACCGATTAAGGTTTCAACAGTGCGGAGTAAACCAGGGCGGGGAACTTCGTCTGAATATCCGTGCCATTGGGCATCATTTGGATCATCAGCACAATCGTCGTGCGGCTTTGGCGATCCACCTGATAATTCGTACCGTAAGCGCCGCCCCAACTGAAGGTGCCGACGCCGGACATGCCGTTTGCGCCGTAGCGGTCCACCGTCTCGAAACCCAGGCCGAAGCCCAAGCCGGTAGTGGAATGCAGCGTGCCCGACTGATTGGTCACCATCAGTTCCACCGTCCGCGGCGCCAGGATGCGCACGGTGCCCAAAGCGCCGCCGTTGCGAATCATCTCCAGGAAGCGCGCGTAGTCAGCGGCCGTCGACGTCAGTCCGGCGCCGCCCGAAAAGCTCTTCCGCGGACCCTCCACATAGCTGCCTTGCCCCTTCGATCCTTCCGCCGACCGCACCGCTTTGCCATCCGCGCCGGTCCCATAAACCACCGCCAGCCGCTCGGCTTCGGCCGTTGGCAAGTAGAACCGCGTGTCTTTCAAGCCCAGCGGGCCGGTGATGCGCGCCTTGATGAACTCATCCAGCGACATGCCGGAGGCCTTCTCCACCACGCAGCCCAGGATGTCCGTGTTGTAGCCATAAACGTAAGCCTCGCCCGGTTGCGCGACGTAGGGCAGCGTGCCCAAGCGTTCCATCGTGTCGCAGATGGGCTCGGTCTTGTCGGCCGTATACCAGCCATTGCCCGCCGCCAAACCCAAGCCCTTCTCCCGGTACAACGCCGCCACATGCCTCTCGACGCCGTACGAGATACCCGCCGTGTGCGTCAGCAAGTCCTGAATCGTGATCGCGCGCTTGGCCGGCACCAGCACCATCCCGGTGGCCTCCGGCAAGGCCACCATGGTCTTCTTGAACGTCGGAATAAAGTTGCCCACCGGCTCCTTCAAGCCGATCTTGCCCTCTTCCACCAGCGCCAACACAGCCGTGCTGGTAATCGCCTTGGTCTGCGACGCGATCCGGAAGACGGTGTTCATCGTCATCCGCCGACCGCCTTCTTTGTCGGCCCAACCGACGGCGCGTTCGTACACCGGCTTACCGTCGTGCAGCACGAGCGCCACGGCGCCCGCGATCAGGTTCGAGTCGACATAGCGCTCAAGCAGCCGGTCCACCTTGGCCAGCCGTTCGGCGGAGAACGCCGGATCCACTGCAGGCTGCGCGAAACAGCTTTGGCCGACTATGAGGCAAGCGATAAATAGGTTCTTCATTTACTTTTCCTTAAGGATGATCGCCGGCACCCCGGCGTCGCGCACCAGGCGGTTGAAGGCGGTGAGTTCGGTGTTCACCAGGCCGTCCAGCCGTCGCAACTGTCCGTTCACCTGCGTGGCCAGATCTTCGAACACCTGATTGCTCTGCGTCGTGGGCCCAGTATCGGATCCCTGCACCACCGAGAGCAACGCCGCCAACTTGTTATTCAACTTGATCGGGAAGTTAAGCGGATCCTGGCTGCTTTGGTTCTTGGTTTGATAAAGCTCCTGCTCCACTTCCGTCAGCATCTGCGACAGCTTCTTGCCGGCTTCTACCACCTTGGCCGAGTCCTTCAAGCCGCCCGAACGCGTCACCAGTTCGTCGATCTGCTTGCGGACATCGCGGATGCGCACCACCGAGTCGTTGGCCTGGGTCACCTTATCGCGAATCTGCAGCGACAGGTCCAATTGCTTCTGCAGATCCGCCGGCGTGCCACCCATGCGCGGATCCTTGCGGATGGTGAAGGGCTGCGAAAGGGTCTTGCCGTTGGCCGTGAGCTTCACGGTGTAGTCGCCAGGGACGGCCATCGGTCCGCGAGTGGCGCCAGCCCAATAGATCATGCCCGGGAAGCTGGAGGCATCGGGATAGCGCATATCCCAAACGAAGCGATTCATCCCTTCAGCAGCCGGGATCCTTGACGGGCCCACCGGCACGCGCGGCCCTTCGTCATCGTCCGCAGGCGTAGCGGCCGCCGCCGCAGTTTCCGCCGCTTTGCTCGACAACTTGCGGATGCTCTTGCCGGCAGGATCGAAGAACTCAAGCGTCACTTCGCTTTCGGGTTTGCTGTTCAGGCGATAGTTCACCACCACGCCATTCGGCGGATTCTGGCCCACCGCACCGGTGACGCCCCGGCCCCCGGCCCCGCCATAGCGATAAGCGGGCTTCGGCGTAAATAAGTGCACCGCCGCGCCGCGCACCTCATCGGCCAACTGATGCAGCACCGGCAGATCGTCAAAGACCCAGAAGGAGCGCCCCTGCGTGGCGATGACGAGGTCGTTGTCGCGCTTCTGAAAGGCCAGATCCGTAATCGGCACTACAGGCAGATTCAGTTGGAAACGCTGCCAATTCTCGCCATCGTCGAGCGACAGATAAAGGCCCGTTTCGGTACCGGCGAACAGCACGCCCTTCTTGTTCGGATCCTCGCGAATCACGCGCGTGAAGGCGTTGTTCTCAATGCCGTTCACGATCTTCTTCCACGTCTTGCCGTAGTCAGTCGTGCGATAGAGGTACGGCCGATGGTCGTCACTCTTGTAAGCCGTGGCCGCGACGTAAGCCTTCGCCGGATCATGCGGCGAAGCTTCCATCGAATTGATCTGGATCCACTCGGGCATCATCTCCTTGCCCGGCGTCACGTTGTCCCACTTGCGCCCGCCATCCCGCGTCACGTGGACCAAGCCATCGTCGCTGCCCGCCCAAATGAGCCCCTTCGTCAGCCGCGACTCGTCCAGCGTAAAGATCGTGCAGTAATACTCGACGCTCGTATTGTCCTTCGTAATCGGCCCGCCCGAGGACCCTTGTTTTGTCTTATCGTTCCGCGTCAAATCCGGGCTCAGCGACTGCCAGCTTTGGCCCTCATCCTTCGACTGGAAGACCATATTGCCGCCCGTGTAAAGCACCCCCGGATCATGCGGCGAAAACAGCAGCGGAAAATTCCATTGGAAGCGAAACTTCATCGCTTCCGCCCCCGCGCCCATCGGGTTATCGGGCCACACGTTCACCGTGCGCAACTGGCCGGAGCGATGGTCATAGCGCGTCAGCAAACCGCCGTAGGATCCGGCGTAGACCACGTTCGGGTCCTTCGGATCGGGCGCAATCCAGCCGCTCTCGCCGCCGCCCACATCGTGCCAGTCACGCTCCGTGATCGCCCCCGCGTTTCCACGCGATTTCACCTTCATCGTCGTGTTGTCCTGTTGCGCGCCATAAATGCCATAGGGGAAGTCGTTATCGAGCGCCACCCGATAATACTGCGCCGTGGGCTGGTTCATAATCGAGGACCATGTCCTCCCCCCATTGCTCGTAACATTGGCCCCGCCGTCGTTCCCCTCAATCATCCGATTCGAGTCGCCGGGCGCAATCCACAAGTCATGGTTGTCGCCGTGCGGCGTGGGGATGGCGGTAAAGGTTTTGCCGCCATCGTCGGAGCGGTAGCAGCCCGTATTGAGCACATAAACCGTATTGGCACGCGTCGGGTCGGCGAAGATCCGCGAGTAATACCAGGCGCGCTGACGCAGGCTGCGTTGCTCATTCACCCGCGTCCAGGTTTTGCCACCATTCTCCGACCGAAACACGCCGCCCTCTTCGGCCTCAATAATTGCCCACACGCGCTCCGGATTCAGCGGCGACACGGCCACGCCGATCTTGCCTTGCACGCCCTTACTGGGGCCACCCGGATTACGGCCAATCTCGGTCCAGGTATCACCCGCGTCGATGGACTTAAACAGCCCACTACCCGGCCCGCCGCTCTCCATGCTGTAAGGTGTTCGGATCACCTGCCAGAAGCCCGCGTAGAGCACATTGGCGTTCGTCGGGTCCAGCACCAAGTCCACGCAGCCGGCCTTGTCGCCGCGCGTAAAGGACTGCTTCCACGTCTTGCCGCCATCCACTGTCTTATAAACGCCTCGCTCGTTATTGGCGCCGGACATGTGGCCTAATGCGCAAACATAAACGATATCCGGATTCTTCGGATGCACGCGCACGCGGCCGATCTGCCGCGTTTCCGCCAAGCCCAGATGGCTCCAAGTGCGGCCCGCGTCCATCGACTTATACACGCCATCCCCATGCGAAGCATTGCCGCGGATCGGCTGCTCACCCATGCCCACGTAGAGAATATTGGGGTCCGATTCAGACACCGCCATGGCGCCGACTGACCCCGTCTTAAAGAAGCCATCGCTCATCGGGGTCCAACTACCGCCGGAGTCCACCGTCTTCCAAACGCCCCCGCCCGTGCTCCCAAAGTAGTAAGTGTTGGCCTGCGTCGCTACGCCGGCCACGGCCGTCACGCGGCCTCCCCGATAAGGCCCGATCGAGCGGTACTTCAAGTCCTTCAGCAGCTTGGCATCGTCGGCGGCCACCAGCAGGACGAGTGAGAGAAATGACAGTGAGGTGAAGCGCATTCTTTCCCGGAGTATAGCGCCCCAAGGCCTGTCGTATCATCTCCGGCATGCCCTTTCTCTTGTTACTTCTCGCCCTCCCCGCTTTCGCCGATTCCTACCGCTTCGCCGCCGTATGGGATGGCTCACTAGCCCCCGCCGTCAGGCGGGGGTGAAACTGGCAATTCCACCGCATATTCGAGTCACTCGAGTTCCACTCTCTTCAACACTGCGCGACTGATCGTTCGTTATCTTTCCGCGGAAGCGTATCCTAAAGGTTAGGTCATGGGAATCGCCCTAAATTCGCAAGAAACGGCACTAGTCAACGCATTCCGCACTCTGCCACCGGACGCGGCCATCGAGTTGTCGCGATTAATCGAGCGTCTGGCTTCACTTGCGCCGGATCGCAAGATTGACTGGTCCCATTCCTGGTCCGACGACGACCTTCGGGAGTTTCGTGCGGCTTCCCTGAAGCGGCTCGAAGCAAGCGAAGTAGAGGACGGGGATTGAAGCCGGGCTATGTCGTGATTGGTGTCCTTGAAGGCGCAGTGGAAACCAAGGTCCGCCCGGCTGTCGTGATCGCCAGCTCAACCTATTTGGCTGAACGCCCCGATGTACTGCTCGGCATTCTCACCACGCGACAGCCGACACCCGTAGCGCCCACCGATTGTACTCTTGAGGACTCCGCGAACATCGCATGAATTGGGCGGTTCGCGACGCCAGTTCGGAAAGTCCCTTTCCCCCATTACCCCGCCCGCGTAAGCGGCGGGTTACACCAAACCGCGGCCGGCGATACTCTAGGCCGGGGCGCTGGTTCATCCACTTGCGCCTAAGCGGCGGGTCACACAAAACCGCGGCCGGCGATACCGCTGGCACGCTGCCCCTGCTGCCAAGCGGGCGTTGAAAGTGATACCTATGTGCCCCATCAGGGAGTTATCCGCCGGGCTCATTCCCAACCTGCCTGGTCCAGGGCGAATCTGATGATGGTGACGGATCAACGTGGCGTCCCCGGATCATAATGGGATCGTGCAATCCCACGTATTTCGCGCCGTGATCGAAGAGGACCGTTTCGAAGACGGGAACCTCGCCTACCACGCCTTTTGCCCAGTTCCACTTACTCGAGTTCCACTCTCCTCTACACTGCGCGACTTTGCTGGACAGCTAGTCCACCATCGCTGGGCTCAGCCACAATGATAGTGTGTCGGCCAAAGAAATTGACCTCCAAACCCTCGTGGGGCAACTGCGGGACCGAATCGTCCTCAAGGCGTCGAGCCGCTGCGAAATATTTGTGCAGTAAGGCCCAAAAGCCAGACTTTGGCCTTCCCACATCACGAATCCGCCCCCTGGCCCCACCTCGGTCACAACCAAAATAAATTCACCTAACCAACTAAAACCAAAACACTTACCGCCCAAGCATCCCCCGAAAATTACCAGCCCCCTCGCTACACTGGAGTTAGAGAGGATATTCAAAATCATGTCATCTGCCGCGCAACAAACCGCCAACCGTGAAAACAGCCGTCACTCCACCGGACCCCGCACGTCCGAGGGCAAAGCCACCGTCAGCCAGAACGCCAACCGACATAACCTCACCGGTCGTCTCAGAATCACCGACGACGAAAAAGAGGCCTTCGACGAATTCGAGCAGGCTCATCGCGCCCAAATCAGTCCCACCGGCGCCCTCGAACTCAACCTCTTTGAAATGCTGATCGCCGCCGGCTGGAATCTTCAACGCATCGAAGCCCTCCAATCCGATTCCCTCGCCAACGCTGACTTCCCCCAACTCGACCGCCTCTGCCGCTACCGCAACCAGCACGAACGCGCCTTCTACCGCGCCTTGGGGGAACTAAAAGCCCTCCAAACCGCCCGCGAAATCCAGCAACGCCTTGCCAACCCCAATAAACCAAACGTCCTCCCCCTCACCGACCTGGCCCAAGTGAAAAGAATTGGCTTTGTTTTGTCACCCCCCGAAAAAGCATCCGCCGACGTCTCCCAAATGCTCAAAGACTACCTCTTCGCCTCCCCACCCCTGCAGTAGGACGGGCTCCCAGCCCGTCTCTAAGCCGCGAACCGGGCCCTATTTCGCCAACGCGGCGCGCGACGGAATCAGCATGGCATGGCGAATCAGTTCGAGCCCCACCTCGCCCTCGAGCGACAGCAGGCTCTCGGGATGAAATTGCACGCCCTCAATCGGTAGATCGCGATGGCGCAGGCCCATGATGATGCCGTCCTCGCTTTCGGCCGTAATTTCGAGCTCCCGCGGCAGCGTGCTCCGGCGCGCATGGAGTGAGTGATAGCGGCCCACACGGAAGCGCTCCGGCAAGCCTTCGAATACTCCCGTGTTGTGGTGCCGGATATAAGACGGCTTCCCGTGCATCGGATAATCCAGGACATCGAGATCGCCGCCAAAGGCTTCGACGATGCCTTGCAAGCCCAGGCAAACGCCGAAGACCGGCAATCCCCGTCGCGCGGCCTCGCGGACTAAGTCCGGCACGCCGAAATCCGCGGGCCGCCCGGG
>Ga0105048_10017162_pt1 | contig 11167 bp, 7 predicted proteins | sample MAT05_FD_78382 | JGI IMG/M metagenome (GOLD analysis project Ga0105048, IMG submission 78382) | Freshwater microbial communities from Lake Fryxell liftoff mats and glacier meltwater in Antarctica - MAT-05 | ecosystem: Environmental > Aquatic > Freshwater > Ice > Liftoff microbial mat | place...
ATGGCCAGCCGTAAAACGCGCCGGGCTTCACGCTTGTCAGGTAGTCCGGTACGAGTTCGTCGCCGAGTTCATCGCGTTCGTTCACGGCCGTGTAGAGTACGGGTTTCGCACTGCTGTCGGTGGTGGGTTGCCAGGCCATGCCCACGGGATTGCGCAGACCACTGGCATAAATTACCAGCTCAGAGCCGTCGGGGTTGATCTGTAAAATATTGGCCCGACGTTGCTCATATTCCATACCGTTCTCGCCCACGTTGCTGCCCGATCCTACCGAGATATAGATTTTCTTTCCGTCGGCACTGGCCAGCAGGTTGCGCGTCCAGTGGTTATTATACCCCCCGGCGGGCAGGTCGAGGATTTTTTTGCCGGGGGCGGTAATGGTAGTTTGCCCCGTCTGGTATGCAAACGCCAGCAATCCATCGGTATTGGCCACATAGAAGCGGTTGTTCAGCACGAGCATACCGAACGGCTGATTAAGTCCCGGCGTGGATTCGCCCGTCAGGAAGCTCTGGCGGAGGTCGGGTTTACCATCGTTATTGGTGTCGCGCAACAGGGTTATACGGTTGGGGCTTTCTCCCTGTGGTTCGGCGTCTTTCTGACCAGATACGACGTTCACAATTTTGCTTTTAATGCCGCTACGTTCGGTCTTCGACTCGGCCACAAACACGTCGCCATTGGGGGCTATGTACATCCATCGGGGGCTGTCGAAGTCGCGGGCATATTCGGTCACGGTGAAGCCAGAGGGGGCTATGGGCGTTTTGCCATCGGGCCAGCCGACAACATCGCTAAAACGGACGGCTGATTTAGTTTCGTAGGGCGCGGGTAGTTCCAGCGTCTGGGCGGCTGTCTGCACGGTGGTGCCGGTGGCGTTCTCATCTTTTTTCGGACCGCAGGCCAGCACGGCTAAGGTCAGGGCGGTTATGGTAAGTTTTTTCATAGTTGAGTTTTCTTCTTAAACGCTGAAAGAGTTCAGGGTTTTTCCCGCTTTGCCTGTAGTTCGGTACCCTGAACAGCCAGCGTGAAACCCGTCACGGCTTTTGTGGTAGCATCCCGCACAAACGTAATGATAGAACCGTACGAACTGGTCGATTTAAAGGTATCGGCAGCAGCTTGTTTCAGCAATTTGTTGCTGCCATTACCATCGGCCTCTCCATACAGTTCACTTTTCTCAACAGTGACGGTAAACTTGTTCACGGGGCTTCCCGATTCAAAGGAATACGTACCGGCGTAAGCCATCAGCGAATCGGCAGCGGGCGTTTGAGCACTGGCTTTGTAGCCAATTGCGAATACACAAATGAGGGTCAGGATCAGCGATTTCATGTTCGTTTATTTTTTTTGTTTAACAGTCAACGTTCCAGATTACGGCGGGTCATCCATACCCGGACGGCTACCTTACTCCTGGAAATTCAGTCAATTTAAAGACTTTTCTGAAATTTGATGCAGGGAATTGTCTCTCTGAAAAACACTTCGCCGGAAGTTTCCATGCCAAACCGCTGGTAGAAACTGGCCACATTGAGCCGGGCATCGCACCAAAGTTGGGTAGCTCCGCGCTGACGGGCTTCGGTTTCTATGTGTTGCATGAGCCGGGTACCAATGCCCTGTCGCTGCTGATCTGGGCGGGTAGCAAACTTGCGAAAATGGGCGGTTCCACCCGTCATAAACAACGAAATAACTGCCACCAGTTCGTCTGCCCGAAACGCGCCATAGTGGTACCCAATGGGGTCATCGTCGAGTTTTATGTAATCGACTGGTTTGTCGGGCCAGAGTATCTGGTGGCGGAGCGGATAGGTTTGCTCCGGGCCGATGGAACGGATGGAGACCTCTTCCCGCAGTGCAATGTTCATTTTGTAGGCGGCAGTTTGTGTATTTTTACGGACCAAGTTACGCCAGTTCCGGTATTCAACATCAACAAACGCCAAAGCCCTTAATCAATATGACCGCACTACCCGAACAAAGCCGGCAAAAGTCAGAATCAACGCCATCAAAAAACGGCTGGAATCATAAAATACGTATCGTTACGGCAGCTTCACTTTTCGACGGACACGATGCGGCCATCAATCTGATGCGCCGGCTGATGCAATCGGCGGGGGCCGAAGTGATTCACCTCGGCCACAACCGCTCCGTTGCCGAAATTGTGGACTGTGCCATTCAGGAAGATGTGCAGGGCATTGCCATAACCAGTTACCAGGGTGGCCATATCGAGTTTTTTAAGTACATGTTTGACCTGCTCAACGAACGGGGGGCGGGCCATATCAAGATTTTCGGGGGCGGGGGCGGCACCATTCTTCCGTCCGAAATTACCGAATTGCAAGCCTACGGCATCACCCGTATTTATAGCCCCGACGATGGCCGAAAAATGGGACTGGAAGGCATGATCAACAATTTATTGCAACAGTGCGATGTTGAACTGCCACCCCTTCGTGACGGTAAAACGGTTGAGAAAGAAGACATTCCCCGTCTCATCACCACCGCCGAGAACAACACCGGTCAGTACCGGAAAACCATAACGGCAGCACGTCACAATCAGCCAGCCAGTCAGCCAGCTAATCCTGTCGTGCTGGGCATAACTGGTACGGGGGGCGCGGGAAAATCGTCGCTGGTCGATGAGTTGGTGCTGCGGTATTTGCGGGCATTTCCAGATCAGACGCTGGCCATTATCTCGGTCGATCCGTCGAAACGCAAAACCGGCGGTGCCCTCCTCGGCGACCGTATCCGCATGAACGCCATTCACGACCCGAGGGTCTATATGCGGTCGCTGGCTACGAGGCAGGCCAATCTGGCCCTGAGCCGCCACGTGCAGGATGCCATCGACGTTTGTAAGCTGGCGGGTTTTGATCTGATTATCGTAGAAACGTCGGGCATTGGGCAGTCAGACACCGAGATTACCGAACACGCCGACAAGGTACTCTACGTGATGACCGCCGAATACGGCGCGGCTACGCAGCTGGAGAAAATAGACATGCTCGATTTTGCCGATCTGATTGCCATCAACAAATTCGACAAACGTGGCTCGCTCGATGCCCTCCGCGACGTCAAGAAACAGTACCGGCGCAACCACAACGACTGGGATACCCCCGACAATGACCTGCCCATTCTCGGCACCATCGCATCGCAGTTCAACGACGCGGGCATGAACGAACTGTTTGAGCGGGTAATGAAAAAACTGGGAAGAAAAGTGGAAGAGGAAACCCGCGTGTCAACCTCCCCTTCTTCCCCCTCCTCCCTTTCTTTCCCCATTATCCCCTCCGACCGGGTGCGGTACTTAGCGGAGATTGTGGAAGAAAGCCGCCGATACGATGCGTTCGTGAATGCGCAAACGGCTTTGGCCCGGCAGGTGTATCAGCTTGACGGAACGCTGAAAATAGTAACCGAAGACAGCCCGCTTCGTGCTGAATTACAGCAGATTCGTGAAACCCTTGAAGCCCGTCTGCATCCGGATTGCCGCCTGTTACTTCAGCAGTGGCCCGCCATACAGGAACGCTACACGGCGGAATTTTACGAGTTTACCGTGCGCAACAAGACCATCCGGCAGCCGCTCTATACCGAAACACTGTCGCACCTGCGCGTACCAAAAGTGAGTCTGCCCAAATACCACGACTGGGGCGACGTACTGCGGTGGCTGCTGACCGAAAACGTACCGGGTGAGTTTCCGTTTACGGCGGGCGTATTTCCGCTCAAGCGCGAAGGCGAAGACCCCACACGGATGTTTGCGGGCGAGGGCGGGCCGGAGCGGACCAACCACCGGTTTCATTACGTCTCCAACGGTCTGCCCGCCAAACGGCTCTCTACCGCCTTCGACTCCGTTACGCTCTACGGCGAGGACCCGGCCCTGCGCCCCGACATTTTCGGTAAGGTGGGCAACTCCGGCGTTAACGTCTGCACGCTCGACGACGCTAAAAAACTATACAGTGGCTTCGATCTCTGCAACCCATCTACCAGCGTTTCGATGACCATCAACGGCCCCGCACCCATGTTGCTGGCCTTTTTCCTGAATGCCGCCATCGACCAGCAATGCGAAAAGTGGCTGGAAGGGAAAAGGGAGGAGGGGGAGAAAAGGGACGAGAGGGAGGTTAACACGCGCGTTTCCCTTTTCTCCCCCTTGTACGCCGGCCCCCTGCCCGATGGAAACGATGGGCTGGGGCTGCAACTACTTGGCACCACGGGCGATAAAATCCTCCCAAAAGAAGTATATGAGCAAATCAAAGCCGACACGCTCCGCAGGGTGCGCGGTACCGTACAGGCCGACATTCTGAAGGAAGATCAGGCGCAGAATACCTGCATCTTCTCGACCGAGTTTGCCCTCAAAATGATGGGTGACATTCAGCAGTATTTTACGGACAACCGTGTCCAGAATTTCTACTCGGTCTCGATATCGGGTTATCACATCGCCGAAGCGGGCGCCAATCCGATCTCGCAACTGGCCTTCACGCTCTCCAACGGCTTTACATTCGTGGAATATTACCTGAGCCGGGGTATGAATGTGGACGATTTCGCTCCGAATCTGTCGTTCTTTTTCTCGAACGGTATGGACCCCGAATACACCGTGCTGGGTCGGGTGGCGCGTCGGATCTGGGCGAAGGCCATGAAGTATAAATATCGGGCCAGTGCCCGCAGTCAGAAACTCAAGTACCATATTCAGACCTCGGGACGGAGCCTGCACGCGCAGGAGATTGGTTTCAACGACATCCGTACTACGTTACAGGCCCTGCTGGCCGTGTATGACAACACCAACTCGCTGCACACCAATGCCTATGACGAAGCCATCACAACGCCAACCGAAGAGTCCGTACGTCGGGCCATGGCCATTCAGTTGATTATTAACCGCGAGTTTGGCCTGACCAAAAACGAGAATCCGTTGCAGGGGTCGTTCGTAGTCGAGGAGCTGACCGATCTGGTTGAGAATGCTGTTTATCAGGAGTTTATCTCGCTGAACGAACGGGGCGGTGTACTGGGTGCGATGGAGCGAATGTATCAGCGGAGCAAGATTCAGGAGGAGTCGATGTACTACGAGACCCTGAAGCACAACGGCGAGCTACCCATTGTGGGCGTCAATACGTTCCTGGACCCGGCAGGCTCACCCACCATCATCCCTGCCGAAGTCATTCGCAGCACCGATGCCGAAAAGCGGGCACAGGTGGATAACTGCCGCCTGTTTCAGGAACATAATAAAGACGCGGCTGAGCTTGCCCTGACTAATTTACAGGCGGCTGCGCTGGCGAATGAGAACGTATTTGAGAGCCTGATGGAAGCGGCAAAGGTTTGCTCGCTGGGCCAGATGACCCATGCCTTGTACGCCGTGGGCGGCAAATACCGACGAAATATGTAAGTTCAGGCATAGTCGGGGATCAGCTATTTAGTCAATGCGCCCCAACCATGGCCAGGCTTTGCCACACCAGATCGCCCATGCTGCGGCAGGACCCGAATGAACGGGTATGGTAGTGTCGGTTGAGAGCCATACCCAGCTGAAGAACGTTTTCGGGGGGGGCAATGACATCGGTGCGCATGGCCGCCATCAGGTCATGGATACGGGCCTGCTCAACCCGCAGCCGACCGGCCATCAGCGAACGCTCTTCAATCTGGTATTGCCGCACACTTTCGGGCGTGAGGCAGGTAGTGCCGAGGTCAATAATAGGCTGGTTCTGCCGGTAATACTGGGGCATATATACCGATTTGCGCCCTTCATACGATTGCTGATCGAAGTCAATAGCGCGGATTCGGTAGTACATCTCGTCGAAATCGGGCGTAATGTCCACCACAAAATTGCTGGCGTGCATATCGCCCAGCAGACGTACCAGACACCGCTCGTTGAACTTGACGAACTCTTTGCAAAGCCGCACCGGATTGCGCTCGGCCCCGCGCATCTGCTGCGCAAAAAACATATCGCCCGGCACTCCCGCAATGTGTTCTTCGATGAGCGTTTGCCCGCTGCTGAGGTAGCTGATGCGGTTAGGCGACAGGATGTGTTCGAGTTCCAGCCCATACAGGCGCGAGGCATCGGCGTTTTTGATATAGAAATAGTCGAAGTTGTCGTTTACCAGATTCCGCACCCGCACCCGAAACGGCTGGGTGTTGCCGTACAAACACAGATCAATCCGGTCAATGGCGAGATGGCCGGTAATGGACATATCACCATCGGCTTTCAGAATGGCGTAAATCATTCTGAGCGCGAGCAGCATATCGTTGGTTTCCGAAGCCGGGAAATATACCGTTTCCCAGAGGGTGTCGCGGCCATTCTTGTCGAAGAGCGTGGTTGAGTTGTCGTACCGTGTCAAATCACTGTACTGAATCGGCAGCGTATGTTCACGGCTGTACTGCACCAGATACGCCCGCAGTGGATGGCCGATGGGGTAGGTCAGTTTTTTTTTCGATATCAGGGGCATAGTCAGGTCGTCAGGTATGACCAAATATACGTCAATCCAGCCCCTGGCCCTTACTTTACGGCGATGACTTCAATTTCGATCAGCACGTCGTCTCGGATGATCTGCCCGACGGCCTTCGAGTCGGTGATCTGTGGAGGCACCACGAGGTAACTGTCAGCTACGTTACTCACCTGCTGCATCATCGTGACGTCAACTTTGGTGGGTGGCCCGGCTGATTTGCCGGTCTTGACCGAGTAGGTAATCTGCGTAATATCGTTCATGGTCATACCTACCGTTTTCAGGGCCGTTTTGATATTCTCGAACACCCGTTTGGTTTGCAGGTCGAGGTTGCCGGGGCCAACCAGTTTACCCGATGCGTCAAAGGGTCGTTCGCCACAGACGTACACGCTTTTGCCGGGAATACCGGGTTCCACTTTATAGAGATAGCCACTCGGTATCTGAGGTTGGGGTTCATTGGTCTGTGCATTGCCACACGCAATCAGCAGCAGAACGGGCAGGAGAAAAAGTAACCGTTTCATAATCGAATTGTATTTCGGTGATCACTAAAAACAGACAGTGACTGCGGGCTACTCGATAACACGCAACGTAACCGCAGCGGTATCGTCTTCGCCATTTGTATAGCCGTTGTTGGGTACCGAGTCAGGGTCAGACTGATCGGCGCGGGTGATCTGAGCTGGCAGGTTCCGGGTTCCCGTGCTGATGGCTTTCATCGTAAACGTCAGTGTAGCTGACTGTCCGGCAGGAATTTGCGGAATAGTGCCGCTTACCAGCGCTCCCGACGCACTCATGCCCGAAGCCGAGCCCAGAAACTGCATACCGGTGGGCAGCGTAACGGCAGCTCCCACATTGGTAGCTACCTGCCCACCGGTGTTACTGACAATTAAGGTCACGCCTACCGTCTGACTAACGGCCATGGCCTGTTGACTCAGCCGTAGTTGCAGACTCAGGTCGGCCTTGTTGGGGTTGGACGCGGGCTGGCTGGACTGCACCGGCGGCAGCGGCCCCTGGTTAGGATTGGGCGACTCAAAAAGGCTGGAAGATGAAACGGTTGTGCGCAGGTCAGCGGTAGCTTCGTCGGCTTCGCCATTGCCAGTACCATTGCCGGGGGTAGCACCCAGTTCGGTACTGGCACTGGCAACAAGTTCGGCACTGGACCGGTACGTACCAGCCGCCGTGAGCCGGGCCACGTAGGACTGGCTGACCTCATCGCCTGCCAAAAGGGCCGGTACCGTTCCAATCACGACCCCGCCGGTCACGCTCAGCAGACCGGTTACTGACACCACGCTTACGTTGGGTGGCAGCCGGTTGGCCAATGTCACCGGCCCGGCGTCGCAATCGCCCCCGTTGCGCACCAGCAGCCGGAACGTGACCGTGTCGTTCACTGCTACCACCCTCCGGGATGTTTGCAGAGCCAGACTAAGCGTGACGGGAGCCACCCCAATCTGTTTTGATACCACCGCCGACAAACAACCGTATGCCGGATGACGGGCCTGCACCGTGTATTGACCCGGCGTAGTAGCTACGATGGATACCGATGCGGCTCCCGTACTCCAGGTATTTGGTCCGTTGTAAGAAGAGGTAAGCCTCAGCCCCGTAGTGCGGCAAATATCGGTTATCCCACCGGCGGTCGTGATGGTGGGTGCTGCGGGCCGCACAGTGGCGGGTACCACAACGGCGGGCGGAAAGAATATCTGGTTCTGCGGATCTTTGATCCGGGCCGCATAGGTGCCGGTACCCACCGTCAGGCTCTGCACGTTGCTGCCGGTACCCCAGTTGTACTGGTAGCTGGCAGGCTGGGTAAGGGTAAGCTGGTTGCCGGGAGCGCAGGTAATACGGGCTAACGGCTGCTGCTGTGCCGGGTAGGGCGTGCAGTTGACATACTGATTTTTAATAGCCTCAGCCCACATGTTACCCGCCTTCACCTGCCCCGTTGGCGAGAAATGTATGCCGTCCGGTCGGTCGTCCGTCGTGTTGATATTGTCGAGGTCCGGCCCCTGAAACGTCCGATAATTAGCCTGATTGATGATCCGGCTCTGCGCCGACCGCACATTATCAAACCGACCACCAACAAATGACGAGATAGATACAATATACCCCAGATCAGGCTTATTAAATTCGGTTCTGACCTTGTCGATCACGCCAGCGTAGTTCTGAAAAATCTCGTTTTCGGGGTTTCCACGATCATTCTCACCGTGCTGCACCAGGATAGCCCGGATGCCCGTTGAGGTAACGTATAGATTCATCAGATTACGCACATTTACAAACGGCATTCTGAGATTATAGCGAACAAACGAGTGCTGAAACGGAATATCATAAGCCGCCCAGTAGGTTTGCTGCATGGTGCTGCCCCCAAACCCGGCGTTGTAAATAAGCACGGGTACGTTGATCTGCTGCACCAGTTGATCGCCCATGCGCCCCCACAACCAGGCTTCGCGGCCAAACGGCGAACTGCCGTTACTGGTCATTAACTGCGCAAAGGCCAGGCCGGGCAGGTAGCGGGTGTCAGCCGTAGAAAGGTACTGATCGAACGTAGGCGTGTTCTGGTCAACGGCCACTACCGTCACGCGGTCGTCGGCGGCTCCGGCAATGGTAGGACATTTATTTTCCCCATTCACGTAACAGCCTGATCCCTGTGCATTAGAGTGGCCGATGATAGCGAATACCTCACCCACGCCAAACCTATCCACCGAATCCTGCGCCACTACGCTGCCATTCCGAATGCCGCGTACCTGAATTTTATACCAGCCACCCAGCACCGGCATAGTTCCGGTAAACTGCCCGTTTTGCGGGTTCGTTTGCAGCGTAGCCCAGTTGGTGGTTGTACCCTGCCCGGCAACTCGGGCAACGGCGCGAGCCTCGATCTGGTCTAACGCCAGATTATAACTGCCCGCAATCTGTACCGTTGCTTTGTTAGCAGCATTCCGCTGGATCACCATTCGATCAACAGGGTAGGTGACAGTTAGTTGGGCCAGAGCCTGAATCGGGCCTGTTAAACCTGATATTGACAAACAAGTCAACATAAACAGACGAATTATCTGTTTAATATTTGCCGGTAAATGCATTATTTTATAGAATAGTCGGGTGTAAAGCGAGGTAAAAGTAACTATAAATTGGCCATATAAAAATAAAAAAAACAGTGCAGTAGGACAATAATCAGAAATACCGAACCAATGGCACCAGTGGTTTGGTTTAGCCGTATTGAAGTATCTGGTCAACGGGCTGGCATCGAACTTTCGCCAACGGCGCGAAGTTGATGACTACATTGCCCTTTTGTTTACCCGTCTAACCAGTCCGCATGAAACAGGAGTTTGGCCCCGACTTTGTCTGGGGAACGGCCACTGCCGCCTACCAGATTGAAGGAGCCACCGACCGCGACGGGCGCGGCCCGTCTGTCTGGGATACGTTTTGCAACCAGAAAGGCAGCATCAAAACCGGCGAAGACGCCCTTGTGGCCTGCGAATTTTACGACCGTTACGAGTCGGACCTGCGGTTGCACAAAGCCCTCGGCTTCGATCATTTTCGGTTCTCGCTGGCCTGGCCCCGCATCCTGCCTAACGGTACCGGCCCCACCAGCGGAGGGCGCATCAACGAAGCCGGGCTGCGCTTTTACGACCGGCTCATCGACTATTGCCTGGAAATTGGCCTGACGCCCTGGATCACGCTCTACCACTGGGATTTGCCGCAACCGCTCGAAGACCGGGGCGGCTGGCCCAACCGCGACATGGTGGGCTGGTTTGCCGAGTTTGTGGACGTTTGCACCAAAGCCTACGGCCATAAAGTGAAGCACTGGATTATCCTGAACGAGCCGCTGGCGTTTTCGGTGCTGGGGTACTTTACGGGGCAACACGCGCCCGGTCGTCGCGGCTTCTGGAATCTGCTGCCCGTGATTCACAACACCGCGCTGGCCCAGGCCGAAGGGGGCCGAGTAGTACGGCAAAACGTACCCGACGCGCACATCGGTACAACGTTCTCCTGCTCGCCCGTGGATGCCTTTACGACCTCAGCCCGCGACCTGGCCGCTGCCCGGCGCGTGGACGCCCTGCTGAACCGGCTCTTCATTGAACCCGCTCTCGGCCTGGGCTACCCCAGCGATACGCTGCCGTTCCTGACCAGTATCGCCAAAAAAATAGCCCGGCCCGGCGATATGGAGCGACTATCGTTCGACTTCGATTTCGTTGGTTTGCAGCACTATTTCCGGGCGGTGGTGGAGGGGTCGTATTTTATGCCGTATATGTGGGCCAAGGATGTTTCGCCCATGCGCCGGGGCGTAGAGCAGATTACCGAGATGGGATGGGAGATATATCCCGATAGTATGTACCGCATTATCCGGCAGTTTTCGCAGTACGAAGGCGTCAAAAAAATTTATATCAGCGAGAGTGGCGCGGCTTTTTACGACACCGTGCAGCACGGGCAGGTACACGACCCCGCCCGAATTGCCTACCATGAACAGTACCTGCAAAGCGTACTGCGGGCCAGACAGGAAGGCGTTCCGGTGGCGGGCTATTTTGTCTGGACATTTCTGGACAATTTCGAGTGGGCCGAGGGCTACCGACCCCGTTTCGGGTTGGTTTACGTTGACTTCCGCACCCAGCAACGCATCGTCAAAGCATCGGGCCGGTGGTTTCAGCAGATACTGAGTGGTCATTGATGGCAACTAATAGCCATAACGGGTAGTTGTTTCCGAAAAACGTATGAATGGGCTTACAGGCAAGTTTACTGCACCAGTCCATTCGCTCATTCACAAGTAACCTATGCCCCTACCCATTACCACTCCTGCCGAAGCAGATACA
>Ga0105048_10017165_pt1 | contig 11167 bp, 12 predicted proteins | sample MAT05_FD_78382 | JGI IMG/M metagenome (GOLD analysis project Ga0105048, IMG submission 78382) | Freshwater microbial communities from Lake Fryxell liftoff mats and glacier meltwater in Antarctica - MAT-05 | ecosystem: Environmental > Aquatic > Freshwater > Ice > Liftoff microbial mat | place...
ATGCTCAAGTCGCCTCCAATGAGCCCGAACTTGCGCAGCTGCTCGATGCTGGCCAGCGCGTGGCCGGTCTGCATCAGCTTGACCATCTCGTCGAAGAGTCGCGATATCGGCACGTTGGCAAGCAGCGGCGCCATCTTCGCAATCGGCTTCAGCGTGGCGGGCTCCAGCTGAAAGCCCAGCTTGGCGGCAAACCGCACCACGCGGATGATGCGCACGGGATCTTCGCGGTAGCGCGTCTCGGCGTCGCCGATCATGCGCAGGCTGCGCGCGCGCACATCGGCCAGGCCGCCGTGGTAGTCGACCACGGTCTGCGTCACCGGGTCGTAGTACATCGCGTTGATGGTGAAGTCGCGCCGCGCGGCGTCTTCGATCTGCGGGCCCCAGACGTTGTCGCGCAGCACGCGGCCCGCGGCGTCAACCACGTGCTTCTTGTCGCTGGCCTCGCCCTTGCCGGGCTTCTCGGTGCCAGCCACCTGGTCGGTGGCTGCGGGGTCCATGTAGGCGCGGAAGGTGCTCACCTCGATGGTTTCGTGCTCGCGCCCGCGCCCGAACACCACATGCACCAGGCGAAAACGACGCCCGATGATGAAAGCGCGACGAAACAGCGCCTTCACCTGCTCGGGCGTCGCGTTGGTGGCGACGTCGAAGTCTTTCGGGCGCATGCCGACCAGCAAGTCACGCACCGCGCCGCCGACGATGTAGGTCTCGAAGCCGGCATCCTTCAGCGTCTTCACCACGCGCACGGCGTTGGCGTCGAGCAAGCTCGGGTCGATGCGGTGTTCTGAAGCCGCCACCTCGGTGCGCGCGCCCAGAGGGATGTCGGGCACAGCCGGGGCGGCGGCCGCTGAGGAGGCTGCGGATAGGGGCGCGTCACCTTGGCCGAGCAGGCGCTGGATGAATTTCTTGATCATGTGGAGAAGAGTTGCAGGACAGGCCAGCCGCGTTCGAGCGCGATGCGCTCAAGCCCGGGGCCGGGGTTGGTGGCCACGGGTTCGCTGACGCATTCCAGCAGCGGCAGGTCGTTGGTGGAATCGCTGTAGAAGCTGCTGCGTTCGAAATCGGCCAGAGCCAGCCCGCGCGCGGCCAGCCAAGCCTGCACGCGTGTGATCTTGCCTTCACGGAACGAGGGTATGCCGTCGATGCGACCCGTGACCTGACCCCGCGCGTCACGTTCCAGGTTCGTCGCGATGAGCTCATCAACCCCGAACAGCCGAGCGATCGGCCGCGTGACGAAATCGTTGGTGGCTGTCACCACCGCCACCAGGTCGCCGGCCTGCCGGTGTCGCCTCACCAAAGCCAGTGCATCGGGGTGCAGCATGGGCCGCACGATGGTCTCGAGGAAACGTTCCGTCGCGTGCTGAAGTTCAGCTGCGCTGCGCCCGCGCCAGGGCGAAGTGGCGAATTCGACGTAAGCGTCGATGTCCAGCTTGCCGGCCAGATAGTCTTCGTAGAAAGCATCGTTGCGGCGGCTGAAGGTCGCAGCGTCGGCCCAGCCCAAGGTGATGATGAATTCGCCGAAGGCGTGATCGCTGTCCTTCGGGATCAGCGTGCCGTCGAGGTCGAAGAGGGCCAGGTTCATGCGGCGCGCGCCTCCGCGCCGTGGCCGTCCAGCTCGGCGAGCATGCGGCGCAGCAGCGGCACCGTGAGCCGCCGCCCCTCGGCCAGCGCGAAGTTGTCGAGGAGGTCGAAGAGCTTCATCAGATGCCCGAGGTCGCGCGGAAAGTGGGTCAGCAGATGGTCCATCAATTCGTCAGGCAGCAAGATGCCGCGGCGGTCGCCCTCACGGCGCAGCGCGGCACGAGTTTCAGCGTCGCTCAGCGGCTGCAGTGCAAACACGTGGCCCCAGGCCAGCCGCGTGCGCAGGTCGTCGCGCAACGGCAGATCGACGGGCGGCAGACGTCCAGCGGCCGCCACCTGCACGGCCTGCGCAGTGGCCTCGATGAACAACGCGAAGGCCGCCTGCTGGGCTTGCGCGTCCAGCGCCTCGCAGCGGTCGATGACCACGGCCGCCCAATCGGGCTGCAGTGTCCACGGCATCGGCTCGTCAGCATCGAGCCATCCCACCCGCTGTCCCTGTGCCTGGCAACGCGCCGCCAAGCCGCGCAACAAGTGCGTTTTGCCGCTGCCTGGCGGGCCCCACACATATACAGGCGCAGCCGGCATGGCCAGGCTGCGCAGGTGCTGCAGCGCGGCGCCATTGCTGCCCGGCAGGAAGTTGTCGAAGTCGGGCTCGGGCGCCGGGCCTATCGGCAGCGGAATCTGCTTCATGGCTTCAATGCGCGCGCCGCCATTGTGCGAGCGCTTCGCGCAGATGCGGTGCGTCGGATGCTTCGGGGCAGTGCAGCAGATAGGCCGCCAGTTCTTGCTCGGCCTCGGCGTAGCAACCCCGGCGGGCCAGCACCAGCGCCAGTTCGCGGCGCTCTGCCCAGTGCAGCGGTTGCACGATGACCAGCCGGCGCAGGACCGCGGCCAGACGCGGCAGATCGTCGGCGCTGCGGTGCACCTCCTTCAGATTGCGCAAGAGCCGGGTGAGGATGTCGCGCGGCGTGGCCGGCTGCAGCCAGGCGTCCAGCGAGGCTTCGCCGGCGCGCTTGCCCATGCCTTCGAGCTGTTGGCGAAAGGGCGCCAGCCGTTCTTCCAGGTCTTCTCGCGTCAGCGACTGGCCGCTGAAGGGGTCGATCACGACCTCGCCGTTCGGCAGGCTCAGCTTGACGAGGAAATGACCTGGGAAACACACCCCGTCGGCTTGCAGGCCGGCGCGCTGCGCGAGCTCGATGTACAGCAGCGCCAGCGTGATGGGGATGCCGCGCCGCGTTTGCAGCACCGCAGGCACCAGACTGTTGCGCGGGTCGTAGTAGTCGTTGACGTTGCCGGCGAAGCCCAGCTCCTGGAAAAAATACGGGTTCAGCAAGCGCAGGCGCTGCAACGGGGCCGCATCGGCGGGCAGGCGGCGGCACAGGCGCTCGGCCAATGCGTCCACCTCGGACAGCACGCCTTGGACGTCCAGCTCGGGCATCTCGTCCTGAGCGACTGCAACGGCGGCCTCCAGCAGCGGCAGGCTGCTATCTTCGGCCAGCAACGAGGCAAAGAAGTCGAGGGCGCTGGGCGCTTCGAAGTGCACGGTTCCGGACATCCCCGGCAGTGTAGGTCAGCCGCGACGCATGAACTGGCGCGGGCGCAAGCCGCAGGCTGCCAGCACCGCGAAGTAGAGCAAGGCCACGCCGCCCAGCACCCCGGCCACCGCTGCGGCACGCAGCGCCCACTGCGACTGCAGGCCGGTCCAGTCGATGTAGTACGCGGCGGCGGCCAGGGCCGCGCCCAGCGCGGCATTCGCCAGCAGCACGCGACATGAGAAACCCAGCCACCCGGGCTGGGGTTCGAACGTGCCGGCGCGCAGCAACCCGGCCAGCAGGAAACCGGCGTTGATCAGCGCGCCCAGGCCGATGGACAAGGCCAGACCGGCGTGCCCCAGCCACGGCACGAAGACCACGTTCATGGCCTGTGTGGCGACCAGCACCCCGATGGCAATCTTCACCGGCGTGCGGATGTCCTGCTTCGCGAAGAACGCCGGCGCCAGCACCTTGATCGCCACCAGGCCGAGCAGGCCCACACCGTAGCCGCGCAGCGCCAGCACCGTCATCGCCACGTCTTCGGTGCGGAAGGCGCCGTAGTGAAAGAGCACCGAAACCAGACCCACGGGGAAAATCAGCAGCGCCAGCGCGCTGGGCAGGGCCAGCATCAGCACCAGGCGCAGACCCCAATCGACCATGCCCGAGAAGGCCACGGCGTCTTGCCGCGCCTGCGCGGCGGAAAGCTGCGGCAGCAGCACCACACCCATGGCCACGCCCAGCAGCGCGGTGGGGAACTCCATCAGCCGGTCGGCATAGGTCAACCACGACACCGCGCCCACCCCCACATGCGAGGCGATCTGGGTGTTGATCAGCAGCGAAATCTGCGCGACAGAAACGCCCAGCAGCGCTGGCGCCATCTGCTGCAGCACACGCTTCACACCCGGGTGACGCCAGGCGGCCGCGATGCGCGCAGGCGTCATGCCAATGCGCGGCAGGCAGCCGATGGCAGCCAGCGCCGGCAGCTGCACTGCGGCCTGCAACAGGCCGCCCAGCATCACCCCCACGGCCAGCGCCATGATGGGCTCGTACCCCCAGCGCGGCATCTGCGGCGACAACCACCAGGCGGCGGCAATGACACTCAGGTTCAGCAGCACGGGCGTGACGGCGGGCACGACGAAACGCCTCCATGTGTTGAGCACTGCCGCGGCCAGCGCCACCATCGACATGAAGCCGATGTAGGGAAACATCCAGCGCGTCAGCAGCACGGCGGTGTCGAAGCGCTCCAACCCCGAGCCCATCAGCCACACCAGCACGGGCGCGCCCGCCACGCCCACCACGCAGGTGGCCAGCAGCAGCCAGGCCAGCACGGTGGCCACGGCGCTCAACAGCAACTGCGTGGCCGCCTCTCCGTCGCGTTCACGCGACGCAGCCAGCAAGGGCACGAAGGCCTGCGAGAAGGCGCCCTCGGCGAAGAGGCGGCGGAACAGGTTGGGGATGCGAAAAGCGACGTTGAACGCGTCGGTGACAGCACTGGCGCCAAAGGTGGTGGCCACCAACTGCTCGCGCACCAGACCCGTGATGCGCGACAGCAGCGTCATCAGTGAAACGGTGGAGGCAGCCTTGAGCAGGTTCACGAGGGCGCCGAGTATAGAGAGCGGCATCCGCCAGGCAGTCCGGCCTCGTCTGTGCGTGCTACACTCGATGCTCTTTGCACCCTAATCAGCAGTTCTCAGAACTACGCCAAACCAAGCATGGCCACTTCGACAAAAGCCAAGAAGAAAACTGTTCGCCTCGCCTCGGGCCGCAAGCGAGCCCGCCAGGACGTTGTGCTGAATGCCGCCAACACCTCGCTGCGCTCGCGCTTCCGCACTGTCGTCAAGAACGTGCAGAAGGCAGTGCTCGGCGGCGACAAGGCCAAGGCCACCGACAGTTTCAAGACCGCCCAGAGCGTCATCGACTCGGTCGCCGACAAGGGCATTTTCCACAAGAACAAGGCAGCCCGCCTGAAGAGCCGCCTGTCCGCCAAGGTCAAGGCGCTGGCGCTCGCCGCCTGACGCGCAGACAGGTAGAAATGAAGGGTCCGCAGTGCGGGCCCTTTTTCATTTCTGGCTCTGTACTGCACAGGCCTGGTGGCCCTTTTCGGTGATCGTCACTTCTGGGTGATCTCCAGAACGCGCAGCTGGTTGTCGCGGGCGAAGTTCATCACGAAGTCCCAGGCCATGGGCTCGATGCCCTGCAAGGCTTCGCTGACGATCACGCACTTCACGCCCTCCACCACCTGCGGCACGCAATAAGGCGAATAGCCGATGTAGGCGGCAATGCCGCCCGCGCCACCGCTGCCCATCCCCGGCCTGAAGCAGGACATGGCGCCCGCCAGACGTTCTGCCCAGTCGCTCGGGCGGAAGGTGCGGCCTTCGAGTGTCAGGCCCTGGATCGTGTACTGGCGGGGGGTGTTGAGGCTCATCAGCAACGGCGCGCCCTGTGGACGCGCCGGGTTCACACGCAGCGGCCGTGGCGGCCCGCGTTGGACCTCGATTGTGCCTTGGGTTTGTTGCGTTGCAGCATGCATCAGGAGTGCCTCTGCCTGAGCTTCGGCTGCGCCGGGTGCACCTTTAGAATCAAACGCAGCCGCAGCGTGACCTTCGAGTCACAGCCCGGCGTTTTCTTCTGGGCCCCCAATTCCCGCTTGCTGAGGAACCACGATGAACGCTCCCGAGCCCGCACTGAATGCTGCCCTGGCAGCCACCCCGAGCGCCGCATCGTCACGACCCATGCCGCATGTGCTGAACACCTACGGCCGCTTGCCCATCGCGCTGTCGCACGGAAAAGGCTGCTGGGTCTGGGACTCGAAGGGCAAGCGTTACCTCGATGGTCTTGGCGGCATTGCCGTCAATACCCTGGGCCATGCCCACCCCAAATTGGTTCCTGCGCTCCAGGAGCAGGTTGCCAAGCTCATCCACACCAGCAATTACTACGAGATACCGCTGCAGGAAGAACTGGCGGCCAAGCTGTGCGAGATCTCGGGGCTGGACGGCGCGTTTTTCTGCAACAGCGGCCTGGAAGCCAATGAGGCTGCGCTGAAGATCGCGCGCAAGTTCGGCCATGACAAGGGCATCGATCGCCCCGAGATCATCGTCTACGAGAAGGCCTTCCACGGCCGCAGCATCGCCACGCTGTCGGCCACCGGCAACCCCAAGGTACAGGCCGGATTCGGGCCGCTGGTGGAAGGTTTCGTGCGCGTGCCACTGAACGACCTGGCTGCGGTGGAAGCCGCGGCCAAGACCCATCCGAATGTGGTGGCCGTATTCCTGGAAACCATCCAGGGCGAAGGCGGCGTGAATCCGGTGCGCTGGGAGTACCTGCAGGGCCTGCGCAAGCTTTGCGATGCCAACGATTGGCTGCTGATGCTGGACGAGGTGCAGTGCGGCATCGGCCGCACGGGCAAGTGGTTCGCCTACCAGTGGGCCGGCATCCAGCCCGACGTGGTGCCACTGGCCAAGGGCCTGGGTTCGGGTGTGCCCATCGGTGCGGTGGTCTGTGGCCCGCGCGCGCTGAACGTTCTGGGGCCCGGCAACCACGGCACCACCTTCGGCGGCAACCCGCTGGCCATGCGGGCCGGTGTCGAGACCCTGCGCATCTGCGAAGAAGATGGCCTGCTGGCCAACGCCGCGAACGTGGGCGCGCTGCTGCGCGACGGCCTGCAGCGTGAACTGGGTGGCCTGAAAGGCGTGGTCGACATCCGCGGCGCCGGCTTGATGATCGGCATCGAGCTCGACCGCCCCTGCGGCGCGCTGCTGGGCCGCGCAGCCGAAGCGGGGTTGATGATCAGCGTGACGGCGGACAAGGTCATCCGCCTCGTGCCACCGCTCATTCTTTCTGCTGAAGAGGCGGCGCAGATCGTGGCCATTCTCTGCCCGCTGGTGAAGGCATTCCTGGCCGAGCCCGCATGACAGGCGCCGCATGAAGCCCGGCCACTCGCTGATGCGCCACTACCTGCAGTTCAAGGACCTGCGCGCCGAGGAATACGCCTACGTCTTCGAACGCGCGAAGATCATCAAGCAGCGCTTCAAGAACTACGAGAAGTACCAGCCGCTGGTGGACCGCACGCTGGCGATGATCTTCGAGAAGGCCAGCACGCGCACGCGCGTCAGCTTCGAAGCCGGCATGTACCAGATGGGCGGCAGCGTGGTGCACCTCACCACAGGTGACAGCCAGCTCGGCCGCGCAGAGCCGGCCGAAGACAGCGCGCGCGTCATCAGCCGCATGGTCGACCTGGTGATGATCCGCACCTACGAGCAGAGCATGCTCGAGCGCTTCGCCGCGCATTCGCGCGTGCCGGTGATCAACGGCCTGACCAACGAATACCACCCGTGCCAGATCCTGGCCGACATCTTCACCTTCATCGAACACCGCGGCAGCATCACCGGCAAGGTCGTGGCCTGGGTGGGTGACGGCAACAACATGGCCAACACCTGGCTGCAGGCGGCCGAGATCCTGGGCTTCACGGTGCACGTCAGCACGCCCAGTGGCTACGAGGTGGATGCTGCCGTGGCCGGCATCCGCAACGCCAGCTGCTACAAGGTTTTCAACCACCCGATGCAGGCCTGCGAAGGCGCCCACCTCGTCACCACCGACGTCTGGACCAGCATGGGCTACGAGGCGCAGAACGAAGAGCGTCGCAAGGCCTTCGTCGACTGGTGCGTCGATGAAGAGATGATGGCCGTGGCCCAGCCCGACGCCCTCTTCATGCATTGCCTGCCCGCACACCGCGGCGAAGAGGTGCAGGCGGAGGTCATCGACGGCCCGCAAAGTGTGGTGTGGGACGAAGCCGAGAACCGCATGCACGCGCAGAAGGCGCTGATGGAGTACCTGCTGCTGGGGCGCATCGGCGGCTGAAATTCGCCGGCGACCTTAGCCTCGGACAAAGGCGGTCACCAGCGGTTCACTGCCTACCTGGCGGCTGTTGTGGCCGTGGAGTTGCGGGTCGAACGTGGCGCCTGCTGGCAGCGTGTCGGCCGAGTAGAAGTGCTGGCCAGGCGTGAAGACGCGCTTGCTGCCGTCCTGCAGGCCGATCTCCATCGCACCGCCCAGCACGAAAAGCCATTGCGGGTTCTCTGTGCAGTGGAAATCGCTGCGAAAGCCCATCGGGCTCGTGCGCAGCTGCAGGCCGCCGCTGGGCATCAGCGCCGACAGCCTCGCCTGGGGCTTGCCTTCGGTGAGCGGCACCGCTTCTTCGCGGAAACGCGCGCGGCCGTCTTGGCCGGTGTAGAGAACAACTTTGGTGAATTCCATGGGGGCATCTGCGGTCGTTGGCCGAGGTTCGCATGGTGCATCATCGGCGCCGCTCAACACTTGCCAGGTCTGTCTTCATGACTCAAGTTGCCCTCGTCACCGGTGCCGGCAGCGGCATCGGCAAGGCCTGCGCCACCGCACTGTTGCGCGATGGCTGGCAGGTGGTTCTGGTCGGCCGGCGTGAAGCCGCGCTTCAAGCGACCATCGCAGACGCGGGTGCCGACGGCGCACGCGGCATTGCCATGCCCTGCGACGTGTCTGACGCTGCCGCCGTGACGCAGCTCTTCGACACCGTGCAGCAGCGCTGCGGCCGGCTCGACCTGCTCTTCAACAACGCCGGCATCATGCTGCCCGGCACCCTGCCCGACGAGTACGCCGCCGAGACCTGGAAGCAGGCCGTCGACATCAACCTCAACGGTGCCTTCTACTGCCTGAGCAACGCCTTCCGGCTGATGCGCGCACAGCAGCCCATGGGCGGCCGCATCATCAACAACGGCAGCATTTCGGCGCACTCGCCGCGCCCGGGCAGCATGGCCTACACGGCTACCAAACACGCCATCACGGGGCTGACCAAAGCGGCCTCGCTGGACGGCCGCGCCTTCGATATCGCGGTTGGCCAGATCGACATCGGCAACGTCGCCAGCGAGATGACGGCACGCATGGCCGTGGGCGTGCCGCAGCCCGACGGCAGCGTGCGCCCAGAAGCGCGCATGGACCTGCAGGCGGTGGTGGACACCTTCATGGCCATGGCACGGCTGCCGCTGACGGCCAATGTGCTGTTCATGACGGTGATGGCCACCAAGATGCCCTTCGTGGGGCGCGGATGAAACTGCTGCGACACGGCCCCAAGGGCCAGGAACGCCCCGCCCTGGTGGACAGCGATGGCCGCGTGCGCGACCTCGGCGCGCTGTTGGGCGACATCACTCCCGCCACACTCTCGCCCGCCAGCCTGGCTGCGCTGACCAGCGTCGACCCCCACACGCTGCCCGTCGTGCCCCTGGCGCGACTGGCCGTGCCCTGGTCCGGCATGAGCAAGTTCGTGGCCATCGGCCTGAACTATGCCGACCACGCCGCCGAATCCGGACTGCCCGTGCCCAAGGAGCCCATCGTCTTCATGAAGACGGTGAGCTCTGCCGTGGGTGCGAACCACGCTGTGGTGCTGCCTCAAGGCTCGGTGAAGGCCGACTGGGAGGTGGAGCTGGGTGTGGTCATCGGCACGCGCGCACGCTACGTCGGCGAGGACCATGCGCTCAAGCACGTGGCGGGCTATTGCGTCGTCAACGACATTTCAGAGCGCGAGTTCCAGCTGGAACGCGGCAGCCAGTGGGACAAGGGGAAAGGCTGCGACACCTTCGGCCCCATCGGCCCGTGGCTGGTGACGGCCGACGAGGTGGGCGACCCGCAGAACCTGGCGCTGTGGCTGGACCTGAACGGCCGCCGCTGCCAGACCGGCAACACGGCCACCATGGTGTTCGGCGTGGCCCAGATCGTGAGCTACCTGAGCCGCTTCATGACGCTGGAGCCTGGCGACCTCATCACCACGGGCACACCGCCCGGCGTGGGCATGGGCATGAAGCCGGCGCCGGTCTACCTGATGCCCGGCGACATGATGCGTCTGGGCATCCAGAAGCTGGGCGAACAGCAGCAGGCCGTGTTTGCTTGGGACCCATTGCTGATTGACGGCTGAAGCACCGTCAACGGCTGGCGAAGGTATCGCACTGCGCCACGCTGCCGCCGTCCAGCCCGCGTTTGAACCAGCTGACGCGCTGCGCGCTGGTGCCATGGGTGAAGCTCTCGGGTACGACACGGCCTTGCGAGGCCTTCTGCAGTGTGTCGTCGCCGATCCGCGAGGCGGCGTTCAGGCCTTCTTCGATATCACCGCGTTCCAGCCAACCCTTGCCCTGCTGCGAATGATGGGCCCAGACGCCGGCCAGGCAATCGGCCTGCAGTTCCACGCGCACTGACAGCGCGTTCTGCTGCGCTTGCGAAACGCGCCCGCGCATGGCGTCGACCTTGCCCGTCACGCCCAGCAGGTTCTGCACGTGGTGCGCCACCTCGTGCGAAATGACGTAGGCCTGCGCAAAGTCGCCAGGCGCGCCCAGGCGCTGGCTCAGGGTGTCGAAGAAGTCGAGGTCGATGTAGACCTGCTTGTCGCCCGGGCAGTAGAAGGGGCCCATCGCACTTTCGCCGCTGCCGCAAGCGGTGGGTGTGACACCGCGAAAGATGATCAGCCGCGGCGGCGCATAGGTCTTGCCGGAGGCCTGGAAGATGCGCCCCCAGACGAGCTCGGTGTCTTTCAGCACGGTCGACGTGAACATCGCCACCTTGTCCTCGGGCGGTGGTTTGCGGCCTGGCTCGGCGGGCTGTTGCGCCACCGGCACGTCACCTTCGCCGCTGAGCAGCCCCAGCACCGTCATCGGGTTGATGCCGAAGACCCAGCCTGCGACCAGCGCTATGGCGATGCCGCCCAGGCCGATACCGCGGCCACCGATGCGCGGCATGCGGCCGCCACCTGAACTTCCAGAGGCGCCCCGCCGGTCTTCGACGTTGTCGCTCTGTTCCTGCCCTTCCCATTTCACCGCAGCCCTCCCTGCGGGCGCAGGCCCGTCGGGGTGATTCTGCGCCGGCCGGGCGGCTAGTGAAGCACGGGCGCAGCGCCGCTGTTGCGGTCGTAGGCGGCGAACAGGCGCATGGCGCTGCTGCGCAGGCGCTCGTCGTTGCTGGTGTGCGCTGTGGCGAGGCGCTCATGCGCGTAGGCGGTGTCGGTGCACATGCGCGGCAGGTCGACCTCCCAGCCCTCGTAG
>Ga0105048_10017167_pt1 | contig 11166 bp, 8 predicted proteins | sample MAT05_FD_78382 | JGI IMG/M metagenome (GOLD analysis project Ga0105048, IMG submission 78382) | Freshwater microbial communities from Lake Fryxell liftoff mats and glacier meltwater in Antarctica - MAT-05 | ecosystem: Environmental > Aquatic > Freshwater > Ice > Liftoff microbial mat | place...
CACGCGGCCGTCGCCGTCGACGTCGCCCGCGGCAGCCGACGAGTACTCGCCTTGCACCCACAGCTTGCGGTCGACGAACAGCGAGCCCTTGCCGCCGTCGTAGTAGTGCACGAGCGTGCCGCCGCCGTACGCGATCACGCGCACGAGGTCGTTCCCACCGGCGCCGCCGAAGTCACCGAGCGCGACACTGCCCTCGTTGTAGCCGCCGCCCCAGATGTACTGATCGACGGCGCCGTCGAGCGGTCCGCTGTGCCACATCGCGACGGTGTCGGTGTCGAACGCGACGAGATCGTCGCCGGGACCACCGAGTAGCGGCGCGGCATCGAAGTCGTAGACCGGCGCCGCGGTCGAGTGCACGTACGGCGCGTCGTAATCGCCACCGCCGAGGCCGCGCACGATCGCGAGCTCGGGTGTCGGCGCGCCGAAGTCGAAGACGCCCGCGATGTCGCCGATGCCGTCGGCGTCGAAGTCCGCGACGCCGATGCGAGTGGCCGTGCCGTCGATCCCCGCGGCGAACGTGAACGCGGACCCGCCGCTGCTCGCGTACGTGCCGATCCCCGGGGATGCACCGCCGTAGGCGACGACGAGATCGGCATCGCCGTCGCCGTCGAGATCACCTGCCGCAACGTCGAGCGTCGGCGCATCCGGTGTCACGCCGACGGCGACCGGTGCTCCCACGTTGGCGCCGGGCACCAGCGAGACACCGGCCACGTGACCGACCGCGAGCTCACGCGCCGCATCACCGTTCGCGTCGACGAACGCGAGCGACGAGACCTCGCTACCGATCGCGATCGGGATGATCTGCGTCAGCACCTCGCCGTCGCACACGGGCGGCTGCTCTGCGACCGAGCAGTCGCTGAACTCGTCATCACAGATGTTCCCCGGGCCGCAGTCGATGTCGTAGTAGCAGTAGTCCCAGCAGCCGTCGTAGTAGCAGCAGTCGCCACCGCTGCCGCCGCCCTCGTCGCAGCAGCCGTCCAGGCAGTAGTCCGGGTAGCACTCGCCGCTGACCGGATCGCACGCGTAGCCCTGTGGGCAGGCGTAGTCGTCATAGCAACCGTGGTCTTGCGTCGGGTCGCTCGGATCCGACGGATCGCTCGGCGACGTCGTGTTGACCGTGGTGTTCGCGGTCGGATCGCTCGGGCTGCTCGGATCACTCGGGCTGCTCGGATCGCTGTCGCTGCTCGACTCCGTTTCACCATCGGTCTCACCCGGCTGCAGCACGACGGGACCACAGCCCGCGATGAGCAAGAGCGGCACCGCGCGTGCCGTGGTCGTCGCGAGATTCCAGGGAGAGGGATCGAGACGTGTCATCGCGGACAGGTCGCATGCAGCGTCCCGGCCACCGTGCGACCGATTGTCGCAGGTTCCCAGAACGCCAATCATCTCACGGCCAGGTGGCATCGCAGTCGCCAGCCCCGGCCGGCCGACGGGTCCGGGTCGCGACATCGAGGTCGCAGTCGCGCGTGGCATCACGGCGTCGCGATCAGACCCGCATCACTCGGGCAGCTCGATCGGCGGACGCTTCGGATCCTTCTTCTTGCGCGGACGATACAGCACGACGACGCGACCGATCGTCTGCGTGAGATCGGCAGTGAGCGCAGCAGCGAGCTCTCGCGCGAGCTCGCGACGGTCGCCTTCGTAGCCCTGCGCGACCTTCACCTTGATGAGCTCGTGGCGTTCGAGCAGCACCTGGGCCTGCTCGAGCACCGACTCGGTGAGGCCGTCGTGTCCGATCTGCAGCACCGGCTCGAGGTGATGCGCGAGCGATCGCAGGTGGGCGCGCGCGCGGGTCGAGATCGGCTGCGGGTTGGTCGCGCTCGGCTGCTGCTTGGTCACGGCGGCATGCTACTGGCTCGGCCGCGCGTGAGCCAGAGCAACCACTCGCGGTTGCCGGTCTTGCCCTCGATGGGTGACTCGCAGTGGTCGACGACCTCCAGGCCGACGGCGACCGCGGCCTTGGACGCGGCGTCGAGGGCGGCCAAGCGATCCACGTCGTCGCGCACGATGCCGCCCTTGCCGACGCGCGTCGGATCGAGCTCGAACTGCGGCTTCACGAGCGCGACGACGTCGGCCTGCGCCGTCAGCAACGGCGGTACGTGGGGGAGCACCTTCGCGAGCGCGACGAACGAGCAATCGATCACGGCGAGCTCGGCGAGCTCGGCGAGCGCACCAGGCTCGAGCTTGCGGATGTTCATACGGTCGTGCACGACGACGCGCGGATCGGTGACGAGCTTCCACGCGAGCTGACCGTAGCCGACATCGATCGCGTGCACCTTCGCGCAGCCGTGCTGCAACAGGCAATCGGTGAAGCCACCGGTCGACGCACCGATGTCGACGGCGACACGGCCGCGCACGACGAGCCCCGCGGGGACAAAGCGCGCGAATGCACCGGCGAGCTTGAGGCCGCCACGCGAGGCATAGGGGTTGTCGTCGCCGCGGACGCGGATGTCCGCGTCGACCACGACGAGCGTGCCGGGCTTGTCGATCCGGTGGCCATCGACGAGCACGTTGCCGGCCATCACCAACGCGGCGGCGCGCGTGCGCGTCGGCACCAGGCCGCGATCGACGAGCACGCGATCGATCCGCTGTCGCACCACGCGGGATGCTACGCTCGGCTTTGCCCGTCGGAGATTCTGCAGGCGCATGTGGTCCCACTTCGCGCTTTGGCTGCGCCCGCTCGCCGCCCCCGAGGACGGCGTGCTGCTCGCGCTCGTGGTGCTGGTCGCCGCCTACGTCGTGCTCGGTGCCGTGGTCGCGCGCCGCACACCTGGCTAGCCCGCCTTTGGGGCGCTTGCGTGGCGGGGTGGAGATCGGCTAGTGTCCCGCAACTTTCGGGGGGCTGTAGCTCAGCTGGGAGAGCGGTGCGTTCGCAATGCACAGGTCAGGGGTTCGATCCCCCTCAGCTCCACCGATGACGTGACGAACGCGAGATGCCGATTGCGGCACTCGCACATGCGGACGAGACCGACCTCGTACGGGCCATGTACAAGCTCTTCAAGCGGACACATGTGCCGGGGATCTTCGAGGTCCAGATGTCGGGGGCGTGCGACACCGGTATCGCGCGCGATCACAACGAGGACGCGATCGCGGTCCAAGAGGACGACGGCCGCGGCTACCACCTCGCGATCGTGTGCGACGGGATGGGCGGGCACAGTGCCGGTGAGATCGCGTCCGCGATCGCGGTGCAGGTGATCGGCGAGTACCTGTCGGTCCACTTCGGCCAGGCGCAGATTCCCGAGGCGATCCCTGATCTGCTGCGCGACGCGTTCACGCTCGCAAACGAGCGCATCGACGACCACGCGATGGCGAACCCCGCAGCGCAGGGCATGGGCTGTACATGCGTCGCGGTGCTCGGCATCCGCGACAGGTTCTGGGTCGCGCACACCGGCGACTCGCGGGCGTATCGGGTGCGCGAGGGTGTGGTCGAGCAGATCACCGTCGATCACACGATGGTGCAGGAGCTGGTTTCGCAGGGGCTGCTGACGCCGGAGCAGGCCTCGGTGCATCCGTATCGCGGGCGCATCAGTCGGTGCCTCGGTCACGGCCAGCAGAAGTGCGACGCGGACATCAGCCAGCACACGCTCGACAAGGGCGACAATCTGCTGCTGTGCAGCGACGGGCTGTCCGACGTGGTCGCGAATCCCGAGATCGCGGCGCTGGTCGGGCAACGCGACGTCCGCGATGCATCGCGGCGGTTGATCGAGGCGGCGAACAAGGCTGGCGGTCCGGACAACATCTCTGCGATCGTGATGCGCCGGGTGGTCTGACATGACGCAGTCCACCGAGACGGATGTTCTTGGCGGATCGACGTGCGTACCCGCCGAGGATCCGATCGGCGCTCGGCGCTGGGCCGAGTCGCTGCCGTTCTCGACGCGCCGCGACCTACGAGCCGGTGAGCACGCGGTATGGCGGCGACGCGCATGGAAGCTCATCGTGCAGACCGCAGCAATCGGTGCCGTGACGATCGCGGGGGTCTGGGCCGGTGCGGTCGCCGTCGATCTCCTGTTGTCCGAGCTGTCGCATGCATTCGGCGGCGTCGCTGGTCTCGCGCTGTCGCTCGTCGGCGTCGTCGGGATCGCTGCCGCATGCCTCGCGCGATCGCCCGGCGGGCATGCGCCGCTGGTGCCACGCATCGGCGGGCTCGCGGCGCTGCTGCTCACGATGGGCGCGACCGCGTGGGCACCGACCGACGCGCTGTCGTCGCTGTGGCTGCGCACACCGTGGGTCGCGATCGTCTTGCTCGGCACCGGCACGATCGCGCTCGGCGCGTGGCAGCGCGCAGTGCTGCTCGCTCGGCTGCCGCGGTTGTTCTCGGATCTCGCCGCGTCGACGGTCGATGTCTACGCGGGTGGCCGCGCGGGCGCACGGCTCGACGTGATGCCGAGCTCGCGCGTCGTGATCGCCCGCAACGGGTCGGCGACCGAGCGCATCGCGACGACGCGCACCGCGGAGATCGCCGCACCGCAGCCGCATGCGTATCGCACGTCGCTGCCGCGCGGAGTGGCGCGAGCGAACGCGGACGCGCTGGTCAAGCTGCAGCGCCGCGGGCTGACGGTCGACGAGCGCGCCGAGCTCGGTGCCCACATCCGTCGCCTGCGACGCACCGCGTGGCCAGCGTTGGGCTCGCTGTTCGCGGTCGCGTTGGTGTTGGCGCTGCGGATGCTCGAGGATCCGGACTGGCACAACCTGGTCGACGTCGTTGCGTTCGGTTGGTACGCGCTCGGCGTGGTCGCGTGCGTCGCGTATGCACGGCGGCATCGGGCGGCGAAGAAGCTCGCGATCGATCGCGATCTGCGGTGGGTGGTCACGGTCGACGATGCATCGCCGCGTGCCGCTGGGGTTGCACGCTTGGAGGTGCTGCCGGTGTCGCATCTCGCGTGGACCGAGGACGCAGCGCCGGCGCTGTGGCGACTGCACGGGGCGTGAGGGCGAACGTCACCGCCGCCGTCGGCCGGTCTTGCACACCGCCGCCCGGTCGACCAACCCGAGCAACCAACGCCGAGCCGGGACTACGTCGATCGTTCGCCCGCCTTCACTGATCCGCTCTTCGCCCCGCCGCGTCACCACCATCGCGCGATGCCCTGCTGCCTTCGGCATCGCCTCGAACGCTCGCAGCACGCGCGCTCGCGTCGAGGGTTCGTGGATCGAGGCCATCGGCCGCCATCACTGGGCGACGAGCTACGCCTCCGGCTCGTAGCCGAGGTTCGGTGCCAACCACCGCTCGATCTCAGCGACGCTCACGCCCTTGCGCTTCGCGTAGTCCTCGACCTGATCCGGACCGATCCGCCCGACCGTGAAGTATCGCGACTGCGGATGCGCGAGATAGATGCCGCTCACGCTCGCAGCCGGATACATCGCGAAGCTCTCGGTCAGCGACATGCCGATCTCCTCGGCGTCGAGCAGCGCGAACAGCTTGCGCTTCTCGGTGTGGTCCGGGCACGCCGGATAGCCGAACGCCGGACGGATGCCGCGGTACTGCTCGTCGATGAGCGACTCGTTGTCGAGATGCTCCGACTCGTAGCCCCAGTCGCGGCGCGCCTGCTGATGCAGCATCTCTGCGAACGCCTCCGCGAGCCGGTCGGCGAGCGCCTTCACGATGATCGCGTTGTAGTCGTCGAGCGCGACCTCGAACGCACGTGAGAGCTCCTGGGCACCGAGGCCCGCCGTGACCGCGAACGCGCCGATGTGATCGGGGAGCTCGGTGCGCCGCGGCGCGATGAAGTCGGCGAGCGCCAGATACGCCTCGTCGCTCGCGCGATGCTGCTGCTGTCGCAGCGTCGAGAAGCGCACGAGCTCCTGCGAGCGCGATGCATCGGTGAACAGCACGATGTCGTCGCCATCCGAATTCGCCGGCCAGAACCCGTACACGCCCCGCGCACGCAAGCTGCCGTCGGCGACGATCCGATCGAGCAACGCCTTGCCGTGCTCGAACAGCTCGCGCGCCGCCGGCCCGTACTTCGGATGCTCGAGGATCGCCGGGTACCGACCGCGCAGCTCCCATGCCGTGAAGAAGAACGTCCAGTCGATGTACGGCACGAGCTTCGCGAGCGGCACATCGACCACGCGACGACCGACGAACGCGGGCGTCGGCACGTCGTCGATCTTCCAGGTGATCGGCATCGCGCCGCGGCGCGCCTGACCAATCGGCACCAGCGGCCGCGAGTTCTTGTTCGCGTGGATCTCGCGCAGCCGACCCTGTTCTTCGCGGTTGTGCTGATCGAGCTCCGCCCGCCGATCGGCGTCGAGCAGCCGCCCGACGACGTCGGTGACCCGCGACGCATCCTGCACGTGCACCGTGAGCCCGTGGTACGCGGGCGCGATCTTCACCGCGGTGTGCTGGCGACTCGTGGTCGCGCCGCCGATGAGCAGCGGCAACGTGACGCCCTGCCGCTGCATCTCCTTCGCGAGGTGAACCATCTCGTCGAGTGACGGCGTGATGAGCCCGGACAGCCCGATGATGTCGCAGCCCTGCGCCTTCGCCGTATCGAGGATCTTCTGCGGCGGCACCATCACGCCGAGATCGAGCACGTCGTAGTTGTTGCAGCCGAGCACCACGCCGACGATGTTCTTGCCGATGTCGTGCACGTCGCCCTTCACCGTCGCGAGCAGCACGCGGCCGCGATGCGAGCTCGCACCCGCCGCCTTGCTCGCCGCCATGAACGGCTCGAGGTAGGCGACGGCGCGCTTCATCGCGCGCGCCGACTTCACCACCTGCGGCAGGAACATCTTGCCGGCACCGAACAGATCGCCGACGACCTTCATGCCGTCCATCAGCGGGCCCTCGATCACGTCGAGCGGTCGCGGCAGCCCGGCGCGCGCCTCTTCGGTGTCGGCCTCGATGTAGTCGACGACGCCGTGTACGAGCGCGTGCACCAGGCGATCGCGCACCGGCTTGTCGCGCCACGACGTATCGATGACCTTCTTCATGCCTGCGCCGCGAATCGTCTCGGCGAGCGTGACGAGGCGCTCGGTCGCGTCGGGCCGACGATTGAGGATCACGTCCTCGACGTGCTCGAGCAGCTCCGGCGCGATGTCCTCGTAGACCACGAGCTGCCCGGCGTTGACGATGCCCATGTCGAGCCCCGCCTTGATCGCGTGGTAGAGGAACACCGAGTGCATCGCCTCGCGCACGCGGTCGTTGCCGCGGAACGCGAACGACATGTTGCTGATGCCGCCGCTCGTGCGCGCACCCGGACACCGGCGCTTGATCTCGCCGAGTGCCTCGATGAAGTCGACGCCGTAGTTGTTGTGCTCCTCGAGCCCGGTCGCGACCGCGAGCACGTTCGGATCGAACACGATGTCGCCCGGCGCGAAACCGGCGCGCTCGGTGAGCAGCCGATACGCGCGCTCGCAGATCTCGACCTTGCGTGCCGAGGTATCGGCCTGGCCCTGCTCGTCGAACGCCATGACGACGACCGCCGCGCCGTACGAGCGCACGACCGCAGCCTTCGCGAGAAAGTCGCCCTCGCCTTCTTTCAACGAGATCGAGTTCACGACCGCCTTGCCCTGCACGCAGCGCAGGCCCGCCTCGATCACCGACCACTTCGAGCTGTCGATCATGATCGGCACGCGCGAGATCTCGGGCTCGCTCGCGACCAGCTTGAGGAAGCGCTCCATCGCCGCTTCGGAGTCGAGCATGCCCTCGTCCATGTTGACGTCGATGAGGTTCGCGCCGCCGCGGACCTGATCGAGCGCGACCTCGAGCGCGGTGCCGAAGTCGCCCGACTTGATGAGATTCGCGAAGCGCTTGCTGCCGGTGACGTTGGTGCGCTCACCGATCATGATGAAGTTCGAGCTCGCGTCGATCGTCAGCGGCTCGAGCCCGGAGAAGCGCGCGATGTGGTGATCGACGACCGGAATGCGGCGCGGCTCGACGCCTTCCATGGCCGCCGCAATCGCGCGGATGTGATCCGGCGTCGTGCCGCAACACCCACCGACGACGTTGACGAGCCCAGAACGCGCGAACTCCCCGAGCGCGGCGGCGGTGTCCGGCGGCATCTCGTCGTACTCGCCGAACGCGTTCGGCAGGCCGGCGTTCGGATAACAGCTGATGTTCACGTCGGCGATGCGCGCGAGATCGGCGACGTACGGCCGCATCTCGTGGGCACCGAGCGCACAGTTCAGCCCGACCGAGATCGGCTTCGCGTGCGCGACCGACACCCAGAACGCCTCGATGGTCTGCCCCGACAGCGTGCGACCGCTCTTGTCGGTGACGGTCACCGACAGCATGATCGGCAGGGTCTTGCCGGTCGCGGCGAACGCATCGTGGATCGCCAGGATCGCGGCCTTGAGGTTCAGCGTGTCGAAGACGGTCTCGGCGAGGATCGCATCGACACCACCATCGATGAGCGCGCGCGCCTGCTCGGCATACGACGCACGGACCTCGTCGAATGCGACGGCGCGAAAGCCCGGGTCGTCGACCTTCGGCGACAGCGACAGCGTGCGGTTGGTCGGGCCGATCGCGCCGGCGACGAACCGCGGCTTCTCCGGCGTCGAGAACGCGTCGGCCGCGGCCCTCGCGATGCGAGCCGACTCGAAACTGATCTCGTACGCGTAGCGCTCGAGCTTGTAGTCGGACTGTGCGATCGAGGTCGACGCGAACGTGTTGGTCTCGATGATGTCCGCACCCGCGGCGAGATACGCATCGTGGGCCGAGCGCAGCACATCGGGCCGCGTCAGCGCGAGGATGTCGTGATTGCCCTTGAGATCACTGCCGTGGTCGACAAAGCGCGTGCCGCGATAGTCGGCCTCGGTCAGCCGGTACTGCTGCAGCAGTGTGCCCATCGCGCCGTCGAGGATCGCGATGCGGCGAGCGAGCAGGTCTTCGAGCGCGGATCGAGAAGCGGGGGCGTTCACTGGGCTCTCCGTTGGGTGCGGGCTGCACGAGAAGGTGCGGCGTCGGGTCGGCGTGCGAACGCGCAGACGACGTCGAAGTATGGCTTGCGCCGCTCGCGGGCGGCGACGTCGCAGCGATCGACGGCGAAGCCCGACGTCGACAGCAGCTCCGCGAGCCGTCCCGGCGCGAAGCCGTGGTGGATGTGCTCGTACGCATCGGCGAGCTCGCCGTGGCGGTGCTCATCGAGCGTGACGAGCACGAGCGAGCCGCCGGGTCGCAGCACGCGGAACCACTCCGCGATGCAGCGCTCGGGATCCTCGGCGTACGTGAGCACCGAGAACGACAGCACGTGATCGAACGTGCGATCGGGCACCTGGATCGCGTGCATGTCGCCGCAGACGAGCTCGACGTTCGGCAGCCGGCCGAGCCGCGCCTGCGCGGCGTCGATCACCTTCGCGCTGCGATCGAGGCAGACATAGCGGCGTGCGCGTGGCGCGAGCAGCTGCGCGATGACGCCGTCTCCCGACCCCACATCCAACACGTCACCGAGGTGCACGAGCCCCACGAACGCGCGCGCCGTCGCCTCCCAGGTGCGACCCGGAGAGTAGTGATGCTCCATCTGCCCGGCGACGGCGTCGGCCCAGTGCGTCGCATCGGTGCGCGCGGCCATCACCTCTTCGCAGCGCGCCGCATCATCGGCGAGCGCCGCATCGTCGAGCCCACCTCCGATCGCCTGCCACGCCGCCTGCACGGTCGCGGAGAGCCGCGCAGAGTCCATGCGATAGAACGTCGACGTGCCGACCCGACGATCGCGGATGAGCGCGGCATCCTTGAGCTTGCCGAGGTGCGTCGACACGCGCGGCTGCGGCACCGCGGTGATGCGGGTGAGCTCCGCGACCGACAGCTCGTGATGCTCGAGCAGGCAGAGCAGACGCATGCGCGTCGGGTCGGCGAACAGGGCAAGCAGAGTGCTGGTGGCGTTGAGGTCGGACAAGGGGGGCGGATCCAATCCAAGGACGGACTACATCCGTATATCTGGATTAGGAGATAATAGGCAACGGGCCCTGCCCACGCAACCGGGCGCGTGTTCTACTGACCGGTGCGGTGATGGGGTTTTCATGGCGGTGCGCGGGCTCGAGGGCGATGGTCTTCGCCGCGGCGCTCGCGCCTTTGACTGCGCGTGCGATCGTCACCGTACGACCTCCGCCCGGATGGATCGCCGACGCCAGTGGCGATGCGCATGCGCGCGTGAGCGGATGGATCGCCACACTGCAAGGCGCGCGGATCGTCCGCGTGTACACGACCGGCGGTCGCGATGCGTTCGCCGAGGCGCTCGCGCTGGTCGAGATCCAAGGTCCGTTCGGTCGCGCGGCGAACGACGCGGCCGAGCTCGATGCGGTGCTCTCGGGAATCCCGGGCTTCATTGCGAGCACCGCGACGTGGTCGCGCGACGAGACCTCGAGCACGCCACGACTCCTCGCGCAGTGGCAGCACGACGACATCGCTTATCGCGCAGAGCTCATCGCGAGCGGCGAGACGCGCACCGTGCTCGTCGCCGCAATGCTCGCGAGCGAGACCGTGCTCTACGGCCGCGTGTTCGAGGAGACCAGTGCGAGCGTCGACGGTGCCGAGGCGCCACGCACACCGTTCGATCGCAACGCCTGGCGAGCACGCACGTTGGTCCCGAGCGCGCTCGCAGCCGCGGCGCTGGTCGGCATCGCGCTGTGGCGGCGACCGTTCGACGCGCGCGCACGCGACATCGGCCGCGTGCTCGCGATCGTGATCGTCGTAGCTTCGCTCGTCGGGGCCCAGCTCACGTCGTCGACGATGGCGGTCTATGCGGATGGACTGCAGCTCGCGGCGATCACGAGTGGCACGCTCGGGGCCGAGGTCGCGACGTGGGGCCTGCTCGGCGCGGTGATCACGTGGGCGGTAGGCTCGTGGCTCGGACGCAGCGACGGTCCGGTCGCGAGCGCACCACCGCGCGGCACATTCGCCGATCGTTCGAGCGCGTCGCTGGTGTCGGTGCCGATGATTCCGAAGGTGCCGCCGCGCGCCGAGACGACGAGCTCGCCGAGACATCCCGATGGACCGAGCCGACTCGAGCAGGTCACGTCGCCGCCTGGCGGCGGCCTGCAGCCGGTCGATCCGGCGCCGACCGATCGCACCTCACGTCCGTGAAACGTTCGGCTATGCTGCCCGTATGGGTTGGCAGCGCTGGTCATCGTTGGGTTGTTCGTTCGCGGTGGCATGTGGTCCGGTGGTCGGGGGCGAGCCGGAGGGCACCTCGAGCGCCGACGACTCGTCGCCGTCGTCGAGCTCCGACG
>Ga0105048_10017168_pt1 | contig 11166 bp, 7 predicted proteins | sample MAT05_FD_78382 | JGI IMG/M metagenome (GOLD analysis project Ga0105048, IMG submission 78382) | Freshwater microbial communities from Lake Fryxell liftoff mats and glacier meltwater in Antarctica - MAT-05 | ecosystem: Environmental > Aquatic > Freshwater > Ice > Liftoff microbial mat | place...
CGAAGTACGGCGGCCGGCAGGGGCCGATCGACGACGCCTTCACGCACCGCTTCTCGGTGGTCAAGCCGGCCGGCGGGTTCGGGGCGGCCGCGGCCGACCGCTTCGCCGGCGTCTGGGACCGCTACTTCCGCGGAACCGTCCGCACCATCCCGGCCGGCCGGTTCTCTCCCCTGGACGACGGCCACCTAATTCTGTTCGGCGACCCGGAGAGCAACCCCGTCATCAAGGAGGTACTCCCGAAATTGCCGATCACCTGGACGAGGGACAAACTCGTCGTCAACGGCGTCGAGTACGACCCGAAGACCCACGTCCCGGTGCTGATCTACCCGAACCCGTTGGACCCCTTCCAGTACGTCGTCCTCAACAGCGGCCACACCTTCGGGGAGGCCGAGTTGAAGGGCACCAACGCCCAGCTCTACCCGCGGCTCGGCGACTGGGCGGTCGTCAAGCCGACGCCGACCGCCAAAGACCCGGCCGCCTACGAGGTCGTCGCCGCCGGGCTGTTCGACGAGAACTGGCAGTTCCCCAAGAAGTGAATCGGCGACCGCGTGCGCCGCCGACGGGGGAGCCTCCCGAACCCCCTCGGCCTTCACCAACCGGCCTACTTCCGCGGCCCGGTTCGGACGCCCGTGGCGGGGCCGGCGTTCCCGTTCGGGCCGCCGTGCTCCACGATGATTTTCCCCTCCAGGGCGTCGAACGCGTCCTGGGCCTTGTCCATCTCCTTCATGACCTTCTTGAAGATCTCTTCGGCCTTCTTCTCGGCCTTGCCGCGCATCTCCTTGCACGCGCGGGCCGTGAAGGTCTTGGCGATGTCCCGGTGGCGCTCCTCGTGCGCCTTGATTAACTCCTCGGCCCGTTTGATCAAGGCGCGCTCGGTGTCGTTCGCGCGCCCGCCGGCCCACCGCGGCCGGACGATTTGCGTGTCGACGACCATGTTGACTTTGGTGACGCGCCCGATGTCGTCGATCTCGAGGTTGTAATTGATGGTCGGCTGCATGTGGCCGACCTCGTTCTTGTCGCCCAGGGCGGCGTTGCAGTTGCGCCCGAATTCGTCCACGGTGTCCGCCCGCACGTCCAGGGGGATCCCGGTGGTCGAGGTGAATTTGGGGAGTTCATCGATGACGCCCGCGTCGGGCGTTCCCCCGTCGCTCAGTTGCTGTTTTTGCTCCTCAGTCGGGACGGTGTTGCGCCCGACCGGCGAGAAGGGGTGGGGGACGGGGGAGGTGATGTCGAGGTTCACCCCCAGCGGCGCGGCACTCTTGAAAAACCCCGCCCCGCCCCCGCCGGCCGGCGCGTTCGGGTGGACGACATCGCTGTCGTCGTTGATCCACAGGTTCCGGTCGCTCATCGCGGGATCTCCGTGGGGCCGTCCGCTCCGCCTAAAGTAGCTGGCCGGATCGCGCGCCACAAGGGGAGCGGGGGGCACGTTGAGGCCGGCCGTCGTCAATACGATGAGAATGGGCCGTCCCCGAAGACGTACCCCGCACACTCGAAGCCTCACCGTACCAAGGGCGGGGCATTTCACCGGACTCACCCCATGCTTCCGTCCCTGCTCGTCGCCGCCCTGCTCGCCCCGAGTGCCGAGCCGGTGCCGTTCGCCGCCCCCGGTGCGAAGCTCGAAAAACTGTGGGCCGAGGGGGCGTTCACCGAAGGCCCGGCCGAGGGGCCGGACGGCGCGATCTACTTCTCGGACATCGGCGACCGCATCATGCGGTTCGACCCGACGACCGGCAAGACGGCCGAGTTCCGCAACCCGAGCGGGCGGGCGAACGGGCTGAAGTTCGACGCCGCCGGCCGCCTCCTCGCCTGCGAGGGGGCGAACACCGGCGGCCGCCGCCGCGTGAGCGTCACTGCGAAAGACGGCACCGTCACCGCCCTCGCCGACAAGTACGACGGCAAGCGCTTCAACTCGCCCAACGACCTGACGCTCGACGCCAAAGGTCGCGTCTACTTCTCCGACCCGCGCTACCAGGGCGACGAGAAACGCGAGATCGACGCCGAGTCGGTCTACCGCATCGACCCGGACGGGACCGTCACCCTCCTGCTCAAGGACGTGCGCAAGCCGAACGGCCTGGTCGTCTCGCCCGACGGCAAGACGCTGTACGTCTCGGACCACAACGGCGAGCCGGGCGGCGGGCGGAAGCTGGTCGCCTACCCGCTCAAGGCCGACGGGTCGTGCGGCCCGCGCGCGGAGCTGTACGACTTCGGCAAGGGCCGCGGGATCGACGGGATGGCGGTCGCGGCCGACGGCACCATCGTCGCCACCGCCGGCACGAAGGCGGCGGCCGGCGTCTACTTCTTCGACCCGGCGGGGAAGAAGCTCGGCTTCCTGCCGACGCCGGAAGACCCGAACAACTGCTGCTTCGGCGGGGCCGACCGCAAGACGCTGTACGTCACCGCCGGCAAGTCACTGTACCGCATCCCGCTGACCCTGGCCGGGGCACCGACCGCCCCCAAGCCGTGACCGCCCGCCCGAACGTCCACTTCACGAGCGGACCCCTTCCGGGGGAAAACCCCGATTCCGATTTGCACCCCGGCGGCGGTAGTGTACGAAAGTACAAGTTCACCCCCCGGCCGGGGCACGTCTTCCATTCGGGTCGCGGGGCCGGCCCGCCCGAACGCCCACCCACTTCCCCGAGGACCGCCATGCGTACCACCTGCGCGCACGTCCTGTTCCTGGTCGCCGCGGCCGCCGGCGCGGCCGACCCCGGCCCGCCCGTCCGCATCGCCGGCGCGACGAAGTACCCGCCCCACTCCCTCGTCCGCCTGCGGGCGGAGGGGGTGGACCCCCGGGCCGCCGTGTTGTGGCGCGTCCATCCGGCGAAGGACGTGCAGCGGGCGACGACGCCGCGCGGCACGCTCGAATTCGTCGCCCCGCCCGGCACCTACGCCGTCGAACTGCTCGCCATCCGGACCACCGCCGACGGCCTCGTCGTCGACGAAACCCAGACCGCCGTGGTCGTCGAGGCGTGCGCCGCGGTGCCGCCGGACGCGCGCCCGAAGCCGCCGGCCAAGCCGGACCCCGCCCCGGCGGTCGGCAAGCTCCGCTTCGGCAACGCCGGCTGCACGGCCACGGTGGTCGGGCCGCGCCGGGCCGACGGGCGGTGGGACGTGCTGACCGCGTCGCACTGCACCGGCACCCCCGGCAGTCGGGGCAGCTTCACCCTCAAGGACGGCCGCACCCTCGCCGTCACGGTCGCCGCCCGCGAGACCGGGGCCGACCTGACCTGGCTGGTCACGGACGACGCCGTCGACGACCTGCCGGCCGCCGCCCTCGCCGCCGACAACCCGCCGGTCGGGACGGCCGTGTGGCACGCGGGGTACGGGATCGACCGGCCGGGCAACCGCGAGGACGGGCGGGTGACGGGGGCCGAGTCGCCCGACGGCCAGCTGGCGATGGAGTTGAGCGTGTCGTCCGGGGACTCGGGCGGGGGCATCTTCCGGGCGGACACCGACGCCCTCGTCGCGGTCGTCTGCTGCACGACGGAGCGGGGCCGCAAGACGCTCATGTACGGCGGCAGCGCCGCGCGGGCGGCCCGGCTGCGGCCGCCGGCCAAGACCGACGCCGGGGCGTGGGAGCCGCTGGCGATCCCGACCTGCCCCGGCAAGAACATCGACGCCGGCTGGGAACCCGGCGACATCCCCGTCTGCCGGCGGAAGTGACGCCCGCGTCACTGCCCGAGGGCGTGGCGGACGGCCGCCAGGAGCGCGAGTTTGTCGAACGGCTTCTGCACGAACCCCGTGATCCCGAGGCCGGCGGACTGGAGCGTCACGTCTTCGACGGTGTAGCCGCTCATGAGGACGATCGGCAGGTCCGGCCGGACGGCGCGGAGGGCCGCGGCGGTCTCCAGCCCGCCCATCCCCGGCATGGTCAGGTCGAGGACGACGGCGTCGATCCCGCCCGGGCGGGCGCGGACCAGCGCCACCCCCTCCTCCCCGCCCCCGGCGACCACGACGGTCAGGCCCGCCCCCCCGAGGACGAGGGACGCGATGGTGCCCACCACCCGCTCGTCGTCGATCACCAGGACCGTCCCGGTGCCGCGCCAGCCCCCCGGCCGCGGGGGGGCGGGCGGGGCGGGGGCGGGCGTCGGCGTACTCGGGAGGACGAGGCGGAAGGTACTCCCCCGGCCGGGTACGCTGTGGACCCGGACGGTCCCGCGGTGCCCGCGGGCGATCCCCTGGACGACGGCCAGCCCCAGCCCCCGGCCGGTGAACTTCGTCGTGAAGAAGGGGTCGAAAATCGTCTCCATCACGGCCGCCGTCATCCCCGCACCCGTGTCCGTCACCTCCAGGAAGACGGCCGGCGGGTCGGCCGCGACCACGCCGGTGCGGACGGCGACGGTGCCGCCCCCCGCCCCGACGGCCTCGGCCGCGTTCGTGACCAGGTTGACGACGACCTGGCGGAGCTGGGTGGCGTCGGCCTCCACCAGCGGCAGGGACGGGGCCAGGTCGTACCGGAGGACGGTTCCGGGCTGGGCCACCGCCCCGAGCAACACGTCCAGCTCGCGGACCAGGGCGGACAGATCGACCGGCCCGACGACGAACCGGCCCTTGCCCGCGTAGGCGAGAATCTGCCGCACCAGGTCGGCGGCCCGGCGGCCGTTCTTCATCACCTCGACCAGCAGAGGGGCGGCCGGGGAGCCTTCCGGCAGGGCGTCGGCCGCGAGTTCGGCGTACCCCAGGACCGGGGTGAGCATGTTGTTCAGGTCGTGGGCGATCCCCCCGGCGAGGACGCCCAGGCTCTCCAGCTTCTGGGCCTGGAACAGCTGCCGGTCCAGCTCGTGCCGCTCCCGCTCGCCCTGGCGGATGGCGTCGATGAGTTCGTGCTGGCGGACGGCCGAGACGACCAGGGCCTCGTTCATCGCCGCCGACCGCCGGCGGAAGTCCGCCGCCTCCGTCGCCTCCGTCACCTGGACCATCACCCCGGTCGGAACGTCGTCGGCCCCGAGGACGGGCCACATCGCGTAAGTCCAGTAGGCGGCCGCCGACGGCCCGTGTTCCTGCTCGGCCAGGTTCTCCGGCACCCCGGTCCGGAACACGCGGTCGAAGGCGGCGAGGCACCCGTTCCCGACCCGCTCCGGCACGGCCTCGGCGAACGGGCGGCCGAGCAATTCGTTCACCGCCCCCCCCGCGAGCCGGGCGAAAGCCGGGTTGAGGTAGCGGACGACGTGCCTCGGCCCGCCGACGACGACCATCGGCTGGGGCGACCGCTCCGAGAAGTAGCGGCACAGGCGGGACAGGTCGAACGGGTCCGGCGGGGCTTCCGGAATCATGGCGCGCTCCCGCGGGCGGGGTCTCATACGCGGTCCGTTTGGTCGTGTCCGTTTTCGCTTGTGGCACGGGTCTCTGACCCGTGTGGCCTTCACGGGTCAGAGACCCGTGCCACAAGCAAAGGCAAAATCAGTCACAACCAACCGGACCATGAATCAGGGCGACGCGGCCGGCAGTTCGGCGATCAGGGTCGTGAGGGCGGCCGGGTCCACCGGCTTGACGAGGTGTCGGTCGAACCCGGCGGCCCGGGTCCGCTCCCGGTCGTCGTCGGCCCCCCACCCGGTCAGGGCGACGAGGAACCGCGCGCCGCCCCACGGCTCGGCCCGGATGCGGCGGGCGGCCTCGTACCCGTCCATCTTCGGCATCCCGAGGTCCATCAGGACGAGTTCCGGGCGGAACGCGGCCGCCGCCGCCAGTGCCGCCTCCCCGTCGTAGGCCGCCCGCACGTCGTGCCCCATGTACCCCAGGAGCATGGCGAGCGAATCCGCCGCGTCCCGGTTGTCGTCGGCGACGAGGACGCGCCGCCGCGACCCGCGGGCCGTCTCGGGGCGGGCGGTCGGCCCCCCGGCGGCGGCGGCCGCGACCGCCACCGGCAGGCGGACGACGAATTCGCTCCCCGTCCCGGGGCCGTCGCTGTGGGCCTCGACCCGCCCGCCGTGCAGGCCGACGAACTCCTTGACCAGCGACAGCCCAATCCCCAACCCCCCCTGCGCCCGCTGCCACGACGAGTCCACCTGCACGAAGATGTCGAAGACGTGCGGCAGGTGGGTGGCGGGGATGCCGATGCCGGTGTCCCGGACGCGGACCACCACTTCGCCCCCGTCCCGCCCGGCGGACAGCCGGACGTGCCCGCCCGGCTCGCTGTACTTGGCCGCGTTGTTGAGCAGGTTGAGGAAGATCTGGCCGAGCCGGGTCGGGTCGGCGTCGAGCCACACCGGGTCGGGCGGCAGCGCGACGGTGAGGGTGTGGCCGCCGCGGTCGATCAGCGGGCGGCTCGCCTCGGCCGCATCCCGCAGCACCGCCGCCAAGTCCACCCGCTCCTTGCGGAGTTCCAGCTTGCCCGTCGTGATCCGGCTGAGGTCGAGCAGATCGTCCACCAGTCGCACCATCTGCTTCAGCTGCCGCTCCATCATGTCCCGGGCGGTGCCCGCCGTGGCCGGGTCGGCCCCGGCCACCTTGAGGAGTTGCAGCCCGGTACTCAGGGCGGTGAGGGGGTTGCGGAGCTCGTGACTGGCGACGGCGATGAAGTGGTCCCGGGCGTGGACGGCGGCCTGGAGCCGCCCCCGGAGCGCCTCCGCCTCTGCCGCGAGTTCGTGCTGCCGGGTCGCCGAGACGAGCAGCGCCTCGTTCATCGCCACCCCCTGCCGGCGGAAGAGTGAGGTTTCGGTCGCGTCCGTCACCTGGATCATGACGCCGGCCGGCCGCTCGTCCGCCCCGAGGATCGCCCACATGCTGTACGACCAGTACGCGGGGCGGGGGGGCGTCTGGCGGTGTTCTTGGTCGGCCAGTTTTTCGTGCGTCCCGGTGCGGAAGACGCGGTCGAGGAGGGCGAGACAGCCGTTCGCTTCCCCCTCCGGCACGGCCTCGGCGAACGGGCGGCCGACGAGATCGTTCATCTCCCGGCCGACGAGCCGGGCGAAGGCGTGGTTGAAGTAGGTCACGACGTGGGTCGTCCCGTCCACGGCGACCATCGGCTGGGGCGACCGCTCGGACAGGTACCGGCAGAGGAGCGGGAAGTCGGGCGTGTGATCCGCGCCGGGGGTGTCGCACTCCGTCATCATGACTTACCCTAACTCGTTGTGGGCCGGTGCGCCGGGCGATTCGTCGCCGTCCCGCACCCCGGGCGCGACCTGTTCGGGCACCCCGGTGACGAGGCCATGATAACCCATCAGCCGCCCGCCCACCCGGATCCCCGCGGCCGTGATGTCGTACTCGCGGATGTCCTTGCTGTGGACGCCGCCCCGCATCTTGACGACCATCAGCACCTTGCGGAGCCGGCTCCCGATCTCGACGTACCGCAGCCGCACGATGTCGTCGCTGAGGAACGAAATGGCGTAGGGGCTGAGCGCGAGTTCGGTGAAGCTCTCGATCAACTCGACGGTACTCACGATGGTCACGCCGGTCCGCGTGAGCGCCCCGATCATGCGGTAGAGCGACTCGCGGAAGTCTTCGCGGAAGCCGGGGGCCAGGGCCAGCTCGAACCCGGCCAGGGAGTCGATCACCAGCCGCTTCGCCTTCGTCCGCTCGACGGCGTCGATGATCTCGTGCATCGTCTCGTCGACCGACAGGTCGAGGGGGCGGAGGTACAGGAGGTTCAACTTCCCGTCGCGCCGGTGTGCAGCGAACTCCATGCCGAGGGAGTCGGCCCGCACCGCGTACTCCTCCGGCCGCTCCTCGAAGATGGCGACGATCCCCGGCTCCCCGCGGCGCAGCCCCTCGGCGATGAACTGGGTGGCGAAGACCGACTTCCCCGACCCCGACGGCCCGGCGATCAGCAGGCTGTCCCCCTCGGGGATGCCGCCGCCCATCATCGCGTCCAGCTCGGCGATCCCGCACGACAGCCGCGGCCGGTCGGGGGCTTTCTCCTTCCGCCCGGTCAGGCCGAACGTGCGCGGGAAGGCCTGCACCCCGTCGGCCGTGATGCGGAACGTGTGCAACCCCGGGACCGACGCCTGCCCGCGCAACTTCATGACCTGCAACTTGCGCACGATCGAGTTCCGCTCGACCTGCTGTGTCAACCAGAACAGGCCGTCGGCGACGGTGAACACCGGGTTGTCGCGGACCTCGCCCTCGGTGTACTCGCCGATCAGGAAGGTGGTCGCCTGCCAGCTCGTCAGGTGCAGGGCGAGGCGCTGGACGAACCCCTGGAGGTCGGCCTCGCTGGTGCCGCCGGCGGCCTTCCGCACGACCGTCCGGAACGAGTCCACCACGACGACCCCGGGGCCGGCGGCTTCGACCTCCTTGACGATCTCCTCCAGGACCGCGCCCAGGTCCTTCTCCAGCACGACCTGGCTGAGATTGACGAACCGGACGGCGGTCCCCAGCCTGGTCGGGTCGAAGAACGTGAACTGCTGCTGGTAGCGCAGCATCTTGATGGCCGGCTCGCCGAGGACGGTGAAGAACAGGGCCGGCCGCTCGGGGGTGGCGTTGGCGAACATCAGCTGGTGGGCGAGGGTCGTCTTCCCGCCCCCGGGCGCGCCGGCGATGATGTTGAACGAGTACTCGGGCAGGCCGCCGCCGAGTATCTCGTCCAGCCCCGGCACGCCGGTCGGCAGCTTCCGGATCGTCACCCGTTCGTCCGCACTCATGGCTGCCCCCTGGTCGATCGATCCGTTTCGACCGCCGGCGCGTCGGGCCAGGCGTCGCGCACCAGGCCGAGCGTCAGGGGTTCGCCGATGAACGTCACCAGCAACCCGAGCAACCGGACCACGACCACCCCCCCCGCATCCCCGCCCGACATCGCCCCCGGGTCGGTCCGGGCTTCGGCGAAGCCCTCGACCGACCCGTCGGCCCGCACCCGCACCGCGGCGAGCCACGGCACGTCGGCCGTCGCGAGCGCCACGGCCCGCGTCATCAGCGAGCGGAAGCCGGCCACCCCCGCGAGCTTGGCGAGGGGGACGCGCAACGTCTCGCACGCGCGCACCGCCGCCCCGCCCGGCCCGTCGGACGGGTCGCGTGCCGTTTCGAAGGCGATCACTCGCCGGGCCAGGTCGTGTATCGCGGGCGTAGCCGCAGCCATCGGGCGCGTCTCTCAGGTCGTGTCGGCGTCGCGCGATCCGGCGTTCCCGACCGCGCCGGGGCGCGAAAATCGCCGCACGGCGGGTTGTCAGTATATGCGGGACGGACGGGACGAATGTGTCAATATCCGACGAGAGCGCGATCGCACGACGGGGAGCCGCCCCGAACGCTCGGTTCGGCGGACGGGTTCGGGGCACGGCCCGCCGGCCTCACCCCGCCGTGGCCAGGTGCGGGGCGCACCCGACCCGCGCCGGCGGCCCGCCGTGCGGGCGGAGGGCGGCTTCGACGGCGGCGGTCAGCTCGGCCGGGCGGTACGGCTTCTGCACGAACCCGGCCATCGACTCCTTCTCGTCGTCGGACAGCTGTTCGGCCGCGTACCCGCTGGCGAACAGCACCCGGGCGTGCGGGTCGAGCCGGAGGATGTGGCGGAACGCCTCGTGCCCCGACAGCACCGGCATGGTCAGGTCGAGCAGCACGAGGTCGATCCGGCTGCCTTCCCGGGCGCACACGTCCACCGCCTCCTGCCCGTCGGCCGCTTCGAGGACCGTGTACCCGCGCGCTTCGAGCGTCAGCACCGCGACCCGCCGGATCATCTCCTCGTCGTCCACGACGAGGACCGTCCCCCGCCCCTCCCGGTGGGGACTCGGGGCGACCGGCCCCGGCGCGGCCGCCGCATGTTCGGCCTCGGCCCGCGGCAGGTAGATGTCGAACCGGGTGCCGCGGCCGGGTTCGGTCCAGCAGTCGATCCAGCCCTTGTGCTGGCGGACGATGGCGAACACCATCGGCAGCCCCAGGCCGGTCCCCTTGCCGACTTCCTTGGTGGTGAAGAACGGCTCGTAGAGGCGGGCCTTCACCTCGTCCGTCATCCCGGCCCCGGTGTCGGCCACGCTCAGCCGGACGAAGTCGCCCGGCTCGGGCGAATCCCCGCCGGCGGGGGCGGCCGCGCTCACGCACGCCGTCTCGATCGTCACCACCCCGGCCCCGGCGATCGCGTCGCGGGCGTTCAGGCACAGGTTCATCAGCACCTGGTTGAGCTGGGTCGGGTCGGCGAGGACCGGCCACGGCCCGGGGGCGAAGCGGGTCTCGATCCGGACGAGCGGGTTGATGGTCCGGCGGAGGAGGGCGACGACCTCGCCGACCACCCCGGTCAGGTCGGTCGGCACCCAGTCGAGCTGGTGGCGGCGGGAGAACCCGAGGAGCCGCTGGGTGAGGGACGCGGCCCGGGTCGCGGCCGCCTGCGCCGCGGCCGCCAGCTCCCCGCACGGCTCGCCGGGGGGCAGGTCGGCGGCGATCAGGTCGAGGTTGCCGAGGATGGCGGTGAGGAGGTTGTTGAAGTCGTGGGCGATGCCGCCGGCGAGCTGGCCGATGGCGTCCATCTTGCTCGCCTGGTGGACGTGGGCTTCGAGCCGCCGCTGCTCGGTCACGTCCCAGCAGATGCCGAGCACCCCGGTCGTCCGCCCGGCCGCGTCCCGGACCGGGGTGAGCACCCGCCGGACGCACGCCCGGCGGCCGTCCACCGTCTGGTCGTCCTCGGTCTCGATCCCCCGCCCGTCGGCCAGCACGGTTTCGGCCTCGGTCGCGTGGGCGGCGGCCCGCCGGGGGTCGAACAGTTCGGCCGCCGTCCGGCCGACGATCTCGGCCTCGGTCCGGCCGACCGTCCGGCAGTACTGGGCGTTGGCGGCGACGAACCGGTGGTCGCGGTCCTGGAGGAAGATGCCCTGGCCGAGGTTCTCGATCAGGGTGCGGTACTTCTCCTCGCTCCGGGTCAGCGCGTGCCGGGCCGCCTCCCGCGCCCGGACTTCCGCCTCCAGCGCCGCCGCCCGCCGCCGGGCCGTCCGCGCCAAGTGGACGGCGAGTGCCAGCAGCGCCGTCGTCCCGAGGCCGACGACCAGGGCGAGGGTCGGGAGGGACAGGCTCTCGCGTTCGAGGACGGCCCGGGTCGGCCAGACGGACAGCCGCCAGTCCAGCCCGTGGAAATCGAGGGGCAGGGTCTGGTCCCACCGGCCGCGGTATTCGGCGTCGGTCCCGAACCGGGTGAACACCGCCTCGCCGTTCTCCGTCACCCGGATGGCGTACCCGTGGGCCAGGTTCGAGTTGATCGCCGTGTCGAAGAACTCCTGCAGGCGGAAGACGGCGAGCAGCCCGCCCCCGGCCGCG